>Ga0209751_10004240_pt1 | contig 13774 bp, 11 predicted proteins | sample RifCSP13_1_FD_184019 | JGI IMG/M metagenome (GOLD analysis project Ga0209751, IMG submission 184019) | Soil microbial communities from Rifle, Colorado - Rifle CSP2_sed 13_1 (SPAdes) (version 2) | ecosystem: Environmental > Terrestrial > Deep subsurface > Rock core/Sediment | place: Rifle... | reverse complement strand
CTCTGAAAGAGACAAGGAACTACTGTTACTATTGGCATTAGCTTTAGATTTTATCAAGACACTTAAGCTTGCTTTTCCGCTTTTGGTAAGTGTAATGGTTGACTGCTGTTGAGGAATCTGTTCATCAAAAGGAATTTGAATCGACGTATCAAGATACGCAACTTTATTTGACGCCCATTCGGTAAACCACACTCTTCTGCCATCGTCTGATGCCGTGAGAAACAGCACTGTGGATACCGGTCCTGTGGGTATGTCATACTCTGTCATTAATCCATCCTCTTGACGAATCTCGGAAATACGGTTGCCGCCATGTTGGGGAAAGAAAATGTTGCCATATCCGTCTGCGACTACCTGTCCCGGCAGAGTCGTTGAAAGTAATGCAGAAGAAGCGGAAGATGAAGTCCAGTATAGATCATATGATTGAAGATCTGCATTTACACTTGCAACTATCACTCTACTTGACCCGTGGTCAGAAAAATACACCTTGTCGCCAGTCACGGCTATGCCAAACGGAGAGAACCTATCTGGCTTTGGAACAGACATCATGGTCATTCCAGGCGATGACGTTGAGTTTGGAACAAGAGCCCATGGCTGGACAAGCATTATGCTGTCAGAAAATGAAAGTGAAACCCAGATCTGTCCTTTCTCGTCAAACGTGAGCAAGGCAGGCCCGCTATCCTCACCCGTTGGGTATTCTACAAGCTTCTCTGATTGTATATCAAAGCTGGCAATCTTGTTTCCGATAATCTCTGCAAACCACAAGCTATAACCGTCTGGCGATGGGACAATGCCCATAGGCCCTGCATTCTCTGTAGGGATGAGCCAGAGTCTAACTTGGCCGCTTGCTACATCCAGCCTTCCTATTGAATTGACACGTGCATCCGTAAACCACACTGCGTTCCTTTCCTTATCAAATACAAGCTGCGCGGCTGCTAGATTTATCACCGGGTTATCGGCTACTGTTTCGCCGTTGACTGGATACTGAGTGAATTTCCCACTATCTGGTTCTAATTTTATAATGATACTGGTCTTGTTCGTTGAATGCAAAAACCAAGCATTCCCTTGTGAATCCGTCGTAATACCTCTGAGGCCACGTTCTTCCATGGGAACGCGGAATTCTTTGATAAAATTGCTTTTTTTCTCATAAGTGACGAGCTCGTCAGTGGTTCCCTTCGGTGTCTGCTGTTGAGCATCAGCAAATCGTATCACGGTGACATAAAGACTAAGAGAAAGTACAACCACCAAGAAGATTGTTAGTGTTGAAAGGCCAATGGTCAAAGTCTGCTGCATATTTATCTGGCCGCGAGCATTGGCCTTACTTTAGTCTTTAGGATTACAATTGTAAAGTCATGATCTGCTGCCGTTTACCATTGAAAGTTTTTGGAAAAGTAAATGAATTAGTTGCAATTAGATAATGAAAGAGGGATGTTGTTAGTATGAGTAGTGGCGGGCAATCTTTCAACCCTGAACAATTCAAAGCGCAACAGCGCCAGATGTGGGATAATGTTGCCGCAGGTTGGCAAGCTTGGTGGGAGACTTTTGAGCGTGGAGCACAAAAAGTCAGTGATAGGTTAGTAGAATTAGCAGAAATTAAACCAGGTGATACCGTTTTGGATATAGCCACAGGGATAGGAGAACCAGCAATCACGGCCGCAAAGCGAGTTAAGCCAAATGGCAAAGTGGTCGCGACAGACATTTCTCCTCAAATGATAACAATTGCAAAAACAAGAGCTAAATCACTTGGTTTGGACAGCATAATGGAGTTTCGAGAAAGCGACGCAGAGAAACTGGATTTTCCGAAATCAACTTTTAATGCAGTTCTTTCTAGATGGGGCTTGATGTTTCTTCCAAACCTTCCCGTGGCGTTGACGACGATCAGGCAGCTGCTCATTCCGAATGGCAGGCTCTCTGCCGCAGTATGGGCTCCACCATCCAAAGTTCCATTGCTTGATTTGGCCTTTTCTGCAGTAAGAAAGCAGATCAATGCTCCTGCACCCCCGCCTGGAACTCCAGGTCCTTTCGCCCTAGCCAATGCAGAGGCGCTGAAACAGTCATTTAGTCAAGCAGGATTCAAAGATATTCAGGTTCAAACACTTCAGATAACGTTTGGCTTTGATTCGCCTGAAACCTATACGAGGTTCCAACAGCAAATAACTGCACCTATTCAAGTCATGCTAGCTAATCAAACTGAAGAAAGAAAGAAGCAAGTATGGGATTCAGTTACAGAAGCAGTTGGGCAGTATGCTGACTCTCATGGCAGAGTGAATCTTGATAATGAAGTGATTTGCATCATGGGAAAAGGGTAGATTTGTTGACATGCGTAAACTTGCAAAAGAATTATTTTAACCATTGTCGAGCCTATCAGAAACAAGAAATTGGAAAGGAAAATTGCAACGATCTTTATGCCTCTCCATGAAAGAATGCATAAGCTTCTGTTTTCATACTCTGATAGCGAGCTGGTTTTCCTGCTTGACGCGGTGACTAAGAGTGTAGAGCTGACACACGAGGAATCAAAAAAATTACGAAGGCTGGAAAAATAATCCTCTATGAAGTCAGTTGAACGGTAGGTCGGCTTTTTGAACTTGACTGCATTTCTTAATTCTTAAAATGCCCTCTTTTTCATCTAACTTGGTCATATGCTGCCTGGACCTTATCGCTTGCCTTTTTGTAAAGCGCCTGTGCCTTGTCGGCTCTGGACTCGACAGAGACCCTAATCGCGTGTTCGGTGTTTGAGGGTCTGACCAGCACCCACGAATCTTCGTCTATCACCGCCTTGATGCCGTCTTCAGTCACTATCGAAGATGATTCCTCTTTGAAAATGTCTGGCAGTTTTTCGATCACTGCGTTGTGCAGCGAAGAGTCGACCGCTATCTTGGATCTTATCTGCGCAAACTGCGACGTATATTTCAGGCAACTGTCAATCACCTTCCTGTCAAGAGTTGAAATTGTGGCCGCTGCCAAGAGGCCGTCACGGCACATGTTGAACCTTGGCATGATAAAGCCGGCGCTGCTTCCCTCGCCGCCAGCCTCAGCGTCCACCTCAAGCATCTTGCTCACGACGTTTGCCTCACCCACCTTGGAATGCCATACTTTGCCTATGTGATCGCGGATGTATTTTTCAATTGCGACGCTGGTATCTATACTGGTTACGAACTTTTTCATGCCCATCTCGACTGCCCTTGCGACGCACAGGAGTAAAGTCGCGTCCGGGTTCAATTTTTCGCCTTTATTGTTGACCACTACAACCCTGTCGGCATCAAGGTCGAGCGCAAAGCCGTGGTCAAGCTTGTTCGCAGTTACAAGAGCGCGCAGGTCTGCCAGCTCGTCGGCCGTCGGGTCGGGACCCCTTGAAGATATGCCTGCAACACCGTTGATGCTGTGATACTGATGGCCAAGCTTTTTAAACAGGTTTTCGCCGTAGCCGCATGCAGCGCCACCACCGGCGTCGATCCCGACTTTGACCTGTGCGCCGCCCTTTGCAATTTCCGCCAATTCGTCCACATAGCGCGAGGAAATCCGAAACTCGCTTCCAAACTTGTTCTTGTGATCGCTCGGCGACTTCAACATCATGTCCAGCTCGCGCTCAAAAAGCCCCCTCCCATAGATTATGAATTTCAGGCCGTTCCACTCGAGCGGATTGTGTGAGGCCGTTATTATCATGCCGGCGCCGTACCTCCGTGCTTCCCGGAACGCCGCCGGGGTGGGCGCAATGCCGAGGTTGTAGACGTCGACGCCGCCGGCCATCAAGCCCGCCACCACCGTCTGGGCGATTATCCTGCCAGATGGGCGGGTGTCTCTTGCGACGACGCACTTGGCAGATTTTATCATGCCGGCGAACTGGCCGGTAAACCTGTTCACTTCATGAAGGTTGAGGTCCTGCCCGTAGACGCCCCTGACACCCGAGATCGATATCTTCACAGCGAAAAACTGATCTCGGTGGTATTTATTTTAGCACCAAGCATTAAATAACGAGCGGCAGAAGTTGCGTATGTTTTGCCCTAGTAGCTCAGCCTGGCAGAGCGAAGGTTTCGTAAACCTTAGGTCGAGGGTTCAAGTCCCTCCTAGGGCTTGTACGCTTCATGCAGCAAACGACTGCTTCTGATGGGATGTTGAACTTGGATCGACCGGTACATCTCTCTTTAATCTTCTGTTACGATCGCTTTCATTTCAGAAATGCAATAAGGACACGACAAGCCGTACCTAAACGACTCAGGAACAGCGGCCGTTCGCTTGCATTTTGGACAAAGGAAGTAATAGACCCCGCACCTATCTGACATTGTTGGTATAGCGTGCCGGTTGCGTAAAAAGGCTTCGCTAATTGCCGCGCCGGATCTATTTTTTTCAAACTTTAAGTCATACGAATACGTATAATATACAATGGACGGCACTGCTGCCTGCGGGAGCTGTGGTAAAAAGACGCAAGACTATCCGATTTACTGTTACATGTGTGATGACTATTTCTGCTCAGAAAACTGTCATCTTCAAAAGCACGAAAAACCGTGGCAGAAATACTAGGGCAGATCTTTTCAAAAAATTAAGGGGGTAAATCGGCTAACTTAAGTTCAGCTCCGGCGCTGCTTTCTTCATCTTCTTTTTTTTGATTTTGCGCTGTAGCTCCGGCGCTGCTTTCTTCATCTTCTTTTTTTTGATTTTGCGCTGTAGCTCCGGCGCTGCTTTCTTCATCTTCTTTTTTTTGATTTTGCGCTGTAGCTCCGGCATTTTTTACCTTAATCGCCTTTATTGCTTCCGTGCATGCCGCCTTGATCTCGTCATAAGCAGTCACGCTCAGAATTTCCTCCAGGGCTGGAAGTGCCTTGTCACCATGGGTTGATAATTCCCTGATGGCAGTTTTCTTTTCCGCCGAATTCTGTGACCATTTCGCCCGCTCCTTCAATTCAAAGAAATTCCTTGTATCAGACAATTGGCTGACCCATATAATACTACACAGAGTTGTATTTATGTAAAACGTTTATGATTCTTAAATTTATATAGTCAGTGACACACGGATCGCTATTCGCATTGTGATTCCTGCATAGCTGCACGCGTGCCCATGTTCCCGGCACAAACGGCGCTGCGTGGGGCTGCTGTCACAATGCGAATACTCATCTTTTCCACTGACCGGGCTTGCAGATATGATACCCTTTCCCGATCCTCCCGTTGCATACTGGGCAGAGCTCTGGAGGGGCCGGCTTTTTTGGCATTCTTTGCATGTTGCCTCTCATTGTCTCGTCATATGCCTTGTTGAGCGCGTGCAGCTCTGCCTGCAGCCTGGGAATGTCACGCTTGGCCTTTCTGTTGTGCATCCGGAGCTGCACCTTGCGTATCTTGTGGCTCAAATCTCTTAACCTCTTTTTTCTGATGTGACGGTTAGGGTCCACCAAGATGCTCTGGTCGTTATCCAGCTGGTAACAATATAAGCATTCGCGAAATTCCATTATTCTCGCTAGTTTGCGGAACAAAATCGTGCTGTGGTATGCTGTTTTTCAGCCATAAATCACAGAATTATTCTATCGACAATCGCGGCATACGCGCAGCGTTCCCGATATTGACCGGTCTCGATAAGTTATTCTACCTTATCAGTTGTGCAGATTTGTATCGTTTTTCAAGTCTGAAGGAAGATGCTTCTGCCGAGGCCTCAGGAAGACATCTATTAACGTATAATAGTAGGAAACCAAGAAAAACTATCAGCGCGGATGTGGCAGAGTGGTCTTCTTCTTTTTGAAAAAGAGGGACACAGTAATGCGTCGGCCTTGAGAGCCGATTCGCCTTCGGGCGATCAGGAGTTCAAATCTCCTCATCCGCGCCTTACATTCTTCTAGCAGTCTCGCGGTGCTGATTGGACTTTACCCGCCGGCTGTGCTCTGATTTTATCCGCCGGTCAAGCCGAGCGATTAGCTCCTTTGACGCTGAAAGCGGGTCGTAGCCCACCCCCTTTGCGTCTATCACACCCCTTGATGTGATGAGTCTGGTTCGAATTGAATATTTACGAGTCTTGTGTTTGTCTGCGTAGACGACCACCGAGTGCACGTCGCCCAGCTTGCCCTGTATCTTTTTCAAAAAGCGGGTCAGCTGTTCCTGGATTTCCGCGCGGTCCTGCCCGTCTTCAAGGTGTGCCATGTGGATGATAGTCGTGCTGCTCTTTTTCGGCAGCACGAGCTCGAGCGCGTCCTTTGGCGTGATGATGCCCATCGGCCTGCCTTCACCGACTATGATAACTTCTTCGTTCCGCTTGAAGTGGTCTGTCAGCGCGTTGAGCCTGGTGCCCCGCTCGACCGATACGGTCCTCCGCATGATTTCTTTTACCTTGACGTCCTTTATCGCGGCAGTCCCGCCAGAGATTGCAGCGGACTTGCTCGTGCGCTCTCTTGGTGTGGCGAGTATCCTGCCCACGTCGAGGATGCTGAGCGTCCCGCGAAGAACTCCCTTCGTGTTTATCACGGGCAATCGTGAGATGTTGTATCTCCTCATTTTCGAGACTGCGTCGGCAAGTGACTTGTCCTCTTCAATCACTATGGCGCCGGACATGACCTCGTCGACTATTTTGTGGCCAAAGTCTGCCGTCGATACGAGGTCGGTCTCGCTGACGATGCCGGCAAGCCTTCCCTTTTCCACCACTGGTAGGGCGCGATTCCCGCTCCCGAGCACGAGTCGCGCCGCCTTTTCAACGTCCTGATCCGAACCTATCGTTGAAGTGTTGATTATGTAGCTCTTTAATTTCGAGGACGGCTGCGCAGTCGAGTTGATGAGCTGTTTGGCAAATATCATGCCGATGTACTTGCCGTCTCCGTCGACCACCGGTACCTGGTTTACCGACCTGTCCGCCATAAGGTTGAACGCCTTTGCAACCGTGTCTTCTTCAGTGAGCGTAAAAACGTCTGCCACCATTATTTCTGATACTTGCATGTCTCTATACAGCATCACGGCCTTAATTATTTTAAATCTTCTCATTTTGGCAGCTAGGTTATAATGCTTCTTTCTCTGGACTAGGGGCATGGAGAGAGAGCAGCGGCTGGCTGCAGTAGCAATAGCCGCTGTGGTTGTGGCCGCCGGTGCGACCATCTTTTTCGCGCCGTCGCAGACCACGCTTCCGATACCAGAGCCCGGGCAGAACAGAGGCAACGGCACCAGCCCGGGCGTGCAGGTATTGGCAGAGAACCTAGAGGTGCCCTGGGCAATCGATATTGCTGAGGACGGTAGGATCTTTTTCACGGAAAGGCCCGGTAGGGTAAGGGTGATCGAAAACGGGACACTGCTTCAAGATCCAGTTGCGTTTATTAACGTCGAGCAGAACGGTGAATCCGGGCTTCTCGGGCTGGCGCTCCATCCCAACTTTGCTGAGAACCACCTGCTCTACATTTATCATACATATTCAAATGGCTCGGGCGTCTTCAACAAGTTGCTTATGCTCACTGAAAAGGACAACAAGATCATTGAATCGCAAGTTATCATAGACGGGATCCCAGCGGCAGACAGGAACGACGGCGGCAGGATAAAGTTCGGGCCTGATGGCAAGCTGTACGTCGCTACAGGCGACGCGCGGCAGCCCGACCTTGCTCAGAACGCCGGCTCGCTTGCCGGCAAGATCCTCCGGCTAAGCCCGGACGGCACGGTGCCGGAAGACAACCCGTTTGAAGGCTCGCCGGTGTATTCGTACGGCCACCGCAATATACAGGGCCTGGCGTGGCACCCGGCGACGGGCGAGCTGTACGCAAGCGAGCACGGGGAAGAGGGCTATGACGAAATAAACCTGATCAAGCCCGGCGCCAACTACGGCTGGCCTATCGAGAAACAGTGTGACGGCGATCGCTTCGAAACGCCTATTGTCTGCTTTCAGGAGGCCATAGCGCCGGCTGGGATTGCGATTGCAAGTTCAGACAGGTTGGGCTATACGAATGACATTCTTTTGGCAGCCTTAAAGGGCAAGCAGCTACGGCTGGTAGAGCTTCCTACAGATTCTGAAAGAAACGTCCTTACCGGATATGGCAGGATTCGCGATGTGATTGAAGCGCCGGACGGGTCGCTCTACGTCGCAACGAGCAACAGGGACGGCAGGGCCATACCCGACCAGAGCGATGACAAGATTTTAAGGATCACCGGAGAATAGCAGGGTGGCGGTAATGAAGTTCCATGAAATGAGCAGGTACGAGCGCCTTGACTATGTGAAAAAGGCCGCCGGCGTATCCGACATTGAAGCAATGCTCAGGCCGCTCTCGTTTGACGACGCAAACAGGATGGTGGAGAATGCGATTGGCACCATGTCGGTGCCGATGGGGATCGCCACCAATTTTGTCATAAACGGCAGGGAGCTCCTAATCCCCATGGCAATTGAGGAGCCGTCAGTCATTGCCGCAGCGAGCAAGGCGGCCAAGATTGCAAAAATAAAGGGCGGCTTTACTGCCGTGGCTGGCGATTCTCTAATGATAGGGCAGGTACAGGTAGTCAGCGCCGGCGAGGCTGCAATGCAAAAAATACTGAAGAACAAAAAGCAGCTGCTCGCCATTGCCAATTCAAAGAGCAGGTCTGTCGTTGCAGTCGGCCTGCAGGTCCGGCAGCTGCGCGACAAGAGCCCCAACAAGATGGGCAATATGTTGATCGTGGAGATTATCATTGACACAAAGGACGCGATGGGCGCAAACGCGATAAACACAATGTGCGAAGCGATAGCGCCGCGGGTTACTGAAATTACAGGAGGCGAGGTTGTGCTCAAGATATTGTCCAATTATGCAACGAAAAGAATGGTAAGATGCAAGGCTGTCTTTGACAAAGAAGAGCTAGGCGGCAGCAAAATCGTAAAGCGGATACTGTACGCGTATGCGCTAGCACACTCTGATGTGTACAGGGCGGTGACGCACAACAAGGGCGTGATGAACGGGATCGACGCAGTCGCGCTTGCGACAGGGCAGGATTTCAGGGCGATTGAAGCCGGGGCGCATGCCTACGCTGCAAGGGACGGTACATACCGGTCGCTGACAAGATGGCGCAGGACAAAGGAAGGCAACCTTGCCGGCGAAATCGAATTGCCATTAGCAGTTGGCATCGTGGGCGGTATAGTCAACGTCCACCCCGGTGCGAAACTTGCGCTCCAGATTCTAGGCGCAAAGAGTGCAAAAGAGCTGGCTATGGCAATGGCTGCGGCCGGCCTCGCACAGAACTTGGCTGCAATTAGGGCGCTATCTGCTGAGGGCATTCAGGCGGGCCACATGAGGCTGCATGGCAGGAAATTTGACAATAGCAGATGAGCGGAGGTTGAACGTACAGGTTCTCGTCCAGCATCGTTATCTAGATTTCGACACTGGTAATTCTTAGGGATATTTTGACCCCTTGGTATTTTCGGGTGATGGAATGCTAACTTTGGGTGATGGCTCGGTGTTAACTTTGGGTGACGGAGAACTAAGAGATTAAGAGATGCGACACTTGTGAAAGATCGGGGGGAACTTCCAGTTTGTGATATCGGGCGCTATGACCTTTGTAGAAATGACTTTTTTCCCTCCTACAAGGCCGCACAGAGCCAAGTCATATTCTAGGCACCAGTTCCTACCGCAAATTTGATCGTCGCTTTGTCTACATATCAAGCTCGGAGTATTCATAGAGTACTTTCGAGTACTTGCACAGTACTTTTGAGTACTTGTTCGGCAGTACTGGAGTACCAGTACTGTCAGTACTGAGTACTGAGTACTGAAGTACTTTTGAGTACTAGTACTGCAGTACTGGAGTACTTTGAAAATGAGTGAAACTAGCCTGAAAACCTGTTTTTTCAGGTGAAGAATGAGTGAAAACAGGGTTTGGAGCTCATGAGATACGCCAGAGTGAAAACCTGTTTTTTCAGGTGAAAACCTGATTCTTCAGGTCTTTTCACTATCCCGGAACGGGTTTTCAGACATCGTTGAGTACTGGAGTACTTAAAAAGTACTTTTGAGTACTCACAGAGTACTTTTGAGTACTCACAGAGTACTTTTGAGTACTCACAGAGTACTTTTGAGTACTCACAGAGTACTTTTGAGTACTCACAGAGTACCTATCTCTTCAATCAGGTCACCAGCTGCATTTATTGTATTCGTGAAATGTGAATCTGTTTCCAGCTCTCGGACTTCATACAGTATTGTTGTAAAGAAACCATAAATCGTCATCTTGGTGCGCGCGATCCGATTATTATTCCAAGAATGTAGGGGGGTCGGCGGGGTTTGAATGTCATAGGAAAACGGGTCCAGTAGTGGCTTTGGATCCCAATAATGCGCTATATAGTGGCAATTTAGGGACATCGTCGGTTGTTAAGATAGGGTAGGGACATAGCAAAAGGCTTTTGAACACACGAACTGCTATAGCTATGTTTACCATTTTTTCATGGCAAATGATGTGAGATCTAATGAGTGAATTGAACTATTCGCCCTAATTCACCGATCCTCGACCCGAAATCACCGCATCTCCGTCACCCAAAGTTAACACCGAGCCATCACCCAAAGTTACCATTCCATCACCTGAAAATACCAAGGGGTCAAAATATCCCTGAGGATTACACGTGTCACATAAAATCAGATTAATATGCAAGAGCGCAGAAGTTAGGTTCACTTACTTTTCTTCCCTTATGACAGCACAATAAGGATAATCTCGTTCTTGCTTGTAGTATCCACATAAATATATATCCAGTAAAACGCCTTGCTGATAGTTACCAATGCCTACGGTGAAATTTGCAGTCCCAAAGGGGAGCATTGAGGAAGTCACGTTCAAGCTGCTGGAGCAAGCGTGGCAGCACGTGAGCGGCCGGGGGCGCACCTACAGGGTAAAGCTGGGCGACCCCGAGATCGACGTTAAGATACTGAGGCCGCAGGAAATCCCCACCTACGTTCAGGAAGGGTTCTACGACGTGGGCATCACCGGTAGGGATTGGATACTTGAGGCAAAGGCCGACGTAGAAATTTTGCTTGACCTCGAGATTGGGCGCGTCAAGCAGGTCATTGCGGTCCCGTCTAGTTTCCCGTACAAGAATTTGGATGAGATGATTGCCGATTTTGCAAAGAGCGGCAGGACGCTCAGGGTATCGTCAGAATACCTTACCACCACCTCGCTGCACTTCAAGTCAAGCGCCGCCTACAAGAAGGCGTACGGCAGCGCAGATCCCATGATAATCACACCGTGGATGAGGGTTGGCGAGAACAAAAAGGTCGAAATATTCCTCTCGTTTGGCGCGACAGAGGCCAAGCCGCCAGAGGACGTCGACGCGATTTTCGACATCACCGAGACTGGTACGACCCTTGCCCAGAACAACCTCAAGATAATCGACATGGTGGCTGAATCGACCGCGGTGCTGGTGGCAAATAAGAAATCCCTCAAGGACCCGGCGAAGAGAGAAAAGATTGCAGACATGATAGCCCTTTTGAGAGGTGTAGTCGACGCGAGGAAAAAACTCCACATATTTGTCAACGTCAAGAAGGAGAACCTGCAAAAGCTGCTTAAGGAACTGCCGGCCCTCAAGAGGCCGACTGTCAGCCCGCTTTCAGAGGACGGGTGGTTCGGCGTCAACACGGTCATCGACAAGAACGAGTTTATCAAAATTGTGCCCAAGATGAGAAAGCTGGCACAGGGCCTAGTGGTACTGGAGCCAAAACAGATACTGTCGCTGGACGAGATAAACTTGGACGGATATTCCTGATGAAGATGATCAACGTCGCCGAGCCGGCTGCAGAAGCCGCTCGGCTCCGCAGGGCAACAGCGATCCCGGACTCACTTCTGGAAGACGCGAGGGCGATAATGAAAAGCGTTGCGGAGCGGGGCGACCCGGCTGTTCTTGATTATGCTGCAAAATTTGACGGTGCAAGGCTTGACTCGCTTTTGGTGAGCGATCAGGAAGTAAAGCGAGCCAACAGCCAGGTCACGAAGGAGCAGGTCAAGGCAGTCAGGCTGATGAAGGAGAGGCTTGAAAAGAGCGAGCTAGCAGTGCTAAAGCGGCTGAAGGGAATTTCAATATCATCTAGCGGCGTAAAAATAGACCGCATGATAAAGCCGGTCGCAAGCGTCGGGTGCTACATCCCTGGCGGCAAGGCGCGCTATCCGAGCACGGTAGTTATGTGCGCGGTGCCAGCTAGGGTGGCAGGCGTAAAGAGGATTGTGGCAATCTCGCCTCCAAGAAAGGACGGCTCCATTGACCCGCTGACATTGGTAGCCGCAGACATTTGCGGCGTCGACGAATTCTACAAGGTAGGTGGCGCGCAGGGCATAGCTGCACTGACCTACGGTACACAGTCGATAAAACCAGTGAGCAAGATAGTGGGCCCCGGCGGCATGTTTGTAACTGCTGCCAAGCTGATTGCTTCTAGCAGCGTTTCTACTGATATGGTGGCCGGCCCGACTGAACTGCTGGTATACGCTGACGCAAACGCCGACCCGCGACTTGTTGCCATTGATCTAATCTCACAGGCAGAACACAGCATCGACACTATCTGTGGACTTGTGACCACATCTGAGAAACTGGCGTCGCAGGTGCAGATGCAGGTGCAGTCTATAGCTGAAAAGATTACGCGGTCAGACATTGTGAAAAGTAGCCTGCAGGATAACGGCTTTGTCGCCATATGCAAGAATGAAAACGCGTGCATCAAGTTCGTAAATGAGTTTGCGCCAGAACACCTAGAGATAGTGTGCAGGAACGCAGACGCCGTAGCAAAGAAAATCGATTCCGCCGGGCTCGTGCTGGTAGGCCAGTACACGCCGTCGTCTGCAAGCGACTATTCACTTGGCTCCAACCACGTGCTCCCGACCCTTGGGTTTGGCAAGTCCCGGGCGTCGCTGTCGGTGCTGGACTTCCTCAAAATCGTGAACAAGGTCAAGGTAACGAAAGCAGGTCTGGCAAAGGTGGACAGGTCGGTCAAGGAAATGGCCTCGGCTGAAGGACTCTTGAACCACTACGAAGCAGTGAGAGCGAGGACAGATGAATAGGCGGCTTGACAACAGCATCAAGAGGATTGCCGGGCTTGGACACTATAACAAGCCTGAAAAGGTGGAAGGCGCGATAAAGCTAGACTCGAATGAAAATTTCGTGCTTGACAGAGAGTTTGTCGCAGGCGTCGCGGCCGAAGCGGCGCGGCAGGTGGACCTGAGGGAGTACCCGCTTGACCAGCTTGAAGAGCTCTACTCCCGGCTTGCAAGATATTCCGGCGTCAATGAAAAATGCGTGGCGGCGGGCAGCGGGTCTGACCAGATAATCGAGCTTTTGTTGTCAACTCTTGGCGGCGGGCGCGCGACTGTGTTTGCGCCCACGTTCTCGTATTTCATCAATAGGTGCGAGCTCCATGGCATCAAGGTCGATCAGGTGCCGCTCAAGCGCGACTTTACGCTTGACAAAAAGGCGTTTGTGAAAAGCGCGAGAAAATCAGACCTTGTCTACATCTGCTCGCCAAACAATCCTACCGGCAACCAGATTGACAAGCAGGAAGCGATCGACGTTATCGATTCGCTAGAGAGCAGGCTCGTGCTGGTAGACGAGGCGTACGTTGATTTCGCCGACTACTCGTTGTCGGCCGACGCGACAAAGCGCAACAACGTGATTGTGCTCCGCACGCTTTCAAAGGCATTTGGGCTTGCCGGGGCAAGGGTCGGCTACATGGTGGCAAACGAAAAATTCGTGCGCACGTTCAGGTCGACCATCCAGTCGCCTTACCCGATTAGTACGCTTTCGCTTGCCATCGCGTCAGGCGTCCTTGCGCGCGCAGACCTCGTCAGGCAGACGATCAGGACCGTAAAGAGCGAAAGGGGCAGGGTTTTTGGCAGACTTGCCAAGATAGAC
>Ga0209751_10004238_pt1 | contig 13776 bp, 20 predicted proteins | sample RifCSP13_1_FD_184019 | JGI IMG/M metagenome (GOLD analysis project Ga0209751, IMG submission 184019) | Soil microbial communities from Rifle, Colorado - Rifle CSP2_sed 13_1 (SPAdes) (version 2) | ecosystem: Environmental > Terrestrial > Deep subsurface > Rock core/Sediment | place: Rifle... | reverse complement strand
GGTTGCGGTAGTGCTCGAGGATCTCGTCGCGGTAAAGGTCGTCCATGTTCCCCTTGGCAGCCGGCTCTAGTGGGCGGGCGCGCTGACGGCAGGTCGGGCGAACAGCCGCTCGACCTTCTTGAGCGCCTCGGCCAGCCGGTCGATGTCGTCGCGGTCGGTGTAAACGTAGAAGCTCGCCCGCGCGCTCGCCTCCTCGCCCAGCCGCTGGTGGAGCGGCATCGTGCAGTGGTGGCCGGCGCGGACCGCGATCGCCTCGCGGTCGAGCAGCGTGGCCACGTCGTGCGGATGCGCGTCGGCGAGGTTGAACGTGATCACCCCAGCGCGATCCTGGGCCGAGAGCGGCCCGTGGATGCGGATGCTGGGTACCTCGCGCGGCAGCAGCTCGAGGGCGTACTCGACCAGTTCCTTCTCGTGCGCGCGGACGTGCTCCATGCCCAGGTCGGACAGGTAGTCCAGCGCGGCGCCCAGGCCGATCGCGGCGGAAACGTCGGGCGTCCCCGCCTCGAACTTGTAGGGCACCTCGTTGTACGTCGTGTGGCGCAGGTGGACCTCGCGGATCATCTCGCCGCCGCCCATGAACGGCGGCATCTCATCGAGGATCTCGCGCCGCGCCCAGAGCGCGCCCGAGCCGGGCGGGCCGAGCGCCTTGTGGCCGGAGAAGACGAAGAAGTCGCAGCCCAGATCCTGGACGTTGACCGGCTGATGGGGCACGGCCTGGGCGCCGTCGACCAGCACCAGGGCACCAACCTCGTGCGCCCGGGCGACCATGTCGGCGACGGGATTGATCGTGCCGATGCCGTTCGATACGGCGGTGAACGCGACCAGCTTGGGCTTGGTGCGCAGCAGCACGTCGTACGAGTCCTGGATCAGCCGGCCCTGCTCGTCGAAGGGCACGAACTCGAGATCGGCATCCTTCTCCTGGGTGAGCATCTGCCACGGGATGAGGTTCGAGTGGTGCTCCATCTCAGTCGTGATGATGGTGTCGGCGCGCTTGATGTTGTGCCGGCCCCAGGCGTACGCGACCAGGTTGATCGCCTCGGTCGCATTGCGCACCATGACGATCTCGCGCGCGTCCCTGGCACCGATGAAGGACGCGATCTTGGCCCGCGCCGCCTCGTACGCCGCGGTCGCCTCCTCGCCGATCTCGTAGATGCCGCGGTGGACGTTGGCGCTGTAGGTATTCAGGTAAGCCGACATCGCGTCGGCCACGACGCGCGGCTTGAGACTGGTCGCGGCGCTATCGAGATAGGCCAGCTGACGGCCGCGGAAGTCGCGCTCGAAGATGGCGAAGTCGGCCCGCAGTGCGACCGGGTCGAGCAACCGGGCGATGGCCATTGGTGGCGCTCCTTTAGTGGGCCGGGGGTGCTTCGGCCGGCTCGGGTGACTTGCGTTCGTCTTCGAAGTCTGGCTCGAGGCCTGCCTCGAGCAGGACCGGAGCGTACCCCTCTTCCTCGAGCCTCAGAGCAAGCTCCCGACCGCCCGATGCGACCATCTGGCCCTGGGCGAGCACGTGCACCCGGTCGGGCGTGATGTAGTTCAGGATGCGCTGGTAGTGGGTGATCAGCAAGACCCCGAGATCGGGGTTGAGCTGGGCGTTGACGCCCTCGGCGACGATGCGCAGCGCATCGATGTCAAGGCCCGAGTCGGTCTCGTCGAGGATGGCCATGTGCGGCGCGAGGACGGCCATCTGGAGCATCTCGAGACGCTTCTTCTCGCCACCACTGAAGCCCTCGTTGACATAGCGCGCGGCGAAGCTGTCGTCCAGCTTCAGGAGTGCCATCTTCTCGCGCAGCAGGCGCCGGTAGTCGGCCATATTGATGCCGCCGCGCGTCGCGTCTGATGGGTCGAACTCGGATTGGGGCTGGTCGAGCGGGCGGCTGCGCGCGTTGAGCGCGGTGCGCAGGAAACTGGCCACCGACAGGCCGGGGATGGCGGTCGGGTACTGGAAGGCGAGGAAGATGCCCAGCCGGCTGCGCTTGTCAGGGCTGAGCTTGAGCAGGTCGTAGCCCTTCCAGAGCACCTCGCCCCTGGTCACCTCGTACGCGGGGTGGCCCATCAACGCATAGGCGAGCGTCGTCTTGCCCGAGCCGTTGCGGCCCATGATCGCGTGGACCTCGCCCTGGCGGACGGTCAGATTGATGCCGCGCAGGATTTCGCGGCTGCGCTCGGCGATGGGCACGACGTGCAGGTCGCGTATTACGAGGGCGCGGTCATCCGTGCGGCTCTCCGGCGCCGCGGTGTTGCTCAGTGTCTGGGTCATGACTCCGGTGAGTGGTAGGGATGTCTTGGGCGGGGCACGGCGAGATCGGCAAGGGTGATCGAATCGAGCGCCGTGCTGATTGCATTGCGCACGGTAAGCCACAAATGGTTGACGTTGCAGAAACCGGTCCGCTCGCACACCGCGGCATGGACCGGGTCCTCGCTGGCGCAGACCATCGGTGCGAGTGGGCCCTCCAGGGCGCGCAGCACCTCGCCCATCTTGATCTCCGCGGGCGGCCGACTGAGCTCGTAGCCGCCATGCGCGCCACGGGTGCTGTGGACCAGCCCCTGTTCACGCAGGCTGACAACGAGCTGCTCGAGGTAGGGGCGCGGCAGGGACTCGTGATCGGCCATCTCGGCCAGACTGATGGGGCCGCTGCCGTGATGGCGGGCAAGCTCCACCATCAGTCGGGTCCCGTATTCGCCGCGCGTCGAGAAATGGACCGCGCCGGTGCCGGGGAAGATGCTCCGCGGCCGCTTGAGGCTCTCGCGGCGGACCGGCGGCGCCTCTTCGACGACAGGTGAATTCCGAGTTATCACGTCAGGATTGAGTCTAGCCCACGGCGCGGGTGGGTGCAATCCGCGCGGACGTGTCAGGCCGTCATCCGTCACTCAGCGTCCACGCAAGTCTTATCCGAGTCCGCCTGGCTGCGCGCGTCGCCCGGCGGGGTTGTCGCCGTCACTTAGCAATGCCAGTGCTGGCTGGCGACAGTTTGAGCTGTTCGACGCGTCAGTACCCTGCCGAACATTGGATAAGACCCGCCTCATCAGTAGGTGACGGGGCTCGGGCCGGTGCACGGCGATGCCGTGTCAGCGAACCCTGAATGTCGTCTCCGCTTGTTGGCCGGTGGCGCGGTCCGTGGCGGTGACCTGCCAGTCTCCCTTGGGCATGCCCGGTTGGAGGTTCAGGTCGAGGCTGAAGCGGCCGTCGCTGCCTGCCTGCTCTACGGCCGTTATGGCAGGATGGCCGGGCGGCTTGAACCGCAGGTCCACCCTGCCGCGCGGTGTGAATCCGGTACCATTGACCGTGGCCCGGACCTGGCCCACCAGCGAAAGGGTGACGATCTCTGGCTCGACCCTGATGGTCGGCTTCTGGATCTGGGTGGGTGACGGGCTGGCTTCAGTGTGCGTCACCCTGACCGCGCAGTAGGCCGTTCGCGTGGTGCTCAGGCTCTGCAGGTTGATAGCCACAAACGCGATTTCGACGCGCGCCGGCGGGTCGACGTGCGTGCTGGTGTAGGTCAAGGATGCGCCGTCTTCCCAGTCCGACCAGCCGTCCTCACCGGCCGGCGGGTTGGCACTCAGGGTGCCACCGCCGAACTCGTCGCCGCCGATCACGCTTGCCCGGAAACGCTCGGGCGGCGTGTGCGCTCCGCTGACGATCTTGAGCGCGACGGTGACCGCTTCGCCGTGGACGACGGCGGCCGGGTCGGGCTCGCAGACCACCACGAAGTCGCCGGTATACACGAACGTGGGTGATGGGGCGACGCTCGGGCCAGGAGTGCCCGTCACGATGGTCCGCTCCGGCGTTGGTGAAGGCGTGGGCGTTGGCGAATAGGTCGGTGTCGGGCTGTAAGTCGGTGTCGGTGGCGGTGACGATGGCGGGCTGGTCGGCAGGTAGTAGTCCTCGACCTCGCCCTGGGCGAACTCGCCCGTGCCGGCCCAGTCGCCCGACGAATCGGCCACCGGCGCGTCCGTCAGGGCGGCCCGGATCCAGGCTTCGTCGAGATCCGCAGGAGCCTCGATCTCGATCAGCACCTCGGCCTGCGCGGTGAAGTCGACCTCGCGGTTGCGCACCAGCCAGTCGCCGTTCTCCCAGCGGCCGTCGCGGCCGAAGTCGATCAGGAGGTTGAAGTAGACGATGCCCACGTTCGCCCCCTCGGCCCTGACGGCGCGGAAGATCAGCGTCGCCGTGCCGCCCAAGGGGACGTAGCCCTCGAGCCCGTCGTCGAGCTCGTCGCGGTTAACGATGTTCGCGTCGACCTCGTCGGTCACGCTCGGGCTGCGCAGGTTGCCCAGCCAGAACTGGTCGATCACCCGCGTCCGCGCGCCGTTCGAGGCGAGCAGGCTGGGATAGCTCGGATCGGGCGCGTCACCAAAGTCGAACAAGGTTGGCGCGGCGGTCGGGCTGGCAATGGGGGTGACCGGCGGCGGCGAGGCAGTGGCGCCGGGTATCGGCGTCGGCGTGGTCACCGGGGGAGCGCTCGAGCAGGCGAGCACGAGCAGGACGACCAGGGAGGCTGCGAGCCACAGCCGGATGAACCCCCGCCCCCGACCAGACGGCAACCACCCTCGCATGCCTGTCAGCCCGTGCTGGCTCAGTGGGCCGGATGCTGGTCCTGTGCCGCGGCGATGTCAATAGAGAACGCGAACGTGTGGCGTCACGCGACGGTGTGGCGTTTGTTCGTCACAGGCGAAACATCGGCCAACTTCGGCCATCCGGGGGATGGCTATTGGCCGGACATACGCACAAGTCGAACAAACGGCCAAGAAACCCGGCCGCGACCGCCGTCCGCCAGCGCATCTTGGCCGTTATTTCGTCGGGGGCAAACAAGGGACCGCAAACGGCCTACCCTCGTCCTGATGGAGTTTCGCGATGTCGTCCGCAGGCGGCGCATGGTGCGCAACTACGACGCCAGCAAGCCCGTCAGCCGCGAGTCGCTCCAGCGCATCGCGGACGCCGCCCAGCGCGCCCCCTCCGCGGGTTTCTCGCAAGGTCAACGGCTGGTCATCGTCACCGAGCCGGACCGGCGCCGGCGCATCGCCGAGATCTGCCACGAGCCGGAGTACGTCGACGCTGGCTTCGACCCGTGGGTCAGCCGCGCGCCGGCGCTGTTCGTGCCCTGCGTCAGCGAGCAGATCTACCACGCGCGCTACCGCGAACCGGACAAGCTGCAGGACGACGGGACGGAGACGGCGTGGCCGATCCCCTACTGGTACGTCGACGTCGGCGCGACGGTGATGCTCATCCTGCTCGCCGCGGTCGATGAAGGCCTCGCGGCCGGCTTCCTGGGCACACATCGGACGGCCGACCTGCAGGCCGAGCTCGGACTGCCAACCGACATGCACCCGGTGGGCGTGATCACCGTTGGCCACCCGCTGCCCGACCGCCGCTCCGGCTCACTCAAGCGCGGCTGGGTCCCGCCCGACGTCTTCGTCCACTGGGAGCGCTGGTAGGCCTAGCGGATCCCGGTGTCGTAGTTGACCTGGACCTCTGCGTACTGGCCCGAAACGACAGTGACCGAGACCGGATTGGCGATGGGGTAGGAATCGGCGCCACTTTCAGGCGCCACGACATACTCGCCGGGCGGCACGTCGACACTGAACTTGCCATCCGGCCCGGAGGTGACGGTCGCCACCTTCACGTTCTCGCTGTCCAGAACGACCAGGGTTGCGGCGTACGGCGTTAGACACGGCACCGGATCGTTGGCTCCCGGACTGGCCTCGACCGGGCACGTCGGCCCGAGCAGGATCAGGCCGCGGATGCCCGACGGCGGCGGCGGGGTGTCGAGGTTGATGCCGATCTCGGAGCAGCCGACGACCACGGCCAGCAGTAGGGCGAAGAGCAGGCCGAATTGGAGGTTGCCACCGCGTTCTTCCATCAGCGCACCACTCGGACCGTTGTAGCAGGGGCGTGCTCAGCCTGCTCGGCGGCGCGGGCGAGCACCCACAGGAGGTCCGCCAGGCGGTTCAGGTAGGGGACCACCCAGCCGCTTTCGAGTTCGACGACGCGCTCCGCCGCTATGACGCGCCGTTCCGCACGCCGCAGGACCGCTCGCGCCACTTCCAATGCAGCCGAGGCGCGCGTCTCGCCGGGGACGATGAACTCGCGCGGCATCTGCACGGCTGACTCCCACTGCGCGAGCTCGGCTTCAACGCCCTCGAGCATCCGCTCGGTCACGCGCGTGGTGCCGTCCTCGAGCCGGTCACGCGCCTCGGGATTGGTGGCCAGGTCGGCACCGACCACGAACAGCTCGCGCTGCCAGCGCAGGACCGATTCGGCCAGATCAGCCAGGCCGGCCTGGGCAAGCTCCACGCGGGCCAGCCCGAGCGCGGCGACGGCCTCGTCGACCGTGCCGTAGGCCTCCGTGCGCGGATCGTCCTTGGCGATGCGGCCGCCGAAGAGCAGTCCGGTCGTGCCGTCGTCGCCGCGCCCGGTGGCGACGGCGCTTTTGGCGATCGCTGGCCGGCGGGCTACCACATCAGGCCGGCGTCGCGCGGATCCCAGCGCTCGGCCAGCAGGGTCACCTTGACGTCGTTCTCTACGACCGACTCGACCTGCTCCTTCACCTGCTGAATCATCGCACCGGCGTAGGGGCAGAAGGGCGTGGTCAGGATCATCTTGATCTCGGTCTGCTCGGGAGACAGGACGACCTGCCGGATAAGCGCCAGCTCGACCACGTTCATGCCGATCTCGGGATCGACCACCGCGCGCAGCGCATCCATGATCGCGAGCTCCGTCGCCCGCGCCTGGGGATCGAAAGGCGGAGTCGCGGGGGCGGGCGCAGCGGTGGTGGTCGGTTTGTCGGTCGAAATCTGATCGGTCATGTCGGATATAAATCCTAGCACCGACGCCATCTATGGGATGTCGGCCACCCAGCCAACCATTGTCCCGTAGCTGCTGTCTGCGTAGAGCGATCCGATTACGACGGCGCGACGGCCGAGGAGGTCACTTCGCGTGGGTCGTCGTTCGCAAGATCAGTCGTCATCAGCCGCCACGTCAGCGAGCCGCTCCGTGGGCATGGCACCCGGTCCTCGTGCCATTCATAGCGACCCTCGAGCCAAGCAACGCGATCCCCGCTGATGTCGACCCCAAGCACCTCCTGGCCCTCGGGCGCGATGGCAAGGACGGTGGCTGCGCCCAGGTCGAGGTCGGCGACATACACCTGGCGCGGATGACGGTCGAGGGTGAAGACGATGCGTGACCCCGATTGAGCGTATCTGGTGACGTGGCCTCCGCCAGCAACGACATCCATCATTGACACCGTGCGAATCCGATCGGGCGGCAGAGGCAGGACCTGTGCAGCCGATGGAGGCAACTTCGGGGTCGCGCCTGGACTGGAAGTTGGCTCGGTGGTCGGCTCGGTGGTTGGGGAGGAACTCGGAGCAGGTGTAGAGGGGACGGAGGAAGCGGTGGCGACGGCAACCGGCCCGCGCGGCCGAGTTGTTAGGGAACCACGACTCCCGTCAGGCCGCGCAGGTGTTCCGGGAGCCCGGTGGCATCGTCGGCGCCGAAGCCGGGCCCGCGCAAGGTGCCATCCGGCTCGAAGAAGTCCGGGTAGCGAGCCTTGTTGTCTGCCGCGTAACGGAAGGCTTCGGCGATCCCCACCCGGCGCAGCTCGGGATGGTTGGCCAGCATGTCGTCCGGGCGCAGGCCGTTGGCGCGCATCTCGAGCAGGTTGCGCACCGTCAGGCGGGTGCCGTAGCAGAACGGCTCTCCATTCATCACCAACGGGTCCGACTTTACCCATTGGATCGTCATCGAGCGGCGCCCACCGTCAGATCCATTTGTCGTCGCCGATGCCGGCGCCCTTCCAGAAGAAGCGGATGAGCGCGTTGCCCTGGTGATCGCCGGGCAACCGGCCGTGATGCTTGAGGCGCTCACTCCAGCGCGCGAAGAGCGCGGCGGCGACCTCGTTTTCGTCCGGCGTCAGCACCCCGGCGGCAGCGTCGCGCAGTCCACCCAGGAGAGCCATGAAGTCGCGCATCGCCACGCGCCGGTGGCGGTAAATGGGGACGATCCACTCGCCGTAGTTCACGACATAGCCGTCGTTGCCGGTCTCGAGCGCGCAGGCGAGCTGCTCGAGGTGGCGCTCGTAGTCACGCACGAACAGGCGCAGCGTCATCTCGTCGTAGCGCTCGCCGAAGCCCGGCGCGAGGCGCTCGGCGGCCTGCAGCGCCACGCGACAGATGCGCTCGCGGTTGGTGCGCAGGCGGGCCGCTGCCTCGGGCAGTCCAGCGTGAACGTCGATCGGTGGGAAGCCGAGGCTGGGGTGAGGCATCGAGGCGACCTAGTCTATCGGGTGTGAACGAGCCGACGACGAACGACGAAGTGCTCACCGCCGACCGGGCCAGGACTCCAAGCGCATATGGCCTGGGCCTGCTCGCCGGACTGGGTTTCGCGATCGCCTACGGGATTGCAGCGGAGGCGATCGGCCTGAGCTGGGGGCTACTGGCAGTCGGCTTCTTCGGCGGCTGGATCATCGGTGGGGCGGTCGGCTACGGCGCCTGGTCGGGCAGTGCGCACGTTCGCGTGACGTCGCTGCAGGTGGGAGCGGCCGCCATCGCCGGCGCGGCCTGGCTGCTGGCACTGGTCATCGCCTACGTCGTCAGCCAATCGCTCATCCCGCAGGCGACGACGGGGCTGCTTGAACGCGTGTCGCTGGGCGGCTTCTTCGACTACCTGGGCGGGACCTTCGATTACGTCCGCCTGATCCACGTCCTTGCCTTCGCGCTCTTGGCCATCATGGCCTGGCGCGGGGCGCGATGATTGACTTATGGCCAAGCTACTGATCGCTGTCGTCCACTCGGAGGACGCGCCGCTGCTGGTCGAGGCTCTGCGAAGCTCCGACCTGCGCGTGACCGAGGTGCTGTCGCGCGGCGGCTTCCTCCAGGCGCGCAACGCGATGCTGTTCATCGGTGTCGAGGACGCCCAGGTGCCGGCGGCGATGAAGCTGATCGAGGACAACTGCCGCTCTCGGGTGCAGGAGGTGCTGCCCGAGCCGCTCGGCGGCATCGAGGCCAACTGGCTGCCGACCGAGGTGACCTACGGCGGTGCGACCGTCTTCGTCGTTCCGCTCGACGAGATCAGGCGGATCTAGGCCCAATCCGGCGCGGGCATCACTCGGGCGTCTCGCCCAGGAAGGGCATGTGCTGCTCCTCGACGGCCCGCAGACTCATGCGCAACGCGGCCGTCTTCTGCTGTGCCACGTCGCGGACGTAGGCAGACTCCTCCTCGGCGGTCATGGCCCGGCCGCGCACAGCGTCGCTGCGGCCGACGCCAAGCCAGGCCAGGTGATACCGATCCATCGACCCCCAGGCGGCGCTGAGCAGCTCATCGGACAGCTTCAGCCAGGTCCGCAGGGCAGCCAGGCTGGGCTGTTGCTGGAGTCGCTCGCCCTCGGCGACGAGTTGCCGGGTGCGCGCGACGAGTTCGCTCCGTCGCATCGCAGGACCGTATCCGATCGCGGCGCTATCTTCGACGCGTGGCGACCGTGATCGACAGCTCGCTGGCGGCCATACGCGCTGAGCCGGCGCGGCTTGACGGCGTCTTTGCCGCTCTGCGCGAGCGAGTCGCGTCGGGCGTCTTGCCCGCGGCCGCGCTCGCGATCGGCGACGCAGGCGGCGGTATCCGCGCCGAGGCGTTCGGCGCGGGCGGACGGCCGATCGCCACCGAGACGAACTTCTTCCTCGCCTCGATCACCAAGCCCATCTTCGCCGCCGCCTTCATGCAACTGGTCGAGGACGGGCTGGTGGATCTCCACGAGCCGATCGGCCACCACGTACCCGGCTTCGAGAGTGGCGAGAAGGCCACGGTCAGCGCCTGGCATCTGCTGACCCACACCTCCGGCGTGGCCGACGTGCCGCCCGAACAGATCATCCGCCGCCGGCCATCGGCGGCGCACATGACACGGCTGGTGACCGACGCGCCGCTGCGCTTTCGTCCGGGCACGGGCTGGGAATACTGCAGCGCGTCGTACTACCTGCTCGCGGCGATCATCGAGCGCGTCGCTGGCGTGGCCTACGCCCGCTTCCTCGACGAGCGGCTCGCTCGTCCGCTGCGCATGGCGGTCACGTTCGATCCGCGCCGCGCCGGCCGGCCAATCGTCCCGGTCCACGGCGCGGGCGTCGACAACCGCCTGGTGCGGTTCCTGGTGCTGCGCTACATGGCCGGCGCGGCGCTCCCCGGCGGCGGACTGTTCGGCAATCTGAGCGACCTGACGCGCTTCGGCGCGGCCACGCTGGCACCGGTCCGTGCCGGCGCGCGGTGGCTGCCGTTGGCCCCCGAAACGATCGAACAAATGGAGCGCGACCAGGTGCGCGGCCTGCCCGGCATCTACGAGGGCGAGGCACGCGACATGCACTTCGGTCTGGGCTGGAGCAAGCCGACGTTGATGCGAGATCTGCCCGGCTCGCCGCGCGTCATCAGCCACGGCGGCGCCACCGGCGGGCGTCTGTGGCTGGACCCGGAGGTCGGGCTGGTGCTCGTCTACCTGACCAACCATTGGTCGGCCGATCGGGGCCCGGAGGTCGAGGCCATTCGCGGCGTGTACGAGGTCATTGCCGGCAGCTGAGCCAGCCTGGCTGCGCGAACTAGGGCCGGTCGCCCTCGTCGCGCGCGAATGTGCGCAGGCGCTCGCGACACGCTGCCGCGTAGCGCTCGACCTGCCGGACCAGCCACGCATCGGCGCGCTGGCTGTCCTCGATCAGCAGCTCGTCGCCGCGGTCGCCCGCGACCAGCTCGAAGCCCGAGCCGGTCCGGAAGTCCGCCTGCCAGTTGGCCTGGAGTTGCACGGCAACCGCGGCGACCGCCGGACGCGAGAACGACCAGTCCAGGTAATCCGCGTTGAGCCGGTCGACCACGTCACGCAGCCGGACCCGTTGGCCGCGCGGCAGCCGGGCCAACAGATGAGCGACGCGCAGGCTGGCGAACGGATCGCCCGATTCGGCAACCGTCGGCGGATTGAGGTGCGGGTCGGGCAGGCCATCGATTTCGCGCAGGGGCAGAGTCACCGCGGCTGAAGGCGCAGCGTCGTGCCCAGCACGCGCGGCCGCAGCATCGACGGCAGCGACGGGTCGCGCCGGTACTTGGTCTCCAGCCCGCGCGAGCACCGCGCCACCGACGCCTCGTCAGCGGCCAGGTCGGCGCGCACCGCGATCCGGCGGCCGTCGACCCGCAACTCGACGTCCGTGGGCCGGTCGAGCGCTGCCTGGTACCAGCGACCGCGATCGCCGCGGACCGAGCGCACGAAGACCTCGTCCCCTTCGACCACGACCCAGATGATCGTGCGCATCAGGCGCCCGTCCGGCCACGCGGTGACGATCTCGACCTCCTCACTGGCGGCCAGCAGGCTGAAGGTCTCAGCGTCGAACGACGTCAATAGAGCGCCTCGAGGCCGCGCATGTCGCCCAGGCCGAGCGTCGCCTCCTCGTTCTGGCACGGACCGTCGAGATACGGGCTCATCGTAAGCCGACCATGGCGGCGCTCGCCGATGTGATCGAGTCCGAAGACGTGGCCGGCCTCGTGGGTGATGGTCGCCTCGAGCATCGGCTTGTCACGGCAGCGGCGAAGCCGTAGCGCCCATGACTCGAAACGATTGATCTTGATGTCTGCCTCGACCATCCGGCCGCGCCTGATCCAATAGCAGGTCACCGCGAGTACGCCGTACGGCAGTCGCCCGAAGCCGATCACGTTGTGTCCGTCCGGCGCGTTGCAGTTGACGCGCCGCCTGGTGCGCCCCAGGTAGTCGGACGTGGCGGAGACTCTGTCCGAGCGGCCGCAGTCGTTGCGCGCGCCGGTGATGTTGGCGAACGACCGCTTGAGCACCGTGGCGACAGCTGACCGGTCAAGCTCTGACGGCGTCGCCGTTGCATTGAAGGCCCAGCTATAGGGCCGGTGCCACTTGGCGCCGAGGAACTTGTAGGCCTTGTCCTTGCATGGCGCCGGAGCAATGCCAACCGAGTTGGAGCGACGCTCGCCGAGCACGACGGCGTGGACACTCCCTGCTGGCTGGGCACTCGCGGGACCGGCGCCGATGATCAGCAGGCTGAGTGCCGCGATGGCTGCCACCAGCCCGCGCGGATGGGTTGTCATGACATCCCCCGGTCGTTCGTCGCGCCGCTGCCCCGGGCAGGTCCGGACCGCTGTCGTCAAGGATAGACGCGCGCCGGCTCACCCTCGACTGAGGCGATGCTCCTCCCTCTAGCTGTGCTCCACGTCGGCGGCCAGGGCGGCGAAGACGGCGTCGCGGTCGTCGCGCGAAGTGAAACTGATGGTCAATTCCCCGGTCGCAGGACGCAGGAGCAGTGCGGGTTCGGAGCCGAAGAGCCAACGCAGCTCGCCGGTCTCGACACCTGTGTGTGCCGAGTGGAGGCGCAGTTGTTGCGCATCGGCGCTCGGAACGCGGAGTTCGACCGGCGCTCCCGGGCTGACCACGAGCGAGGCGGTGACGGTCTGGCGGGGTTCGTTGGCGGCGCCACGTCGGACGGTCACAGTCTGGGAACCAGGGCGCACGCCCAGGGCGCGAGGCGTCTGGCGGAACAGCGTTGGGTATGAAGTCCTCGCGCCCACGCCGAGGAGCGGCGCTCCACCCAGCGCCCACCGGGCAGGCCGCGCAGCCGATCGATGAGGTACGCGAACGCGACGAGCGGGAATCGCAGGATCGCCACCCCTACGACTTGTCTACCACGAAGTCTGCCCGTGCGCCGAATCCTCGACTGATGCGATTGTCCTAGCTGTGGTTCACGAATAGGTTGTTTACATCGGAGAGTCTCCCCAAACTCGGTGTGGGTATCCAAACCGCACCGAAAGGGAGACTCTCGTGGCACATCGTAGGGCGAAGTTGACCGTGTTCGGCAGGCAGCTCCTGGTCGATCGGGTGCACGGCGACGGCTGGACCATTGCCCGCGCGGCGGAGGCGGCGGGTGTCAGCCGACAGACGGCGGGCAAGTGGGTCAGGCGCTACCGCGAGGCGGGCCTCGATGGCCTCGAGGACGCCACCTCGCGACCTCACCGCTCGCCGCGCGCGCTGGACGAGAAGACGGTGGCGGCTATCCTCGTCGCCCGCCATGAGCTGGGCTACGGGCCGCACCGCCTGGCGCTCGTGGTGAGTGTGCCGCGCTCGACCATCGGCGACGTGCTGCGCCGCCGCGGACTGTCTCGGCTGCGCGACCGCGACCGGCCGACCGGCATTCCCATCCGCTACGTCCGCGAACGGCCGGGTGAGCTGCTCCACATGGATGTCAAGAAGCTCGGCCGGATCCCCGACGGGGGCGGCCACCGTTTCCAGGGCCGGGGCCACGGCACGCCCCGGGCCCACGCCGGCTACGACTACATCCATCAGGCGATCGACGACGCCAGCCGGGTGGCCTACGTCGACGCCTTCGATGACGAGCGCGGGCCGACGTGCGCCCAGTTCCTGCGCGACGCCGGCGCCTTCTTTGCCCGGCTCGGGGTGCGCATCGAGCGGGTGATGACCGACAACGCCCGCAACTACCGCACCTCGCGTGCCTTCGCCGAGGCTCTCGCCGAGCTGGGTGCCCGCCACAAGCGGACACGCCCGTTCCGGCCGCAGACCAACGGCAAGTCCGAGCGCTTCAACCGGACGATGCTCGAGGAGTGGGCCTACGCGCGGCCCTACAGCTCCAACGAGGAGCGCCTCGCTGCTCTCGGACCGTGGGTCTACGACTACAACCATCACCGAGGTCACACTGCCTTGAAAGGACTCACGCCGATGCAGTTCCTCGTCAATAACGTGTCCGTGAACCACACCTAGAGCAGCGCCAGCGGCAGGTGGC
>Ga0209751_10004237_pt1 | contig 13779 bp, 12 predicted proteins | sample RifCSP13_1_FD_184019 | JGI IMG/M metagenome (GOLD analysis project Ga0209751, IMG submission 184019) | Soil microbial communities from Rifle, Colorado - Rifle CSP2_sed 13_1 (SPAdes) (version 2) | ecosystem: Environmental > Terrestrial > Deep subsurface > Rock core/Sediment | place: Rifle... | reverse complement strand
AAAGTCCAAGTTCGTCTATCAGTACGACTTCGGCGACAGTTGGGACCACGAAATCCTCGTGGAAAAGACCGGGCTGCCGCGGGAGCCGGGCGTGAAGTACCCGCACTGCCTGGCTGGTAAGCGCGCCTGCCCGCCCGAGGATGTCGGCGGAGTGTGGGGCTACCGTGAATTCCTTGAGGCCATTCGAGACCCCGAACATCCTGAGCAGGATGGCTATCTGGAGTGGGCCGGCGGCGATTTCGACCCGGAGGCCTTTGACCTGGAGGAGGTTAACCGGGCATTGCGTTCAGTGAGATAGCCGCCTGCGCCAGTGCGTTGGCTCGTTCGTTCAGTCGATCGCCGGCGTGGCCGACGACTTTGACGTAGGACACGTCCAGGCGCATCTCGCCGCAGATGGCCTGAATGTTGTTTTTGATGCGCTGGAGATGAGGGTGCTTGCACTTCCAGCCCTCGGCCAGCCAGCCGATCACGTTCTCGCTGTCCGCGTAGATCGTGACGATCGAGCCGGGCACTTTGATCGCGCGCAGCGCCTGCTCGACCGCCCACATCTCCATCTCGTTGTTCGTCGTCCGGTCACGATGGCCGCTCAGCTCTTTGACACGGCCGGTTTCGGCGTGGCGCAGAATGGCTGCCCAGCCGCCCGGGCCGGGATTGCCGGCGCACGCGCCGTCCGTGTAGATCGTGATGTGAGGCGGCGTGCCTTGTTCCTTCGTACGTCCCCCCCGCCCTACTGACCCCCACGCCGTGCGCGCCCATCGAACGGACCTCCCTGGAAGTCTATTTTGTAGCCAGCTCGCGTTTCACCCTGACAAAGGCTGCCTCTTCCAGTTCAACGCGCTCCTGAATAATGCGTGTGAGCCATTCACCGGTGTCCGCTTGCCGATGCAGCCGGGCGAGGAACGCTGCGCGTGCGGCGAGTTTGGCAGGAATGGACAAAGAAGCTGACTTCTTGCGACGTACGGCAACAGGCTTTTCCCACGCCGAATCATCGTCGGCTTGTGCCACTACGATTTTGTCAAGTTCCTCCTGAGAAAGTTTTTTTTCATCTTACCCCACCGGTCTCGATCTCTCGTTCCATATGCTCCCAGTCGGCGACGGGCAGATTCATCGCGGCGATTCGCTCGGTGATCGGCGTCGCGGCTGGCGCGGGCTTCAGCACAACGCCCGCATCGGTCAACTCAACGACGATTTCCTTCTCGTCTGCACCCTGCGCGCCCAGCGCGTCCAGGGCCGGCTTCGGCAGCGTGAGGCGACCTGTCTTATCGATCTTCACTGTTTGCGCGAACATGACGGCTTCCTTCCTGCCATCATTGTATCACCCTGTGCGTACGGATCAAACTCGACTTATCCCCTGCCTCACCGCTGGCTGATCCCACACGCTGGCGCGCGCCCAACCGCCCGAGAAGGCGGCCAGTGCCTCTCGCGTCGTTCAGGTCGCGGATGAACGCCTGGGATCACGCTCGACGGTAACCGTTCAGATGGTTGAACGCATGGTGCCAACGAATGGGCCACTGCGGGGAATCAACGGATAGGGGCACTTCTCTATCGGCTCGCATCCTTTGTAGCAATAGTCAACGAATGCGGCGCAGCCGAGATTCGATGACTGCTTGCGCCCCGCTCCGCGGGGTTCGTTGCGCCGAAGGCATTCGTTGACACCTTCTGAACGTTTTCGACGTTTGGGCGCGGATTAGCCAACGACCCAACCCGAGCCACCGTCTGGCTGGCAAGGTCTCGGAAGTTTATCTGCATGCCCGCGAGGGCATTCTTCGTTTCTCCATCAGCGCCAAGAACGGACTCGACGGCTTGAAGCAGGCGTTAGACGAGTTTTGATGCCCGTCGTGCACCTGGAATAATACTTTCCAGCCGGCGATTACTCTCGAAGTGGAAATCTGCTTCGAGAGGCTTATCATGGCCCGGCTCATCGTGGGTGGGAAAGAAATACGGAAGTTCAGAGTTGTTCGCCTGCTACAAGCGCATCCGTTGGGATTGACCGAAGTCGAGATCGCCAGCCTTCTGGGATGGGAACGACGCACCGCCAACAACTACTTGCGGGTGCTGCAATCCTGTCATCTCGTCTACAAAGAGGGCCGATTGTGGTACACGGAACAATAGCCGATAATTTTCGGCAAAGTTGCATGATCTAATTTTCCAACTAGCGAGTATACTGGAAGCAGGGAGAATGCTATGCCTAAGGTCGATCAGACAACTTACGAAGGCCGAAAGGAGCGCGTATTTCTCACGCTGCGCCGATACCCGCTCGGTCTCACCGAGGCCGAGCTGGAACAACTGACAGACATTCAACGGCGTACGCTAAACAATTATCTCCGGGCGCTGGAAACCGATGGCAAAGTCTACAAGGAGGAAGGAAGCATCCTGTGGTTCGCGCTGCCTTACGATCAAGTCCAGTTGCGAAAATTCGACCTGTCGCCTGAAGAGGGCATGACGCTGTATCTGGCGGCGCGGCTATTCGTCAAACAGCACGACAAGCGCAACGAGCCAGCAGAAACTGCATTGATGAAACTCGCAGCGGCGCTGACAACCCACGCGGGAGTCGGCCAGGAGATTCACCAGGCTGCCATCGAATTATCGCATCGCCCGGACGACGGTCGATACAACAGAATCTTCCGCACCATCATGCAGGCATACATCTATCGCCGTGTCGTGCACATTACCTATGAACCTGCCGCAGGTTCGAGTTTCGAGACCGATTTCTCCCCTTACCTGCTGGAGCCATCTGCAATTGGATTCACGACCTACGCAATCGGTCACAGCAGCATCGTGAATGCGTGGCGAACCTATAAGTTGGAGCGCATTCGATCGGCGACGCTGACACGCCAAGAGTACTGGATTCCCCCGAATTTCCCCGGCCTCGATATTTTGAAGAATGCCTGGTCGATCATTGGCGGCGAAGAGATCGTCCCGGTCACGCTGCGTTTCAGCCCAGCTGTCCGCAGGCGAGTGCTGGAGACGCGCTGGCATCCCTCGGAAGATAAGCAAGAAGATTCCGAAAATCCCGGATATCTGATCTGGACAGCAAAGGTGGCCGATATTACAGACATGTTGCCCTGGGTGCGCGGTTGGGGTGCGGATGTCGAGGTCCTGGAGCCAGAAGAGTTGCGGGAGGCGCTGGTGCGCGAAGCGGGTCGGCTGGCCGCGCAGTATCAAGTCACTGCGCCGACAGAGACGCCGGCACATCGGCTGCTCTGGGCGAAGGCCGATAGGAAATCGGGAAAAGTGCACCGGCTGATCTATCACCTGATCGATGTAGGTCAGGCGGCGCTGGCGCTGTGGAATCTCGGCCTGAGCGAGCCAGTCCGTCAGCGGCTGGCAACGTGGCTGGGCTTGAGCATCGAAGACGCCGGTCGATTGATTGCGTTCTGGGTTGGGCTACACGATCTCGGCAAAGCCAGTCCGGCGTTCCAGGATCATCCATATATGCCGGATCGATTGCGCGAGGCGATCCGGCGCGAGTTGCGTGACGCCGGGTTGAATATGCCTGATCGCGCCAAAGACCACCATGCCCGGCACGAAGTCATCTCGACCTGGGCGTTGGGCCGCGACGAGAAACTGCTCATCGAAGAAACCGGCCTGTCGCCCGCGTTAGCGAAGCGCATCGCGCAGGCACTGGGCGGGCACCACGGCGTGTGGCCCGTTCCTTCTCTCTTTGATCCGGTGCACCTCAAAAAGCCGGACGACATAGGTGATCCGGCATGGACAGCCATGCGCCGCGAGTTGATTCGCGACCTCAAGCGCGTCCTTCAACCGCCTAGCGTCAACGATGCCGTCGCTGGAGACGACAACACCGTGCTCACGCTGTTCTCCGGCGTCGTCTCGGTGGCCGACTGGCTCGGATCGAGTGAGGAAACGTTCGGCTACGAAGATCAGCACGTTCCGCTGGCGACGTATGCGCGCTATTCGCGGCGAATGGCCGAGTGCCTTGTCGAGAAATTGGGGTGGCAGAGTGTGGTTGGGGCTATACACAGGCTCGATTTTCGTAGCGCATTTGGCTTTGACGCCAACGAGGTCCAGCGCGAAGCCATCACGACGGCTTCCATGCTCGCGCCACCTGCGCTTATCATTCTCGAAGCGCCGATGGGCAGCGGCAAGACCGAGGCCGCGCTGAGCATATACTCTCGGTGGAGCCAGCGAATCGGATCGTGTGGCCTGTATATCGCCATGCCCACGACGGCCACGAGCAACCAGATGCACCACCGCGCCGAAGCCTTCCTGAAGCATCGTTACGGCGACGACGCAAAGGCGCTCCTCGTGCACAGCCAGGCGCTCTTGCAAGCCGACGCGCGCGCGGACGACGGTGATCCAGTTGAGGAGAAGGAGAAGGAAGGTGATCGGGCGGCGGCACTGGCATGGTTCCTGCCACGCAAGCGCAGTCTGCTCGCGCCGTTCGGCGTCGGCACGGTTGATCAGGCGCTGATGAGCATCTTGCAAACCAAGCACTTCTTTGTTCGCCTGCTCGGCCTGAGCCACAAGGTTGTCATCTTCGACGAGGTGCATGCCTACGATACCTACATGTCCACGCTGTTCCAGCGCCTGCTGACGTGGCTGCGCGAACTGGGCACATCGGTGATTGTGCTTTCGGCGACGCTGCCGGAGAAGGCGCGGCGCGATCTGGTGCGCGCCTACACCGGCCGCGACGAAGACCTGCCACAAGCTGACTATCCGCGCGTCACACTGGTCGCTGCCGACGGAGCGCCGTGCGTCGTATCGCTGCCGACTCCACCGCTGCGGACCCTATCACTGGAATGGATGCCTCGCGCTCCGGCAGACATCATCGCCCGACTTCAGACCGAACTGCACGATGGCGGCTGCGCAGCCGTGATCTGCAATACGGTAGGCCGGGCGCAGGAAGTGTATCGCGCGCTGGCGGAATCCGAGTTGAAGGCGTTGGGCGAAGATTTGATCCTGTTCCACGCCCGTTACCCGCTGGCATGGCGCGCAGAGATCGAGACGAAGGTGCTGGCGAAGTTTGGCAAAGACCGAAGCCGGCGGCCTGGGAAAGCCGTCGTGGTTGCCACGCAGGTGATCGAGCAGAGTCTCGACCTCGACTTCGACGTGATGATCAGCGATCTGTGCCCGGCGGATTTGCTCCTTCAGCGCGCGGGCCGGCTGCACCGGCACGCAGTGGAACGCACGCATCCCTATCGCGTGTGGATCGCCACGCCCAACACTGCGAATGGCGTGCCCGCGCTTGACCGTGCCGATAAGTTTGTGTATGAAGAATACGTCCTGCTGCGCTCGTGGCTGACGGTCGGCGCAGGGCAATCGCGCACGGTAGCGCTGCCCGGCGATCTGAGCACACTGATCGAGGCGGTGTACGGCGATGATGCAGTGCCGGATACAGAGCCAGAGATGCGCGCGGCGTTAGATGCGGCGAAGCAGAAGATGGAGAAGGGCGAGCGCGGTGACAAGTTCAAGGCAAGTCAACACTTGATTTGCAAGCCGGACGACGAAGACCTGCTCATTGGCATCAATTTGGGGCTGGAAGAGGATGACCCAACCGTCCACACCACGTTCCAGGCTCTGACCCGTGCGGATGCGCCGGGGCTGCAAGTGGTTTGTCTACACCTGATCGGTGGGAAGTTGATGGTGGAGCCGGGTGGCACAGGCGAGGAAGTGATCATTGAGGCGAAGCCGTCTCAAGAGATGATACGTGAACTGGCTCGACACACCGTTACCATTCAGCGCGTGGACATCATCCGGCACTTGCTTGACACGCGCACGCCTGGCTCTCCCGAAGTTGAGAAGATACTGTCACGATGGAAGAAAATCGCGGCTCTGCGCTACCACCAGCTGCTCGTGTTCGAGAACGGCGTCTGCCCGCTGAAAGGCATACCGTACACTCTGCGGCTAACGCGCGAATTCGGTCTGGAGATCACAAAGGAGGCCCGATGAGCGATCTGTTCAACCTGATTCACGAAGCGTGGATTCCCTGCATCCGCAGGAATGGCGCAAGTGCGGAGCTTAGCCTGAGACAAACATTGGCCGAGGCACACGCGCTGCGTGAACTCTATGCGGAGACCCCGCCGGTTACCGCCGCCCTGCATCGCCTGCTGCTGGCGGTGATGCACCGCGTGTTTGGCCCCAAACGACGTGCAGATTGGCAGCGGTTGTGGGAAGCCGGACATTTCGACATGGGACGACTGGATGCCTATTTGGGCAAATGGCGTCATCGGTTCAACCTGTTTGATTCGGAAAGACCGTTTTACCAGTCGCGCTACAAAGGGGCGAGTGAGAAATCAGTTGTCAGCCTCGTCCTGGAAATGGCATCCGGCAATAACGCCACTTTGTTTGACCACCATACCGAAACGGCCAGCGCAACACTGACGCCCGCGCAAGCAGCGCGCGCTGTGCTCACGTCGCAAGCATTTGGGTTTGGGGGCCTGAGTGGTATGCCGGAGAAGTTTACCGACGCGCCGGGTGCAAAAGGCATTCTCTTCTTCGCCCAGGGCGATTCTCTGTTTGAGACGTTAATGCTCAACCTGATTCGCTATCCTCAAGAAGGGGGGGATATGCCGAGCGGCCCGGACGATCAGCCTGCCTGGGAAATGAATGATCCGTTCAAGCCCGATCGCTCAACGCCCCATGGTTATCTTGACTACCTGACCTGGCACAACCGGTGTGTCTTGCTCTTGCCAGAGCGCGCTGGGAATGAAGTGATCGTTCAGAAAATGATCTGGGGACCAGGCTTGCGCCTCGAAGCAGAAGTTCGCGATCCGATGAAGCATTATCGCGAGGACAAGAGAACCGGTTTTGTGCCACTCTCTTTCAACAGTGATCGCGCGTTGTGGCGTGACAGTTCGGCGCTATTGCAACTAAAGAAATCTGACACTCGCCCACCAACTGCCTTCTTCTGGCTCTCCACGCTGATCGATGAAGACGCGATCGGTTTGGCGCAAGTCTATCGCTTCATGGCACTCGGCTTGTCCAAAGATCAAGCCAAGCTAGAGTTCTTCCGCTCCGAGGCATTACCTCTGCCCCTGAAGTATCTACACGGTGATCTACTGGTGGACAAACTGAGCACTTCACTTGGTCACGCCACGGATGTGGCCAGAAGGCTGAACGGCGCAGTGTTCACGCTCGCGCGCTTGATCCTCAAGCCTGCAACAACCGACGAGGAATTGGCGAAAGAACCCGGCCGTGAAGAACGGGACCGCATCAACCAGTTCACCTCGCACTGGGCCATCGATCGCTACTACTGGAGCGCGCTGGAACTACCCTTCCGCCGCATGATGGTGGACTTGCCACAGAAGCCGGATGAAGCACAAACACACTGGCGCGACGAACTGCGCCTGGCCGCGCGCCGCGCCTTCGACTGCGTCGAGCGATATGTGGGCACGGATAGCCGATCGGGCCGCGCCGTCGTCCGCGCCCGCCAGCAGTTCGAGCGAGGCCTGAATCAGGTGCTACCGAATGCAACCGCACAGACGAAAGGAGGATCCGTATGACCGACTTTATCGACTATCTTGAAGGTTTGAAAGAGGATCGCCCGGCGCTGGCTGCGTTGCGGCGCGGGCTGGGCTACACCGCCGATGACGCACCCGCCGAGACGCGCCACATCATCGAGCCGCGCCTGTCCCAGACTACGTCGCAGTCATGGGAGAGGGCCTGCTATATCGTCGGGCCGCTGTTCGCGTTTCATCCCGAATCGATCGACAGCGGCGACATGGGCTGGCATCTGCGCGCGATTCGCGGCGACGATCCGAACGAAACCGCCGTCGAGCGGCGCTTCACGCAACTGCTCGCCGCGCACCCGGACGATCTGGCGGATTACTTGCGCCAGGCAGTGAGCTTGCTCAAAGCGAAAGACCAGCCGATTCATTGGCGTAGGCTGTTCTTCGATGTGCTGACCTGGCAAGGCTCAGATGAAGATGCACGCAACAGAGTTCAGAAGCGTTGGGCTGCTTCGTTCTGGCGCGCATCGTTCGATAAGCCGACCGGTGCCCAAACACCCACCACAACTGAGGAAGGAGAATAATCCATGTTCATCGAACTTCACTTCGTCCAGCACTTTGCCCCGGCCAACTTGAATCGCGACGACGCCAACCTGCCCAAAGACTGCGACTTCGGCGGCGCGCGCCGGGCGCGTATCTCTTCGCAATGCTTCAAGCGCGCTATCCGCACCGATCCGATCTTCGCGACCACGACCGAAGTCCCCAACGGCACGCGCACCCGATTCATCGTCCGCACTCTGCGTGGGCGTTTGATGGAGGCCGGCAAGGCGGAGAATGATGCCACAGCAGTCGCCACTGCGTTTGCCAACGCGTACAGCGGAGGCATGGATACAAAGAGGCCGGATCAGACCAAAGTCATGCTCTACCTGAGCACCCAAGAAGTCGATTGGGTTGTGGATCAACTTCTCGCGAAGTGGGACGAGCTGCTTACGGCGGCCAACAGCGGCTCGGATGGCGAAGCCGAGGCCGGCAAGAAAAGGGGCAGGAAGTCGAGGGCCACGGCCGCCAACCCGGCGTCCGACATCGCCGAGGAATTGGTAAAGCAAACAAAGGAGCGCACCAGCGCGCCGGACATCGCACTGTTCGGGCGGATGCTCGCCGATCGGCCGGAGACCAACATCGACGCGGCGTGCCAGGTGGCGCACGCCATCTCCACGCACGCTGTGAAGATGGACATCGATTACTTCACCGCAATGGAGGAACTGGCCGAACCGCACGAGACCGGCGCGTCGCAAATCGGCACCACCGGCTTCAACTCGGCGTGCTTTTATCGCTACCTGCGGCTGGACTACAGCAAACTGCTAGAGAACCTGAAAGACGACGGCGACCTGGCGCGCAAGACGGTGAAGGGTCTGATGCTCGCCGCCGAGGCCGCCATTCCTACCGGCAAGCAGAACAGTCACGCGGCGCACAACCGGCCCAGCTTCATGTTGGCCGTGGCGCGCACGCCGAACAGCGCCGGCTGGTCGCTGGTGAACGCCTTCGAGAAGCCAGTGCGTGCCCAGCGCGATTCGGGCCTCGTCGCGCCGTCGATCGAGCGATTGGATCGCTATTGGAACAACCTGACCCGCTTCTATGGCACGCAGTCGGTGGCGGCGGTCGCAGCGGCGTTCGGCGCGGACCTCGCCGACGATGTGAAACTGAGCGGCACGCTCAAAGACGCGCTCGTTCCATCGTTCGATGACTGGGTGGGCAAGATGCTGGCCGCTCTGTCGTAAAGGAGGCACGGCATGAGCACTCTGCTACTGCGACTCGCCGGTCCTATGCAATCGTGGGGTGTGCAGAGCCACTTCATCTATCGGGATACGCTGCCCGAACCGTCGAAGAGCGGCGTGGTCGGCCTGCTGTGCGCCGCGCTGGGGCGAGATCGGAGCGAAGAAATACGCGATGTGGCCGAACTCAAGATGGGCATCCGCGTCGACCGCGAAGGGCTGATTCAGCGCGATTACCACACGGCGGGTAAAGGCGGCTATCTCAAAGCCAGTGGTCAGGTCGAGAGAAAGGATCTCATCGTCTCCTATCGCGACTATCTGGCCGACGCGGCTTTCCTAGTGGGGCTTGAAGGCAACCCGGCACTGCTGGCGCAACTGCATGATGCGCTACATCAACCAAAGTGGCTGTTGTGTCTAGGCCGCAAGGCGTTCGTGCCCGGCGAATCGGTATGGCTGAGAGATGGCCTGCGGATGAACGAAAGCCTGATCGACGCACTGAGGAGCTTCCCGCGATTGCGTGAGCCGCGCGACGACTCCGGCGATCGGCGAATGCGCGCGGTGTTGGAAGATGACGACGGCGAAATCGTCCGGCCCGATCAACCGCTCTCGTTTGCCAAAGGCGCACGCCGCTTCGGTCTGCGCCGCATGACGGTGAGTTTCATCGAGGATCGACCCCTGCTCAAGGAGTATGACGATGTACCTCTCGCGCCTGACACTTAACCCGCGTGATCGAAACGCGCGCCGCGATCTGAGCTCGCCTTACGAACTGCACAGCACGCTGGCGCGGATGTTTGCCGATGCGCCCCAACAAACCGAGCGTGTGCTCTTCCGGTTGGAGCGTGGCGAGAATCGTGTGCTGATCCAATCCCGCACGCGGCCCGACTTCTCCGCTTTGCCGCGCGGCTACTGCCTTCACGCCGAGTGCCGCGACGACTACGGCGAGAAACTGCGCGCCGTTGTCTCAGGCCAACGGCTTGCTTTTCGCCTGCTGGCGAACCCGACGAGCCGGGTGACACTCGGCGAGGGCGACACGAAACGCAAGAGGCGCAAGCCGCTGCTCGACTGGCATGCGCAAGAGGCGTGGCTGCGCCGCAAACTGGCCGATGAAGCCGGCGCGCAACTGGTCGGTGGACGGGCAGTGATCCTCGACACGCAGCGCAATGAGAAACGCGGCAGCCATTCGGGCGAAGGGACACAGACTCACGTTCCTGTCCTGTTTGAAGGCGTTCTGGTCGCCAACGATCCCGATCGGTTGCGCGCGGCGATTGAGAACGGCCTCGGCTCCGCCAAAGGTTACGGCTTCGGCCTGCTGTCGATCGCGCCTGCGTGATCGGCCTGAAATATTGACTCCCTCTCCCCGCGCTTGATGCCGGGGAGAGGGATGGAGGTGGCATATGCCCGTGATCAATCTGCACTCGCTGCCGCAGTTTTCCGATCGGATGACGTGGCTGTATCTGGAATATGGCCGCATTGAAAAAGCGGATGACGGCCTGATCTTCCGCGACAAGACCGGCGAAACACCCATCCCGATCGCGTCACTCTCGACGTTGATGCTGGGGCCTGGCACTGTCGTCACGCATCGCGCCGCCATCGCCGCCGCACAAATGAATTGCCTGCTGGCCTGGGTGGGCGAGGGCATGGTGCGGACGTATGCTTCGGCCACTGGCGGCGCGCATCAGACGTCCAACTTGCAGCGGCAAGCCTTGCTATGGGCCAATCCTGCGGCGCATCTGGCCGTCGTGCGCAAGATGTATGCCTTGCGCTTCGAAGAGGATTTGCCGGACACGCTGACGCTGCAGGAAGTTCGCGGCCGCGAGGGAGCACGGGTGCGGGCAACTTATCAGCGCATCGCCGAGGAATGCGGCGTCACGTGGGTGCGGCGCAACTATGACACGTCCGATTGGAACAAAGCCGATCTTCCCAATCGCTGCTTGAGTTCGGCCACGGCGAGCCTGTACGGCGTCGTGCATGCGGCGCTCGTGTCGGCCGGTTACTCGCCCGCACTGGGCTTCATTCACACCGGCCGGCCGTTGTCGTTTGTATACGACATTGCCGACCTGTATAAGCCCGATCTGGCGGTGCGCGTGGCGTTTCAGGTTGCGGCCAAACCGCCACGCGAGCCTGACCGCGAAGTCCGTAAGCGCTGCCGCGACTTGTTTCTGAAGACCGATCTGATGGAGCGCATCTTGCCCGACGTGAACGAGGTGCTGAATGTTGGTTATGACACTCAACAACTGTCCGCCAGCCTTGAGGGGGGAGTTGACACGCTGGCTGATTGAGCTGCGCCCGAATGTGTACGTGGGCCGCGTCCACGCCCGCATCCGCGATCAGTTGTGGCAACTGGCGTGCCAGAAAGCGAAAGGCGGGGCTATCGTGCAAATCTGGAGCTCGCCGAACGAGCAGGGCTTCAGTGCGCGCAGTTGGGGCTCGCCCGATTATTTCCTGCGCGACTTTGAAGGCGTGCTGCTGGTCGAGCGGCTGCAGGGCACTTTTCGGCCGGAGAGTGACACAGATAGTGAACCGCCAGATATGGCCGCACGCGTCAAAAAGTAGGTTTTTTTACCAGCCCTAGTATGCTCCCCGCGCGAGTGGGGATGAACCGCACTGCGCCGACGACGGTGACCCGGTGCACGGATGCTCCCCGCGCGAGTGGGGATGAACCTTCAGCTTTGTGTATCCACTCGGTGCGCTTTTATGCTCCCCGCGCGAGTGGGGATGAACCGGTAGCATGATAACAATTATCTTGAAACCTGATATGCTCCCCGCGCGAGTGGGGATGAACCGTTACTGGAGACTTCGCTCCCCAGCTTTATCCTATGCTCCCCGCGCGAGTGGGGATGAACCGACGCCGGCCACGCACGCGATACGCGACGTGGATGCTCCCCGCGCGAGTGGGGATGAACCGTCGCGCACAGAAGGATCAGAGAAAAAGCCGGGATGCTCCCCGCGCGAGTGGGGATGAACCGCAAGCGGGAAGTCAAGAGCCAAACTTCAAACTATGCTCCCCGCGCGAGTGGGGATGAACCGGCGGCGGTGAGGGCGGCGCAGGCGGTGGCCCAATGCTCCCCGCGCGAGTGGGGATGAACCGAGCACCTGCAAGTTGATCGTCTGACGTGTCCAATGCTCCCCGCGCGAGTGGGGATGAACCGTTGGCTTGGCCCAATTCAACGAATTGGCAGAGATGCTCCCCGCGCGAGTGGGGATGAACCGTTGTCGGAAATACTGTCGGCGCTCAGCGTGATATGCTCCCCGCGCGAGTGGGGATGAACCGGCACGCCTAGGAACAGGAGGCTAACCGAATGAATGCTCCCCGCGCGAGTGGGGATGAACCGTAGACTCATACCACTCCTGCACATGATCGACGAATGCTCCCCGCGCGAGTGGGGATGAACCGTGATGATGACACTCACCCCGTTCTGCTCAGCCATGCTCCCCGCGCGAGTGGGGATGAACCGCGCAATGTCGTCGCGCACGTGTTCGCAGAGGGATGCTCCCCGCGCGAGTGGGGATGAACCGACGGTCGTTGATGATCACGGTGTCGCCACTGAATGCTCCCCGCGCGAGTGGGGATGAACCGGAGTAACATGCAACCCGGAACAGAAGAGAAGCATGCTCCCCGCGCGAGTGGGGATGAACCGTCCCCACGCCCAGCGCCAAACTACACAAGCCATGCTCCCCGCGCGAGTGGGGATGAACCGACCGCCTGAAGACGCCCTGGCATATTGGGCGGATGCTCCCCGCGCGAGTGGGGATGAACCGAGAAGCGGCTTGACCGTGAGGCGCGGATGAAGATGCTCCCCGCGCGAGTGGGGATGAACCGTCCTCGCGCCGCGTCGGCCAGGGCTTGTCCCGATGCTCCCCGCGCGAGTGGGGATGAACCGGGCTGCCTATTCCGCGTGTGGCTGCCGGAGATATGCTCCCCGCGCGAGTGGGGATGAACCGTCCATCTGCGGCGCGAGGGTGACGTTAGGGATATGCTCCCCGCGCGAGTGGGGATGAACCGGAGACGTACACGGGCAACCCGACGAACAACTCATGCTCCCCGCGCGAGTGGGGATGAACCGGTCACGGCACCAACCTTCTTGCCGACGTATTCATGCTCCCCGCGCGAGTGGGGATGAACCGGCGACGGCGGTAGCAAGCGCGACGGTCGGAGCATGCTCCCCGCGCGAGTGGGGATGAACCGTCGAGAACGCGTCTATCGCATCCGACGTGATGATGCTCCCCGCGCGAGTGGGGATGAACCGGAGTGGCGCAGCGCGACGCCGACGAACTTCGATGCTCCCCGCGCGAGTGGGGATGAACCGGATCTATCGGTTACTATGCCTACGATTACGGTATGCTCCCCGCGCGAGTGGGGATGAACCGAAGGGTGTTGACGAGTCAACGAGGGCCATCGAATGCTCCCCGCGCGAGTGGGGATGAACCGGTCAGGTTCTTGTCGAGCTTAAAAATAGCCGCATGCTCCCCGCGCGAGTGGGGATGAACCGAGACGAACGGTTCATTCGGCGCATCAGCACACATGCTCCCCGCGCGAGTGGGGATGAACCGGCAACGCAGCGAGAAACTGTTCGGGGGTGAAATGCTCCCCGCGCGAG
>Ga0209751_10004236_pt1 | contig 13779 bp, 13 predicted proteins | sample RifCSP13_1_FD_184019 | JGI IMG/M metagenome (GOLD analysis project Ga0209751, IMG submission 184019) | Soil microbial communities from Rifle, Colorado - Rifle CSP2_sed 13_1 (SPAdes) (version 2) | ecosystem: Environmental > Terrestrial > Deep subsurface > Rock core/Sediment | place: Rifle... | reverse complement strand
CGGCCGTGGACCCGGACGACCGGCGCGAGCGTCGACACGTATGCCTACCTCGGCAGCACGACGACGGCCTGGCAGATCGCCAACGCCGGTGGCGGCGGGACGACGACATCGAGCGCCCTCGACGCCACCGGCGCCAGGACCGCGATCGCCGGGGCGTCCCTCACCGGCTACCTGGCGTTCGATCTCCACGGCAACCTCGTCGCCGCCGAGAGCGGCAGCAAGGTCATCACCGACGCCCTTCGCTACGACGCCTGGGGCGAGGTCCTCGCGAGCACCACCTCGGCGCTGCCGACACCTTGGCGCTACCAGGGCCGCCTGGACCTCAGCCCCGATGCCGCCAACCCGCTCTACGACTACGGGGCGCGCGCCTACCGCCCCGTCCAGGGCACCTTCACCAGCCTCGACACCTACGCCGGCACGGTCATCGACCCGCTGTCGATGAACCGCTTCCTGTATGCCGAGGCCAACCCGGCGACGCTCATCGATCCCGATGGGCATATCGCCCTCGAGACGACGAGCGGGACCGGGGCGCCGATCTATCAGCAGCCAACGATCTCGCCCCACGGCGCCGAGCTCCCGACGGACACGTATTCCTGCAACGACTGTGTGACCGTCCCCAAGAGCGTCGCCCCGTACGACAACGATCCCTTCACCGGCTACAACCCCTGGGCACTAAAGGCCGATCCGACCCTCCAGGCGATCAAGGACAGGCTGTACGACAACTGCACCACGCCCTCGGACCCCGGCTGCGATGCGATCATCGAGCTCGCCGACTGGGAGGCCCAGAATCGGCAGCTGTACTGCTTCACCCACCGGGCCGAGTGCGAGGACGCCTGGCGCCGCGATGCCCATTTCGAGCTCGGTGTCTACGGCACGGTCCCCTTCTTCGGGATCCCCTTCAATGTCCTCGATGCTGGCCTGTACGGCATCGAGGGCGACGTCGGCGGGGCCGGCTTCGCCCTCGCCTCGAGCGTTCCGGTTGCGGGAGCCGTCGCGAGGTGGGGGCGGTTTGGGGTGAGGGTCCTGCACGGTGCGGAAGAGGCCGAGTCCGCGCTGCATCTCTACGGCTCGGCGGACGGCTACCTGTACCAATATGTCGGGGAAGGCGCGCAATGGGCGAGAATGCAGAAAAGGGGACTGTCAACGCTGTACCTCACTCCTGCTGGTGATCTTTCCCCACTTCAAGCGGGGATTGAACTCGCGCTGCCGACGTACAACACCGCTGGCCGTGTAATTCGCATTCCTGTGAGCGTGATCCCGCCTGACCTCGTGGTTCGTCAGGGTCGCGTTGCTGGCAACGTTTTCGGGCGCGGCGGCGGAGGGTGGGAGGTGGTGTTGGGCCGCCAGCTTCCTCTCGATCTCTTCGAGGTCGTCCAATGACAAATTCGGTGGCAGACCTGATCCGTAGGCACGGCCAAGACTCGGTCGCCGCTGAGGATGAGCTGGTCCGAAGGCTGCTGTCGTCCGCCGCGCACGATGATACGGAGGCCGAGATTCTTTCACTCCTCGGGAGCAACGAGGTCGACTGGCAATTGGCCTTGACCGCCCTCGTACGCGCCCACGACACTGCCGCAAGTCCTCGACTGTTGGCCGTGCTCAAAGCCACGCGAGACTCTGAGGTCCGAGACAGCGTTGCGGTGACCTTGGGTCACCTCGGCGACGCCGCCGCCGAGGAGTCCATCGCCAACTTGGCAGCGACTGCCGTCGAGGAGGGACGACCCCAGTCACTGCGACTGGTCGGCGCGCTGGCGCAACTCAATACTGCCGCAGCGGTTGACCTCGCTGCGAAATGGCTTGCCAGCAAACGATCGATCGTGTTCAGCCGAGAGGAAACGGCCCTCCAGCCGCTCCTGAGCTGGCTTTGGGAAGGAGATCCAGCTGCGGTGGCGGACCTTACGACGGCACTTGTGAGAGACCCGCAGTGGCCCATGGACCGCTGGTCCGCAGTGCTTGAACGGTGGGCAGCACGGACTCACCGGCGCGGGTGACCGCGGGCTCGGGCGCGAGACGGCGGCAACGCAATAGTCGCAGGCATCAGGGCCAGTTGCGTTGGAGTTTGCGCCGGTGGGCTCGAAGGCTGGGTCAGGCCAGCGGCAATCAGGCGGGTCGGGGTCGGCCGAAATGCACTCGGCGAGGCACTCGACCGCGAGGTCCGCGATCAGCCTCAAGTCGCGCGTCGTCGTGATCGCGCGGCCTTCCCGTCCGCACCATCCTCCCATAGTGTTGGGGCGGTAGCGCTCAGTTCGGCGGTCGGTTCCGCGCGGCGCATTGGGCGTCGATCCAGGCCTTGCCGGCATCCCAATACGCGCTCCCCCGCTCGAGTCCACGGAGGGCCGCTTCAGCCTCCCAGGCGTCGCACCAGCGCTCGGCCAGCTCCCGGTCGAGGCCTCGGCTTTGCATGATGATATTGCGGATGGCGGCCCGGCGGGCCAGGTGGATGCGCTCGGGATCGGCACGGCGACTCATGCATCGATGGTACGGCGCCGGATCCGTCAGCTCGGTTGGCACAAGCGCTACCCGTGCAGGCGGCGCTCCATGATCGTCACGGCCTTCTCCCGGTCGCCGAGGATCTCGTAGGCCTTCACCCGGGCGTCGTCGGCGAGCCGGCGCGCGAGCGCGTCGACTTGGGCGTCGGACGCGTCTTCGACGCCATTCCTGTCGGGCTTCCCCCGACCAGGCTTGGCGGGCTCGCCCGGCGGGATGACCTCCGCCATCCGGACCAGGTGCTCGACGAGCTCGACATGGCCGGCCCACGCCGTTGCCGTGTCGGCGAAGCGAACGTCCTGGCCGGCGAAGTAGTCGCGTTCGAGGCGCATCCGGGCCTCGGCCTCGACCCGCACGTCAGACGCGAGTCGATCAACCACGGAGCGCCAGAGGCGCCAGGCCTCGCGCTGCTCCCGCGCGTCCTCGTCATCCGCCGGGGGTTCGTGAGGTCCCCCGAGGAGAGCGCCCATCCAATAGAGTGTGGCCGTCGCGCGAAGCCCCTCGACCCGGGCTGTCTCATGGGCCTGGAAGTTGAGGATGAGAACGACACAGAAGAGGAAGACCGCGTCGCCCTGGCGGCGGAGCGCCACCCGCTCGATGTCGGCCCTGGGCTGGCCCTTCATCGCCTCCTGGACGGACGCGACGACCCGGGCACCGATGACGGTCAGCGGTGCGGCCTCGACCGGCTGGTCGGCGATCGAGCGGGCCTGGGCCACGATGTTCGGGAACTGCTGGGCCTCGGCGAGCCAGGCCAGGACAGCCTCGCGTGGCCCGAGGGCACCCTCGACCTTGGCGATGCGGCGGGCGGCAGCTGAGGTCATTCGCCGAGGAGCCCTCCGTCGCGTCCGCCGGTCCCGCTGTCGCGGCGCGCCGCCGCCGTCGCCAGCTCGAGGGCCTCGATCCGCTCCTCGAGCTCACCGGTCTCGACGAGCTTCGCGGCGATCGAGACCATGTTGGCCACGGCGCGGTTGCGGGCGATCGAGTTCTCGAGCGCCATCGTCTCGATGACGGTCGTCTCGAGGAGGGCCAGCTGGTCGTCGGTCGTCCGGAGGCCGCCGAAGCCGTAGATCGCGCTGACGGTCCGCTTCTTGCGCCGGTGGAGCCCACCCAGCCGGCGGGCCTCCGCGGCGTCCTCAGCTGTCTCGGGCGCGTGCCAGAAGCAGAACGGCTCGTCGCGCATCGGGGTCGCCCGACAAACGCGGCCATCCGGCCGTTGGTAGCCGCACGCCCGCCCTACCATCGACTAGCCGTGGTAGGGAAGGAACGGGTGGTAGGCCGAGACGATCAGGTCATCGTGCTGGGTAGCGTGACGAGCCGAACGGGCCATGTGATCCGGTTGGAGGGCTAGGATATGCACGGCCCCCGCTCCGCACGTCGACGGCGATCCCTTTTGGGGTTTGGTCAGATCGCGCCGCCGGGGGCCTCGGTCGGACGCCGGTGGGCGCCACTGGGCGCCGACGTCGGCGGAGCCGGACCGGTCTGGCTCAGCCATCGACCCGCCCCGCCGTCTGGCCGCTGAAGCGCTCCCAGCGCCGCAGGGCGACCTCCGCATAGATCGGGTCGATCTCGAGGGCGTAGCAGGCGCAGCCCGAGCGCTCGGCGGCGATGAGGGCCGTCCCGGAGCCCACGAACGGGTCGTAGACCTCGCCGCCCGGCTTGAGGTGGTTCCGGATCGGGGTCTCGAAGAGGACGAGGGGCTTCTGGGTCGGGTGGTCCTCCTTCCGCTCCGTCGAGCCGGCCATAATCATCTTGGGGCTGGGTGCCCGCCAGACCGTCGACTGGTCGCGCGACCCGAGGAACTTGACGCTCGACCCCGACCGCCGGACGACCCAGCACGGCTCGTGGGCCCAGTGGTACCAGGAGCGGCCGATCGCGAAGAGGCCCTTGTCCCAGATCACCTGGCTGACGATCTCGAAGCCGATCCGGACGAGGCCCTCGGCCACCGCGGCGGCGTGGACCCCGGCGTGCCAGACGTAGCCGACGGTGAGCGAGGGGACGAGGGCGAAGGCATCGGCCCAGTCGATGCGGGTATCGCCCGACACGGTCGTGTTCCGGTGGCCCTTCGTCCGCAGGTACGGCGCCTCGGCCGGCCCGAGGGCGTTGTACACGCCGTCGCGCCAGGTCGGGTCGAGGGCCACGCCGTACGGGGGATCCGTCGTGAGCAGGGTCGGAGCGGCCCCGCCGAGGACCCTGGCGACGTCGTCGGGCTTGGTCGCGTCGCCGCACAGGAGCCGGTGCTCGCCGAGCGCCCACAGCTCGCCGGGCTTCGTCCGCGGCGCCTTGCGGGCTTCGGCGAGGGCCTCGTCGAGGTCGAACGCCTCGGGCCGCTCTCGCTTCTCCCGCGCCTCGAGGCTCCGGAGCAGCTCGCGGACCTCGTCCTCATCGAAGCCGGACAGAGACAGATCGAGGTCGGGGGTCGCCTGGAGCTCGGCGAGCAGGCGGGCCAGGAGCTGCTCGTCCCAGGTGCCCGAGATCTTGTTGAGGGCGAGCCCGAGGAGGCGAGCTTGCTCCACGGAGACATCGAGCCACGTAACCGGGACAGAGGTGAGCCCGAGCCGGCGAGCGGCGACGAGGCGCTGGTGGCCGCCGATGACCGTCCGGTCGTCGCGTCGGGCGAGGACGGGCTGGACGAAGCCGAACTGGCGGAGGCTCCGCTCGAGGGCCTCGAGCTCGGCCTCGTCGATCCGGCGCGGGTTCGCTGGGTCGGGCCGGAGCTCGTCGATCGGCACCTCCTCGACCGCGAGGGCGGCCATGAGGGTCATCGCGCGAACCCGCCTTGCATCGTCGCGCCCGCCGAGTGATGGATGTCCGCCGCGACGCCAGGTCGGCGTCGACCAGCGAAGGAGCCACGGACATGGCAGACGAGACGACGACCCTGCGCCGGTGCATCGGATCGAAGCGCTTCGGGATCGAAGCCCACGACGCACCGGTCGAGGACTTCCCAAAGCAGCCCAGCCAGAAGGACGGCCTGGGCCGGATGTGCCGGGAGCACTGGAACGCGTACACGGCGGGCCGCGCCCGGGACGCCAAGGCGCGCAAGGGGGCCGGGGCGAGCGACGGGTTGGAGGCTAGCGACCCGGCATCGGCGACGGCGGAGGATCCCCGCGTCAGCCAGGCTCCGCCGGAGCGGAAGCGGCGACAGCCCGCGGCAGACCCGGCGCCGGTCGCTGAGGCCGAGGGCGAAGCCGACTAGCGACGGCTCAGCTCGCCGCTCGAGGGGCCCCGGCCACCATCCCGGGGCCTCTTCTCGTCCGCGACGCGTGGCGAGGTTCACGCCACGTACCACGCGAGGGGATCGTCGTCAGACAGCGGGCGGGTCCCCGAGGCCCCTTGGGGGCACCACACCACCCTTGTCGCGCCGGACGACCAGGCCTGCGGCGTCCACGGATCGTCTTGACCTGTCGGTCGCGCACCGCGACCCGTTCGACGGGGATCCGGTCCAGCTCCTCGCGGCGCTCCGCCTTGCTCAAGGACCGCTCGGCGAATCGCGTTGCCTGTACCACAGCCAGGCAACCACGGCGGCGATGGCAAGCAAGACCCCGAGGAAGAGAGGGTTACCCAGAGACCCCAGGGCCAACACGGCGACGATGATCGCGATGGCGACCCGGGCAAGGCCGAGCGTCGCGAGCTCGACCAGGGCCAGCATGAATGTCAGCCCCGCGGCGACGAAGATCACGATGGCCTCGCCGCTGAGGGGCTGAGGGCCGCAAAACAGGCAGATCGACAGAACAAGCCCCCAGAAAGCTCCGAGCAGCGCGGCGATCATCGCGAGGGTCGCCCCGATCGAGCGACGAACGAAGAGCAACGCGGCCGCCGCCAGCGCCACGAGGGCGGACACGAGGATGAGTGCGACGAACAGCTCGTCGCTGCCCGCCCGCGTCATGCCGACCCAGGCGAGAGTCGCGGCCAGGGCGAGCAGTGCCACGGCCAGTGCGGCTCTTGCGACGGTGCGCTGCATGGTCATGTCGATCTCCGTCGGCCACTGCCTGCGGTCTGTGGCCTGGCGCCGCGCAGGCTCGTGGGTGAAGGCCTCCCGGGAAGGTTACACATCCTGTCTACTCGGTCTCCGCGTGAGGGACGGGTCGCCGCCGCCTGGCGGCCCCACGTCGAGCCCACCGTCCTGATACCTCAATCGCCGACTGTGGTCGCGACCTGCCAGTAGCGCCTGTTCAGGTCCGCGGCGCTGTAGGTCCCCGCCCCACGCTGGCCGACCTCGATCGAGTAGGACTTCGCATCGGCCACCGTCATCTCCCACCGGTAGACGCATTGGCCGGCGGAGCTCTGGGAGTCGTACACGAGCTCGGTGGACCCGACGGTCTTGCCTGCTTCGTCCCTCACGATGACGCCGAGACCCGCCTCGATGTCGGCATACTCGCCGGTACCCGAGCAGCTGGACTCGCTGTGGTCCACTCCCGTGTCGTTCAAGATGAACGCTCCTTGGAGCCGATGCGCCTGCTCGCCGCAGCCCGCCATTGCCGTGGCCAGGGCTGCGACTGCCACGAACGCACTCCATCTCGTCCTCAGTCCCCAACCTGCTCCTCGATGTCGCCGAGACAACGGACGAGGGCTGTTCCGCTCGAAACGGCCCTCGTCCGGCGGGCGACGCTCGCGTTACTTCCGGAGCATGACGGCTCGCTCCACGCGGTCCTCGCTGCAGCCCCCCAGGCCACAGGCAAACGCGAACACGGAGACGGTTGCCTTGCCTCCGGCGAACTTGCCGCTGGCGCTGGTCACTTCGGCCGTCCACGGCTGGGTCGTGCCGTCGCATGCGAACTCGGCCCCGCCCTCCCCGGAGAACTTGAAGCGTCCGACCGACTGGGACAGCTGGACGCCGATCTTGCCGGGCCCTTCCCCGCCGGTGCAGGTGATGACACCGGTGATGGTGGCCGATCCCGTCCAGGCGTTGAAATGCCCGGTCGGATCCACGGTCAACTCGACCACCGGAGGCGGCGGGAGTTCGGCGACCGTGATGTTGAGCGTGCCCCCGTTGCCGGCCCCGGCCTCGAAGTCGAAGGCCAGGATCAAGTAGGTCTCTCCGGCGGCCGCCTCGAAGCCCACGGCGAACGGCCCACACGTGACGAACGTGAGGCCGCCGGGGGCGCCCGTGGCGACGATCACTCCAGCGGCGTATGTCGAGCTGGAGACGTCAACGACCAGCACACCGTCGGCTGTCGCGCTGATCTCGTACCAGACGCTCGCCTCGATCGCCGGCGCGCCACATCCGGCGTTCGCCTCGGCGTCGTCGGCGTCGCTCGTCGCCTCGGTCGTGTCGACCGATTCGGCGAACGGGATCGAGTCGATCACGGTTCTACCGGCGTACGCGTCATTGCCCGGTGAGGCCGCCAGCACGGGAGTCGCCATGCCGACGGTCAGGAGTGCGATGATGCTGACCAGGAACGCTGCGCGCTTCATCAGATTCCCTCCCGCGTTGCCGTCCGGATCGACCCGCCCATCGGTCGACAGGTGTCGTCCTCGGTGGAGGGCTGACGAGTGCCGGTCCGAATTGTTACGCCGCGTGCGGTCAGGCCGGTAGACCGTGCGGCGGCGCGTCGCCCTGCCTCATTCGCTCGTCACCGCCACGAATTCGAACACCGCGCTGCCGGGCGGAGTCTCCCAGGGACGGCGAGCTCCAATGGCTCGACCCGGCTCAACCCTGGCCTTCGCTCCCGAACTGGAATGACGGCAGCGAGTGGGTCAAAGTCACAAGGGCCACCACCGAACGTCTCAGGCGACATACCGTCCCGAGGACATCGAGATGCGCCCCTCGCTCTCGCCCTTCACGACCACGATCGCGGTAGCCCTTCTCGTCGCGGCCTGCACCTCAAGCACGAGCCCGGCCGCGGTCGCGACACCGCTGGCGTCCGGGCCACCCGGTTCAACGTCGGCGACTGCGCCGGTCGACTCTCCCGCTTCCACGGCATCGCCGTCGCCGTCTCGGGCCAGCGGCTCCACATCGCCCGCCGCGAGCCCCTGGACCAGCCCATCGGTCTTCGATGGAAGCTGGTTGCCTGCCGGTGAGCTCCTGCTCGGCCGATCCCAGACACACGTCGCGCTCGTTGGCGTCGATGAGGTCATGGTCGTCGGAAGCGACAACATCTGCTCGCCAGGGGATGCATGGGACGAGAGCGTCGCCGCGGAGGTGGGCGACCCGCTTGAGCAGGTCTGGATGGAGGCGGCGAGTCTGCCAAGCCCTCGAGACCGTTTCGCCATCGCTGCTCTTCCGAACGGACGGGCGCTGGTAACGGGAGGCACCACGTCTCAGGGCGGGGAGATTGGACCCCGCTCCTACTCGAGCACGTATTTGTTCGATCCAAACGCTCGGTCCTGGTCGCGCTCAGGCCTTCTGAACACGGCGCGGTCTGATCCTGCGGCGGCCGTTCTGGCCGATGGGCGGGTGCTCGTTGCCGGCGGGTATTACGCCGATCTGCCTGCGAATCCACCATTTCGGATGCTCGACAGCAGCGAGCTCTTCGAGCACGCGACTGGGACATGGTCTCGGACGGGCTCGCTTCTAGAGGCTCGGTATGGTGCCTCCGCCGTCACCCTCGCGGACGGCCGGGTATTGATCGTCGGCGGCTGGCCGAGCGTCGAGTACGGGCCCGCCCCGCTCTACGGCCCGCATCAACTGCCGCTAACGTCCGCCGAAGTCTACGATCCAGAGACGGGCCAGTGGAACGAAGCGGGTGACCTCGACCTGGCTCGAACAGACTTCGTGCTGGTCGCCCTCGCGGACGGCGGTGCTCTCGTCGCCGGGGGCACCGTGGGGCTCGAAGCGGACGCCTCAAGATTCGTAGGGGAGCCGACTTCCAGGACGGAGCGGTTTGATCCGAACACGAGCACCTGGTCTCCGACCGGCGACATGACCATTGCGGCCGCCGATCGGACCGGGGTCCGGTTGGCTGACGGGCAGGTGCTGGTGGCAGGTGGGGACCTCACAGTGCACGAAGCGGACGTCGACTTTCCTCTGACAGGGCTAACGGCGGACGCCGAGTTGTATGACCTCGCGGCTGGCATCTGGAAGGCCACGACACCAATGCCGCAATCCCGATCGGGTGCGTCGGCGATCGTTCTTGAGGATGGGTCGGTGCTCCTTGTCGGGGGGATCAAAGCGCATGCTTCCCCCGGAGACACGCCCGCGTGCCCCGTGCCTGACCGGCAGGCCCTTCGGTACGTTCCGGGGTCCTGACCGTGGGTCGGCCGGCGGCGCCGGTTGTCGAGATCAGGGCGCCGACTCGATCATTCGTCAATCCGTCAGGCCCGCCCGGGAGGGGCCGAAGTCACACCCGGCCCCACCGAGCGTCTCAGGGGAAGAATCGTCCCGAGGACATCGGAATGCGCCCCTCGCTCTCGCGCTTCACGACCACGATCGTGGTGGCCCTTCTCGCCGCGGCCTGCACGTCAAGCACGAGCCCGGCCCCGGTCACGACGCCACGGCCGTCCGGCCCACCCTCGTCGGCTCAGGCATCCGCGGTTCCATCCGAGACTGCGGATCAGGCCGCGGTCTGGCTCCCCGCCGGTGACCTCGTTGAGCCTCGAAATGCCACAAACGCGGTCGTGGTTGGCACGGGCCAGGTGCTGGTCGTCGGCTCGGACTATCAGACGTCATGGTTGTCCGCGTGCGGGGCCTCGACGGACGGGAGTGACTCTGTCGAGATCGGCGACCCGGCAACCGGGATCTGGGAGAAGACGACCGGCCTGAGCAGTCTGCGAGACGATCCAGCGCTGGTTGTCCTCCCCGACGGTCGGGCCCTGTTGACCGGCGGCGCGGCTGGCGAGAACGTCGGCTGGTCCGCCTTCTCGAGCACCTACATCTTCGATCCCACGACCGGTCTGTGGTCCCGATCGGGCCTCCTGAACACTGCGCGCACGGCGGTGGCGGCGACCGTCCTCGCCGATGGCCGAGTCCTGGTCGCGGGCGGCATGTTCATGGACAGAACGTCGCCGGACCCGCCGCGGTTACTCGAGACGAGTGAGCTCTGGGACCCCGGGTCGGGGACGTGGACCCGCACGGGCGCACTCGTTGAGACTCGAGTCGGGGCGTCTGCGGTGACCCTCGCCGACGGCCGTGTCCTCATCGTCGGCGGCGCGGCCAGTCTCGAGGGTGCGCCGTTCGAGCAGGGATCCGCCGAGGTCTACGATCCCACCACGGGCAGATGGAGCCCTGCCGGCACGCTGGCGACGGCTCGGAGCGGTTTCGTTCTCGTCGCGCTCCGCGACGGCGGGGCCATCATTGCGGGCGGCTTTGGCGAGCTGGGCCCGACGGGCTACGCGCGCCTGTCGACGACGGAGCGGTTCGATCCGGTATCGAACACGTGGTCAGCAGCTGACGACCTCCCCTTCCCGGTGGCCGGCGCGGCCGCGATTCGGCTTCCCGACGGGCGCGTGCTGCTGGCGGGCGGGTCTGTCCGTCAAGCGGAGTTCAACGATGCTGACCCCGGGACCTACATCTCGGGCCTGACGGCGGATGCGATGCTGTTCGACCCGGAGACGGGCAGGTGGACGGCCACGACCCCGATGCCGAGCCCGCGGGCGGGTGCGTCCGCGGTGCTGCTGGCCGACGGATCCGCGATCTTCGTCGGTGGCTCGGCGTCCGAAGGTGAACCCTCGACCCCGGGGTGTCCGGACGCGCATCCGCAGGCGGTTCGGTATGTTCCGGGATCTTGATCGCGGTGCCGCTTCGACGGTTGCGCTCGCCACGGACCTCGCGGCGGCTACCGCTCGGCGATGGGCACGTAGGGGCGCTGGCGGTGGCCGATGTAGAGCTGGCGCGGGCGGCCGATCCGGGAGCCGGGGTCGGTCATCATCTCCCGCCACTGGGCGATCCAGCCGGGGAGCCGGCCGATGGCGAAGAGGACGGTGAACATCCCGACCGGGAAGCCGAGCGCCCGATAGATGAGCCCGCTGTAGAAGTCGACGTTCGGATAGAGCTTGTGGTCGATGAAGTAGGGGTCGCTGAGGGCGACTGATTCGAGCTCCCGGGCGATGTCGAGAAGCCGGTCCTGGACCCCGGCCTTGGCCAGGATCGTGTCGGCCGCGGACTTGATGATCTGGGCTCGCGGGTCGTAGTTCTTGTAGACCCGATGGCCGAAGCCCATGAGCCGGAACGGGTCGTTCTTGTCCTTGGCCCGATCGACCGCCTTCGAGACGTCGCCGCCGGCCGCGTCGATCGCCTGGAGCATTTCCAGGACCTCCTGGTTGGCGCCGCCATGGAGGGGGCCCCACAGGGCCGCGATGCCGGCCGAGATCGAGGCGTAGAGGTTGGCGTGGCTGGAGCCGACGAGGCGAACCGTCGAGGTCGAGCAGTTCTGCTCGTGGTCGGCGTGGAGGATGAGGAGGACCCGCAGGGCCCGGGCGACGTCGGGATCGGGGAGGTACGGCTCGGCCGGCACGGCGAACATCAGCCGCAGGAAGTTCGACTCGTAGTCGAGGCTGTTGTCGGGGTACATGAACGGCTGGCCGATCGACTTCTTGTAGGCGTAGGACGCGATCGTCGGCATCTTGGCGATGAGGCGGATGGAGCTGATCTCGACGTCGTCGGGGTCGCTGGGGTCCTCCGAACCCTGGTAGAAGGTCGAGAGGGCGGCCACGGCCGAGCCGAGGATGCCCATCGGGTGGGCGTCCATCGGGAAGCCGTCGAAGAAGCGCCGGAACTCCTCGTGGAGGAGGGTGTGCCGCTTGATCGAGGTCGTCCATTCGGCCAGCTGCTGCCCGGTCGGGAGCTCGCCGTAGATCAGGAGATAAGCGGTCTCGAGGAAGGTCGAGCGCTCGGCCAGCTCCTCGATCGGGTAGCCGCGGTAGCGGAGGATGCCCGCCTCGCCGTCGAGGAAGGTGATGGCGCTCCGGGTGGCGGCCGTGTTGGCGAAGCCGTAGTCGAGGGTCGTGACGTGGGCGTCACGCAGGAGGGGGCTGATGTCGATCGCCGACTGACCCTCGGTCGCCCGCTCGACGGGCAGGCTGAGCACCTGCTCGCCGAGCCGCAGCTCGGCCGAATCGATGCTCGACGGACGCTCGATCTCGAGGGAAGTGCTCATCGATGCCTGTCTCCCTGGCGGCGCCGCCGTGGCGCCCGGGAGGGTTCGACCTCCCGGCCCGGCTCCGTCGCGCAACGATGCTGCCAAGGCCGCCCGACCGCAAGAGACATTCGGCCCGTGCCGCCTGTGCGGACCCACGCGGCGTCTCGGTGCTCGTAGGGGGCCGATGGGACCCTTCGCCGCCGGAGCCGGGCGACGATGCGAGAGCCGGGCGACGATGCGGCCTGCTGCCCCTGCTACCATCCGGCCGATGGAGATCATGGGCATCCGGATCCCGACGATCGTCAAGGACAACGTCGCGCTTCGATGCGACGGCTGCCTCGAGGTCATCGAAGGCACGCCCTGGCGGCTCAACGTCCTGGACATCGTCGCCGCCGAGACGCCGGTCTCGTGGGCGGAGCACTCGGTCATCAACCCCGGACCGTTCCAGTTCCACGGCGACCCGTCGCATGTCCGCGCCTGGATGCGCGCGCGGCGCTGGCTCTTCTGCCGGCGCGGGCAGGTCCGCGAGATCATGCGACCGGTCCCGATCCCCGGCGACGAGCCCCGCTGGGGCCTGTGCGACGGGATCCACCGCGACGACCACGAGTTCATCCCCGCCTGACGCAGGGGCAGGTGCTGCATGCCCGAATGGCTGATCCCGGGCCTCACGGCCGGTCTCGCGTTCGCCGTTGCGATCGCCCTCCTCGACCAGTGGCAGGAGCGCCGACGTTCGTTCCAGCTCGCCTGGGCCGTGGGCATGGGCCTGTTCGGGATCGGCTCGGCCAGCGAGGCGATCGCCGGGGCGTCCGGCTGGAGCGAGCCCCTCTACCGGACGTGGTACCTGGCCGGTGCGGTCCTCACGCCGGCCTGGCTCGGGCTCGGCACGGCGTTCCTCCTGGCGAGGACACGCTTCGGCTATGCGTACGCCGCGTGCTTCCTCCTGGCCGGCATCTTCACCCTCCTGACCCAGCGCCGGTATGACTACCCGGACGCCGGTGTGAGCCCCTTCCTCTACCTGATCGTCGGGATCGTCGTCGCGCTCGCCGTCTTCGGCGAGACGTACTTCCAGAACGAGCGATGGGCCCGGATCGCGGCGCTCGGCGTGATCGTCGGGAGCATCGCCGGGGTGGCCTTCGCGACCCTCGCGCCGCTGCCCTCGCCCGGCTACGTGACGGACCCAGCGACCGGGCAGCCGACGGCGGCCCTGTTCCCGGGCTACGTCCGGCTCCTCACGCCGTTCATGAACGTGACCGGCGCCTTCTCGCTCCTCTTCGGGGCGCTC
>Ga0209751_10004235_pt1 | contig 13780 bp, 10 predicted proteins | sample RifCSP13_1_FD_184019 | JGI IMG/M metagenome (GOLD analysis project Ga0209751, IMG submission 184019) | Soil microbial communities from Rifle, Colorado - Rifle CSP2_sed 13_1 (SPAdes) (version 2) | ecosystem: Environmental > Terrestrial > Deep subsurface > Rock core/Sediment | place: Rifle... | reverse complement strand
CCCGCTGAGACGAGGATCATCAGGCCCCCGTCGCCACCAACGTCCCGCCGATGTAGCGGGTGAGGAACGCCAGGCCGACCGCCACTGCCGAAACCACGAAGGAGCCTTTCCCACCGCTCGACAGGGCCACGGACAGGAGCCACAGCCCCACCAGTCCCAGGAACATGTACAAGGGCTCGGACAGGGCCCAGGAATGGACCTCGATCATGGTCGGTGATGCCGGCATCAAGAGCGAGCTGAGAATCCCCGCCGATGGGCTGGATGTCACCCGCTTCGTCGCCACGCCGACCATGACACAGTTCAATCCGAAGAGAAGCGCATTCAGGATCCGCGCCCCGGCGATGGCCTCCCGGCCAAGGAGCTGGAGGCCAGCCAGCGCCAAAGAGTAGCCCGGGGCATGGACAGTGATAGGCTTGGCCCCCGCAGGCCCCGAAAGACGGCTGAAACCCCTTCCCTGCGCCAAGTTCCTCGCCCCACCAATGTAGGCCGCAGAGTCCGCGTGGAGCGCGGGGCCCAGCCGGGTGGCCGAAAGCTCGATGCCGACGGGCCGCTGCCCCGATCAACCCCAGAGCACAGCCGTGGCCAGGATCATCCTGCGAGCGGCCAGCATCTTCCTGTCTCCTCTTGGCTCCGAGAGTCGAATGTCGTGCTGCCCGGCACGCCTGCCATGCGATGCGGTTCAAGGCTGGCGTGGGCCCATTCCATGGCATTTCCCCGGAAGGCTGATCGCCAGGATCTCGATGATCTTGCGCCCACCCCCCGGACGGCGCAGACCTGCACCGCTGAGGCGGCCACCGTCCGGGTCAACGCCGGTGCGTGGTAGGACACCTCCTGGCCATCAGGGTGCGATGGTAATCTCGGCCACTTCGAAGACCTGACCTCCGAATGCACAGTACAGTCTCGTTACGCCCGCTGGCCAGTTGACCTCCAGTTCGAGGGTGACGAAGCCCTCCGCATCCAGGTCTGAACGGGCATGCGATGCGTTCGGGTCGGTTGGTGGATCGCCCAGGGTTGCAGAGAGCTCGCCCGTCGCAGGTTGACCGCCGGAATCGGTGACATGGAATGTGGCCTGAAGCGTCCCACCGGACTGAGCCCGCAGGGGACCTGCGAAGGTGATGTGGTAGCCCTGGTCGGTGATGATGGCGGGCGGTGCATCTTCAGGGGCGGCGTGGTTCACGATTACGGTGCAGTTTACGCTCTTTACTCCTTCCGGCCCTTCGACCTTGACCTCAATGCCGTAGGTCACCCCGAGGGTCAGGCCGGGGAACCCATGTACGGCCCAGGCAGGGCTGTTGACGGCAATCTGCCCGAAGGCAACTTGGCCCGCAGCACCGTCGGGGTCAACGTCGAGCTGGGCGCCATTCGGGTCCCCCAATAGCCCCGGCGATCCGGTGACGGACACGACCTCCATGGTATCGGGCGCGGCCGCACCGCGAATGACCAGGTTGATAGCTCCGCCTGATCCGTGGTCGATGACCAGCGGGTCGGGGTCGCACTCGATACTCCAGACGTCCTGAGGGCCGATGCGGTAGTCTTCGATCTCGCCGCTCTCGAACTGCCCGGTGCCCTCCCATTCCTCCGCCTCAATCGGCGAGTCGGTCAACGTGGCGCGGATCCAGGCCTCCAGGTTCCCTCCTGCCAGGGGGAATTGGGCTTCGATCCTCTGCCTGGCTCCCGGTTCGAGGCGAAGGGATTGGTTGACGACGACCCATTCCTGCACCGGACCGGAGGGCCCTTCGAAACTGCCCCAGCGACCGTCTCCATTCGAATCAGCCAGCAGGTTGAAGTACACAACACCGGACTGGGAATCCTCGCTCCGGGTGGCTTCAAAGGTGACCCGCACCACGTCCGCCACGAGGATCTCCACCAATCCATCGTCGAACGAATCCCGGTCAACCGTCTGGGCCTCAGGTTCCGTGTTCACGGCAGAGCCGAGCCAGAACTGTGAAGTATCCAGAGCTCGGGCACCGTCGGAGGCCAGGAGTGACGGGAAGGTGGGGTCGGGGGCGTCACCGAACTCCGCCTGGACGGGTTGTGGGGTCGGCGTTGGCTCCTGTCTAAAGAGGCCGCAGATCGGGGTGAAAAGGGCCACGAGGATCAGGGCGTGCCTTCGGCCATGCTTCATGGGAAACCTCCGTAGAATGAAGGCGCATCCGGGTCAGAGTCCGTATCCCTCGATCAGGATGTTGCCCGCTCCTTAAGCTCGGCCTCCTGCCGCAACGCGGGCAGCCGATCGGCCACGATCTCGACGACATCGCGCACCTGGATCCGGTCCCCGGCGTCACGAGCCGCATCGCTGAGCATGATCATGCAGAACGGGCATCCCACAGCCAGAGTCTCGGCGCCGGTCTCCGTCGCTTCGCGCAGCCTCGCCGCGCTGACCCTCTCGCGGCCCTTCTCCTCCTCTTTCCACATCTGCGACCCCCCGGCTCCGCAGCAGAAGGAACGGGCCCGGGCACGGGGCATCTCCTGCAAATCATGGCCCGACCGGCGCAGGGCTTCGCGAGGTGCCTCGAAGATTCCGTTCTGACGCCCGAGGTAGCAGGGATCGTGGAACGTCATCGGCTTTGCAGCGGCCGCCTCCTCGAGCGTCAGGCGACCGCTTTCCAGCAGCTCCTGGACGAAGCGCGTATGGTGGATTACCTCGAACGATCCACCGAAGGCCGGGTATTCGTTCTTTAGGGTGTGCAGGCAGTGCGGGCAGGTGGTCACGATCCGCGTTGGGGCCACGCCGTTGAGGATCCCGACGTTCTGCGCGGCAAGCTCGGCGAAGAGATACTCATTTCCTGAGCGGCGGGCCGAGTCGCCGGTGCAGCGCTCTTCCGGCCCCAAGACGGCGAAATCCACCCCGGCTGCATGCAGGACACGGGCAAAGGCGCGCGCCGTTTTCTGGGCGCGCGCCTCGGTGGCCGGCGCGCATCCCACCCACCACAGGATCTCCGCTTGAGGCTTTTCGGCCACCGTCGGGACCGTGAGCCCCTCGGCCCATTCCAGCCGTTTCTCCTGCGGGATGTTCCAGGGGTTGTAAGCCCTTTCCATCCCGCGGAATGCCGTTTGAAGCTGATCGGGGAAGGCGTTCTCGGTGAGCACCAAATAACGGCGGATATCGAGGATGTCACGCATCGGCTCGTTGCCCACCGGGCAGATATCGACGCACGCGCCACAGGCCGTGCAGGCCCAGACGGCCTCGGCGGGGATGGCAAACTCCAGCAGGGTCTCGCGGCTGGCCTCTCCTGCAGCGATCCGGCTGCCTTCCTGGTTGAGAAAGTAGCGCTTATTGATTTCGAGGGCGGCGGGGGAGAGCACCTTTCCCGTGGCATATGCCGGGCATGCGTCCTGGCAGCGGTTGCACATGATGCACGCGTAGGCGTCCATCAGCCCACCCCAGGGTAGATCTTCCAGACGCGCCACCCCGAACTGGTCGACCGACTGATCCTCGAAATCAAGTGGATCGAGCTGGCCCATCGAGCGGCGCTCCGGCTTCAGAAGGAAGTTGAGCGGAGCTAGGAAGAGGTGGATGTGCTTCGAGTAGGGGAAATAGGGGATGAAGGCCAGGATCAGCCCGAGAGCCAGCCACCAGGCTGCATGCCGGGCAATCTCGAGCGCCGCCGGCGACATGCGGGCCCAGAAGCCTGCGACCGCGCCGGCGAGCGGCTGCCAGGGGTCTGGCCCCTCGAGCGCGAGCTGAAAGCTCTCTCCCAGGAACCTCCCGCCGACGTGCAGAAGGATGAAAAGCCCGACGATCGCCGAATCACGCTGAATCCCTCGGCGCGCTTTCGGGTGGAGAAGCGTCGTCTCCCGCACCTGCAGGGACTTCGAGCGCAGGATGAACCGTCGGGCGAGGAGGCCCGCCATCCCAGCCAGCACGGCGACGCTGAGGAGATCCGCCCCGAGTCGGTAGAGGCCGCCCAGGCTCCCCCGGCCCAGGATGTGGAACTCCGGCAGGTAGCCGCGCAGGACATCGCTGATGTTGACCAGTAGATAGTAGGTGAAGCCCCAGACGACGAACGCGTGGAGCAGGCTGGGGATGGGACGAGCGCGAAAGACGGGCCAGAGTGTGATCGTCTTGGCCGCGACTCCGGCCAGCCTGCGCGGGACCACCGACCAATCCGGGCGGCCGGTGCCTCTACCAATGATACGCACGAGCCGGAGCACCGCCCCATAGGCCAACACCGCGGTGAGGATAGTGGCCAGGGCGAAGAGGATCTTCTCCGGCACGGTCAGCATCGACAGGCTCCGCTCGATGGATGGATGCGGCCTCTGGCGAACGGTGCGAGTTTACCATATCGCCCCTCTCGCCCCCCGCAACGGGCAGTGAGAATCAAATCAGGGCGCCGCGTGGCGCCCCGAAGCGGAAAGCAGGCCAGCTCCTCAGGCGGCCCGCGCCGCAATCGGGAGTTGAATCTCGATCAGCTCCGGCCGGGATTCGAGATAGGCACGGACGTCCTCGAGGGCCTCTTCATAGCGCGCCAGCAGGTCGGCGTCGCTCCCCTTGAATCGGCGCAGGCTTTGCCGGGCGCACGGTGTGCAACCTCGCATGGCGCGGTAGGAATCGGTCTCGCACGCCATGCACCCATCGAGCCGAATCATCATGAGGGAGAACGCCAGGGTCTCGGGGTGATCCTCGGGCAAAGAGATGACGCGTTCGATGAGGGCCGCAAAGAGATCGCCGCGCACCTGGCGCAGCATAGGGATGCTACCGGGAGGGAACAGGAGCTCGTTGGCTGCATACATCTTCGCGTGTCTCCAGACAATGCCGCGGGCAATCGTTCACTCTCGCGTTCTATTGTAGGAGCACGGTACTCCCAAGCAAAAGGTACTTTGGTACTAAAGGGGCTACAGGTGGGGGCAGTCCTTCTCTTGTCCAGGAGCTGGTGCGGATGGCTGGACCGGGACGACAGGGAGAGGCTCGGACGCCGAGTCGGCCATGCCATTGTGAGATCGGCCACGGGGCCGGAGGCCCGACACCCACACCCCGTCGAGCCGTCGCCCCCGGATGGCGATCGGCGCGCATCCCCGGCGAACAGGGCTCAGGGGGACGTTGGAGGTCGGTGGGCGAGCTGTTGTGGGCGAGGCTGGTGCCGCGAGAAGGCTACGCGCCCCCGGCGCCGTAGAACGAGGGATCAGTCGGGGTCTGGCCCGAGGGATCCCACACGTACACCCAGGTGCCTTCAGAGGCAAAGTTGTACAGCCAATGAGCATCGGCCGGAGTGAGATTCACGCAACCGCGCGAGGTGGGTGTCCCGAAGCGGTTGTGCCAGTAGGTTCCATGTAGGGCGCGAGCCTGGTCGAAGTAAAGCACCCAGGGGACGTTCTCGAGATAGTAGTAGTTCTCGCCGACGATGCCGCCAGTCATGTTGTCACGATCGAGCCGCGCCCAGACCTGGAACAGACCGGGCTGAGTCCACCACCCGTTGCGGCCGGTGGAGGCCGCAGTGGCGAAGACGAGCCGCCCGGCATCGTAAACGGCCAGGGTTTGCTCATAGAGGTTGACACTGATCCACCGGTCGTCCGGCACGCCTTCGGGCGGGGTGAGATCGGGCACCACCCTCGCCACCATCCGCTGTTCCACCCACTCCTCCGGCCCGATCTGATACCAGTCCCATTCGCCCACGTGCTCGACGGCGTAGATCTGGACGATCTCATACTTCATGTAGCAGCGGTCGGTGTAGTCGACGGGTGGCCCAGGCGTGCGCTCACTGCAGGTTCCGCCCGAGACGATCCAGCCGAAGGGCCGTACCGGCGTGCGACGGAAGGCCAGGCCGTGGAAAGGAGGCATGTAGGCTTCGGTCGCGGCGTCCCCTCGAATGTACCCTTGCGGCGTGCCAAACACGCGCACCCCGCCCGCCTCTTCCGTGGTGGTGTAGGAAAGGAAGACGAAGCCGCCGTCGACGCGCCCACTGGGGTTGGCGTGATCGGCCGCCTCCTGGGGAGAGGGGTAGAGAGTGGCACCATCCTCCCCCACGCTCAGGTAGTCCCAGGGGACAAAGCCGAGATTCGGGTCCATTCGGACGGTCGGCAGCGGCGACCCGGGCAGCAGACCCTGGACCGACAGCTCGTTCAGCCGGCCGGCGAGACCGGCCTGCGGGCAAAGCTCCGGATGGCGCAGCTGAACCCGCGAGGGGCAGACGAAATCCGGGGCCTCGGCGGTGGCCGCCTGGGGAGAGGGGCGGCTCGCCGCGGCGGTCATCGCCGCCGCGGCCCCGAGGATCAATCCGAAGGTGATCCTGAAGATCCGTCCCGACATCATGCGCGTCCTCGAGGGCGGGATTATACCGTGGGCGAAACCCTTCCCCTACAGGAAGGCACCCCCGGTCATGGTAGGGGCGAAGCATTCGGCTACGTGAGCACGTCGCTTTCTGCGATCGCCCCGCCGAATGCTTCGCCCCTACGCGGCGCACCCGTTGTCGCCTGCGCGACGGAGCCTCAGGCCCGGGCCTCGATCTCGCGCCGGAGGCGGGCGATGAACTCATCCACTGGCACCGCTCCCTGGTCTTCCCCAGAGCGGAGGCGCAGCGCCGCCGTGCCGGCCTGGCTCTCCCGGTCGCCTACCACCAGCATGTAGGGGATCTTCTTGAGTTGCGCCGCCCGGATCTTGGCGTTCATCCTCTCGCTGCCTTCATCCACCTGCGCCCGGACGCCGGCTGCCACTAGCCTCTCGGCCGTCCGCCGTCCGTACTCCAGGTGTCGGTCGGCGATGGGAATCACGATCGCCTGCAGCGGCGCCAGCCAGACCGGGAAGGCGCCGGCGTAGTGCTCGATCAAGAAGCCGACCATTCGCTCGTGCGTCGAAAGCGGGGCACGATGGATGCAGAGCGGCGTCTCCTCCTGCCCCTGGGCGTTGGTGAACTTCAGCTCGAAGCGAGCCGGCTGGGCGAAATCCACCTGGTTGGTAGCCAGGGAAAACTCGCGCCCTGTGGCGCTCCAGATCTCGACGTCGATCTTCGGCCCATAGAAGGCCGCCTCGTCGGCTGCCTCAACAAAGGGCACACCGCCGCGCTGCATCGCCTGGCGCACCATATCCTCGGTCTTGAGCCACAGGCGTTCATCGTCGACGTATTTCTTGCCCAAGCCCCTCTTGTGGTGAGTGCTCAGGCGCATGACGTATTTCTCGATCCCGAAGATCCGGAAGTATTCATGGTAGAGCCCGATCACCGCCATGAACTCGGATTCGAACTGCTCCTCCGAGCAGTAGATGTGCGCATCATTCATCTGCATCGAGCGGACGCGCATCAGACCGAAGAGCTCACCGCTCTTCTCAAACCGATAGCACGTCCCATACTCCGCCAGGCGCAGCGGTAGATCGCGGTAGGAGCGCGGCCGGGCGGCGAAGATCTTATGGTGCATCGGGCAGTTCATCGGCTTGACGTAGTAGCGGACGCCCTCCAGCTCCATCGGTGGGTACATGCTCTCGGCGTAATACGGCAGGTGGCCGCTGTGCACGAAGAGGGCTTCCTTGGAAAGATGGGGCGTCCGGACGCGGTCGTAGCCGTGCCGGAGCTCCATCTCCTTGGCGAGCCTCTCCAGCTCCTCGATCAGGATCCCCCCGTTGGGCAGCCACAGAGGCAGCCCAGGGCCCACCTCCTCGTCGAAGACGAAGATGTCGAGCTCGGCGCCGAGCTTGCGGTGGTCGCGCTTCTTGGCCTCCTCCAGACGGGCGAGGTGCTCCTCGAGCTCCTTGGCCGTCTTCCAGGCCGTCCCGTAGATCCGTTGGAGCATCGGCCGTTTCTCGTCGCCGCGCCAGTAGGCGCCCGCCACATTCATCAGTTTCACAGCCGCAGGATTGATCTGGCCGCTGCGCTCGATGTGCGGCCCACGGCACAAGTCGGCGAACGGGCCGTGGGTGTAGGTGGAGATCTCCGGCTTCTCGTCGAGCGGCCCGCCGTATTCGTCCAGACCGCCCTGCTCGAGCCCGTCGATCAGCTCGAGCTTGTAGGGCTGGTCGGCGAAGAGCCGGCGCGCCTCGTCGGCGGAGATCGCCTGGCGGGTGAAGGGCAAGTCCTCGGCGATGATCTCGCGCATCCGGCGCTCGATCGCCTCCAGGTCTTCCGGCGTGAGCGGGCGCGGCAAGTCGAAATCGTAGTAGAAACCATCTTCGATCGGCGGCCCGATGGCGATCTTCGACTGCCCCGGGAACCTCTCCATCACCGCCTGAGCCATGACGTGCGCCGCCGAGTGACGGATCCTGTAGAGATCGGACTCCTCATACTTCTCCATGGGCTTCATGTTGGCCTCCCAGCAAAACAAACGGCTCCCGCCCGTCTGGGGCGGGAGCCGAGGCTCACGCGGTTCCACCCAGATTGGCCCGATCTGCCGGGCCATCTTTCGCCGCCGCTAACGGGGCGGTGCCGATCCCCATACTCCCCCTCGCTGTCGCTTGGGGTTTCCGGTTCTGGCTCTCGGGTGGTTTTCGCCGGCTTTCCGCCGAGGGGATTTTCAGTCGAGGATCCCCTCTCCCTGGGGCGGCCATGGCCGGCTACTCGTCCCGGTCGTCGCCTTCTGGATTCAATTGAGTGGGCGGTATAGGACTCGAACCTACGACCTTTGCGATGTCAACGCAACGCTCTAACCAACTGAGCTAACCGCCCATGGTCCATCGATTATACTGGGCGATCCCCCGCATCGCAATACCTGGCTCGCCCAGACCATGATCCGTCCTCTCGTTGCTTTGGCGTTGTCCGGCGGGCGAAGGACCGTAAGAGCCCGACCCAGCACCTGCGTCCTGGGCAGGTGTGCTTCGCCCCTACCAGCAACGATCGTGCTACAATCTTCCTGCCGCCCCCATCGAGGGAACATGACCCGCCTCAGGCTCATTCCCGCGGCCCTGGTCTTCCTGGCGGTTTCCTGTTCGGGCACTCCGCCGAGCACACCCCCTCCCCAGCCCACAGAACCTGAAACGGCGACAACCCCGACTGCCGCAGCCACGCTCACCTCGACGCCCCCCGTCGTACTCCCCAGCCTGACACTGGAGGGCAACGAGGTGATGTGGAGTGGGGATCCGCCCCCGATCTCCAATTACCGGGTGTACTTCTGCGACGGCGGAATCCTCGAAGGGAGCTTCGTCCCGCTTTCCGGGCTGGCGCTGCCCGCCTATGTGTCGGAAGACATCGGCGAAGCTCGCACCATCCGCCGGGCCGAAGCCGATGGCGACGGCTTCAGCCTGTCGGTAGAGCGCGAATGCCCCATCCCTCCGACCCCTACGCAGGAGATCGCCTGCACCCTGGAGGCGGTGGACGAGTATCTGGTGACCGTCTCCCCGCTGATTGGTGATTCCAACGACGATCTTCAGCAATACGTTTCGATGCTGCCCGGCCTCGTCCCCTACCAGGCGGAGTACATCTGGGATTCCGACGCGTATGGGGAGATCATCGACCGGCATTTGAGGATCGACGCGCAGCTCAGGGCGTTGAGCATTCCGCCCTGCCTGCGAGAAGTGCACGACGCCACGCTCACGGCAATGGGGTATCGGTTCAGCGCCTACAACGCTCTTGCCGGTCTTCCCCGGCCGGACCCTGCTCGCCTCCAGGCATGGCTCGAGGGAGTCTACGAGCTCGTCGACCAGACGGAAGCTCACATGCATCGGGCCGGGGATCTGATGGCTGCCCTGCTCCTGGAGGAATTCGGCCTGTCGATCACACCGACGCCTTGAGGCCAGGTTCTGCATGGCCGAGGTTGGCGCGGACAGGGAGATTGCTGAACCCCCCGGCGCAACCGTCCGGTCCTGAAAGCTCCGGAGCCTTTCGCGGAGCAGCTCCGGAGCTTGTGTGCAGCCGACGCGCCGCGATCCGCGGCGGCCGTGGAATCGTCTGACAAGAGGTGCGAGAACCCGCATGCTATAATCCCGCCAATGTCCGATCTACCCGTCCCTGCGTCGTCCACACCCCCGACTGCTGCGGCCGTATTGTCTTCCACTGAAGATGCCCCTCCGCCCGCCATCGTGCCCGAGGCGCCGTTGGCCTCGCGCCTGCCGAGAGCATCGCGGCTGCTGATCGTGGGGGCGGCATTCGCCGCCGGGCTCGGCGCCGGCTATTTGATCTGGGGCGCTCCCTCGGGCCGGTCGTCGAGCAATCAGGCCGCCGGTGAGCCCACACGGTTCGAGGTGAGCGCCGACGACGACCCAGCCCTGGGGCCTGCCGACGCGCCCGTCACCCTCATCGAGTTCTCCGACTACAACTGCCCATTCTGCCGCCAGTGGTATCTGGAGACGTTCCCGGTCATCATGGATGAGCATGGGGACGAGATCCGCTTCGTCTACCGCGATCTCCCTGTCGTGGGCGGAGGAGCGGTGGGCTTCCTCGCCGCCCAGGCGGCCGAGTGTGCCGACGATCAGGGGGCCTACTGGGAGTTCCAGGAGGCGCTCTTCCTCGCCGAGTTCGGTCTCAACCGCGACGCCTATCTCGCCTACGCCGACGGGCTCGGCCTCGATCGGCACGCACTGGCGGAGTGTCTGGATAGTGGATACTACGAGGAGGAAGTGCGGGGCGACCTCGCCGACGCCTTCTCGCTCGGCGTCAGCTCCACCCCCACGTTCTTCATCAACGGGATCCCGGTCGTCGGCGCTCTGCCGACGGAGACCTTCCTAGCCATCATCGAATCCGAGCTGGCGGAGTAGCGCGCCAGCCCCTCCCTAGTCCCTCTCGATCCCATCAAGAAACTCGAGCAACAGTGAGTTGAAAGCCTCCGCGGCGTCGATCGGCGTGGCGTGCCCCGAGCCTTCGATCACCTCGAGCCGCGCGCCCTCGATTCCCCGGGCGATCCCCACCTTGGCCGGGAGAGGCACCGTCCGATCCTCGGATCCAGCCACCACCAGCGTCGGCACACGGATCTCCCCCAGCCGCCCGCTCAGATCAGACCGCAGGACGGCTCCCATCATTCGCAGGTAGGCCGCCCGAGAGTTGGAGGCGATCCTCTGGGCCGCGGCTTCTCGCAGAGGCCTCTGGTCGGGACGGGGGAAGAGCCCACTCCCCACCCATGCACCCGTCCAGCTCATTGGCGCCGCCAGAAGCAGCGCGACCCTCACGAGACCTCGGAGGACGCTCCTCGGAGGCTGGCTCAAGCGCGCGAAGGAGTTTACCAAGACAAGCGAGCGTACCTTCGATGGTGCATCCAGCGCCAGCTGCAGGGCAACCACCCCGCCGAGGGACAACCCCACCACGTGAGCCGGCGTCAAGCCGAGTGAGCCGAGCAAGCCGGCCACGGGCCGGGCGAGGGCCGCGGTGGAGAAGCGGCCGCGGGGCAGGCTGGATTCCCCATGACCTGGCAGGTCGAGGGTGAGCACCGGGTAGCGAGGGGTCAGCGTCGGAAGCTGGAAGAGCCAATCGTCGCCGCAGGAGCCGAGGCCGTGAAGGAGAACGATCGTCGGGGCCCCGCGCCCGCCGAGGCCATGGAGAGTGTAGTGCAGACGCAGCCCGTCATAGTCCAGGTGGGGCATTGTAAGGGTCGGCGTTGCGGCTAGGAGCCGAAATCGATTTCGACGACCACCATCCGGTGATCGGAGGCGAGGGAATCGGCCACCCAGGCGTCCACAGGCTCCAGCCCGCGAAGCCAGACGTAGTCGATCCGCGTGCGGGGATCCACGGCAGGGTCGGTTGGGGGAGGCGGGTCGAATCCAAGCATCACAAAAGGATCTTGAAAGCCGGCCGCCTCGATCGCGCGCGTCACCTCGCTCCCCGGCTCGGCGTTGAAGTCGCCGCCAAACGTCGCCGGGTTGGCGCCACCGATGAAGCGAAGGGCCTCCCCAATCTGCAGCCCCGTGTCTTCATTCGATAGCCCCATCCAGATCCCGAAGGCGTGGAGCTCCTCATCGCCCGGATGCAAGGAGACGCCCACGATACCCGTCTGCTCCTGCAGGCTGGTGAGAAGCTGCCGACTCACTTCTGCCGGCCGCCCGCGGTAGAGCACGGCGATCCCGGTGAGGTGCTCGACGGCCGGGAGGTAGGCGACGTTCATGCGCAGCCGCCGGGCCAGAAAGTGGGCGTCATCCACGCCGTAGCTTGTCAGCCGTCCGGCGTCCACCTCCTGGAGCGCAATGACGTGCACGCCTTCGTCCTCAATCGCCTGGGCTATCTCTTCAAGCGTATAGTGCCATTCGACGTCGTATCCATAGTGGATGTTGTACGTCGCCACGCGCAGGGGTCCGGATTCGGGAAGGGGAACGGCTGGCTGGGGCCAGACGGCGAAGAGGGTGATGATCATAAGCCCGGCGCTCCCCAGCCCCACTGCTTCGGCCCGAGACGAGAGCTCGTCCCAGCTCACAACCATCGGGTTCTGCGAGACGACCCCGACGCCCGCGAGGAGCGCCGCCGTCAGGTAGACCGCCCATCCCAGACCGCGCATGAACGGCAGAGAGTAGGGATAGGTGAAGGCGAAAGCGTTCAGAAAGTTGAGGATGAGCAGCACGGCCATCCCCAGCGCCAGCATCGGGCCGACCGGCCTCTGGCGGGTCGTCCGCCCGTCGAAGAGAAGGGTGAAGGCCACCAGCGCGACCGCTTGCCCCACAAGAAGCGCCGCGGTGGAGACCACCCCTCGGACGAAGTATCCAAGGATGAGCGTTACAGGAAGGAGGAGGGCCACCAGCCAGCGCACGCCCGGCCGGTCGCAAACGGCGCGATTGACCTCACGGCGGACGCGAGGGATAAGCGCCAGGAGGGTGATCACCAGCAGGAAGGCGGCCACGAGCGGATAGGGCGCCCCGCTCCACTGGGCCACGGCGTTAGGCAACGCCAGGAGTGATGTCTCTATGAAGATCAGAGCGCCCAGGCCGATCCCCGCGCGGATCCCCAGCCGGCAGGGGTTCTGGCCGCCGGTGGCCCGGCGCTGCAGGAGCGCCGCCGACACGGCCAGTATGATCACACCCCAGGCTACTTGAATGGGCAGCCACCACGGCCTCAGGCTCAGATCAAAGGTCTGCCCAAGTGCCCGGAGCACCTGGTCGAGCGCCAGCGCGCCGGCGAGAGCCGTGAGGGCCAGAGGACGACGGGCGACAAGGAGACCAGCGAGGTAGAGGCCCCCGGCAGCCAGGACAACCAGGCTCCCCCAGAAACGGACCGTGGCATCGTTGATCGTCAGCGCGATCCGTCCCATCGAGGCCACGGCGGCGAGAGCTGCCAGCCAGGCGCGCGGCCAGCCCGAGGGTGCCACCACGGGAGCGGAGAAGGCAACCGCCACCAGGAGGACGCTGACCACCAGCCAGGCGTCCGGAGTCCCGGCAAAGACCTGGTCGTAGATAATCCCAAACAGGACGGAGAACACGGCGCGGAGGGCCTGGAAGAAGAAAAGTAGGACCGAGACGGCCTCGACCGCTCGCAGGAACCGGGGCTGATACATCGGGCCTCCTCCGGCGGAGCGATGGCGAATCTGTTCTCGCCGCCCTGCTCCGTTTGTGGCTCCCGCTAGTATGGCACAGAAAGTCGCGAAGGCGGAGGGAGGAACCTCCGCGTTTGCCGCCGGCTGAAGCCTCTGCTCCAAGTCCGAGGCTCCTGGAGTGGAGGCTTCAGCCGGCCCAGCATCCAGAGGCACCGAGGTGGCCGCGCACTTCGCCTTCGCGCCGGCCGCCGTCTGCGGCGGGCCTTTCATTCGCGCCGGCCGTCGCTCCTCCCCTCCCTGCCGGCCGCCGTCCGTCGAAGACCCTGGAGCGTGGAGCTTGTGAATGAATCGCGCCGACACGACTTCGTGCTCTCGGCGCGGTCAACCTCGCCCCCTGCCTCCGCTCTCCGCTTGAGATTCCCCTCACCGCACGTCGCACCGATGCGAAGAGGGGGGGGTAAAGAGGTTCAAGGAT
>Ga0209751_10004234_pt1 | contig 13781 bp, 14 predicted proteins | sample RifCSP13_1_FD_184019 | JGI IMG/M metagenome (GOLD analysis project Ga0209751, IMG submission 184019) | Soil microbial communities from Rifle, Colorado - Rifle CSP2_sed 13_1 (SPAdes) (version 2) | ecosystem: Environmental > Terrestrial > Deep subsurface > Rock core/Sediment | place: Rifle... | reverse complement strand
TACTGAGCAGGAAGGGGTTCATGTTTTTGATCTTTTCAAAACCCACGAGGCTCTCAAAGAAGCATCCCAATTCATTAAAAAGACCGTGGCCGACGGCGGGGCGGTTATTTTTGTGGGGACCAAACGTCAGGCCTCTGAGGTTGTGGAGCGGGAGGCCAAAAGAGTGGGCGCTTTCTATATCACCAGCCGGTGGGTTGGGGGTCTTTTAACCAACTTTGATTCTGTTAAAAAGAACATTCTGCAGCTAGAGGATCTTTCGGGGAAGATTAAAGGTAAGGAACTGGAGCACTACACAAAAAAAGAGCAGCTTTTGATCAGCCGGCATGTCGAGAAGCTCGAGCGGGAAATTGGGGGCTTAAAAGGATTGAAGGAGCTTCCCAAAGCTTTGGTTTTGGCTTCCGCCAAGGGGGAGGAGATTGCGGCCCGAGAAGCGCGTCTTGTGGGAGTTCCGGTGGTCGCCATTACCGACACCAATGCCGATCCCTTGTTGGTGGACTACCTCATTCCCGGCAATGATGATTCCACTTCCTCAATTGAGATTTTAACGTCAACCTTAGCGGATGCTTACGCGGCGGGCAAAAAGAAGTAAACTAAATTTAATGGCGGTTTCAACGGCAGCGATCAAGAAATTAAGGGAGGAAACGGAAGCTCCGGTCATGGAGGTTAAGCATGCTTTGGAGGAGGCTAAGGGAGATGCAGCTAAGGCCAAGGATATTTTAAGAGAGAAGGCCGTGATGCGGGCGGAAAAGAAGAAAGAGCGGGATGCCGGAGCGGGGATGATTTTTTCCTACATTCACCAAGGGGGAGCGGTGGGAGTTCTCCTGGACCTTCACTGTGAGACCGATTTTGTGGCTCGGACTGATAATTTTCAGAATTTAGGCAAGGAACTGATGCTTCAGGTGGCATCAATGGACCCTAAGGATGTGGAGGAGCTCTTGGATCAAGATTATATCCGAGATTCAGGGAGAAAAGTGAAAGATTATGTGGCGGAAGTTTCCGGCACCCTAGGAGAGCACGTCAAGGTGGAGCGCTTTATGCGCTATGAAATTTAATTAGTCTTATGAGTACGGATTTAAGTTCCCGGCTTATCCAAATTACCCAAAACTTAAAAGAGGATCTGGCCAAGGTTAGAACGGGCCGGGCGACCTCAGCCCTGGTCGAAGATTTGAAGATTGAAGTCTACGGTGGGTCGGTAATGTCTCTGAAGGAAGTGGCTTCCATCGCCGTCCCGGAGCCCCGCCAGCTTCTGATTACCCCTTGGGATAAGAATGTTTTACCGGATGTCGAAAAGGGCTTGAGATTAGCTGGTTTTAACCCCACAACCGCCGAAGGAGCACTGCGATTGGTCTTCCCTCCTTTGACAGGAGAAGAGCGGGAACGGTTGGTAAAGGAAGTAGGGGTTAAGGCCGAGGAAGCAAAGATTACGGGGCGAATTGCTCGTAAAGATTTGTTGGGGGAGATCGAGCGGGGCAAGCAGGCTAAGGAAATTTCCGAGGACGATTATTTCTCAAAAAAGAAGCAAATTGATGAGGAGATGGAGAATTTCAACCAGCAGGTTGACGCTATTTCACAGGAGAAGAAGACAGCAGTAGAACTTTAGAAAGTTAATCTAGTCTATGGAATTACTTGATATTTTAAGATTTATACTTTTGCTTTCTGTCCTTATTTTTGTTCATGAGGGCGGCCATTTCCTTTTAGCAAAGCTAGCCGGAGTGAAGGTGGAGGAATTTGGTTTTGGTATTCCGCCGCGGCTTTGGGGACGAAAATGGGGCGATACCATTTACTCGCTTAACCTCCTTCCCATTGGCGGATTTGTTCGTTTGAAGGGTGAGGATGCCGGAGAAACCTTGGGATTTGGGGGAGCGGACTCTTTTGCCATTAAATCCAAGCTGCGCCGGGCGGCAATCATCGCGGCGGGGGCTTTGGGCAACTTTATCCTGGCTTGGCTCCTTTTCTCGGTTCTTTGGGGAGTGGGAAACTTGGTTTCGGCAGAGAAAGTTCTGGTTTCGCAGGTTCTAGATGGTTCCCCGGCTCAGGAGGCTGGAATTCATCCGGGGGATTTTATCCTTTCTTTAAACGATGTGCCGACTCCCCAAGCGGAAGAATTAATCCGTTTGACGCGGGAAAACCTGGGAGAAAAAGTTACTTTGGCCGTTGAATCGGGAGGAAAAGTGCAGGAAATTGCGGTTTTGGTCCGCGCCCAGCCCCCTCAGGGAGAGGGGCCGATCGGCTTTGCGGTGGAAACGGCTACCAAAGAGGTAAAAGTTCCTTTCTGGCAAGCTCCTTTTTCTGGCTTGATCACCACTTTTGAGAACTTGGGAATGATGGTTAAGGGGATTGGAACGATCATCTCAAGCATCTTTCGCGGAGAAGAGGTGGCGGTGGGGGGACCGGTTGCCATTTACGCTCTCACTTCCTTGGTGGCGGATGGGGGTGTAAAGCCATTCTTAAGTTTTATGGCGATTCTTTCCCTTAACCTGGTCGTGGTAAACCTCTTGCCCATTCCGGCATTGGACGGGGGGAGAATTCTTTTCATCGGGATTGAGGCCATCAGAGGGAAGCGATTATCGGCGCGGGTGGAGCAGTTGGTTAATTCCTTAGGGTTTGCCTTTCTTCTTCTTTTGATTGTTCTTCTTTCTATTCGGGATCTGCAGACCTTCTTCTAAACTTGATTTTTCCTTTTTAAATCTGCTATTAATTTAGTAACTGCCTAAACTTGTAATTTACCGCAGTTGCGGTAAATTTTAGTTTCTGCCCAAAATGAATAGCAATCTGCCCAGTGTTGCTGACAAACTTTATACTATTTCCGAAGCCTCCCGGATTCTCGGTGTTCACCCTTCGACCCTCCGTCTTTGGGAGAATCAAGGGTTAATCTCTCCTCACCGCACCCCCGGAGGCAATCGTCGTTACCTCTTTAGCGATCTTCAGGCTCTTTTAAGTCGGAAAGCCGACGAACGGCGCAAGTTTGATGGGCGCATAAAAGCGGCCGAGATCCCTGCTCCGACCATCCCCGTGCGCGATTTGGCTCACTATCGCCCCAGCCCCCGTTATTTCTTGAGAAAGATAGCCATTTTGTCTTTGGCTTTGGGCCTTGTTTTTGTCTTTTGGGTGCGGTTGCCCAATTTAAGCCGGGAAAGATTGGAGCGGATTGTTGGTTTTGGGGTGGCGAATCCGATTGTGGATGTAAATGATGCTTTTGAATATCAAATTACCCAAGAGCGGGTTTCCGGATTAAAATCCAAGTTTCCTTTTGTAACGGATTTCCTACGGGTCACGAAAAGCGCTCTTTTCCAATCCAGTCGGTTTCTGGGAACCGTCTTTTTTGGCAAGGGAAGTGACTACTTTATCTCTCCGACCGGTCAGGCTTCCTTTAACTCGGTGACGAGTAATAACGGGGAGGTTACCAATTTGGAGGTTACCAACCTGACCGTAACCGGTACCTCAACCGGGACGCAAGGGACCGGCGGCAATGCCGGCACCCTTGAGGGCCAATCCGGGAGCTACTACCTGGACTTGGATAATGAGGTAGGTACCTGCACCGACTGCTTAACAGGAGACGAGATCGATGAAAGCAGTTTAACCGGTATTTCTGCTGATGACTCCGATACCGTCGATGGCTTGGACTCTACGCAGTTCCTGCGTTCCGATACCTCTGATTCCTACACCTCCGGCACCTTAACCTTTAACGTGGGTACGACTTTGGACATCAACGGTATTTTGGCTCTTCCAAGCGCCGGCATCAGCGGAGCAGGGGCGGGATCTGGATTGGATGCGGACCTTCTGGATGGTCAGCAGGGCTCTTATTTTCTTGATTTGGATAATGAGACTGGAACCTGCGCTAACTGCTTAAGCACGATCGAAATTGATGAAAGCACTTTTGCGGGCTTGGATAGCAGCAACATCAATGACATTTATCTCTTCAATACCGGCGATACGGGGAGCGGCACCTACAATTTCCAAGATGATGTAACTCTAGGATCCGATTCCACCGATACTCTTATCGTCAATTCCTTAATCGCCAGTGATTTTATCCCGATCGATAACACGCGTACTCTAGGTTCGGCGGGGTTGAGATGGGATATTGGCTACTTCGATGAGCTGGTGGTTAATACCATTTCCGCCGGAGCGGTGGATGCCGGGGGGACCATCTCCTCAGATTGGACGATCAACTCCGACAACGCTACCAACGATTTAGAAGATTCCACCATCACCTTTGAGCGGGGAACGCCAGTGCAAAACGGGGTTTTGCGCTGGGATTCCGCCAACGATCAGTATCTTTTTGAAGTTTTTCCCTTAGCTTTAGACGGGCAGCTTATTTCCGAAGTTGCAACCGGAACCTCTCCTTTCTCAGTGGCCTCCACCACTTTGGTGGCCAACTTGAATGTGGATTACTTAGACGATTTAGATTCCACTTCCTTTCTGCGCTCCGACACTATCGACAACTACACCTCGGGCACCTTAACTTTCGATCCTGGGACTACCTTGGATGTTTCAGCAGCTTCTTTGACGCTAGCGATCGATCAAATCGATTGGGTTAGCGTCAATAAGACCGGTTCATCATTAGCAGACTTGGATACACGCTCTGCCGGCGATTTGACCTCCGGCAATCTGGACAGCGCTCGCCTACCCACCGGTGGTAACTGGGATTTAACCAGCGATTTATCCATTGAGACCGATACAGTATATGTTGGGGCTGACGGGGGGTCCTATCCTGGTCAGGTGGGAATCGGCACGGCTACCCCCGATGCAACCTTATCTGTTAATGGAGATTTGCGGGTGGCTAGTGGGGCTACGCCGGTTTTGGGTACCGACACCTTTACCAATCAAAGTTATGATTACACGGTTTCTTCCATTACCTACGATCCTGAAACATTAACGGGTGGGGCGACCGCGGTGGTTTTGACCGATGATCAGGTTTCGGCCAATATCACGATTCCCTTTAGCTTTACTTTTTATGGCAACACTTACACTATTCTAAGAATTTCCTCAAACGGTTTTGTCGGTTTTGACAGTTTGTCCGCTACCGGCTGTTGCGATGGGCAAAGCATTCCCGATGCTGATACTCCAAACAATCTCATCGCCGGCTACTGGGATGATTTAGATCCTTCCGCCGGTGGCACGATTCAATATGAGGTTTTTGGAACTACTCCGAACCAAACTTTTGTCATCGAATTTTCTGGGGTGGCCGAGAGCGGTGGTAGCGGAACGGCTACTTTTCAAATTATTCTTTATGAATCCAGTAATAACATTGAAATTCATACCAATTCCTCCACTTCCACGAACGGGGAACTGCACACACAAGGAATTGAGAACAGGAGCGGTCGAATGGCGCAATATGTTTCTGGCCGCAATGCGGCGGTTTTTGACCTCACAAGCGACGGCGCCCGCTTTGCTCCTTCCAATTCGAGCACCGAAAACGGTCAAGTGGCGATTGGCAGCTTTACCCCGACGACTGGCTCCGCTTTAACGGTTAATAATTCCATCGAGATAACCAGAGGTTCCTCCGATATGGTTTTATGGAGCGACAACCTCACGGATGCGCTGGATATTCTTTCAGGAGGATTTGGTTCCAGCACTCCGGTAAATTTCGCAGCCGTCTTGGAAAATGGCAACAACGACATTGGTTTGAATGGGAGCTTCAGCTTTAGCGGCGGTGGGTTTAGAGGGATGCGCACCGGAGCCAGCGCCCGTAATTCTGGCGGCTCAACTTATGCAATGGAGCTGGGTGTTTACCTTTGCGGCATTTCTTGTCTGGGGCCGGGAGGAATCGGCTTGGATTCCGGCGGAACTGGTTTTGATTTTTATGATGGCTCCATTGCGGTTTATACCTTTGGTGGGGAAATGGCGCGTTTTACCAATGGCGAATTGGGGATTGGAACCACTTCCCCAAGCTCTAAGTTGACGGTTGCTGGTACTTATGATCCGCTTATTGACCTAAATGACGGTAACGACTACCCGTTCATGGTTTACAACAGTGGCGGTGTTACTGGGACCGGTACGGGAATTGCTTTTTCAGTTTCCACAGCGGCATCTTCTAATGTTGGTGGGGCAATCGTTTTTAAGAGGACCGGTGGAAATTCACAGGGAGAGCTGCAGTTTTATACCAAAGGATCTACAACTGCTAGTGCTGATCCAGTTCAGCGCATGGTAATTACCAATGATGGGCGATTAGGCGTAGGAATAGCCACTCCTTACAGCGTTGCGGCCTTGGATGTTGTGGGGATTAATGGTGCGGCTATTTTTAGCGACAACGAAACCGCTTCCACGACCAAGCAGGCTTATCTTAATGTAAAACACTACAACAACGCGGAGGAACCTTTCGAGGGAATCTCCATGACCTCATTTAGCACGACTAATTATCTGGATCTAGGTGGTCAGGGAGCTTTTGGCAATTCGGCAACTAATATCCGGCTTTATACCGCGGCTAATAACACAACTGTGGGGGGATCACTTCGGATGGAAGTTGATGCAAGCGGCAACATTACCGCCACTCCCGGAACCGGAGTATTTACCGTTACGACCAACCGCACAACCGCTGCTTCAGCTGGTTTTTTGGTGGGTTCTGCAGTCTTAACTCAAACCGGTTTTATCAGTTTTGCCAGTATCGCGTTGGGAAATATTAATACTGACGGGACTAACGCTATTACTGGTTTGACTTTAAGTGCCCCTGGGAATGACACTGCTTCTGCAGCGACAGCATTAAATATTACTGGTACAAATTGGGACACGGACATTAATCTTCAAAATAGCGAAACTATCGACAACAATACGGATGGGATTATTAATCTGCACACTGGCAACACCGCCGGTTACGGCATTCAAATCGATTCTGGAACTACCCAGACCGTCAACGCTCTTTGCCATTCAGGAGCAGACTCCGATACAACCTTTGTGGATCGGATTATTGTGGCCTGTAACCCCGGCACCTTAACCGACTATGCCGAGTATTACCCCACTAAGGAAGATGTTGATTTTGGGGAAATCGTGGTTACTGGTAATGAAACTGTCCAAGTTAATGCCGGCGACGGTTATGGAAAAATCGATCCCGATCGCTGGTTTGATATCAAAAAGCTTGTCAAATCTACCGTCCCTTATGAAGGCGGGATTATTGGTATTACTTCCAAAAACTTTGCTGATTTTACGGCTTTGGGACAAGGGCAGATTCATGAAAGAGACCATCCCATACCAGTGGCTCTTTCCGGGAGAGTTCCGGTTAAAATAGATCCCAACTCCGATTCTTTTGCTGCTGGTGATATGCTCACAACTTCCGCTAATCCCGGAATGGCGCAAAAAGCAACGAGAGCAGGACAGGTAGTTGCCAAGGCCTTAAACGGCTGGGAGAGAGGGAGTGGGGTTACCCAAGTAATGGTTTTTATCCAAGTGGGTTACTATGATCCCTTAGTGGGAGTTGATGATTCTGGCGATCTATCATCCAGCGGAGACAAAATCGAAACTTCTGGTTTGACAGAGATTACCGCGCAAGAAGGTATTTTCCAGAAAATAACTGCCACAATTGTAGGAACTTTTGAGAAACTTGTCGTGAAAACTGCCACCATTGCAAGTGCACTAGTTCAAGAATTAACGGCGGTATTGATTAAAGTTGATGAACTGCAGGCGAGTAAGGTAAATGTTTCTGCTCCCTCCGTTGACACGATTAAGATTGCGGCTGGGGAGACTAAGTATTTTGTGGACTACGCGGCGATTACTGCCGACTCTAAAGTTTTCCTTACTCCTGAGGAACCTGTGAATGTGGGAGTGGTAGTAAAAGCCGGTGAGAATGGTTTTGAAATCAGTCTTTCAGCACCTCTTGATCACCCTCTTAATGTGAGCTACTGGGTGATTAATTAACTTTGCTCAAACGGTAGATGACTCCGGCCGCATCGTCGGAGATATACATATTTCCCGCTTCATCAAAAATCACATCAGCCGGTCGTCCCCAGGCTGCAGCTTTACCGGTGCGCCAGCCGGTAATGTAGTCGGCAATCTTAGCTTCGCCTAAGGGGTTGGAGATTCGCACTACTTTGTATCCGGTGGGCGTGGTTCTGTTCCAAGAGCCGTGGAAAGCGATATAGAGGTTTTTGGCCTCGCCATCAAACCGCAGTCCTAAAGGTGCCGAATGGGCCTGCATCTCAATATAAGGGGGTTCCTTATCGGCGCAAATCTCCGTACTGCCAAAGTCCGGATCGGGCACGTTTGCCGAGTAGCAGTATGGCCAGCCGTAGTGTTTACCCTCACGAATTATGTTTATCTCTTCTGGAGGTAAGTTATTATCAAGATAATCTCTGCCATTTTCCGTAGTCCAAAGTTCTTTGGTTTGGGGGTGGAAAGTCATCCCCACATCATTTCGCAGTCCGGTGGCAAAGACTTCTTCGTTCTCACCGTTCTTATCAAAACGCAGAATGGCTGCCCTTCTTTTTTCTCCCTCGCAAACATTGCAGGAGGAGCCTCGCGATAAATACATCTTCCCATCTGGTCCAAAAACCAGGGTGGCGGTATAGTGGCCGCCGGAGGGTAGGTTATTAACCAATGTTTCTAGCTTTCCGTTTTGGTAGCGGAAGATTGAGGTGGTGGAGGCCAAATACAAATCGCCTTCAAAGAAAGCAATCCCGTGGACGCTTTTAATCCCCGAGAGAACTTTTTCCTTTTTACTCACGTTCCAAACCTCCCCTGCTCCAGTATCGGTAACGTAAAGATCGCCGGTTTGGGGGTTAATCGCCAAAAGTCGCGGCCGATCAAAGCCGGCGGCATAAACTTCAATCTTAAATCTCGCCGGTATGCGCAGGGTTCGTTTGACGCCGTTAATCGTGATCTCCTGCTCGACCAACTGAATCTCCTCTTGGGGGATTAAGCCCTGCGGGCCGGGCGTTTGGGGATTTAAGAAATTAAAAAGTTCCAGAAAAGAAGTCGGATTTTGGGCAAAGTAGACTCCGGCTCCTCCGAGGATGACTAAAAGCGCAATTAGAGGATAAAGAATTGCTTTTTTCACTAACTTTTAAAGTAGCATAATTTCTTGTTTTCCCAGCGCCCATCCGTGCTAAGCTAGTCCTGATGAGATACTCCCATTTCTTAGGACAAACTCTGCGGGAAACTCCCAAAGATGCTGAGCTGGTTTCCCACCAGCTTTTAGTTAAAGGAGGATTTGTGGATCAGCTGATGACCGGTTCCTTTACGCTTCTTCCCTTAGGCTGGCAGGTGGTTACCAAAATCAACGATATTATCCGGGATGAGCTCGATAAAACTGGGGCCCAGGAGATGCTCATGCCCCTCATGCACCCCAAGGAAGTTTGGAACCGCACCGGGAGATGGGATGATCCGGGGGTAAGGGAGATTATGTATCAGTTTAAGGATAAAAGAGGGCGGGAATTTGGGCTTTCCTTCACTCATGAGGAGATTGTGATGGATCTCTTGGGCAAGCACACCTCCTCCTACAAGGATTTTCCTATCAAGGTCTACCACTTCTCCACCAAATTTAGAAATGAGCCCCGGCCCCGCGGTGGGGTGCTTCGCACCCGGGAGTTTATGATGAAGGATCTCTATTCCGCCCATGTTTCCGAGGAGGATATGTATGAGTATTACTGGCAGGTTAAGGATGCCTATCTTCGAGCCTTTAAGCGGATGGGACTGGATCCCAAGGTGGTTGAGGCGGGGGGCGGGGTCTTTACCCAAAACTACACTCACGAGTTTCAAGTTGTATCCCCAGTCGGGGAAGACACTATTTTTTACTGCCTCAACTGCGACTTTGCCCAAAATAAGGAGATTTATCAAGGGGAAGCGGGCGATAAATGCTCCAATTGCAAGAAAGGAAAAGTGGTGGAGGCTTCTGCGATCGAGGTGGGTAATATTTTTCCCTTAGGTCAAAAATACGCCAAGTCAATGAACGTTTCCTTCTCTGATAAAGATGGGAGTAGGAAATATCCTTGGTTTGCCAGTTACGGCATTGGACCCGCGCGAGTGATGGCAACAGTGGTTGAGACCCACCATGACGAGCGGGGGATTGTTTGGTCGAAAGAGCTCACTCCCTATGATGTTCATCTCCTTTTCCTTCCTGGCGGGGAGGAAGCGGCGGAAAAGATTTACGAGGCGATGGAAAAGGCCGGTTTGGAAGTTTTGTTTGACGATCGGGAGGAGGGGGCGGGGGTAAAGCTTAAAGATGCGGATTTAATTGGTATTCCTGTTAGAGTGTTGGTTTCCCAAAAGAGTTTGGCGGGTGGGGGTGTGGAGGTAACGCGGCGAGATAACGGCAAAAGCACAGTGGTATCAGTTGAAAAATTAGCTGGCGAGATTTCTAAAATTTATGGCGGAAAATAATTGCTTGTTTTGCAAAATTGTAGTGGGGGAGGAGCCGGCCGATAAAGTTCTGGAGACGGCGGATTTTCTCGTTATTAAAAACAAGTTTCCGGTATCTCCTGTTCACGTTTTGGTTTTGGATAAGAAGCATCGGGATAAGAAGGACACCCTTTCTGGGAGGTTTCCGGGATTTTGGGATGGGATGATGGAGGCAGTTTGGCAAACGGTTCAACAGCTTGGATTGGATAAGACTGGCTACAAGCTGGTTAATAACGGCGCCGGCTACAATCACTTTGAGCACGAGCATTTGCATATTTTGGGAGGTTCCCAAGGGGAACCGGGAGGAATGACATGAGCGATAAAAAAGGCGAAAATTTAATTGGTCTGGAAAGAAAATGTCTTTTTTGTGAAATTGTCTCAGGTCAAAAAGAGGAAGAGATTGTTTACCAGGACGATAAATTTATTGTTTTCCCGGCTAAAGACTTATCTGCTCCAGTTCACCTGCTTTTGGTTCCCAAAGTGCACTTAAGCATCAAGGGATCGCACGTCAAGGAAAAGGAAGAAATCCTGGGCCATATCTTTGCACTAGCGCGAGATGTGGCGGAAAAGATGGGAGTTGAGGACTCCTACAAGCTTCTCGCAAATGCCGGTCAAAGCGCGAGTGAGGAGTCGGATCACCTGCATATGCATTTGGTGGGGGGTTGGGATTCGCCAACAAAGGTAAAACATGTTTAAATTAATTAAAGGAGGTGTGTTTAATTAACCTGCGAACTGCAAAGCAAGCAGTTTAAATAAATTATGGCTAAAGTTACTGTAAAGCCGGGGGAATCGCTCGAAGAGGCGCTTAGGCGCTTTAACCGGGAAGTTTTGAAGGAGGGTATTCTCTTAGAAACCCGCCGGCGCGAGTTTTACGAAAAGCCTTCGGAAGCCAAAAAGCGCAAGAAATCCCAAAAGGAGCGCGCAATTGCTCGGGAGAAAGACGAGCTTTCGGAGTAATAAAAAATGGCCGATACCAAAGAGCGTATTAAAGCTGATCTAACGGCCGCCTTAAAGGCGGGAGATGCCGTTTTGGCCTTAACCCTACGCTACCTCCTGGCGGAAATTCATAACGGGGAAATCGCCAAAGGACGGGATGCCGTCTTAACGGAAGAGGAGCTGGCTTCTCTTCTCCAAAAACAGGCCAAGCAGCGCACCGAGTCGATTGAGGCCTACCAAAATGGGGGAAGGGACGACTTGGTCGATAAGGAAAAGAATGAACTTAAGGTGATCCAATCCTACCTTCCCGAGCAGATGGGTGAGGAGGAGATCAAGAAGCTCGTGGCGGAAGCCGTGTCCCAAACCGGGGCGGCTGGGATTACCGATATGGGCAAAGTCATGGGGGCACTAATGCCCGCCGTCAAGGGGAAAGCGGATGGTTCCTTGGTGAACCGGCTGGTTAAGGAAGCTCTTTCTTCTTGATTTGACTTTCCTTTAAGTTGCGACTAGGATTTTCTTAACTAATTAAGTTTTCATTACTTAAGGAGGTTGGAGTGAAGGTTGGAGACAAATTGACGGTCAAGAATTCCAGTTTGGAATTTCACGTCACCGGGACTGATATATTCGTCCATTACCAGGATGAAGTGCCTTTTTCCGAGGTCACTTCAGTTTGGGATAAGGCGATCGAATGGTTGAATAAGTTGGAAGATGTGACAGGTGATTCCAACTTGGCGATCTATGAAATATTGGAAGTTGAGGAGTTTCCTCAGCCCCTCCAGCGCCTTGTTTTCGAAACGGCCTGGAATAAGCTTAATTTGCGCAAATTTGAGGACGCGCTTGCCTCTGCACGCGCCAGCCAAGCAAATGCAAATGGTGCGCTCCCGGAAGCAATTTTGAAATTGAGGGAAGCTAAGGAAATAGCTCAGGAACTGGCGCTTATTTTGGACGAATGCGGCATCCCATTTTCGAAATAGTATTTTGACCCTGGATTTTTAATCTCAGGGTCTTTTTTCTGTTAGACTTTTCTTGATGAAATTTACCGTTGAAGTTAACTTTGTTTCCCCTAAGAAGATGCAGAAACTTAATCAGGAAATGCGGGGGAAAAGTTATATTCCCGAAGTTTTGTCTTTTTCCTATTGGGAACCCACGGAGGAGGGAATGCTCTTGGGTGAGGTTTTAATCTGCAAGAGCGAGGCGAAGAAAATGGCCAAGAAGAACGGTGTTACCTTGGATGAGCAGATCAACTACCTGGCCCTTCACGGTACAAAGCATATTCTTGGAATCCACCATAAGGATTAGCTTAAATTTGCCATCCCCGCTATAATTTACCCATCCTGCACCCTGGCTAACGTGGTTGCCCGAAATTTCTTTACATTGGGCAACAATTGAGCCATGAAAGCTCTGGGGAAGAGCGGTTGCAGGTGGAGAGGCGCGATGGCTTTCATTTCGCGAGATACAGAAAACGCTCAGCGGAATTCCGCGGATCAGCTGATTAGGTCGGAGATTTATCGTTCCCGGCTTCGGCGGGCTTTGATTAACGGATGGGATCCGCGGGTCTTGACGGACTTTCTGGTTTTGGACGATGCGGTCCTCAAGCTTTTGTTGACCTCATTTGGTACGGAAGAATGGAAAGTGGAACTGGCCGTTCGGAAAACCGCTTTCGCAAATGCTCTGGATAGCGTTTTTAAGAAAGTTGATGTGCGGGTCCACGACCAGGTTAAGAAATTGCAGGAAGTCCTCCTCAACCCCCGGTCTCATAATGTGACCGCTTCTGCGGTTTTAGAGGAAGTCTACGGTAAGCCAAAAACAAGGCGGTATTCGACACGAGACCGCCTTTAAATAGAAATAAATCTAAGCGCGACTTCCCCCGCGCTTTTTTCTTTTAGCTATATTAGAAGAGATGAAGGTAATTGTGGGGTTGGGAAATCCCGGAGAAGAATATCAAAACACCCGTCACAACTTGGGCTTCTGGGTAGTGGATCAGCTGGTTGAAGAGGCCGGTTGGCGATGGCATTCCCTTAAGAAGCACCAAACCCTAGAATCAATGCCTCCTAAAGGAAAAGTTCTTTACGTGAAACCCCAAACTTTTATGAATGAATCCGGTAGAGCGGTTTCCGCGGTTAATAAAGAATATGGTTTTAAGCTGGAAAACCTCTTGGTAGTACACGATGATTTGGATTTGGCTCCCGGGGATTGGAAACTGCAGCAGGGGCGTGGTTCGGCCGGCCACAACGGGGTCAAAAGCATCATTGAGGAGTTGGGGACGCAGGATTTCTGGAGATTGCGGGTGGGGGTTGGCAAACCCAATAAGGTTGGGGAGCAATATGTTCTTGAGGAACCAGCCAAGGAAGAGCGCAAACTCATCGGAAAAGCTATTGCGGAAGCGCTCCCCCGCGTTCTAGAATGGGCTAGCTCTTAAACTGTTACCTCACTGCCCCTGAAACGGATGCTTTATACCAAATATCGTCCTCAAAAATTTGCAGAATTGGTTGGATTAGAAGCGGTCAAGGATAACCTTT
>Ga0209751_10004231_pt1 | contig 13787 bp, 11 predicted proteins | sample RifCSP13_1_FD_184019 | JGI IMG/M metagenome (GOLD analysis project Ga0209751, IMG submission 184019) | Soil microbial communities from Rifle, Colorado - Rifle CSP2_sed 13_1 (SPAdes) (version 2) | ecosystem: Environmental > Terrestrial > Deep subsurface > Rock core/Sediment | place: Rifle... | reverse complement strand
CCGATTGTTTCAAAGCCAGTCCAGTAAAAGGCATGCCATCGAGAATCTTTAATTATAACGCCGATAACACCGCACAATGGCAGCAAGTAGATACATTATATAAAGTTAGATTTGGTGACATGTTTGGTACAACAATTGATAAAGATTCAAATGATTTAGCTAGTTATTGCAAAAGTTATGATCCCGGAAATACAGTTTCATTAGTAGTACCGACGGAAACTGTAACCAGGGCAAATATGACTTCGCCCCAATTGTGCACTCGCAAGAGCTTTTCGTATAACAATCTTGATGGCACGAATGATCCCTATATGCAAGTTCACAAGGTAACGGATTGGGGGAAAGTAACGTGTACCAATACCAATACCGATGATACTTCCGATAAACCCAGGGCATCCTACACTAACTTTACAAATGCGGGGAGTATGCCCTATATGATTCCAAAGACGGATGAAACATGGGTCAGCGATAATGCAAATTCGGCAAAATACAATCACTCAAAAGTGTATTACGATTACCAGGTTTTTGGGACCTTGGGTAGATTAGGCAGGGTTACAAAAATCGAAAGTCTGAAAGACAGTGTGGTGGAGGGGACGAATTCGGTAAGTTTCGATACTACGTACCCCTGGCTTGCCACAAAAGTTACGGATGCATTAGGTCACGTAACCACAACGGCATACGATTCAATTTTCCATAATTATCCCGTTAAAGCAACAAATAACCTGGGCCATTCAGTTTCTACTGAATATGATTTTAATATCAGCGACACGACTCACCCGAACTACGGAGGCGTAAAAGGTTTGCCGGTAAAGATTACCGATACAAACGCGGCAGTAACAACCTCTGTTTATGATTCTTTTGGGAGGCAAATTGAAACTTATCTTCCGGGCAAAAAGCCGGGTGCCGGGGTAAAACCCGATTCATTTAGCAAATATTATTATTTTAATGGAAGTGATATTGCTGACTGTACAGAAGAAAGAAATTGTTTGACAGGATTAGGTTTACAGATTGGAGGTACACATGGACCCAAAATGCTTGTCAGTTCAGGAGCGCGCTTTAGTGACGATGGGGGGGCCGGAAAAGTCGCACTAAAACACAGTTACTACAACGGTATTGGCCAAGAGGTACAAACACGAAACATGTGGTACGAAAACGAATGGCAAAATGCCGGAATACCTGTTAACACCACCCCCAAAGATTTAATCGTTTCAAAAAGCTATACGGCACTCGGGGCAGTTGATTATCAAAGCAAAAGCTATACGGCAACTCCTTACATACCCAGTTCCGGACGCAACAAGAGAAACCTTGGAATATGATATTGGTGGCAACCCCTTAGTAAGTAAAAGTTCGGACAAAAATTGTACCGATGCCTCGACTGCAACAATTTGTACCACTACGACAAAAACTATTGATGCTTTTGGACAGACATTTTCAATAAAAGAAACGGCTCCTGAAAAGACTTATGAAACAAAATATGAATACCATCCGATATTGGGAGTAAATACGAGGATAATTGATACTCTTGGGAATGCAGTAAATATCATTGATTACGATAAACTGGGTCGAAAGATAAAAATGTGGGATATCGATATGAGTCCCTCGATGAGCGGAGATGTAAATTCGTGGAGGTATGAGTATGATAAAGCCGGAAATTTGGTCAGACAAACTAATCCGAAGTCCGTTGTAACAACACTAAGTTATGATGAATTAAGCAGATTGAAGGATAAGAAAGTTTCGGGCAAAACTCTTTTGACGAACATTTACGATACATGTACCAACGGTGTAGGAAGACTGTGCCAGGAAGTATCATATGGACTTACCAACTCTCTGGAAATATTGAAAATAAATACCCAGTACGATAAATTAGGAAGAGTTATAAACTTGAGCCGCACTTTTTCTAATTTGCCAAGCACGCTGTTAAACGGAGTTGGCCTTGCGGTTGCAAACACCTTTGATAGAGGCGGAAGGTTACTGTCCGAAAATTACTCTGCGGCTTCATCTCTATCGCTGCCGCAAGAGACTGTCAACTACGCTTATAACAGGAATTACCTGGGGTCGGTACAAGGAAAAGACAATTATATAAATTCCGCAAAATACAATAAAGACGGACAGCTGATTTCCTACAAAAGTGGCAACGGTGTAGTAAATGATTATTCTTACAATGGTAACAATAACCGCTTGTTGTCCTTGAGCGTGACGGGTGCAAATATTGCTACTACTGACGTATTGAACTTGAGTTATGGCTATGATCCTGTTGGTAACATAACAAATATAGCCGACAATAATACCGCTAATTCTCAAGGTCAGGCATTTTATTTGGGACAGCAGTTTACGTACGATTCATTACAAAGAGTAACCAAAGCATCTGATGCATTTTCGTCTTTCTATTCATATGATGATATCGGAAATATCTTGAATAAAAAGGAGGGAAGCCAAACCGTGGCTCTTACATATGGCAGTTACACCAGCGGTTTTTATCACAGACCACAGAACTCGAACGTATCAAGCGGGGGTGGGGGTAGCGTAAGTTCTTTTTCCTATGACGCAATCGGCAATATGACCGGAGATGGGGATAAAAATTTAATATACGACCAAGATAACAGACTTACTGAGGTAAGCTCTGCCTCAGGTAAGTATAACTTTATCTACGATGCGAGCGGTCAGAGATTGGCAAAGTTACAGGTAAACGGCGATGGTACCTACTATTTATCGTCGAATTTTGAAGTAGAATTGGCTAAGGACGGTACAAAAACATGGAGAAGGAACTACTTTTTTGCCGGAAAACTTGCTGCTGTCCGGGAGAATATTTTTTCGACAGCCCCTACAATTGTACCGTCGGCTACTCCAACATCTGTATTAGGGGATGCCAATAGGGACGGAAATGTTGATATGGCTGATTATACTGTATGGATCGTTCAATATTTAAAACCGAAAATGCCTTCAACCTTAGGAGATGCCGATTTCGATAATAACGGCGTTATCAATGGAGTAGATTTCGGAATATGGCAGAAAAACTTTACGAGACCAAGAGTACCTGTACCCTAGAATTTTGACGGTATGAAACTTAAAACCTGCCCAAGGATAGTTGTTAGTTGTTGGTTGTTAGTTATTAGTTTATTTGTTTTTGCATCCGATGTTGATGCTGCAGAGACGCTTTACTATCTTCACCAGGATCATCTGGGAAGCACAGCATTGGTAACTGATGTGGGTGGCAAAGTATCGGCAAAACAGCTTTATTACCCTTTTGGACAAGTTAGAGCACTAAGCGGACAATTACCGACAGATAGAGGTTACTTGTCACAAATTTCGGATTTTGACGAAACAGGGTTAGATTATTACCAATCTTTGTATGTTAATCCAATTATTGGAAAATTTATACAACCTGATAAAAATCAGAAAAATAAATATAACTTTTCGGGCGTTAGAAAGCGGTACAATCTCTCGGAATATAATATAGGAAGTAAAAAAAGAGCTGCAAGATCAGAGAATAATCCAACGTTGGGAAGAGAGTCAACTGGTATTATTGACAAAAGCCCCAATGTCAATGTTGCCGATATCGCTTCAACTGTGTTGAAAAATGTGACTTTAAAAAATAGTCCGGTGGAGAAAAATGCGGTATCTTCGGTGGACTCTATGCCGCTTACTGAGTGGGGAAGAAATATTAAAGAATTATATGAGGCTTATAAAAATACTTCGGGCTGGTGGAATAATAACGAGGAAGGAAATTTTGAACCGTTGGATTTAGCTAACCTTATTATTTCTTTCGAGCTAAGCCCATTGTTTTCAGAACCAGAATTGAGTCAACCAGAAGTAAAAAATATATTAGCAGAAGCCACAACTCGTTGGTTTTACACGAAATGTGCTTATGAAGGAGGCGGAACGTGTCCGGGTGTTACGGCGAATGCAATATTTAATTGGCTTGGCGGAGGCATGGGGACGGCAAAAAGGAGGTGGGGAGAATTATTTATTGATGAGAACGGAATTATCAGGCCCAATGTGGAAACTGATATAATAAATAGAATAACTCCACAATACGTTCAAAATAATCCAATTTCCGATTTCATTGTTAGTAATATTATAAATCCAATGGATAAATCATGGACAAATATTGTTGGGCCTGGAAGTGCGGATAGACCTATTTATTGGGGAAATCTATTTGGTTTTGAAACTAAACCAAAAAACTATTTTCTAAAGTTTGGCGAGGGAAGTAGTGCGTTTTATGTGTTATCTATACTCCAGAGTCAAGGTAGATAATTTGGGATTTAGTTTTATATTATGGTTAATATTAATAAGGGTACCCAAATATTTTTATTTATATTGATTATAATTGTTTTCTTTCCATGTAAAGTGAATGCAGAGACGCTTTACTATCTTCACCAGGACCATTTAGGAAGTACTTCTTTGGTAACAGATAGCACCGGTAAAACAGTGTCTAAACAAAGTTATTATCCTTATGGGGCAACAAGAAGTCAGACGTCAGATGTAGGAAGTAAGAAGTTAGAAAGACAATACACGGGGCAGGTTTCAGATACAGATGAAACAGGACTTTATTACTACAACGCCCGTTACTACAATCCCCAAATCGCCAAGTTCACTCAAGCTGATAGCTATAATGATAATTTTAATAAATACGCGTATGTTAAGAATAATCCAGTTGCATATTCGGATCCGTCAGGAAACCTAAGCATTAGGTGCGTGGGTATATTTGGATGTCAAAGAAATAGCAAAACAACGAATTTTAACGAATCCAATTATCCTTATGGAAATAACCTGGATACTAAAAACAAACTAATGGAGATCGAGGACGATTTAACAACTGGCAAAAATGTTTTAAATACTCGTTTTTCGATTGGCGGTACAATCAGAGGAGAAGACCCTTTTCAATATGTAGCCCAAACCACTCTTAGTACTTGTGGACCGGCCTCATTGGCAATGTTAATTACATCGTTCAAGGGTTATAAAGACGCCGAAAATGTCTATGAAGAGATTCTTGACTATTTTAATTACGATTCCAGACCTTCTTTACTGCTGGGCGAAATTTCTTTAATGAATTATCTAAAAGAAGAGGATATTTCTTCAATGTTGATGGATCGTAGAGATTTGGATTTTAATCCCGGGTACGTTGATGAATTATTAGAAAGTGGGCCATTATTTATTGATATTACGTCCAATTACGGGGAACGGACAGCTGAAAACCCCGCTAATCATTGGGTAGTAGTGGATCAGGTAGTTCGAACTAGTTCAAGTGCATATGTGGTCATCAGAGATCCTTTAAGAGCTCCTGCATTCTATGGTTCCATTAAAGAGATTAAAGATTTTATGCAGCCTAATAAAGAAGGATCGGTTATTATACCTTTTGATATATTTGAACAAACTACCGGAAATAAAATAATCATGGTAGACGAAGCCGGAACTACAAATTATGTGAATAGTTTTATTAAGTATAAGTAGTGATTTAGTTAGAATATGCTTTTTATAAAAACAGGAGATAGTGAAACCAGAATAAGTGATCTAAGGAGTATATTTTTAAGGAGTTTGTTTGTTTTTCTTTTTGATGTTTTTGTACTTGGCATATTTTATTTTGTATATGGAGGAAGGGAAGTTAACGCAGCAGAGACGCTTAATTATATTCACCAGGACCACTTGGGGAGCACAACGTTGGTTACGGATAGTACCGGTAAAGCTGTAAGCAAGCAAAGTTATTATCCATACGGGGCAACAAGAAGTCAGACGTCAGATGTAGGAAGTAAGAAGTTAGAAAGACAATATACTGGTCAAATATCAGACACAGAGGAAACAGGACTTTATTACTACAACGCCCGTTACTACAATCCCCAAATCGCCAAGTTCACCCAGGCAGACAACGTGGATACGTTGCAAAACCGCTATGCCTATGTAAGAAACAATCCTACTTCATTAGTCGACCCTAGTGGAAATAGCGCATGTGTACCTTGGGACCCCAATTGTTGGAAAGAAGCTTTCACAAGTGATTTTAATAAAGTAAAAGATTTCGTTAACCGTGCTACTTCGCTATGGGTAAACGATCCCGAGGGTTTTACTGATATGGTGGCACAAACCGTATTAACCGCCGCTCCTCAGTTTGCTGCCTATTTCGGAGTAATGTATGTCGCCGGACCGCAAGCCGCTGAAGCACTTGATGTGACATTGTGTGCAGCAATGGGTGGGGGGTCTTCCTGTGCACTTGAAGCACAACTCTCAGGGCCTAATGTATCTACGAAAGCGGATGATATTTTATCAACAAATGTAGTTGATGACGGTACGTCTGAATATTGGAGAGAGCAATTTGTTGGGTCTCTTTCCTCTGTCAATAAAGATTTAAATATTTTCGGTGAAGAAGTAATTTTAGATTTTGGACAAGGATTAAGGAAAAATGAAGGAGGGATATATAGACCTGGAGTTGGAATAAGAATTGCACATACAGGGAATTATCGTGATATGACTGAATATTTACAACACGAATACCTACATGCATTGTATGGCCGTACTCAAATATACAGCCATTATTTTATGGATGAATCAGCCCAAGCACAATATCTTATAAATGGTGAGAAGTTTGTATTTGAAAATATGAAAATGCAACCTTATCTTACCGAAGCCAGGAAACTATTTAATCAACAAAAATATGAATGGTTAATTAATCAGCAAAACCAAAGTATTAGCCCAATTTTAATTTGGAAAAAATATATTGGCAGGGAATAAATCTGTATTTTATAATTTTAATATGCTGCAGTGTGATTTCATTGTTTATTCAAGCTAGAATACAGCTTAAACATATTCGGGTACTTAAGGGAACACCCGACAGGTGATATGAATTGACACCACGTCGAACGTGGTTAAAGTCGAGTTAGACTCGACACCTTACGGAATTAAGAAATCATCTATTAGCTAACAACGAATCTGACTTGACAAAATAATAGCTTATTTTGTAAACTGTAGTTTACAGTGGGTACTTACATTAAGCGTTTGGCAGAAGCAAAAATTAAATCTTGGTTTGAGTCAAATAAGATTCTTCTTGTTTTGGGTGCCAGACAGGTGGGTAAAACCACACTTCTCAAGCACATATTTCATTCAGCCTCTTCACAATTTCTTAACCTCGATATAGAGATAGACAAACGAAGACTCTTGGCAGCAAGTTCGCTTCCGCCTTCAGACGCTCTGATTTCTCTGGGTAAACCTAAAGTGTTGGTTATTGACGAAGCCCAGCGTTTGCCCGAAGTCGGGCGTATAGTAAAAGGTTGGTATGACGTTGGCGTTAAAACAAAAATTGTACTTTCAGGTTCATCAAGTTTGGATTTACTGGATAGATTTGCGGAAAGTCTGGCCGGAAGAAATGTTAAAGTATTCTTGTCTTCTTTGGTCTTTCAGGAAGTTCTGTCCGCACAAACCTGGTATTCCGTTAAGTTTGGACAAAAGCAATTGGAAAATTTTTCGGATCAAATCAACTCTTTAATTTTACTCAACTTGGTATTTGGAAGTTACCCCGAGGTTATTACTTCGGCAGATAAAATTCAGTATTTAACAAACCTTACTTCGGATTATTTGCTAAAGGATGTTTTGCAGTTAGGGCTGGTTAAAAATCCGACTCTCATTCATAAACTGCTCTCATTATTAGCTTATCAGTCAGGTTCCGTTGTGTCGGTTAACGAGTTGTCAAACAGTTTAAATGTTTCCCGCCAAACGATTGAGAGGTATTTGGATCTTTTAGAGCGCACTTATGTTATTTTTCGTTTATCTTCGTATAGCACAAACCCCAGAAAGGAAATAGCCAAAAGTCAAAAAGTGTATTTTTGGGATACGGGAGTTAGAAATGCTCTCATCGGAGAATTTAATTTGAATTTATTGCGTTCTGATATAGGGCAGTTATGGGAAAACTGGGTGGTAGCAGAGTTTGCTAAAAAGAACACGCTCGCCGGTAGTACTGATAAGCTTTATTTTTGGCGATCGAGGAGCGGGAGCGAAGTCGACTTGGTAGTAAAAAAATATGACGGTACACTTTTGGCTTATGAAATAAAATGGACTTCGAGTAAGGCTCTTACTAAAGCATTCACTAGCCAATATCATGTTCCCGTTACTCTTATTAACAAGAACAACTTTGTTCGTATTTTGATTTAGACACGGGATTAAAGGCATTATTAATATGAAACTTAAAACCTGCCCGATTTTTTTAATATGTAGTATCTTATATTTTGTGTATGGTATAAAAACTGTACATGCTGTAGAGAATCTTTACTACCTTCATCAGGATCATCTGGGAAGTACTTCATTAGTTACCGACAGTACCGGTAAAGCTGTAAGCAAGCAAAGTTATTATCCTTATGGGGCAACAAGAAGTCAGACGTCAGATGTAGGAAGTAAGAAGTTAGAAAGACAATATACTGGTCAAATATCAGACACAGAGGAAACAGGCCTTTACTATTACAACGCCCGCTACTACAATCCCACAATTGCCAAATTTACCCAGGCAGACAACGCGGATACGTTGCAAAACCGCTATGCCTATGTAAGAAACAATCCTACTTCTTTAGTCGATCCGAGTGGAAATAGCGCATGTGTACCATGGGACCCCAATTGTTGGAAAGAAGCGTTTACCAGTGATTTTAGAAAAGTGAAAAAATTTGTTAATAATATTGCCGACACATGGGCGAATGATCCTGAGGGTTTTACTGATATGCTAGCTGAAACAGTACTTACTACTGCTCCTCAAGTAGCGGCTTATTACGGAGCAATGTATGTTGCAGGACCACAAGCCGCTGAAGCACTCGATACTACCTTATGTGCATTGTCAGGAGATGCAGGAACATGTGTCGTTATGGCACAAGCAGCAGGACCGAATGTAAGTAGAGGAGACGATTTGCTTGGCTCAAAAAAGAGTTTTGGAGAGTTAGAATTTTCAGTTAATCTAACAGATAGGTACACCGAAGGTCCATTTGTTAGGTCTAGAGTTGACGAATGGATAGGTGAGGCTCGATCAATGGGTGCGTCTGACGAAACAAGTTTACTATATAACTTAAATAAAATAATAAATAAAGAAGTGACTTATAACAAAGGACGTACAAATTGGGCCAGAGTTCGTTCAATGTTATCTCTTAGACAGGTGCCACTTGATTACTTTGCTACTTGCAAATTTGGAGTATGTTCCCAAAAACAACAGTTTATGTTTGCCGCCATGAGAAGATTGGGTTTGGATCCCGATTTCTTAATTGTAACTGGACCTCAAGGTACTCATGCAGTAGTTCGATATATGGATGAGGGACGCGTTTACTTTTTTGACTCAACCTTGGGAGTTGTGAGTTCTAATAAAGGGACTGCATGGTCTGATATATCAAATTTTTGGAAAAGTGAAGGGTTTAATGTAAAGGACGTAATACAGATTAAATAACTCTTTTGAAAAAAATTAAAAATTTGGATATAGAAATCACTTCGGGAGAGATCGTTGAGATATGTGGATCGGTGATTGGGTAATAAACCACCCCCAGTGTGTACTTATTTAGTAGGAATTTAATCTCATTTAAATATTACTGGTTAGAGTTGGTATTGAATGATAAAATAATAGTATGCAGTCAAGAATAAAGAAATTGCCCAAATCATTTAAGAAATATTTTTGGGATGTGGATTTTGAGAAGATAGATACCTCGGTTAGATATCAGTTTGTCATTCAGAGACTTCTTGATAAAGGTGATGAAAAAGCCGTTCGTTGGGTGGGAGCTAACTATTCAGATAAAGAAGTTAAAGACACTTTTGCAAAGCTTCGTGATTTTAATCCCAAAATAGCAAATTTTTGGTCGCTTTTCCTCAATATCCCTAAGCGAGAGATTTTATGTTTACAAACACCCTATCTAAAAATGCGACAAACGCATTGGCCCTATTAGGTCGGAATAAAATATTGCCTGTTAATACCTATTTAGCGGGCGGTTCTGCGTTAGCTCTTCATTTCGGTCACAGAGTGTCAGTTGATTTTGATTTCTTTACGAACGCTCACTTTGAATCAGAAAAAATTGCCGGTCTTTTAAGGAAACTGGGCGATTTTGATGTCGATACACTAACGGAAGATACACTATTGGGTCAATTTATGTCGGTTAAATTTAGTCTTTTTTATTATAAATATCCGCTTCTTTTTGAACCCGCGAAGTTCGAAGGGATTAATATAGCAGCAACAGGTGATATTTCGGCGATGAAAATAGCGGCAATCATGGATCGCGGTACAAAGAAGGATTTTATTGACGTATATTTTCTTGATAAGAAAGGAACGACTCTTGAAGAATGTCTTAAATATTATGATAAAAAATATAAGGCACTGGCCAATAATATGTATAGTATAATTACGAGCCTTTCGTATTTTGTCGATGCAGAGGAATCTGAAGTGCCGAAGATGATTGAGTCTATTTCTTGGAAAGATGTGAAGAAATTTTTTGAGAGGGAAGCCGTGAGACTTGGAAAAAAATATCTGACGAGTAAATGAAAATGAAATCCTGCCCAAAGATAGTTGTTAGTTGTTGGTTGTTAATTGTTGGATTATTAGTTTTTGCTTCTGAAGCTAAGGCTGACGAAAAGCTCAACTTCATACATCAAGACCACTTAGGAAGTACTTCATTAGTTACCGACAGTACAGGTAAAGTAGTTAGTAAACAAAGTTATTATCCATACGGAGCAACAAGAAGTCAGACGTCGGTTGTTAGTAGTCAGCCAACTGAAAGAGCTTATACTGGTCAAATATCAGACACAGAGGAAACAGGACTTTATTACTACAACGCCCGATACTACAATCCCCAAATCGCCAAATTTACCCAAGCTGATTCTTTAAATCAAGCATCTAACAGGTATGAATATGTATTAAATAATCCTGTTAATAGGATAGATCCTACAGGAAATCAATCTACGCAAGCTGAATGCGATTTCTGGTGCTGGGTGAAAGTTATGGTTATTGATATTGCAGACGGACACGGAACCCATGTATCAGATATGAATTCTAATGAAGTCGATGAAGAATTCTATAGTCCAGAGTTTCAAATTGGCGCATATTTAGGAGTGTATGCCGGTTTAGCACCGTTTGGTTTATCAGAAGTCTGGGATGTTGCTGTTTGTTTGGCTAGCCCAGATCCTTCCTGCGCTCCCGCAGCTATTCCTGGTCCCACAGCAAGGTCGAATGATTATGGAGAGTTCTTAGGGGAAGGCGTCTACGGAAAAACTTATTTGGATAAGGCATCACAAACAGTTACTAAAATATTCAAAGATCCTGGTAATCCCGTGAATTCTGATCAGATAGATTTTTATAGAAGATATGGCGGTCAGTACGGCATACCTGCTTATAAAGGTCAGATTCCGGATGGTTTTCAAATGGAATATATAAAAGATTCGGTAACACTGGGTGAATTTCTAAAGAGACGTGGGACTTTTGGGCAAGATGAAGTTAACAGTGCTATTGTTGATCTGTATAGAATTCAAGAAATGACGGGTAAAGCGCATGGGGATTTGGTAAAATTGGCAAGAAGGCCATATGTACATCCTGGGAATGTATTAGTGCAAATTACACCCGGTGGAAATAAGATCAGGTTAATTGATTTTTGGCCTTTTAACAATTTTTTTGGCACGGATCTAACCGACCCCGGTGTTATGATTAACGAAGTTAATGAATATGGAAGATACTTAAATGGATTTGTAGAACCAAAATGATATATAAATTAAAACTGTATTTATAAGCTTATTATGAGCGAGATGAATTTAGATTACAATCGAATGGGCCATAAACAAAAAGAATCCCCCTTAAATATAAATGAGTTTTTGAACTCAGTATATAAATATTGGAATGGAGAATTAGAGGAGAACAATTTTCGAGAAGCTGTAAAAGATTTGGTGATTAAATTAAAACGAGAAGATATTAATTCTGAGAAATATTATTTAGCTGCATATTCATTGAGGAAATATTTTTCAAATTATTTAAATGATGAAGAAATAAATTTTATACCGGAAATAAACGACCTGACTAAAAATGTTCTTATTTCTCGTATAGACTCCAGAGTAAATATTATGGAACAAGAGGCGAACGCATATTTTGCACAAAGAAATACCCCCTTCGATTATTTCAAGTTATCTTTGATCGAAGATGATGAGTTGGCGAATAGTATATTAATTTTATCATCCAAATATATATCTAGAAAAACACAGGATATGTTCAGAAAAGATTCAAATTTAGTATTGGAGTCTTTTATAGACGAAAGAGATGGAAGACCTGGCGTCTGGATGAGTTATAAGGGGATTCATTTGGATTTATCAAAGATAACGAATGATTAAAATATTGAAGGATGTAAATATTCCTGTTGAGAAATTCAGAAAATAGTATTTATTTCAATTGGGTAATTTTTTTGAACTCCGCTTGAATTTGACCTTCGAGATTACTTATGTTATCGTCGTATACGCGGTTTAATACCGTCAATGCCCGTATTGCCCATGCATGAGGAAAACAATATTAGGCTTCGGTACAAATTAAAATCAAGAGAAATTTACCGAAGCATAAAAATATTTACTTTTGAATTTAAACACTTTCTAAAAAGTCTCTCTTACTATATCTACAAAAACCTTCACCTTTCTTTTATCAAATTTGAAGCCGGAAAATCTTTTTTTGCATCGACTTTGTACCGCCAGAGGGGAAAGTACGCAAAACGTTTTATGCACTCGAGTATGGCCGGATTGGCGACACTGGGAATGGTAATTGCTCCGGTGATTGCACAGGAGTTTCCTGGTCATTCAGTTGACCCTTGGGAAATTCCGACTCCGATGGCTGTACTTTCCGCGACCGACACTAACCCCGAAATGACTACACTAATTTCCGAAAAAGCACGCGACAAGATAATTGAGTATACTGTTGCACCGGGAGATACAGTAAGTTCAATTGCTGAGAAGTTCGGGATTTCGACCGATACGGTACTTTGGCAAAATAATCTCGGTCCAAAAGATAGTATCAAGCCAGGTCAGACTTTACAAATTCTTCCAGTTACCGGTGTATCGTATAAGGTTCAGAAGGGAGATACGGTATACTCAATCGCCAAAAAGTTCGATACCTCGGCACAGGCTATGGTTGATTTTCCTTACAATACTTTTGTTAATGATGAAACTTTTCAGTTGGCAATTGGACAGGTAATGATTGTACCGGATGGGATAAAACCTCAAGAGAAACCCACATCGCCTCGTATTAGGCAGCTTACCCCCGATGCCGGTACTGTTGTAGCATCTGGAGCTTTTGTCTGGCCTGCCGGTGGTCAGATTTCACAGGGATTTGCCTGGTACCATAAGGGTATTGATATTGCCAACAAATCTGCACCCGACATTGTTGCAGCCGACGCGGGGACAATTGTTGTGGCCGGTTGGCCGGATGGTTATGGATATGGAAATAGAGTGGTTATTGATCACGGAAACGGATATAGAACTTTATATGGACATTTATCCCGCATATATGTAGTACCCGGTCAAACAGTTGGCAGGGGATCTGCAATCGGTAAGATGGGTTCGACCGGTCGTTCAACCGGAACTCATCTTCATTTTGAAGTAATGAAAAATGGCGTCTATTTAGGCCCGCTTAGCGTACTGCGATAATTATTCTAATTGGTTCATTCATTGAAAATTGAGAATTTAAATTTAAAATAAAGGTACTTGAGGGCCGTTAGTATAGTCCCGCCAGAGGCGGGCAGGGGTAATGCGCACCCTTTCGAATATTCGGGCTGATAGGTAAACGGTATACCGTACCCCTCGCACGGGTGAGTTCTGGGTTCAATTCC
>Ga0209751_10004228_pt1 | contig 13792 bp, 14 predicted proteins | sample RifCSP13_1_FD_184019 | JGI IMG/M metagenome (GOLD analysis project Ga0209751, IMG submission 184019) | Soil microbial communities from Rifle, Colorado - Rifle CSP2_sed 13_1 (SPAdes) (version 2) | ecosystem: Environmental > Terrestrial > Deep subsurface > Rock core/Sediment | place: Rifle... | reverse complement strand
CCGTGAATGAGCACGATAGCCGGCCCGCTTCCCCGTTCGAGGTAGTGAATGCCGGCGCCGTCGACGTCGGCGATCTGCCCCGGAAGGCTCGCATCGCGCCAGTTGACGTTCTCGCGCCGGGCGATGAGCCTCCCGATTAGCGCCAGCACGGCGCCAACGAGGGCGGCTAGGGCGAAAAACACGAGGAAGATCCGACGCATCATGACCTCCTTCAGCAGGACAAGCAAGCTTCCAGCCAAGATGATACGATACCGCGTCGCCGCTGACACGGTGCTGTCAGCAATGGCCGCGCTCTCTCGTAGAATGGTAGTCAAGATGACTGTCGCACCGCACAAGCAGTTCGAATCGCAGCTGAGGGCGCTGCCGGCGAAGCCCGGCGTTTACACCTTCCGCAACGCGAAGGGGTCCGTGATCTATATCGGGAAGGCGGCTTCGCTCCGCAACCGGGTCAGGAATTACTTCGGCGCAACGCATTCATTCGAGCCGAAAGTGCGGCGCCTGGTCGAGCAGATCGCCGAGATCGAGTTCATCCTGACCGGCACGGTGCAGGAAGCGCTGTTGCTGGAGGCGACGCTGATCAAGCGGCACCAGCCTTTCTTCAACGTCAGGCTGAAGGACGACAAGCACTACCCCTACCTGAAGATCGACCTCAAGGAGCAGTGGCCGCGCGTGGAGATCACGCGGCGCGTGCTGAACGACGGGGCGCGCTACTTCGGGCCGTTCGCTTCGGCTGGCTCTGTGCGGCGGAGCCTGGACCTGGTGAAGAAGCTGTTCCCATGGCGCTCCTGCACAAAGGTGATCACCGGCGAAGACCCGCGACCCTGCCTGGACTACTTCATCCAGCGCTGCATCGGGCCCTGCGCATCGCTGTGTACGAAGGACGAGTACGACACGGTTATCGGGCAGACCATCATGTTCCTCGAGGGCCGCACGGAAGAGATCGCCCGCGACCTGCGCAAGGAGATGCAGTCTGCTTCCGCTGGCCTGGAGTACGAACGTGCGGGGCGGCTGCGCGATCAGGTGCAGGCGATCGAGCGGACGACCGAACGCCAGGTAATGGAGGTCCGAGACCGGACGGACACAGATGTCTTCGGCCTGGCGCGAGAGGAGCAAGAGGCCTACGTCCAGGTCTGGTTCGCGCGCAAGGGAAACGTCATCGGCCGGGACAACTTCCAGCTCGACGGGACTGCGGATGAGCCGGACGCCCTGGTCCTGGCCAGCTTCATCGAGCAGTTCTACGAGTCGGCGGCCTACGTGCCGCCGCGGGTGCTGCTGCCGTTCGCGGTGGACGACGAGTCCCTCATCGAAGAGGTGCTCTCCGAGAAGCGCGGGCGGCCGGTACGGTTGCTCGTTCCGGAGCGTGGGGAGAAGAAGGCGCTTGTGCAGAGGGCGGTGGATAACGCGCACGAGGCGCTGCAGCAAGCTCGGGCCCGCTTCATGGCGGACGCCGGCGCTAAGCGCATCGCTCTCGAGCAGTTGCAGGAGGAGATGAACCTGCCGGCGCTGCCAGCACGAATCGAGTGTTACGACATCTCGAACACCCAGGGGACATCGGCGGTCGGTTCGATGGTCGTATTCGCGGACGGCAACCCGGCGAAGGCTGAGTACCGGCGGTTCCGGATCAAGAACGTGGCCGGCGCGAACGACTTCGCAATGATGCAGGAGGTCCTGAAGCGGCGCTTCTGGCGGTCCCGACAGATGGCAGAGGCCGAAATGGGAAATGAGAAAGGGGAAATGGACGAACCGGCGGAAATGGGTGACGCCAGTGAGCGGGAGTATGACGAGTCGTTCGGGGCGATCCCGGACCTGGTGATCGTGGACGGCGGGAAGGGGCAGGTCTCGGCGGCGCATGACGCGATGCGCAACCTGGGTGTGGGGGAGATCCCGTTGGCGGGGCTGGCCAAGCGGTTCGAGGAGCTGTACGTGAAGGACGTGTCGGAGCCGATCGTACTGGACCGGACGTCGCAGGCGCTGTACCTGGTGCAGCGGATACGGGACGAGGCTCACCGCTTCGCGATCACGTACCACCGGGGTGTGCGCTCGAAGGCGGGGATGAGGTCGGCGCTGGACGAGATACCGGGCGTGGGGCCGAAGCGGAAGAAGGCGCTGCTGCGCAAGTTCGGGTCGCTGAAGGGGATCCGGGAGGCGAGCGTGGAGGAGATCGCGGCGACGCCGGGGTTCACGCGGGCGGTGGCGGAGAAGGTGCTGGCGGGGCTGTGACCATCCGCGCAGTCTTCTTCGATCTTGACGACACACTGTGCGACACGATCGGCACGCGGGAGGCGCGGGCGCTGGTTGCCTTCGAGTCGCTGGCCGGTGAGCAGCCGGAACTTGACCGCGAGGAGTTTGTGGCGCGGGTGATGGAGCCGAGGAGCGAGCGCGTCGTGCGCGGGGTGCCCGGTGTCGTCGAGGAGCTCGGTCTTGCGGGGAGCGTGGCGGGTCGCAGGGCGATCGCTGCATGGTCCTTTGAAGGCTGCATCGAATTCCTCCGCGCGTTTGACGGCGTCGCCGAGACAGTAGATCGCCTGCGCTACGACTACACGCTAGGCGTTATCACCAACGGCGACGGCAAGCTCCAGCGGGCGAAGTGGTTGCGAATGAATCTCGCGATCAAGCTAGTGGTCATTAGCGCGGAGTGCGGGTTCGAGAAGCCGGACCGGCGCATCTTCGCGCATGCCTGCTCGCTGGCTGGCACCGATGCCGGCGACGCGGTGTTCGTGGGCGACCGGCTGGACGTCGATATCGCGGGCGCGAAGGCGGCGGGGATGCGCGCGGTGTGGTTCAACCACTGGGGCGGCACGCTGGACGGGGTTTCGGTTCGTCCAGACGCTGTCATTACACGCTTCGACCAACTTCCTGGGGCGATTGCTCGGTTGTAGGTGAGCCGCGCGCTCGCCTACTGGACCGTGATCGTCCCGATCATCACGTCAGGGTGGAAATCGCAGCGGAAGTCGATTTCGCCCGCTGCGGCCGGCGCTTCCCAGCTGATCGTAGCGTCTGAACCGCCGGGGACTATCTCGGGGTCCGAGACGGCGCCGTCTTCATCCGTGTTGTAGTCGCCATCGGCGCCGGCTATGCGCATGTTGTGGATGGCGCTCCCGTCATTCGTGATGTCGATCGTCACTGTCTCGCCGGCGGTCACGGTCAGAGCGTCGGGCTCGAAAAAATTGTCGCCCATGGAGACGGAGAGCGCGCCGTCGCTGCCGGGCGAGGTGGCAGCCGGCGTTGGCGACCCGTCCGGCCGGCCGTTCGCCTCGTCGTCTTCCGTGGCCTGGAAGGCGAAATAGAAGGTGACGGCCAGGGAGAGGACGAGGAACCCGGCGATTCCCTCCCAGACCGGTAGTTTCGTGAGATCGAGCTTCATGCGGACCCTCCCGAGGTTTGTATATATCGCAGGCGGCTCTTACGCGCTACGGGAAGAGGCCAACGGCAGGTGGAAGATGGGCGGATAGGACCGCCAGCCGGGGACGGTCGAGAGCTATACTCCATTATGGAGAGCGAAGGTTGTGACTCAAGCACTCACCGAGAAGCTGAACAAGGCGCGACAGCGGCTGCTTGCTGAGTTGGCGCGGGAGATCGGCGATGCTCGGGTGATCGACGCGATCGCGCGCGTGCCGCGGGAGATGTTCGTGCCCGAGCATTTACGCGATTTCGCTTACGAAAACCAGCCGCTGCCGATAGGCCACGGGCAGACGATTTCGCAGCCGCAGATCGTCGCCATGATGATCGAGGCTCTTCTGCTGAAGGGTAGCGAAACGGTGCTGGAAGTTGGCACCGGTTCAGGCTACCAGGCGGCTGTGCTGTCGCTGCTGGCAGCCCGGGTGGTGACGGTGGAACGCATCGCGGCACTGGCGGAGGACGCCGCGCGAGCGCTTGCCGACCTCGGGTTCGTGAACGTCGAGGTTCACGTGGCGCATGACCGGCTCGGCTGGCCGGACGAGGCGCCGTATGAGGGCATCATCGTCGCCGCGGCATCGCCGGAGGTGCCGTTTGAGCTGCTGAACCAACTGGCGGCCGGCGGGCGGTTGGTGATACCAGTGGGGAGCCGGAGATTTCAGGAGCTGGTGCGAATTGTGAAGACGCCGGAGGGCGCGCAACGGCACAACCTCGGGCCCTGCCGGTTCGTTCCGCTCGTTGGACCCGGCGCCTGGCCCGAGAGCCAATCCGCTTGACGTACAACTGAGACATAAGCCCCCGTTCGAGAAAGAGCATCGAGGGTCGGACATAAGGGCGGGCGTCCAGCGTTACGCGCGGGTAACCAGCGTCAAGCGCGCGCTGCTTCCGTTAACTAACACGGCTGTAAGACGTTCCCTAGGTAAAGTATAAGTTCGGATGCACAAGGGGTTTGCGCCGACTTATGTTGACAAGTACGATGTATATCAACAAATTATTGGTAAATTAGTCCGCTACCCGCTGGACAACGAAGGGAGGTGAAAATAGAATATGGCCATTAGTTCGCCGAATAGATTGAGCAGACCGGAGGTCCTAGCGTCAATGCGCAAGGCCCTTGAGGATTTCCTGACTTTCCTTGCCGTGGAAAAGGGCGGCTCTGCAAACACGATTGCCGCCTACCGAAATGACCTCCAGCAGCTCGCCGATTTCATTAGGTCCCGGCCCGGAACCGACGGTTGGGGATCTCTAGATCGGGTAATGATCCAGGACTTCATCCTGGACCTGAAGCAGCGCGGATACACGGACACATCCGTGGCCCGGAAGGTCGCGGCCCTCCGCAGCTTCTTCGCATTCCTCAGTGCGGAAGGGACGGTATCCGTCAATCCGGCCGAGGGCTTGACCTCGCCACGAGTGGGCAAGAGCCTGCCCAAGGCGATCAGTCCTAATGAGGTCGACGAGCTCCTGGAACAACCGGCACGGCGTTCCACTCCGGAGGCTAAACGTGACCGCGCCATGCTGGAGCTGCTTTACGCAACCGGCATGCGTGTTACCGAGCTGGTCTCGCTGGACATCAGCAACCTGAACCTGGACCCGCGGGCACCGTATGTGCGGTGCTCCGGAAAGGGAGCCAAGGAACGGACCATCCCGATTCACGATCAGGCGGTCGAAGTGCTCACGGGCTACCTGGAGGAGGGCCGGACTCTTCTGGTACGCAATCCGCGGGAACAAGCGTTGTTTGTCAACCGCCGTGGAGAGCGACTAACGAGGCAGGGGTTCTGGCTGATCCTGAAGGGATACGCCAGGGCGGCAAACCTCAGCGAAGGCATTACACCGCACACGCTCCGCCACTCGTTCGCCACGCACATGCTGCGTGGCGGGATGCCGCTGAGGAACGTCCAGGAGATGCTTGGTCACGCCAACATCTCTACGACCCAGGTCTACACGCACTTGACGAGCGACCACGTGCGCGAGGTGTACGAGCGGGCACATCCGCGCGCCTGACCAGTTTCGTAAAGCGAGTGTGGCAATCCGGAGGGCGGTGAAGGCAACCTTCGTCGCCCTCCTTCTTTTTATCCCGTCCCTGGCGTACGCCTGCGCCGACGACTCGAGGCCTCCGGACGCAAGCCGAACCGCTACAACCGCACCTCCAACGATGCCTACTTCTTCGCCGGCATCGGAACACCAGGCCAGTCTCCCCGTCAGGGATGTTCTAGACCTGGCGCGGCGGTTCCGAAAACTATCCGCGGACCCGCCGCGAGTAGCCCGCGAAACGCCATTCGGTTACGCGGTCGGCGATACGAACGCATTCCACGTCCTAGACCTCAACGCCCCCCGCATCACCTCGGTCTCCGCAACCGTCCAGCAGGTAACCGATCATGCCTACTTTTTCGTCGAGAACGGCGTGGCGTTTTCAGATGAGGCCCTGGCGACGATCGCTTCTGATTTTGAGTCCCTCGTGTACCCGTCCGTTACGGCCGCCTTCGGCAAGGAGTGGACGCCGGGCGTCGATTCCGACCACAGGATTACCCTCCTGCACGCGAATCTCAGGGGGGCCGGGGGCTACTTCAGCCTGTCCGACGAATACCCGATGGCGGTGGTCCCGCGGAGCAACGAGCGCGAGATGCTGTACCTGGATGCGGGTATCCTGCAGGCTCCCGGCGTTTCATACAACGCTCTCGTCGGCCACGAGCTGCAGCACCTGATTCACTGGAGCGCCGACCCTAGCGAGGACTCCTGGGTAAACGAAGGACTATCTCAGGTCGCGGCGGAGGCCGTCGGCGCCGGAGGGGATTGGGTGGATTCGTTTCTGGATAAACCAGACACACAGCTTACATTCTGGCCTGAGATCGGCGATTCCGCTATTCACTACGCGGCGTCTGAGCTTTTCTTCAGTTACCTGCTGGACCATTACGGCGGCCGGGAGAATGCGAAGGAATTGCTAGCCGTGCAAGGCAACGGCATTGCCGGGGTTGACGAGTATCTCAAGGCTTACGGCAAAGATTTTGTCGATGTGTTCTCGGACTGGATAGTGGCGAACTACGCCGATGCGGCAGACGGGCCATTCAGCCACCTGAATTCGGAATCGCGTATCCAGACATTCACAACAGTAGACTCCGCTGGCGAAGGGGAAGGCGATGTTGGGCAGTTCGCCTCGGACTACATAGACGTCACCGACCCTTTGTCCGGTTCGACGTTTTTCTTCGATGGCGCCGAAGAGGTGGGGATCGGCGTACCGGAGCACGACGGCGCCTTCTGGTGGTCGGGACGCGGCGACGGGATCGACACGAAGCTGACGAAGGCGTTCGACCTGAGGGGTCTACAACGCGCAACACTCCGCTTCGATGCCTGGTATGAGATCGAGGAGGGATGGGACTACGGATACGTGGCAGTGTCTGTGGACAGCGGCGCCACGTGGACGGCTATTCCCGGAAGGGAAACTACGGACTACGACCCGGTGGAGGCGGCGTACGGCCCTGGATACACCGGGGAGAGCGGCGGCTGGGTGGCAGAGGAGGTTGACCTGAGTGCATACGCCGGCCGTAAGGTGCTCGTCCGATTCGAGTACGTCAGTGACGACGCCACCAGCTTCACCGGGCTGGCGGTGGACAACATTGAACTGCCCGAGCTGCAGTACGGTGATGACGCGGACGGCAACAGTGACTGGACGCCCGACGGATTTACCTCGGTCAGCGGCCGGCTGCCACAACAGTTCGTGATCCAGTTGGTGGCAGGCGAGCGCGAGAATCCGACGGTGAGTCGAATCGATCTCGACGCTGAGAACCGGGTTGAGATCTCGCTCGCCGGCCCCGCGATGATCGTCGTGTCGGGGATCGTCGAGGGGACGGCGGAGCCCGCAGGGTACCGCTGGGAGCTCCGCGCGCCGTAGGCCTTCGCCGGCAGGCGCTTTCTCCTTCCCTGCCCCCTGCGTATCATTAGGACTCGTGATCATCTCTGTCATCGGCGGAGAAGCATGCCCACCTGACGCCCTGGCTCTCGCCGAGGCGGTAGGCCGCGCGCTGGCGAAGCAGGGGGTGACTCTGGTCTGCGGCGGGCGCGGCGGAGTGATGGAGGCGGCCTGCCGCGGAGCTCGGGGCGCCGGCGGCCACACGATAGGCATAATGCCCGGGCACAACGAGTCAGAGAGCCCGCCCAATTCTTATGTGGAGTTTCCTGTCTTCACCGGGATGGGCTCCGCGCGTAACGTGATGGTGGTGCTGAGCGGCGAGGCGGCGGTAGCGATCGACGGCTCATACGGCACGCTCAGCGAGATCGCCCACGCGCTGATTAACGGTATCCCCGTCGTCGGACTCGATACCTGGGACTTCGCTTACCACGGGCACGAAGCCGACAGCATCGTGCGCACCTCCGATCCAGTGGAAGCCGCCGGACTGGCAATCTCGCTCGCCCGGTCCCGCGGCCGCAGTCAGGAGAGTTAATTTGTCAGGATCTTCCATCCGTTCGGTTCACGCCCGTGAAGTCCTGGACTCGCGCGGCAATCCAACAATCGAGGTGGACGTGGCGCTGGCATCTGGCGCGGAGGGCTCGGCGAAGGTGCCGTCTGGCGCCTCAACGGGCATCCACGAAGCGCTGGAGCTACGTGACGGCGACAAGGCACGGTACGACGGCAAAGGGGTGCTAAAAGCTGTCGCCAACGTGAATGACGTTATCGCGCAGCGCATCGCGGGGATGGCAGCCGCTGACCAACGGGGCCTCGACCAGGCGCTGCTAGAGCTGGATGGGACACCGAACAAGGCCCGGCTCGGGGCCAATGCTACGCTGGGCGTATCGCTGGCCGTCGCGCATGCGGCGGCGGCGGACGCGGGGGTGCCGCTTTATCGTTATCTTGGAGGCGAGGAAGCGCATTTGCTGCCGCTGCCGCTGTTCAACATCCTCAACGGCGGCAAGCACGCGGAGGGATCCACGGACTTCCAGGAGTTCATGGTGGCGCCGGTGGGGGCGCCAACTTTCGCGGAGGCGCTCCGCTGGGGCGTCGAGGTCTACCAGGCGTTGAAGGGGCTGCTACGCGAGAAGGGGCTTCCTACGACTGTTGGTGATGAGGGGGGGTTCGCGCCTCCACTTCCGCGGAACGAAGCCGCGATGGAACTGATCCTGGAGGCGATAGAAAAGTCCGGTCACAGGCCGGAAGAGGAGATAGCTTTCGCGCTGGACCCCGCCACCTCCGAACTGGAATCGGACGGGCGCTACGTGCTGGACCGAGAGGGCCGGGCGCTCGCCCCCGAGGAACTCGGCGACCTCTGGGCGGACTGGTGCCGGCGCTTCCCGATCATCTCGATCGAGGACGGGATGGCGGAGGAGGACTGGGAGGGCTGGCGCTCGCTGACGGCCCGGCTGGGCTCGCGCGTGCAGCTTGTAGGCGACGATATCTTCGTCACGAACGTGGAGCGCATCAAGCGGGGGATCCGTGAGGAGGCGGCGAACTCGGTGCTGATCAAGCTGAACCAGATCGGGACGCTGACGGAGACGCTGGACGCGATTGCGGAAGCGAGGCGGGCCGGCTGGACCTGCGTGATCTCGCACCGCAGCGGCGAGACGGAGGACACGACGATCGCGGACCTGGTCGTGGCCACCGGCGCGGGGCAGATAAAGACGGGAGCGCCGGCCAGGGCTGAGCGCACGGCGAAGTACAACCGGCTGCTGCGGATCGAGGAGGAGCTGGGGGACAGGGCGCGGTACGCAGGGCGGGGTATACTGGTGCAGGCCAAGAGATAGCCGGCAGCCGATGAAGGTCTCAGGAGCGGGCACTTGCGGACAAGTCCCAGGAGGAGTTATGACCGAAATTAACACCGTTGGAGTCATCGGCGGGGGCGTGATGGGCTCAGGCATCGCTCAGGCACTCGCGGTTGGCGGGTGCACGGTCACCGTGCGGGACCTCAACGAGCAACTGATCGAGAAAGCCCGCTCGACTATCACCGACGGGCGGTACGGCCTGAACCGGGGCGTGGAGCGGGGGAAGACAACGCGCGAGGACGCTGAGGCGGCGCTGGCACGCCTCTCCTTCACGACCAGCCTCGCCGATCTCAAGGAGATGGACCTGATCGTGGAGGCGGTGCCCGAGGACCTCGACCTCAAGAAGAAGGTGTTCGCCGAGCTCGACGGCGTCGCCGGCGCGGCGACGATCTTCGCGTCGAACACCTCTGGCCTGACGATCGCGGATATCGCGACGGCAGTTTCAGAGACGCGGCGGCCGCGGCTGATCGGCATGCACTGGTTCAGCCCGGCACCGGTGATGAAGCTGGTGGAGATCGTGCGCGCCGAGACGACGTCCGAGGAGACGGTCGAGGCGCTGGAAGGCGTCTGTCAACGCATCGGCAAGGTGTCGATACGTGTGAAGGACGCGCCGGGCCGGTACGGTTTCGTCGCCAACCGCATCTACTTCGCAGCGGTCCGCGAGGCCCAGAAGGTGCTGGAGGAAGGCGTGGCCAACGTCGAGGACATCAACAAGGCGATGGTCCACGGATTCAACTGGCCGGTGGGACCGCTGGCGATGATCGAAGGCGCGACAAAGGGCTGGCAGTAGGGCAGTCCGGCGCGGAAAAGCCGACATGAAGGCTGCGCTCGTCTCGTTCCCGGAGCTCTATACACTCCCGGGCAAACCGTCGTCCGCCTCGCGGCAGGCGGCAGATGCCTCCAAGCAGACCCAGTTCCTGCTGGCAGACGAGCTGGCACTGTTTGACCGCGCGATGAACCTGCAACTGCGAATCGTCGCCGCCAACTCGAAGGCGAGAACGCCGCAGGCAACCGCGCTCTTCTCGCTCTGGTCACGGACGTTCTCTAACCTGGCGGACGTCTGCAGCCTCGTGTGCTGCGGCTCCTACGTCTCCTGTCCCCCGCTGCTGAGGAGCGCTCTCGACTCCATCGCAGTGGCGCGCTCGCTGATCGCGGACGGATTCACTGACTACGACGAATGGTTCGAGCGCGCCGTGGCTCAAGCGAAGGAGCACCAGGCGCTGGCGTTCGACCTTGGGCGTTACCGCGCCGCTTCGGTACTGGCGGAGGACGAGAGCCTGGGAGCAATCTATCGGTTCCTGACCGACCTATCGATGCCCCACTTTGGTTCGACGGCGTTGCAAACCGGTCCCGACTCCAGCCTCCAGAAGCTTGCAATCATGTTCGGAGACACCGCATTCCACCTGGGCTGGGCGCAGCTAATCAGCGGATGGCTGCTGGTGCTTGCCGCGTCCCAGACCGAGGCGGTGGAATCTTCGGGAGTGATCACACTACCGGAGGACAGCCGGCGCGAGAGCGACGCGCTGGCAACAGCTACCGCGCGTCTTCTGTCGGATTTCCGCCGCTGCCGGGTGGAAGAGGTGGATGGGCGGTTCCTGCTCCACAACTACCGCCGCACGGCGTCGGGCCAGCCGAAGCGCGTGATGCTGTAGACGTCACCGAATCGCCGCCCGTAGGATAAACCCCGATGACCGCCGTCGACGTCGTGGTTCCCGTGCACAACGAGGAGCGCGCGCTCCCTGAATCGATCCGCACCCTCCGCGAGTTTCTCGAATCTCCGGCTTTCCCCTACGACTGGCGCATCATCATCGGCGACAACGCCTCAATCGACGGCACGCCCGCCGTGGGACGGCGCCTGGAGGACCTTTCCGGCGGCGCCGTCCGCTACGTCCGGATCGAGCGCAAGGGCCGGGGGTACGCACTGAAGGAAATTTGGGGCGCTAGCGACGCGGACATCGTCTCTTACATGGACGTCGACCTTTCAACGGGCATACAGGCGTTTCCAGCGCTGATCGGGGCGATCGCGGAGCGGGGCTACGAGGTGGCGGTCGGTTCCCGGCTGGCCGGCGGCTCGCAGGTGACGCGGTCGCTGAAGAGGCGTGTGCTCACCCGGGGCTACAACACGATCATCAAGGCGGCGTTCTTTACCCGCTTCAGCGACGCCCAATGCGGCTTCAAGGCGGCTCGCAGGTGACGCGGTCGCTGAAGAGGCGTGTGCTCACCCGGGGCTACAACACGATCATCAAGGCGGCGTTCTTTACCCGCTTCAGCGACGCCCAATGCGGCTTCAAGGCCGTTCGCGCGGACGTGTTCCGGCGAATCCTGCCGCTGATCGAGGACAACAACTGGTTCTTCGACACGGAGCTGCTGATCCTGGCCGAGAAGATGGGGTACCAGGTCTGTGACGTCCCCGTGGAGTGGATTGAGGATACGGACACGCGCGTCAAGATCGCCGCGACGGTGAGCGAGGACCTACGGGGCCTGTTCAGACTGTGGACCCGCCGACCCTGGCGTCGCAGCGGTCCCGGCCAGTAGGTATATTGCTCGCGTTGATCGCACCTCTCGGCCTACTTGCATCTCATAGCAACGACGGCCCCATAACCACCGTCAAATGGTTATGGAAATTCGTCACGTCTGGCCGGGCAAGTAGCCGGTGCCGTTATAATGAAGCTCGCCTCTCCATTCAAGGCACTCATCCGCCCCGAAATGATCAGCTCATCTGACAACCGATTCGTCTCCGCGGCCCGTGACCTCGTAGAGAGGCTTCACCTGCCGAAGACGCTCACGAAGTTCCTGATCGTCGGCGGGATCGCCTTCTGGATTTACCAGGGCGGCTTGTATACGTTCTATGACTCGCCTGCGTTCTGGTTCTTCCCGGAGAAGGACACGGAAGTGGACCTGGGTGTCTTCGCGTTGCCCGACCTGCGGCTGCTGATGGCTTCCGTGTTGGCAATTGAACTTGCCATACTGTTCCAATTCAATGCGCACGAGCGCTGGACGTTTCGGCAGCGCCCGATGAGCGGTTGGGTGGGGAAGCGGCTTGTCAAGTTCCAGCTAAGTTCTATCGTCAGCCCCACGATTATCGTTGTGGCCACCAACGGTCTCACGCACTGGCTGGGCTGGCCGCCGTACTTCTCGGGCGCGGCTGGCGTGCTCCTGGGGTTCGCCTGGAACTGGGGTGTCAACTCGATGGTGATCTGGCCGCGCCACCGGGAAGATCTCCCGACGGAGAACGCGGCCTAAATCCTCTTCTACCACCCGAGTTCCGTTCCCCAGTAGCGCCCCCAAAACCCAACGGCAACGGAGGAGAGCACGAGCACGACCTTCCACCTGAGGGAAGTACTGGAGTTGAAGCCCTCGAACCCCAGCGCGGTCAGTACCATCAGGAACGGCATGTAGTCCATCAGGAACCGGTACCCGAATTGCACCCATCCCATGTTGTAGTAGAGCAGAGCCGGCAGCGCGACCAATGGGATCGCGATCCAGCTCACAGTCTTCAGGGGGTCGGCCTTCCTCACCAGGGCAGCGAATATCAGCGGAGGCGAAGTGAGGAGAATACTCATGCCAAACTTGGATGGGTGGAGCAACGACCCGTCAGTGGCGAACTCCGGTGGCAGGAGGAACATCGTGTAGATGTGGAGCGGGATGTTCCGGAGATCGAACTCCGCGAAGCGTTCCGCACCCGGAACAGCCAGGTACGGCGTATAGGCGATACCGGCGTAGTAGTCGTACAGCTCCCCAAGGCCGGTATCAAGAATCCCGCCAAAGCGCACGGCGTTATACCAGAAGGTGAAGAGCCCAACCGGCAAGAGGGTCGCGCAGAACCAGCCGGCGTCGCTGAGGAACGCCCGGTTGTGCAGGATATCCGTCGTGAAGACTCGGTCCTGTCGCTGGCGGGCGAACCAGTAGAGGAACGCTGGGGCTGCCAGAATGGTCGCCTGGCGGCTGAGGAAGGCACCGCCGAGAGCGAGGGCGATAAGCGCCGGGTGAGCCCGACGTACCAGGAGCAGGACGGCGAGCATGAGGAACATGACGGCGACGACGTGGTTGTAGTACCAGAGGGTACCGGTCGTGGCCGAATAGAAGTTTGCGGTCCCAAAGGCGAAGAACGGCAGCAGTAGCAGCTTGTTGGTCCGGCCGACTCCCATCGAGCGGAGGACGAGCCAGAAGAGCACCACGTTGAAAGCTCCCACGATCATGCTGATAAGCCACTCGTGGGTACCGGTGCCCCAGACCGCCACGACGGGCATCAACAAAACGGCCGGGGCCGGCTGGTAGGGCAGGTACACCTCTCCCGTCTCTTCCCTCACGAGGTCTTGGTAGTAGTCGGGAATTCCCGTGCTGGCGAGGTCCAGCGTCCCGTGGTTGATGGCGTCCGCCATGAAGACAAAGTGCTTGTACCAGTCCAAGGGCTCGGTGCTCAGGAGCTGCGTCGCCGACAGGTAGTAGCCCAGGAAGGCCACGACGAAGATGCCGGCAGCAACCGCAAAGTCACGCATCGGACCCGGCGTCTGCCACGCCACCGCGTCCCAGAGAGCGCGAGGCGGAGGCGAACTATCGTTCATGCTCATCGATCTACCTCCAGGTATTGAACCAGTAGTAGGAATCCTCGAGGGCGCGCGAGACGTTAATCGCGGTCCAGTGCGGATAG
>Ga0209751_10004227_pt1 | contig 13793 bp, 13 predicted proteins | sample RifCSP13_1_FD_184019 | JGI IMG/M metagenome (GOLD analysis project Ga0209751, IMG submission 184019) | Soil microbial communities from Rifle, Colorado - Rifle CSP2_sed 13_1 (SPAdes) (version 2) | ecosystem: Environmental > Terrestrial > Deep subsurface > Rock core/Sediment | place: Rifle... | reverse complement strand
GGCGTCGGGGTCGTAGCCGACGGCGTCGGTCGCCTGCTCGACGGACTCGACAACGCCGCTCCCGGCGCGGCGGAGGCGCGCGAGCACGGCCCGGGGCCCGGGGCGGCGCAGGAACGCGCCGTCGCGGACCTGGTACGGGATCCCCTCGTCCGCGAACGCCTCCTCGAACGGCTCTGAGCGCGCGTTGATCCGATAGAGCACGGCCATCTCCTCGAACGGCACGCCTTCGTGATGCAGGCGCCGGATCTCGTCGACGACGAACATGACCTCGGTGGCCGGGTCGGGGAGGGGACGCGCGGTCGGGCTCGGCCCCGATGGTAGCGTCGTCCGCAACGACTTGCGGAACCCGCCGAGGCGCTCGGCGAGGTGGTTGGCCACCGCGAGGACCTCGGGCGTGGAGCGGTAGTTCTCCTCGAGACGTACGACCGTGGCGTCCGGGTACCGCTCGGGGAACGAGAGGAGGTGCTCGGGCGAGGCGCCGGTGAAGGTGTAGATAGTCTGGTAGTCGTCGCCGACCACACAAACCTCGTCGCGCTCGCCGAGCCATCGCTCGAGGAGTGCCTGCTGGAGCGGGTTCACGTCCTGGTACTCGTCGACGGTGAAGGCGTGGAAGCGCTCGCGGACCTCCGTGGCCGCGATGGGATGCTCGTCGAACAGGCGGATGGCGAGCCCGAGCATGTCTTCGAAATCGATCCGGCCGGTGCGCTGCTTGCGGCGTTCGTAGCCCTCGTAGACGCGGTGCATCAGCTCGGGCAGGATCGGCGGCTCGTGGCCGGTGCGGTCGATCTCGGCGAGGTACGCGTCCGGGGCCACCATCCGGTTCTTCGCCCACTCGATCTCGTTGGCTAGCTCGCCGCGTGGGATGAACCGGTAGGGTCGGGGGAGCGCGTTCGCGAGCGCGGAGATCAGCATCGCCTTGCGGTCCAGGATCTCGGGCAGGGCCTCGCCGGTGTTCGCCTGCCATAGACGGCCGAGCTGTGAGAGCCCGGCGGCGTGGAACGTACGCGCCTCGACCCCCTCAACGCCGAGGGTGGCGAGCCGCCCGCGGAGCTCGCCCGCCGCCTTCTCGGTGAACGTGACCGCCAGGATCGCCGAGGCGGGGAACGTCCCACCGGCCACCTGGTGCGCGATCCGATGTGTGATCGTGGTGGTCTTGCCCGTCCCCGCGCCGGCGAGTATGGCCACCGGGCCTCGGACCGCGGAGGCCGCCGCCCGCTGGGCGTCGTTCAGCCCCGCGAGGATCTCCTCCGCTCCGCGCACGCACCGGAGCGTAACAGCGGCCCCGGACACGCCCGGACTATCGTGGCCGGGTCCTCTCACCAAGGAGCGAGCGATGGCGTTCGAGGGGCTCGGCACGATCGGCCAGATCCACGTGAGCGTGAGCGACGTCGACCGGGCGGTGACGTTCTACCGGGACGTGCTCGGCATGACGTTCCTGTTCCAGGTGCCCGGTCAGCCGATGGCGTTCTTCGACTGCGACGGCGTCCGCCTGTACCTCGGCAGGCCGGAGACGCCGGAGTTCCGCTCGAACCCGGTCCTGTACTTCGACGTCCCGGACATCGACGAGGCGTTCGCCGCCCTCGAGGATCGTGGCGTGGAGTTCCGCGACCAGCCCCACGTGGTCCCTCGCGCCGAGGAGACCGAGCTCTGGATGGCGGCCTTCGCCGACCCCGACGGGAACAACCTGGTGCTTATGAGCGAGCGTCAGAGCGACGGGTAGCGCAGCGGCAGTCCGCGCATCCCCACGGGCGCCGCCATGAGGTTCCACCCGCCGAGGCTCGAGACGACGATCCGATCACCGAGGAACGCGATGTTCGCCGGCTGGTTCAGCACCACGCCGTCGGGATCGTCCGCGAACACCTCGACGGCGCCGTCCGGCGCGATCCGGAAGATCCGGTCCGGCCGGTAGCAGCCAACCCACATCGTCCCGTCCTGCCCGAGCGCGATGCCGTCGGGCTGCGCTCCGGTGAGGTCGGCCACGACCTCCGGCGCCGCGGCGCTCCCGTCGTCGGAGATCGGCACGCGCAGGATAGCGCGCCGGCGCGACTCGACGACCATGAGCGCATCGCCGGCCGCCGTCAGGCAGCAGCCGTTGGGGAAGCGGGGGAGGTCTTCGCTCCACACGCTCGTGGCACCGTCGGGCGAGATGCGGAAGACGACGCCATCGTCGTCGCCCCACATCCCCGAGTCGGTGACGTAGAGGTTCCCCGCGTCGTCGAACGCCGCGAAGTTCGGAACGCGGATCGGCCGCTCGGGCGTCCCGGTCGAGTACGTCGAGATCTCGCCGGACGCGGAGATCCGCGCCACCGAGCCATTGCCGAAGTCGCACGCGTAGACGTTGCGGTCGCCGTCGAGGGTCACGCCGTACATGAACCCCCCGGTCGACGCGAGCTCCTCCACTTCTCCGTCGCCGGCGATCCGGTAGACCTGGCCAGCCTCGCCGCCCGCGTACACGAGCCCATCCGGGCCGACCGTCACCCCCTCCGGATGGTCGAGCCCGGTGGCGTACGCCTCGAACGTCTCCAGGCTCACGCAGCCACTGCCCCGTCCAGCGTGGTCACGAGCTCGCGCACGTCGGCCGTCTCGACGCCCTTGCCGCCGACCTCCAGCGTGAGGACGGACGAGCCCTTCGCCCAGGCGGCGAGGTAGACGGGGGTCGCCTTGGGACACAAGCACTCGGGCTGGCTGATCGCGAGGAACGCCGAGCCCGGCACGTCGGGCGGGTCTAGGAGCTCGGCGGTGCCGATCACCTCGTCGAGGTGATCCTCGAGCCACCCCAGGTATGCCTGAGCGCCGGCCGCGTCCCCGAACGCCAGGACGCGTGCGAGGGATCGCTGAGGTCGTGCGATCTCACTCTGGCTGAATATCCGCTGCGTTCCACCCGCGAACCCGGCATCTTCGAGGATCGACTCGAGCTCGGCGAAGTCGATCGCGTCCCCGGCGACGAAGGTCGCGTCGAGCTCGACGACATCCCCCGCCTCGCCGGGCAGGGCGTCGGGGGGGACGGGGTCCGGAGCCGCGGCCCCCGAGCCGCAGGCCGCCGTGACCAGCGTCAGCGTCGCCAGGGCGAGCCAGACGATGCGAGGTCTCACGGTTGTCCTTTCGTGCAAGTGGCGGTCTCGGGGAGGTTCGGGGCATGATACGGCGGACATCGGTGGGGGACGTCCAGGAAGGGGAGCCGTGAACGAGAACGAACTCGATAGGCTATTCGCTCAGAACACGGACAGGCGGGGCTTCATCAAGCTCGCAGGCATGACCACCTTCGGCGCCGCGCTGCTCGCTGCGTGTAAGAAAGCCGCCGAGGACGGAGGCGGCGGCGGAGGCGGCGGAGCCACCAGCGCCACCGGGGGCATCGTCCGGCCGCCCATCGCGGAGGAGCCTGGCGGGCTCCAGGTCTTCGACTGGTCAGGGTACGGCAACGGCGACTACTACCCCAAGGAGGAGAAGGACTTCCTCTGGGGCCAGTACCTGAAGAACACGGGCGACACGCCCGAGTTCATCCTGTACGAGAACGACGACGCCGGCTACACGAAGGTCGCTGCCGGCGCCACTTACGACGTGGTGCACCCGTGCGGCTACAAGTACAAGGATTGGGTCGACCTCGGTGCCGTTCAGCCATGGGACACGTCGCTGATCCCCAACTTCCCGAACCTCAACACCAAACTGATGGAGTCCGGGGTCATCGACGGCCAGCAGTACTTCATACCGCTCGACTGGGGCTTCATCGCGCCGCTCGTGAACGCGGATCATGTGGATACCTCGGAAGAGGACACCATGGGTGTGCTCTTCGACGAGCGCTATGCGGGCAAGATCGCCTGGGTGGACACGCTGAACATGTTCCACGTTGCAGGGTTGTTCCTCGGCGTCTCCGATCCGTACGACATGACCGACGACGAGCTGATCGAGGTCCGCGACTTCCTGATCTCGAAGAAGCCGCTCGTCCGGTTCCTGTGGAACCAGTCCTACGATTTCTGGCTCGCCTTCAAGAAGGAAGAGGTCTGGGCCGGCTACGCGTGGCCGGACACGGTCGGGTACGCGGACTCCAAGGGTATGAACTACAAGTACATGAAACCGAAGGAGGGACGGATCTCCTGGGTGTGCGGGATGGGGCTGTTCGCCGACACCGACAACTACTTCCACGCACACGAGTACGTGGACTCGTGGGCGAGCACTGTGGCAGCCGAGTTCCTTCTCGCCTACTACTACTACGGGCATACGAACACCCAGGTCGACCTGTCCGTGGTCTCGCCGGGGATCATCGAGGCGTTGGGCCTGGACGACCCGACGGTGCTCGAGCCGCCGAACGCGATCCCCGAGTCGTACATGCCGCGGCGCGACCTGTACGCGCAGTACTGGGCCGAGGTCCTGGCGTCCTGAGTCGTCGGTTCCGGCGGCGGTAGGCTGTTGGCGACCCTCGAGACGACGGCGGCGAGTCGCCGCTGGCGGAGGCAGGACCGGCGGGTGACAGCGGGCCTGCTCTCCGCACCGCTGCTTTGGCTCCTGCTGTTCTTCATCGTTCCTGTGGGGTTCATCGCCGCGTACAGCGTCGGCGCGATAGGTATCTTCCCGACCGATGCCGGTGTGGTGTCGTTCGACGACTGGGCGCGGTTCCTCCGCGGAGACACCATCTACACCGGCCTGTTCTGGAAGTCGGTCCGGATGTCCCTCACGGTTTCGGTCGCGGTCGTTCTGCTCGCGTACCCGATCGGCTACTTCCTCGCGCTCTGCGTGCGGAAGCGCAAGTACGTCCTGCTGCTCATGATCATCGCGCCGTTCCTGACGAGCTACCTGCTGCGTGTGCTCGCATGGAAGGTGATCCTCGGTGACGCGGGAGTCGTGAACTCGCTCCTGTTCTCGCTCAACCTTCGGAACCCCGACGACCCGATCCAGTGGCTGCTGTACAGCCAGTTCACCGTGATGCTCGTGCTCGCTTACGTGTGGATCCCGTTCGTCGCGCTCCCGATCTTCGCCAGCCTGGACAACCTGGACCGCAGCATGCTCGAGGCGGCGGGTGATCTCGGGGCGAGTCGTCTCAAGACCTTCTGGCGTGTCACCCTGCCGCTCAGCCTGCCGGGCGTGGTGGCGGCGTTCGTGTTCGTATTCGTCCCCACTATCGGGGAGTTCGTCACGCCGCTCCTCGTCGGTGGGACGAGCGGCTACATGTACGGGAACGCGATCCAGGACTCGTTCACCCGGGGGATCGACTGGCAGTTCGGCTCCGTGTTGGCGATGTTCCTGCTGCTCGTGGTCGCCGGCCTGATGATGCTGTTCGGCAGGTTCGTCCAGGTGCGGAGCGTGGCCGGCTGATGGAGATCACGGCCTCCAGGGGCGCGCTCAGGCTGTTCCGGATCTACTTCGCCCTTCTCGTGTTGTTCCTCTACGTCCCGATCGCGCTCCTAGGACTCTTCTCGTTCAACGCTGGAGACACCACGTTCCCGCTGGAGGGGTTCACGACGCACTGGTACGAGGACGTCTTCGGCAACAAGGTGCTGATCGGCTCGCTCGTGCGGAGCACGATCGTGGCTACGGTGTCGAGCGTGGTTGCCGTAGGCCTGGGTGTGCTGGCGTCCTTCGCGCTCATCCGGCGGCGGTTCTTCGGGAAGCCGGCGGCGTCCGCGCTGATGTTCTCTCCGCTCGTGATCCCGTACCTCGTCTTCGGTGTGTCGCTCCTCGTGATATTCACGGCGCTGGACAAGCTCCTCACCAATGCGTTCGGCGTCTACATCGGGCTCGGACTGCACGCGGTCGCGGTCGGACACGTCGTGGTGTCGCTGCCCTACACGATCCTGGTGATCATGCCGTTGCTCGAGCGGCTCAGCGTCTCGCTGGACGAGGCAGCGAAGGACCTGGGCGCGAGCCCCTGGCAGACGTGGCGCCGGGTGACCCTGCCGCTCCTGCTCCCCGCGCTCGTCTCGGCGTTCCTGATCGCGTTCACGCTGTCGTTCGACGAGTTCGCGATCGCCTCCTTCCTTGCGGGGACCGAGCCGACCTGGCCAGTGTTCCTGTTCGCCTCGCTGCGGGTCCCGAGCCGGCTACCCCAGCTCATCGCCGTGTCCTCCATGGTGTTCGTCGCGTCGCTGCTGCTGATCCTGGCGGCGGAGGTGGGGCGCAGGATGGCCGAGCGCCGCTACGGCAGCGAGTTCACGGCGCGCACCGTGGTCTGAGCACGGGACCCCGTAGTATCCCGGCCCGTGTCAGGGTTGCATCGCGTCGTCGGGTTCGCGGTCGTGGGTGTGTTCACCGTCGGCTGGGTGTGGGGGCTCGCCGCGTGGATCTCGCGCAGAGGGCCCGGGGGCCTGTTCTGGCGCTGGGTCGCCGTCGCCCAGGTGATCACCGGGCTCCAGGCCGTGTTCGGGATCGTGCTGCTGCTCTTGGGCAAGCGTGTAGTGACCGGCGGGGCGCTGTCCAACCTCCTGCACTACGTGTACGGACTGCTCCCGCTGCTGCTGTTCGTGTTCGCGCACGTCGTAGCGCGGGCCGGCAACGCCTCGATCATAGGGTTCGACGAGCGCAGGAAGATCGCTCCGTGGGTGCCGTTCGCGTGGGCGTCGTTCATCTGCTTCGGCCTGACGCTCCGTGCCCTCATGACCGGCCTCGGGTGGGCTGTCTAGCCCCTATCCCACCAGAGCGTGACGAGGGTCTGCTCGGCGGGTCCGGCCGCCCACAGGCCGTCGCTCTCGACCAGCGATGGGCCGAGCGCCTCGGCGATCTCGGGGTCGCGCTCGGGCGGCAGGCACAGCCGACGGCGGACCAGAGCGACGGCGTCCTCCCGGCGCTCGAACCCGCTCGAGAGTGGCGTCCTCAGCTCCACGTCGCGCCTGGCCGGGAGCCCGAGCTCCCCTAGGGCCTCGAACGCGTCGTCGGCTGTGGGGCCTTCGGGGCGTTCGAGGCCGTGGAAGTGCTTCCACAACCCCGACATCCATGCGAGCGGATGCGTGGCGGTGATCTCCGTCACGACGCGGTTGCGCGCGTGCGCGTCGAGGGCGCGGACGAAGGGCTCGAGGTCCTGCACGTTGTAGAGCACGTGGTGACACACGACGACGTCGGTCTCGGGGACCTCGGACGCGACGTCCGGCCACTGCCCCTGGACGGTCACGGTCCTCAGCCCTCGGGCGCTCGCGCCCTCAGCGAAGGCCGTGAGCATGTCCGCCGAGGTGTCGACGCCCACGATCGACGAGGCCCGCTCGGAGAGCGGCAGGCTCGCGGCCCCTCCGCCGACGCCGACGTCTAGCACCGAGCCGCCCTCGAGGAGCGCCTCGAGCGCCCGGTGGGTGGATGCCGTGGGTTCGCGCGCCGCGGCTCGCTCCGCCCGCACGCGGAACAGCTCGGCGGGGAACCCCCAAGGGGACTCCGGGGCAGCGGCGAGGATCTCCTCGGGGATGCCCCAGCCGGCGAGCTCGCGCGCCCAGCGCTCGAGCGCGCTCACGCTTCGAGCTCGCCGAGCACCTCGTCGGTGTGCTCGCCCAGGCGCGGGGGTGGTCGGCGGATCGGCGCCCGCGCACCGTCGATCCGGATCGGCGAGGCGACGAGCCGCAGGAGGCCGCGGACCGGATCCTGGATCTCCTGAACGGTGGCCGCACCTTCGGAGGCGGCGAACACCTCGTCCATCGCTCGGACCGGCGCGCACGGCACCGCCGCCGACTCGAGCGCCTCGAGCCACTCCGCGGCGGTACGCGTCGCGAAGGCCTCGGACAGGAGCGGGATCAAGGACTCGCGGTTCCGCACACGGGCCTCGTTCGTCGCGAATCGCTCGTCGGCAGCGAGCTCGGGACGCCCGAGGACCTCGCACGTGCGCTCGAACAGCCGGTCGTTGCCCGCGGCCAGGATGAAGGGGCGGTCGGCGGCCTCGAACAGTTGGTACGGCACTATGTTCGGGTGCTGGTTGCCGAGTGGGCCGGGCACGAGGCCGCCCAGCAGGTGGTTCGCGGCCTGGTTCACCATCGCTGCGACGCTGGCGTCGAACAGCGACACGCTCACGCGTCCGCCGCGCCCGGTCTCGCCTCGGCGGATGAGCGCGGCCTGGATCGCGTTCGCGGCGTAAAGGCCGCACACCACGTCCAGGAGCGCGACGCCTACCTTCGTCGGTTCGCCCCCCGGATGTCCGGTGATGCTCATCAGGCCCGACAGTGCCTGCACGATGATGTCGTACCCGGGTCGCGAGGCCGACCCGCCCTCCTCGCCGAAGGCCGTGAGCGAGCAGTACACGAGCTCCGGGCGTTCGGCTGAGAGCCCCTCGAAACCCAGGCCGAAGTGAGCCATCAGGCCGGGGCGGAAGTTCTCGATCACGACGTCGCTGGCAAGGGCCAGACGCCGGGCGGCCAAGGCTCCCTCCCCGGACGCCAGGTCGAGCGCGACCGAGCGCTTGTTGCGGTTCAGCGAGAGGAAGTAGGCGGCATCGTCGCCGACGAACGGGGGCCCCCAGCCCCGGGTGTCGTCGCCCGCGCCCGGGCGCTCGATCTTGACGACGTCGGCGCCGAGGTCGGCGAGCACCATCGTCGCCAGCGGCCCTGCCAGGACCCGGGAGAAGTCGGCCACGCGGATCCCGGCGAGCGGGAGAGCCGTCGGGTGCGGTCCGGTGGGCACGAGCTCCTCGGCGCTGGAAGGGGCGTGAAAAGCGGCACCGCCGGAACCCGAAGGTCCCAGCGGCGCCACCTGATTTGTACCCGAACCCCACACCCAAGTCAAACCGGGGGCCCGTCTTGTCACTCTTTCTCCGGATGGCTGTGGCTCGTCCTCGGGGGTGGCGCGACGCGGCGGAATCGGACACGATGTCGCACGTGAACCAGGAAAGCCTGGATCGGGCCAACGCGTTCCTGGCCGCCTTCGCGGCCAGGGCGGAGCCCGGCGAGCTCGTCGAGATGTCACCCGCGGAGCTGGGCCGGGAGATCGGCGTGCCGGAGCCGCTCGCGGCCGCCCGCGCGGTCCGTGCGCTCCTCGCCCGAAAGCGCCTGGAGGCCGTGGACGGGAGGTACCGCGTGCTCGACGCTCGGCCGGTCGAGCCGGGGGAGCGTGAGCAGGTCGCCCGGCCTCGACGCTCCGGTACCAGACGCGCGGCCGAAGCGAAGTCCTCCTCCGGCGGGCAGGGGCGGGCGACGTACTCGGAGATCGGACGCGAGGTGGTCGAGCGCGCCATCGAGCTCGGGCGCGAGGTCGGCACGCTACGTGGCCAGCTCCGAACCGCGCGCGAGGAGGCCCGCGAGGCGCGCGAGGCGCGTGAGGAGTCCGAGCGTCGCGCGGGTCAGCTGGCCGCGAGGGTGAAGGAGCTCGAGGGCCGAGCTGAGATGGCCGAGGCGAACCTGCGGACGATCCTTGCGGCGGCCAAGGGCACGGGGCGCGATGCGCCGGTCGGCGACACGGAGATGGAGGCGATCCTGGGCGTCCTCAAGGGCGAGCAGGAAGAGGCCGCGTCCCGCGCGAGCGCCTATCCGGATGAGGTCCGGGAGGCGGGCGGTTAGCCCCTCCTCAAGACGTCCGGCCCTAGTGTGTCCCTGCCGAGGCCGCGTCCGGCACCATCCGGTCCGCCCGGAACCGTGACAGCGCGAACGGCTCGATGAGGGCAGGCACTCGGCCCGTCGCGATCAGCTCGGCCATGGTCTCGCCGAAGATCGGCGCCCCCTTGAACCCCCAGGTGCCCATGCCGGCCATCAGGGAGAACCCCTCGACCCCGGAGTCGCCGAGGATGGGGCTCGAGTCCGGCGTCATGTCGCACAGGCCCGTCCACTGGCGCATCGCGCGGGCCTTCGCCATGAAAGGCAGGATCTGGAGCGAGCGCTTCGAAGCCTCCGCGAGGAACCCGAAGGTCGAACGCGTCGAGTAGGTCGTGTACGGGAGCACCTCCGCGCCGACCAGCAGCTCGCCCCGCGCCGTCTGCGAGACGTATACGTACAGGTCCATCGAGGAGACGAGGCCCTCGAGCACGGGCCGGTAGGGCTCGGTCACGAACGCCTGCAGCGCCATCGTCTCGATCGGCAGCCGAACCCCGGCCATCGAGGCGAGCACGCTGCTGTGCCCCGCGACGGCCGAGACGACGTGTCCGGCCGCGATCGGGCCGGCGTCGGTTCGAACGCCCACGCACCGCCCGTCCGTAACGTCGATGCCGGTCACCGCGATGCCCTCGTGCACCTGGATCCCACGGCGCGAGGCGGCGACCGCGTACCCCCAGACCACCGAGTCGTGGTGCGCGAACGACCCGGGCGGGTGGAAGGAGGCGCCGACGACCGGCAGCTCTCCGCCACCGGTGAGGTCGACGAACCGACACGCCTTCTGGACCTCCTCCGGCGTGAGCACGTCGGTCTGCACGCCGAACGCGAGGTTCAACAGCGACTTCTCGCGCTCGATCTGCAGGGAGTCGTGCGTGTGGCAGAGGTCGAGCTCGCCCTGGTTCGTGAACAGCACGTTGAAGTCGAGCTCCTGGGACAGCGTCCTGTACTTCGCGAGGCTCGCCTTGTACAGGGGCACGGTCTCGGGCGTGTTGTAGTTGGCCCGCACGACCTGGGTGTTTCGTCCCGACGCGCCCGAGCCGATGTAGGCGCGCTCGAGCACGGCCACATCGTGGACGCCGTGGTACTCGGCCAGGTGGAAGGCGAGCGAGAGGCCGTTCACCCCGCCTCCGACGATCACGACGTCGTAGCGTGGCCGGAGGTCGTGGCGGGGGAGGAACTCCCTCTTCCGCAGCAGGCCGCTCACGGCACCAGCCCCCGGCAGTCGCGCCGGATGCGCTCGCGGAGGTGCGACTCGAGCATCGCGGGCACGAGCAGATCGATGCCGCCCCGGCGGACGAGCACCCGCGCGCCGATCCGGGCAACCTCGCCCAGCACGAACCCCGAGGCAGGCAGCTCGAGCTCGGACAGACGGGTGAAAGCATCGCGCGCGCCCGGGCCCTCGAGTGGCACGAGCGCCCACCCGTCGGAGACGTCGAGCACCACGGCGTCGGGATCGTCGCCGCGCACCGCGCGCTCGAGCACCTCGACCGAGGCGTCTCCCAAGATCATCACCTCGGTCGGCGAGACGCGGCACGCGCCCGGCAGGTCGGTGACGCGGTCGCAACCGGCCTCGTCGGCGAGCACCGCCACCACCCGAACCTCACCCACGGACGCGCACCCCCTCTGGGTCGTAGAAGGGCGTCGGCTCCACGCGCGCGGCGGCCGTGCCAGCCCGGAGCTCGGTCGGGAACCCGTCCCCGGCGGATCGGATCCATCCCAGTCCGATGGCCCGGTCCAGCACGATCGAGCGCTCGGCCGAGGTGACGCGGCCGACCACGGCCCCGTCGAGCGTGATCGGCATCCCCCGGAGCTCGGCCGTGTCCTCCGGCCCGCCGTCGAACCCGAGCCCGACCAGGCGACGCGAGGCCGGGAGCGAGGCCATCCGCTCGAGCGCGGGCTTGCCGACGAACCATCCCTTGCCTATGTCCACAGCCCACGACAGCCCGAGCTTGGCGGGGGTGTCGTCGGGCATCGTGTCCTGGCCGAGGTACAGGTGTCCCTTCTCCAGCCGCAGCAGCTCCAGCGCGTCGAGGCCGTGGGGCAGGATGTCGAACGCCCATCCTCCCCGCATCAACGCCGCCCACAGCTCGGGACCGCGTGAACGCGGGTGGTGGAGCTCGAAGGCGAGCTCGCCGACGAACCCGGTCCGGATCGCCCGGCAGGGCACGCCCGCGACGACGATCTCCCGGTGGCCCGGGTAGGGGAACGCGTCGGCGTCCAAGGGATCGTTGCACAGGGGCTCGAGAACCTTGCGGGCCAACGGTCCGGCGACGTTGATCGCGCCGAGCTCGGCGGTGCGGTCGAGCAGGTGGACGTGCAGGCCGAGCAGATCCGCCCACTCGCGCAGCCGGGCGTCCATGCGCCCTGCACCGCCGGAGGTCGACGTGAGATAGAAGTCGCCGTCGTCCAGGGCGCAGATCAGCCCGTCGTCCAACACGTACCCCGCCTCGTCCAGCGACAGGAGGTAGCGGGACCGGCCGGGTTCCAGGTCGCGGACCCGGGTGGGGAACATCCGGTCCACGAGCGTGGCGGCGTCCGTCCCGGCGACGAGGAACTTCCCGAGCGTACCGACGTCCATCAGGCCGACGCGCTCGCGGACGGCCCGGTACTCCTCGCGCCGGTCGCCGTAGCCGAAGGGTCGCTTCCACCCGCCGGACCAGTCCAGCCGGGCCCCCGCGGCCTCGTGGACCTCGTGCAGGGAGGTCCGCTTCTCGATCACCTCGTGGACGGCGGCCGCGAGGGTCTCGAGCGGCACCGGGCGGGCCGGAGGGCGCGACGTCGTTCGGGTCCCCGCACGCCGAGCGGGCATCCCCGATGAGTCGGCGAGGTCGCGCGCCACGCAGGCGAGAGCCGTCCCACACATCGCGCCCTGGCACGGCCCCATCGTCGCCGTCGTGTAGCGCTTGAGGATCTCCGAGGAGCGATAGCCCTCGTCCCAGGCCTGCCGGATATCGTGCAAGGACACGTCCTCGCACAGGCAGAGCATGCCGTCCTCGTGCATGTGAGGTTCCTGCTCTCCGAGCGCGGCGTCGCCGATGACCTCGACGGCCTCGTCGACAGCCATGCGCGCGAGGGCGTCGCGCGGCGCGAGGCCGAGGCAGAGCACGAGCGCGTCGCAGGAGATCCGGCGCGTCCCTTCCGAGGACCCGACGAAGACCGCGGCGACCTGCCTCCGCCCCTCCGCCGAGGTCACCCGGCCGTCGACGATCGTCGCGACGCTGTCGGGAACCTCGCCGCGGACCGACGACGGCACGACGGCCGCGACGATGTTCGCGCCGGCGGCGACCAGAGCGGACAGATGCTCCAACCCCTCCTCGGTCGAGGCGGCGACCACGACACGCTCGCCGATAGGGACGTGGTTCTGGGCGACCATCCGCGAGGCCGCGCGGCCGAGCCAGATCCCCGGCAGGTCGTTGCCGGGGAACACCGGGTGCGTCTGGGTGGCGCCGGTCGCGACCACGATCCGCTCGGCGCGCACCTGCACGAGCTCGTCCTCGGCGGCCAGGGGCACGCTCGGGCCTTCGTAGACGCCGAGCGCCGCGTGCCGGTCGAGGACCTGAACCTCGGCGAGCGCGCGCACCTCGGCCTCTAGCGCACGGACGCGATCCAGGGTCGGACCCGGAGCGAGTCGTGAGCCGATGGGGGCCTCGTCACAGACGACGACGCGTTCGCCCGCGCGCGCGGCATCGAGCGCGGCGCCGAGGCCGGCCGCCCCGGCGCCCACGATGAGGACCTCGGTCCGCAGATGTCGTGCCGTCGGCGTCCCGAGGGCCCCCTCCTCGGGCAGGCGCCCCAGGCCGGTCGCGCGGCGGATCACCCGTTCCGCGAGCGACCACGCGAAACGCGGGCGGATGAACGTCTTGTAGTAGAAGCCCACCGGCAGAAGCCGGTGGAGCGAGTCGGTGACGTGGAGCAGGTCTCGCTCGGTCGAGGGCCAGCCGTGGGTGCGTTCGACGTGCATCCCTTCTCGCGCGGGCGTGACACAGGAGCGAACGCCCGGGACCCCGTCGACCGTGACGAGGCAGTTCGGGCACTCGCCGGTGCCGCAGTAGAGCGAGCGACGGCGGTGGTACTTCAGGGAGCGCGTGAACGTGCGGACGCCTGCCCGGTACAGGGACGAGGCGACGGTGTCACCCTCCAGAACGGGCACCTCGCGCCCCTCGAACACGAGCGAGCTCATGATCGGCCGATCCCGTTCGTCGTGGTGTCACGCGCCACGGAGAACCACGTCCGACAGCCGAGGGCGTGGAACCACCGCTCCCGCCGGAGGCCAGCCTCGTTCGCCGGGAGGTAGACCCGGGCGAAGTCGGC
>Ga0209751_10004226_pt1 | contig 13793 bp, 12 predicted proteins | sample RifCSP13_1_FD_184019 | JGI IMG/M metagenome (GOLD analysis project Ga0209751, IMG submission 184019) | Soil microbial communities from Rifle, Colorado - Rifle CSP2_sed 13_1 (SPAdes) (version 2) | ecosystem: Environmental > Terrestrial > Deep subsurface > Rock core/Sediment | place: Rifle... | reverse complement strand
ACGCCTCGTCCCCGCCGATCTCCGCCAGTGCACGCACGGCCGCTTGGGCGAGATGATGGTCCGAGTCTTCCTCGATGATCCGGGTCAAGGCGGGTACCGCACCTGCGCTGCCCCTAGCTCCGAGGATGCGGGCTGCCATCACCTGCCGATCCGCCAGCCGATGATCGAGTGCCCGGATCAGGCGTTGATCGAATGTCTCGTCGTCGGTCAGGCCCGGATCGGAGCCGCAATTCGGACAGTCAACGGTCGCGTCCGCCAGCTCAGCAAAACAGTTGGGACAGAACCACTGCACCTAATGCGCCTCCCCGCCTCGGATACCTAGCGCATTACCCGCCATAGGGCAGCGACGTGTCATGCTCGATAGTGAGCAAACGGTTGTACTTGGCAACCCGCTCACCGCGGGCAGGGGCGCCCGACTTGAGCTGGCCGCATCCGGTGGCCACGGCAAGATCGGCGATGAAGGTGTCGGTGGTCTCACCGGAGCGGTGCGAGACCATCTGGGCGTAGCCGGCCTGCCGGCAGATCCGCATCGCCTCGAGCGTCTCGGTGACGGCGCCAATCTGGTTGACCTTGATGAGCGCCGCGTTGGCGACACCGCGGTCGATGGCTTCGGTGATGATCGCCGGGTTGGTGACGAAGATGTCGTCACCAACCAGCTGGATACGTTCCCCGAGCCGATCGGTGAGTTGTTTCCAGCCATCCCAGTCGTCTTCGGCGAGGCCGTCTTCGATCGACCAGATCGGGTAGCGGTCGATCAGCTCGACATACAGCTCGATCAGCTCAATACTGGCCAGGCGGTCATCTGCGACGCGGTAGCGGCCGTCGGTGTGGAATCCGCTGGCGGCGGGGTCGAGAGCGATTGCAATGCCCTCTCGGCCCGGTTGGTAACCGGCGGTAGTGATGGCCTCGACCAGCAGGTCGAGGACCTGGTGGGGGTGGTAAAGGTCGGGAGCGAAACCGCCCTCGTCACCCAGCCCGGTGGACATGCCGCGGTCGTGGATGATCCGGCGGAGGGCGGCGTAGATCTCGGCACCGGCCCGTAGCGCCTCCCCGAAGGTGGGCGCGCCGAGGGGGGCGAGCATGAATTCCTGGAAGGCCAGCCGATTCTGGGCGTGGACGCCACCGTTGATCACGTGGAGATGGGGACCGGCAGGCGCGGTTGCACGTCGGAGGGCTGTAACCACTCGTGCAGCTCTTCGCCTGCTGCCTGAGCCATCGCCCGGGCCAAGACCATCGATACCCCCACGATCGAGTTGGCACCCAGCCGTCGCTTGTCATCGGTCCCGTCAAGCTCGATCAAAGCCTGGTCGGCTTGGGCGAGGCTCTTCCATTCCCCGTCACACATCCTGTCGGCGATCTCACCGTTGACCGCGTGGGCGGCGACCGTCACACCTGCACCGCCAAAACGTCCAGGATCTTGGTCGCGTAGCTCGGCCGCCTCCCGTCTTCCCGTCGACGCGCCTGAGGGGACGCCGGCCATGGCGATGGTCCCGTCGGCGAGTTCTACTGTGACCTCGAGAGTGGGACGAGAACGGGAATCGAGGATCTCGCTCGCGGTTAGACGGATGATGCGGTGGGCCATGTCTTTCTCCAATACTGCTGACGGTCTCGCCGCGCGACGTCGTGGGACCTCGTGGACAACCGAGTCCACCATCAGCTTGCGGTCCGCATGACATCGAGAAGCATCTCCGAGACGAGCTGGAGACGCTTCCTGGTCTGGAGCAGGTCCGACTCGGCGCGGCGTGCTTCTCTCTCGGAAACGGCCCGGCAATCCTGGGCCCGTTCGATTCCCCGGCGGAGGCTGTCGATGGTGGTGTCGAGCCGCTCATCGAGCTGGCGCATCAGCGTCGTGCGGCTGTTCTCCAGTCGCTGTGCCAGGTCCCAGCGCAGGCGCCCACAGTGTTTGTCGACGAGGATCGGGATGTCCTCCTTCAGAGTGTGAGAGAGCATCCTTCGGGCAAGGGAAGCAGGCAGTTTGCGGCGCACGGCTTCAATCGTCGCCTCGATGGAGTCGGGTGGATCGAAGAAGGCGTAGGTGAACTCGGACTCGAGACTCAATGGCTCCACCGGCGCGGCATGGGCCAGGTCCACGTCGAACAGCTCGGAGCAGAGTTCTATCGTGCGGTGGACGAGGGCGTCGGTTTCCTCCACGAAACGTCCAGTGGCTGTTCGAAAGGCGGCTGCAACCTTTTCCTCTTCGTGACCTCGCCAGGGCTCGATCGAGTCACGCAAGGAAGTCTTCACCTCTTGGTTCAGCTCGTCGGCGGCTGAGCGGGGGTTGGGGTGTTGCTCGAGGAGATCCTGGGCATGGGCGAGGAGGCGATCCGTCTCCTGCCGGCGCAGATCTGCCAGGTCCTCCTCGACGGCTTCGACTAATTGTCTGATCTCCATTGCCACCAGGGCGTCGATATCCCGTCTGGAGCGGGCCACCTGGGTGAACGCGGCTTCAAGTGCATCAGTCCGTCTCGCCAGCTCTTCAACCGGCAGGTGAGCGCTTTCCTCCTCCACACGCAGGGCATTCAGCTCGTCCTTGACCAGCTTCTCGGCGGCACCCGCTACCGATGTCAGGATTGTTCGCCCCTTTCCGTGCACGAGGAAGGAGCGGAATTCACGCTCGAACACGGTGAGTCCCGACTCCTTCAGTGCCTTACCGTCGCCTCGTTGCTTGGCGCGGAGCGCCTGCAGGGCGCTGATGGGATACACCGGGACCTCGGCCGCCAATACCTCTTCCAGCGCATGCTGAGCGAACTCCACCGCCTCGTTCGTCTCCTCATGGTCCAAGAAGTCGACCTTGTTGAGCACGAAGAACATCCGTGCCGCCTCCTCCCGTACCTCCCCAAGAAACTGTAGCTCACCGTGAGAAACCGGCTGGTCGGCCGAGGTAATGAAAATCGCCGCGTCCAGCTGGGAAAGAAACGCCCTGGTGGTCACCGTGTTGTGGAGATGGATGCTCCCCACACCGGGGGTGTCGACCAGCTGTACCCCGTCGGCCAGCTCAGGCGCCGGGTGCTCCATATTCACCCGACGCACGCCGAGCCGATTGCCAGGGTTGTGTCTTTCGGTGACGTATCGAGATACCTCCTCGGGGGAGATGTCTTTCCGGGTTCCGTCCTCGTAGACAACCTCCACCCTCTGATCGGGACCGTGGGTGACCACGGTGACGACCGAGGTGAGCGGGACGACCCCCACCGGCAGCAACTCCTCGCCCAACAGGGCGTTGATGAAGGTCGACTTGCCCCGCTTGAACTCCCCAACCACTGCCACCACGAAGCGTTGTTCGGTCAATTTCTTGGCCAGCTCGACAGATCCTCGGTGGAGCGGCACCGAATCTCCTAATTCGCCGATCTCGGCAAGCTCGGCGAGGGCGCTGTCCAACCGAGCCCGGAGGTCAAGGAAAAAAGTCGCGGTCATGTGCCCCTACCGCTCCCCTGCACGTTTTCGGGGCCATCAACTCCCTTCGGCAGTGGATGGTGGCGACCTGCCGCCAACACTTTCATGGCGTCCTTTCGTCCACGGGCGTCGATGCCAAGTCATCAGCGGGACCGAAAATCCGTCGATACAGGTCCTCGCCAAAGCTGGTCGGAAGCGGTCCGCCTTCAACAAGCTTGAACGTCCGTTGCCCATCGGGTCGTCTCTCAGCTCGGAGGAAGAGAGCGCTGTCCCCCCCGTAAGCGTGCAGCCGGTGGGCTAGGTCATACAGGTGGGTGACGTAGAAGACCTTGACGCCGACTTCTGTCATGGCTCGGACGATCTGACGGGCGATCTCCGATCCCTCTCGCTCGTTGGTCGACGCAAACGACTCGTTGCACAGGAGAAGGCAGTTAGGGCCGATAGCGTCGGCGATCTCGCTCATCCGGCTCAACTCCTCCTCCAGCTTCCCCTTCTCCATCGTCGGGTCTTCCTCCCGCTTGTGGTGGGTGAACACTCCCCTGGAGACATTGGCCCGGAACGATTGTGCCGGGACAAACATGCCGGTCTGCATCATCAGCTGCGCCAAGCCGACGCTGCGCAGAAACGTCGACTTGCCCCCCTGATTGGCTCCAGTGATCACGACGAGCGATCTGCCGTCTGCCCTGACATCGTTGCCGACCACCGTCTCCTCCAGGATTAACGTCAGGCACACGTCGTAGAGCCCCGCCACTGAGAACACGGCAGTGCCCGGGGCGGAGGGAACGGGAAAACAGGTTGGCTCTCCCTTGGTTTCCAGCCGCTCGTGCAGGTTGAGACAGCCGATGTAGAAGGCCAGCTCGGTCCGCAGCATGCGAAAGAAGCTGCGGATGTGGTCGGCCGACTGTGCCAATGCGTTGGCGACTCGGTTAATGCCCCGGCTTCGCATGTCCGCCAGGGCTTTGAACCCGCCGGTGTCGCGCGGTGGGATCTGGAAACTGAAGGCGGAGCGGTTCCAAGACGGGATCCACCCTCTCCAACCTGGACGCCGGGGGCGCCGAACGAGATAGTAGACGCTTCCGTTGACCTTTCCGAGCAGGGCGTTGAGCAGAACCCCGCGGCGAGGGTCAAGGTGGCGAAGGTGGCCCTCAACCGTGTCGAGGTAACCGTCGCTGAGCTCCTCGGATATCATGGCGAAGAACCGGACAAATCCGTCCGAAACAAACGCCGCCCCGTGTTTGTCGGTGATTCCTCGAAGCCTTCTCAGCAACGGCACCAGGGTCTCCAGCACCCGGATCGACCCGCTCAGCGTGGCACCGGGGGAGTCCCTGAACATCCCGAAATACATTCCCTTCTGCCCTTCTTCGGCCTCTACGGCAATGTCGTAGATCTCCCTGACCACCGCGGTTTGGCGCAGGCAGTCGGCGAGCATCTGCTGCCGGTATCGAATAGCCACCGGGTCAGTAAGACCCGACAGGACAGCCCTCCGCGCCACTGCGAGCAGAAAAACGTTCCCGTCAGCCATCGCCGAGAACAGTGTGGTGAGCTCCAGGTCTTGAATCAGGGTGTCCTCGTTGGGCAGTGGCTCTCCTTCCAGCTCGAAGTCCTGGTCCTGATGCATCAGGAAAACCTTCACGATACGATCCGCTCCTTCAACCGGTCGTAGGTGAGCCCATACTTGCGGGCGATGGCGGCGGCGTAGGCGAGCCCGTCGGCCGGCCTTCGCACGATCTGGTAGGTACGTCGTGCCGGGTCGTCGGGGTCGACCGTGGCCACCATGCTCACCGTTGCCTCGTCCAACGAGGACAACTCATCGACGAACGTTACGTATACGCACAGCAGATCCAGCGCCAACATCCACCTCACCACCTCCGTCCCGAGAAAGACGGCGTCGGTCAGCGTGGTTGATGTGAAACCTTCGTTCATGACGACGATGCTGTCGCCGGTCGCCCTCTGCAGGATGTGATGGACCCGCTCCAGCTCGTCTTCGAGTTTGCCTCGCAACGTTTCGAGGTGCTCCTCTCTCTCGAAGTGGGTGAACAGGCGATCGGGCAGGAAGAGGCGTGCCCTTTCGCCCGGCACCGGATAGCCCAGTCCGGCCAAGTAATGGAGCTGACCAAACATCCGGGCAAAGGTCGTTTTGCCACCCTGGTTCGGGCCCGTCACAACGATCACCCGCTCCGGGTCGTTCAAGTAGATATCGTTGGTCACCACCGTTAACCTTTGGCGAACCCGCTTGGCGGCCAAGGCCAGATCGAACCCTCCAATGACTTCCATCTCTTTCGACGACGTTGACACCTGCGGATAGCAGAAAACCAGCCCAGCACTCTTCAATGGTTCGATGTATTCGAGAAAAGCCAGGTAGAACTGAACCTCCCGATCAAAGCGGGCGATCCGCTCATCCACAAAACTCCGGTTGCGGGTGCAATAGTCGTCCAGCCTCGCGAAGAGGTCGGGGAACAGTCGCCCAACCAAGTCGAGGACGCGGGCCTCAACATGGTTCATGTCCGAGAAGGCGGGAAAAGACACCAGGTAGTCCTTCACATCCCCCTGCTTGAACTTGGCGAAAGTCTTCTCGACCTCGACGCTGTAGTCGTCTCCCCCTTCATGGCTGCGCACCGTGACCCGACCATCGTGGATGTGGACCGCGTAGCGAACCGCTGCCAACTCCTCGTCCAGCGGACGGCCCTCGGACACCAGTGAGGTGAAAGGCTCGGACGTGGTGTAGTCGATCATGTAGTCACGGAGACCCGAGAAGGCACGCGACACCACGTCCACCCGGCGGAGCTCTTCGGCCAACGAGGCGACAGCATCACAGTAAACCCTCACCGACTCGCGGAACCAGCGCTCCCTGTGGTATCTGTGACGGAGCTTCATTGCGTAGTCACGACGCCGACGCATCACCTGCATGCTTTCCGCGAAAGCGTTGACGGCGCCCCGCAGCCCCTGTTTCTGGAGGTCGCCGAGAGCCTCATGTCGGTACACCACCGCCTCGCCATCCCGCAAAGGCGCGTAGAGGAATGGCTTGAGGTTGTATTGCTCTCGGCCGGCCACGATGGCGTTGACGACCTGATCGAGATTCAGATCCGTGAAGAACACAGGCTCCCCACGCTGATCGGTGGCAGTCTCGCCCTCCCCCCGCTCGAAGAGAATGCTGTGGAACGTCATGGGGCGATCTCACCTCCGCGGGATTTAGCCGACGGCACAGAGCGTTCACCGGAAGGAATGGAGACGGCCGACCGCTGCGGCGTGTGGCGTGCTGGCAGGGTGCAGCCGTCGGCCTGACTGGTCCCTGGCTCTGACTGCGGAACAGGTAGATCGGGTCTTTTGCAATCGCAGCGTGTCATTAAGCTTCCACCGTTTCAACTCGGCAGAAGCCATCAGCCGCGCAATGAGGTTCAATCAAACCCCGCGGTCCGCTGCGGCGGTTCTCAGGCGGGCTTCATCGCCTACCTAGACTCTACACACCTGCAGACCATAGGCACTCCCACTGGCAGGTTCCACACGGGAGACATTGCGTCGAAGGACCGTCGGGGCTGAACGTGGTGGCCCCGACCCCTTGGTCAGAGACCGACAGCCGGAGTGTGTCACGGCCGGGTCGCCGCGTCGGAATGGGTCTGCGCCGACGCGCGTTCAGTTGGTTCCTGCGAAACACAACTCGTGCGGTAGCCACGTCACATCGGGTCGTCGATCGCGGGAACGAAACCACAGACCGGTAAGACACCTGAGCCCCTCGCAGGAAATCAAGCCCATTCCCGCTGCTGACAACGCGACTCGTCAAGGAAAGTGCTGGCGCCTATTTGGCGCATAGAGATTCGAGAACCAGGCGACCCGCAGTGGAATCAGCTACAACGCCCTGGCACCAAAATCCCTGGTAGTGGGCACTATTGAGCACCAACGAGAATCAACCAGCACCCCCTGGAAGGAACTCATAATTAGAAGAGGTGGGGCAGGTCAGCCAGCTGTTCGGGGTGCGTACATGATGACGGAGACTCCGACGAGGCAGATGGCGGCGCCGATGATGTCGTAGCGATCGGGTTTGAATCCGTCGAAGATGATGCCCCAGACGAGGCTGCCGGCGACAAAGACTCCGCCGTAGGCGGCAAGTATCCGTCCGAAGTGGGGACTGGGCTGGAGGGTGGCCACGAATCCATAGAGGCCAAGTGCGAGCACGCCCGCACCTATGAGGATCAAGCCTCTCTTCTCGCGTACTCCCTGCCACACCAGATAGGCGCCCCCGATCTCGGCGAGGGCTGCCAGGATGAATAGGGCTATCGATCTGAGGACAGTCATGGAACCGACTGTACGACACTGGATGGGAGTCTCAGACGCGGGCTTCGATGTCGGCGATGATGGTCCCGAGGTCGAAGGCTTGCGTCTTGTCGTAGATCTGCTCGTCGTCGATTCGATGGTGAACACGCCGCCATGGCCGGTCTTGAGCCGGACCCGTCCACCTGTCGTCCGAATCGTTCCAGGATGACTCTTTGGGTGTCGATGGCCCGATGGAGGTGTCCGCAGGAAGATGGAGTTAGGCGGACGGTTCGATGACGGCGCAGAGTCAGCGGCGCTTGGCGATCGAACCCCTGGCCGGTGCGCGGCGGTCGGCAGAGCAAGGTCCCAGGACCTTTTGACACGTGCGAGTGGATGGCAACTTCTTCGATCACGTGCTTGGTATTACCTTCTTCTCGATGCGCCCCAATGGTCATGCCGAAGCCAGCGGCATGAGGAGGCTGAGGCAGCGTCTCCTCCACTGGTTGCGGTACAAACACAGCCACGACCACGACGCGGTGGTGTTAGATGGTGGAGCGGAGGGCATCCGGGCCACCAAGCTGTCGCTGGCCGGACTTGGAGCAACCGCGCTCGTGCAAGCTCTCGTCGTCGTGTTGAGTGGATCGGTTGCCTTGGCGTCTGACACGATCCACAACCTCGCCGACGCCGCAACGGCGATCCCAATGTGGATCGCTTTCTCCCTGGGACGACGCGAACCCACCCGTAGTTACACCTATGGGTACCACCGCGCCGAGGATGTCGCGGGAGTCGTCATCGTCCTCGCTATCGGCGCCTCGGCTGCCCTGGTTATCTGGGAGTCTGTCCAGCGGCTGACCCAACCCCGGCTGATCGACTACGTCCCTTTGGTCATCGCCACCGGTCTCATCGGCGCCGCAGGCAATGAGCTGGTCGCCCGCTACCGCATCCGGGTTGGCAGCCGCATCGGGTCGGAAGCCTTGGTGGCCGACGGGCACCACGCCCGTACCGACGCCCTGACATCGCTCGCGGTGGTGGCTGCCGGCGTCGGCGCAGCTCTTGGAGCCGCTTGGGTGGACCCGGCAGCGGGGCTCCTTGTCGCCCTGGTGATCCTACGACTACTCGTCCGGTCCGCCCGGACGATCACCAGGCGGCTGCTCGACGGAGTCGACCCGGATCTGGTCGACGCCACCGAAGACGTGACCCGGGCGGTCCCGGGAGTGCGTGCCCTGACAGATCTCAAGCTGCGATGGCATGGTCACCAGCTCCGCGTCACAGCTTCGATAGCTGTCGATCCCAATCTGACGGTTGCCGCCGGCCACGTCACGGCCCACGAAGTGGAGCATGCGCTCCACGATGCCTACAGCTTCCCCGTGGTGACCATTGTCCACGTCGACCCGGACGGCTCGCCCAGCGCCCACGACGCCATCGCCCATCATCGAACGTGACATCTGATTCAGCGGGTTCAGGGCCCCATTGCGGGGAGGCGAGAAGTGGGACCGGTCAGGGTGGAGTGAAGTTCGTTACCTGTCACCACGGCCCCGATTCCGATCTGGCGCAGGCGCATGAACTCCCTCTGCTGCCATCGGATGAGATGGACAGATCGGTTAAGGACGATATCATCGCCGTGTGGTGATGCATCAGTCGCAACTGCGGTCAGATCGAGACGTCGGCGCCAAGCTCTTCAGAGGGCTGGGTGACGGGACCCGGCTCGCCATTCTCCAAGCCTTGGCCTCGGGTGAGCGTCGGGTAACCGACCTGGTGGCAGAGTTGGGCACATCCCAGTCCAACGTCTCAGCACATCTGGCATGTCTCAAGGACTGCGGTCTCGTCGCGGATCGCCCGGAAGGGAGATCCGTGTACTACCGAATCGCCACCCAGGATGTCTTCCCGCTCCTCGAAGCTGCGGAGATCCTCCTCGAGGATGTGGGCCATCGGATCGAACTGTGTCCGAACTACGGAACGGCGAAGGACAGCCGATGACCACGCGGACCATGGTGGGGTTGCGGCGACGGGGTCTCTGGCTCGAATACCTGACCATCGCCTGGAACGTGGTCGAGGCGGTGATAGCGGTCGCTGCTGGGCTCGCCGCCAGTTCGATCGCCTTGGTCGGGTTCGGGTTCGACTCGACCATCGAAGTGGCTGCCGCGGCGGTAGTGGTCTGGCAGTTCCGCTCGGAGATGCGCGGTGGGGTCGACGAAAACGACGAGCACCGGGCCTTGAGAGTGATCGCGGTGACCTTCTTCGTGCTCGCCGCCTATGTCATGGTCGAGGCCATCCGCACCCTGGTAACGCAGGAGTCGCCGGAGACGTCGACGGTTGGGATCGTACTGGCCGCGGTGTCGTTGGTCGTAATGCCGGCACTGGCCTGGCTCAAGAGGCAGACGGCGTTGCGTATGGGTAGCCAGACACTGCTGGCCGATTCCGCGGAGACTCTTCTCTGCGCCTGGTTGTCGGCGATCCTGCTCGGAGGTCTCGTGTTGAACTCGACATTCGGGTGGTGGTGGGCCGACCCGGTCGCCGCCTTGGGTATCGCCTATCTGGCCGTTCGCGAAGGTCTGGAGGCTTGGAGTGACGACCATCACGCCCACTGACCGATCTGCCGTGGTCAGAAGCAGACAGCGGCGACCGTGTAGTACGGGTTGATGACCCCGCCGCGGTGTCCGGTCGGGTAAATCTGGACGTGCACGTGGGGTGATGTGCCAGCAGCGTTCCCAGTGTTGCGGTTGAAACCGATCAAGTCGCCCTGACTGAATCGCCCTGGCTTTCTTGGAGGCTCTGACCCGGGCCCCGTCTCCGACATTGACCCCGTTGAGGTGGGCGTAGTAGTAGCTGCGCCCGCTGTCGGCTCTGAGCAAGATCTGCTTCCCGCCGAGGCCACGGTCGTCCACGCTCACGGTTCCGCTTCGACGGCGTAGATCGGTTCGCCCCAGGGCGCGAACATGTCGACTCCGCGGTGGGACCGGCCACCGGATCGGGACCATGTTCGCTGCCAGGACGCCGAGGGCGGCTGCCGCGGTGAGCAGACCTCTCTTTGTGCGAGTCACAGTCATGCAACCGGTGACACCGTCTGGTTTGGACTTGGGATCGTCGACGTGTTCCCAACGATGTGGATGGACCTCAGTTCGATCGTGTTCTGGTCAACGTCGCCGGCGCTGCACTGGCCATCGCGGTGCCCGTGATCGGCGCCTGGCGGCGACGAGGGCGTGGGGCCAGTCTGAGTAGGTGGGTGGGTGTGGGGTCACCATGATGTCTCGGCGCACTGCTGATGGGTCTCCGGTTCGACCTGGAGGGTGGCATGGGCGATCCCGAACTCGTCTCGGAGCAGTCCGGTCGCCCGGTCCAGCACCTCATGAGCGTCGGCATCTGCTCGGGTCATCACGTGGACCGACGCCACCTCCATCTCCGAGGTCAACGTCCACACGTGGAGATCATGAGCATCTCGCACGCCGGGGATGCCTTCGAGCCGTCTCCGTATCTGGTCGAGGTCGATCCCCGCTGGGGCTGCCTGGACGAGGATCCGAACAGCCCTTCTACCGAGACGCCACGCCCGCGGCAGAATGAAAAGGCCGATGGCGGCACCGAAGATCGGGTCGGCGTAGGTCCATCCGGTGAATCTGATGATCAGGGCGGCGGCGATCACCCCGACCGAGCCGATCAGGTCGGCTACAACCTCGAGGTAGGCGCCTTCGACGTTGATCGACTCCGCGGCTCCCTCTCGGAGAAGCCACCAGCCGATGACGTTCACCAGGAGACCGAGGACGGCGACGACGAGCATCGGCCCGGAAAGGATCTCGGGCGGCTCCTGAAAACGTTGCACCGCCTCGTACAGCACGTACCCCGCCACGCCGAACAGGAGGACTGCGTTAGCCAGAGCCGCCAGGATCTCCAGCCGGTAGAGCCCGAACGTCCGCTGGTTATTGTGGCCCGCCTTGTCGGCGGCGACGATGGCGCCGAGGGCCATTCCCAGACCGAGGGCGTCGGTGGCCATGTGGCCGGCATCGGAGAGGAGAGCCAGGGAGTTGGTGAGGATCCCGGCGACGATCTCGGCCACCATGAACACGACCACCAGGGCGAACACCCATATCAGCCGTTTCTTGTAACGCGCCCCTGCCCGGAGCGGGGAGCCGTGAGAGTGGTCGCTCACTCCCTCTCCTCGTGTCCGTGCAGGTAGTGCTCCACCGCAACGTCCAAGAGAAGACGGACGTGGGTGTCGTCGACCCGGTAGTAGACGGTACGACCCTGCTTGCGGGAACGAACCAGGCCGGCGAGGCGGAGCTGACGTAACTGGTGGCTGGTGGCAGACTCCGAAGCATCGACAGTGGCCGCCAGGTCACAGACACAGAGCTCCCCGGCCTCCAACAACGCATAGATCATCCGCAGACGTCCAGGGTCGGAGAGCAGCCGAAAACGATCAGCCAGTTCGGAGGCTTCATCTGGAGTGAGAAGGTCGGTGCGGGTCGACTCCACCTTCTCGGGGTGAACCATGCGAACCTCGCAGGCTTCGTCGGGCATGGGGATCACGTCAGCCACGAGCCGAGGCTACCAACGTATGAATCACAAGTCATACTTTCAGACATTGGCTCGTGGGGCCACCAATCCGGGACATGGCAGATCGTCTTACGGGCCCCGGAACACGGCGTCACACATCAGCCCGGTACAAACAGGGGTCGGGCTCCCGGTGTTGATGACAATCCGGTCGGCTTGCGCGCCACATAGCCCTTCATGATCCCCTGCGGCTTGCTGGGCCGACCTCCGAAAACCCGTTAGAAGGAATCAGTTAAAACGGGTCGGAATCGTAATATCGAGCGCTATAGTTAACAGATGCTATATCCAGGTCGGACGCTCCGGGGCCTCGATGTGTTGCTCGCGCAGCTGGCCGATTCTCGCGCCGCCGACGAGGAGCTGCACCGCCGAGGAGCATCGTTGGTGGAGCGCACGGAGTCTCGTGACCCGGTTGTTGTGTCTAAGTGCTGCATTGGCTCAAACGCGGGAACGGCTCGGTGACGGACCAGATGTCGGTGAGGGGGACGCGTTATTCGCGTACCGGGCGGGGGGTCACCGTTGAGTGAGCTGACTATCGATGGGGCCTCGGTTCGGCGGCGAGCCATCGTCACGGTGGTGGCGTTCGGTGTCGTCAGCTTGTTCGGTGACATCGTCTACGAGGGGGCGAGGGGGGTCATCGGTCCGTACCTCCTGACCCTCGGTGCATCTGCTGCGGTGGTGGGGTTCGTCGCCGGCGCCGGCGAGTTCGCCGGATATGCGCTGCGGTCGTTGACCGGCTGGCTCGCTGACCGCACGGGCGGGTACTGGGCGATGACGTTTCTGGGCTATGGCCTGACCGTGGTGGCGGTGCCGCTGCTTGGATGGGTGGGCAGGGTGGACCTGGCACTTGGCCTGGTGGTCGCAGAGCGGTTGGGGAAGGCGATCCGTTCCCCGGCGCGGGACACCTTGTTGGCCGACGCCGCCGAGCCGTTGGGCCGGGGCTGGGGGTTCGGGATCCATGAGGCCCTGGACCAGACAGGTGCCGTGTTGGGGCCGCTGTTGTTGGCTGCGGTGCTGGCGGTGCGTGAAGCCGACTATCGGCTGGCGTTCACTGTGCTTGTCGTGCCCGGTGTGCTGGCGATGGTGTCGCTGGTGGTGGCGCGGCGTATGATCCCCGATCACCACGACGGGGAGCGGCCGCCGGACGGGGACGACGGGAGCGGCGATCGGTCCGGCTCGCGCCGCCTCTACTTGCTGTTCGTGTTCCTCACCGCCGTGGGGTTCGCTCCATTCCCGCTGATTGCCTTCCATCTCAGCGTCAACGGCGTGTTTGGGGATGCCCAGATTCCGCTGCTGTTCGCGGCGGCGATGGCGGTGGATGCGGGGGCGGCGCTCGTCTCGGGGCGTCTCTACGATCGCCGTGGTCTGCGGGTGTTGGCGGTGGCACCGGTGCTGTCGGTGGCGACGTTGGCGGCGTTCACCACCGCCTCGTGGGCGGTGTGGTTGGCGATGGCTGCGTGGGGAGCGGTGATGGGTGTGCAGGAGTCGACGTTGCGTGCTGCGGTGGGGGATCTGTCGGCGTCGGCGCGGCGGGCGACCGCATACGGAGTCTTCAACACCGCGTATGGGATGGCGCTTCTCGCCGGCGGAGTGTTGCTTGGACTGCTGTACGACTG
>Ga0209751_10004222_pt1 | contig 13802 bp, 10 predicted proteins | sample RifCSP13_1_FD_184019 | JGI IMG/M metagenome (GOLD analysis project Ga0209751, IMG submission 184019) | Soil microbial communities from Rifle, Colorado - Rifle CSP2_sed 13_1 (SPAdes) (version 2) | ecosystem: Environmental > Terrestrial > Deep subsurface > Rock core/Sediment | place: Rifle... | reverse complement strand
AATCGGTAAAGCTATCCCTTTCGCGCAAACGCATACCCGCATAATTCACAAATTCAATATCAGCAGCAATGATGCCGGTTGTTCCAAGTTGTAAGCTCGCTCCGGACTGTAACCGCAACGGTGTATTCAGCCTGTAATCGAATGCACCTGCATCGATCCTGTCACCGTTAATATCCGTGGGAACCACGTCATAGGTATCGCCATCGAATTCGGAGTGCATGGTGTTATAATACACTTCACCGAGTTTGTAATAGGTGGGTAACTGCAAGATGGCACCAACCTTTACGATTTTCATAATGCGTACCATCATGCCCATATTGGCAGTAAAACCGGTACCTTCCACATCCAGTTCCTCGGTAAAACGAAAATTGTTAAAGTCATTCTCGTTTCCATTGTAGAATTCACTATGAACAGTCGTCTGCTTGTATTGCAATTGGTTTATCCCCATACCGAAACCAAGGTAGAAAACATTGCTGAAATTCATACCCAGGGCAAATGTCCATTGACCTGTTCCACCGGTCGTTTCGATTGACTTGCGCTGGTCTACCGGAAGGGGGACCCAGGGTGCATATTCAAAGTTCGATCCGGCAATCGTATCTATTATGTATGAATCAAAGGCCAGCCGCTCATAAAACGCATCAAGATTTTCGGGATCAACGCCATTTGCATTTTCAACAAAATAATCGGTTAGTGAATTGGCGGAATTTGTGCCACGAATATAGGTATTGCCGTTAAAATTGTTCAGCCTGTTGTAACCAACAGCGTAGGAGGCACTTACCAATCCTTTGTCTTTGTTTGAATTATAAGTACCCACATAACCCAGGTTGCCCATAATAAACTGGTACTTGAAATCATCATTCTTTGTCCCGAAGTAATTTGATTTCATGCCGGAATAACCCAGGCCGGGTGAAAACAGGAATTCGGATTTTCGGTAGAGTCCGAGGCCGGCCGGATTGGTATAAGCCGATGAGAAATCACCACCGAGTGAGGTAAAGGCATTTCCCATAGCCAAACTTCGTGCGGTGATTACCGGGAAGTTCAGGGAATATTTCAGGGCGTCGCCAACATATTGGCTTTTTGAAACGGCAACCGAGACCAACATTATACTGATTAAAGTGATTAACCTTTTCATTTTTCAGATTTTTAAAAATATTAATTCCATGCCGAAGGAGAAACCGTTCAGAATATAAATTGTTTTACTTGAATCTCAAGATAATAGTTGTGTTTTCTGATAAACAGGTAGCTGGTTAAATTACCTTCTTCCCGAAGAGCTGCTGCCGCTGCTTCTGCTGCTGCCACTGCTGCTGCTGCTGCTGCTGCCACTGCTGCTGCTGCCACTGCTGCTGCTGCTCGGCCTGCTGTATGAGCCGGAGGAACCGCTGCTGCTTGGCCTGCTATAGGAAGGCGATGAGCTGCTGCTGCTTGGCCTGCTGTAGCTGGGTGAACTGCTGCCGGAACGATTGGAAGGCGAGGCGGCAGGTCTGCTGTAAGTAGGCGATGTTGTGTTGGCAGGCCGGCTGTATGTTGATGTTCTGTTCTGGCTGCCAACAGAACTTCTCTCCTGCTGACTCTGAGGAGTGCTGGAATAGGTTGGCCTGCTTTGCGAAGAGGTTGAACTCGGCCTTGTATATACCGGACGATCCTGGGGTGAAACGGTAGTATTCCTGCCGGAAGTTGAAACATTATTCTGGCTTCTAACCGTGGTACCTGCGCTCCTTACGCTGCTGCTCCCGGTTGTTCCATAAGGCCTGCGTACTGCGGTACCTTGCGTGTTGGGGGAGGTTGACTTGACAGTACCGGTCGACTGGGTAGTTCTGCTTACACCCGTTCCTGTTGAAACAGGCCGGCGACCCGCTGCGGATGTTCCGGAGGCAACCCTCGTGCCCGAAGGAGAAGTTGTGCTAACCCTTCTGCCATTTACGGAAGTGGCAGTCCTGGTGGCAACTGCACGGTTGGATTCTATTGCCCTGCGGGGACCGTAATAAACCGGACGATGATTGTCGTAACCATTGTTATAATAATGATGGGTATAAAACCCATTGTAGTATCCGTAGTTGTACCCTCTCCAGTAAGAGTTGTAGCCGCCGTAATAGGAAGGATAATACCAGGAAGAATAACCCGGATAATAGCCGTAATAATCGGGGTAGCCGTAACCATATCCCGGATAACCGTAACCGTAGCCCGGCAAGCCGTATGAGAAACCGTAACTTGAAAAGGGATAACCGTATGACATTCTGAAGGACCATCCCGGCTGGTACCAGAAAGGATCATAATACCAGGAGCTGTAATAGCCCATGGTCATAAACGGGTCGTAAAATCTCCTGATGCGGCTGGCATAATAATAATCATCGGTATTGTAATAATTGTTGGTAACATAGGTGTTACCATCTTCTTCATAGTATTCGCCGCCAACGAAATCCTGATCTTCAGCATACTCCAGCGAATCGGAATAATACTCCGTTTGCTGCTGGTTTACACGCTGATTTTCGAGGCTGTTGATGTACTTTTCATAATCATCGGGTTCATCAGCCTGTACTTTCGGAGTGGCAGGTTCCTGTTTTTTCTGAACCGGGGCAGATTTCTTTTCCGAAGGTATGTAATACATATCATCGTATTCTGCGCTGTTATTCTGCCCGTAAGCACCGGAAAAAACGAAAGCTCCCAGCACCAGGACCATATATGACCTTATAAAAGTTTTCATGATCGACCTCCGTTTAATTTTATGTGAATATATAATTTAATTTCTTTATTTTGCAGCCAAATTAACGCGTAAAGTTAAATACAAATACTATACCAAAGTTTAGTTATGGCCAAAGAATTAACGAGCAGGAAAGAAAACTATTCCCAATGGTACAACGACCTGGTGATTAAAGCTGACCTTGCTGAAAACTCTGCCGTGCGGGGTTGCATGGTAATAAAACCTTACGGATATGCCATATGGGAAAACATACAGCAACAGCTTGACAAGATGTTTAAGGAAACCGGTCATGTGAATGCCTATTTTCCCCTGTTCATTCCGAAATCGTTCTTTAGTAAGGAAGCAGAACATGTTGAAGGCTTTGCCAAGGAATGCGCCGTTGTCACCCATTACCGGCTGAAGAATGACGAGCATGGCAAAGGTGTTGTGGTGGATGAAACTGCCAAACTCGAGGAAGAACTGATTATCAGGCCAACTTCTGAAACCATTATATGGAACACGTACAAGAACTGGATACAATCTTACCGTGATCTGCCCATCCTGATCAACCAGTGGGCCAATGTAGTACGCTGGGAAATGCGAACCCGTTTGTTTTTACGTACTACCGAATTTCTGTGGCAGGAAGGTCATACGGCCCATGCAACCAAAGAAGAAGCGATTGAGGAGACCATGAAAATGCTGGATGTGTATGCAATCTTTGCTGAAAATTTCATGGCGCTCCCTGTTATCAAGGGCGTAAAAACCGAAAGCGAGAAATTCGCCGGGGCTGTGGACACCTATACGATCGAATCGATGATGCAGGATGGGAAAGCACTTCAGGGAGGTACATCCCATTTCCTGGGACAAAATTTTGCCAGGGCTTTTGATGTGAAATACCTGAGCCGGGAAGGCAAGCTCGATTATGTGTGGGCAACTTCCTGGGGCGTAACAACGCGACTGGTGGGTGCGCTGATCATGGCCCATTCCGACGATAACGGACTTATCCTGCCTCCAAAACTTGCACCCATACACGTGGTGATTATTCCCATTCACAGGAATGAAGAACAACTTGCACTGATCACCGAAAAGGCCGAATCGATCAGGAAGCTGCTCGAAAGCAAAGGTTTGAAAGTGAAATACGACGGCAGGGATACGCATAAACCGGGATGGAAGTTTGCCGAATATGAATTGAAGGGTGTTCCCGTACGACTTGCCATCGGTCCCCGCGACCTGGAAAATAACACCGTGGAGATGGCCCGGAGGGATACCCTCGAAAAACTGGTGGTGTCCGCCGATGGTATTGACAGTACTGTTACACAGCTGCTTGATGCCATCCAGGAAAATATTTATACCAGGGCCCTGAAGTTCCGCGAAGCAAATACCATAAAGGTGAATACTTGGGACGAATTCCGGGAAGTGATAGGGGTGAAAGGCGGATTTGCCTATGCCCACTGGGACGGAACATCCGAAACAGAAGCAAGGATAAAGGAAGAAACCATGGCAACCATACGCTGCATCCCTTTTAACGGCGACACCGAAGAAGGTCAGTGCGTTTACTCGGGAAAACCTTCGAAAAGAAGGGTGTTGTTTGCCATAGCATACTAAAAATTATCATACCAGCTCTTATTCTTATTGTACTTCACATCCCGCAGAATTGCCGACTTGGCATTGATGGTAAATGAAAAGCTGCGGCGATCGCCGAAGGGCACCATGCTGAACCGCATCTCCCAGCAATGGAGATCGCGGTGCAGGTTGAAATTGGTGGTGGTGATCTCCCTGGCCACAAAATCATAACCCGAAGTAAGCCCTATTTTCCATTTGGGGGTTATACTGATATCTCCGTTGAGCCTCAGGGTATGTGTATAACTTGCCTTTAACCCTTGTTTGGAAAAACTCCAGGAATAATCCACATTTATGCTCCAGGGGATGTCGAAATCAACATACTCACCTGCGTAATATCTCGTGGATTCATCCAGCATATCCAGGGTGGGATTTGACTCATCGGTGTATTCATCCGGAGGAGGAGCGGTTTCGGAGGGGGTTTCTTTTTTATCCCCTGCAGCCGACTGCAGCCGGAACCCCAGATCGATATAACCCCTGGTGGCCCGGAAAAGCTTGCCCGTTTCATTGATCAGGTACTTGTCAACCTGGATTCCTGACGTATCCAGGGCATAGGGACTAAAAGTGGCGCCAAACCGTACGTCCAGTTCATCGGAGAATAAACTGGTCGACCCGGTCATGTTAACCGGATTCCAATGGTAGCTCCTGGCAAAAGGACTGTAGGATGTGCTGAAATTAAAATTGTCAAGGATACTGACCTTTTTGAGTTCACCGGTGGTATCGTTTTTAGCACGGACTTTCATTTCAAGATTGTTGTTCAGGCTCAGGGATACTGAACCGCTGCGGCCGTTCACCGTGGGCGTGCCATACAAATACTGTTCATACACCGAATACTCGTTGTACTGGATCTGTTTTGTTACTGTATTCGGATAGGCTGCCGTGCGGTAATAATCGGGCATCAGGCCCGACATATCGGGAGAAAAACTGAACGATGCGCTGGGAGTCATAACATGTCGCACCTGGGCAATGTAGGAATCGGATTTCTTCGATTGGAACATGCCGTATAATTTGGGACTGGCAGAAATTCCCAGCGAGGTGGATAGTGCATGGGCGTAAGTGAGTTTACGGATGGTATCGGTTACCAGAACGCCAGTATATTGCAAAGAATCAGTCCGTGGCCGCTTGTTGAGATAAGAGGTATATAAAACTCCGCTGTAGCTCATCCCGGGTGAAATATTGATGAGCTTGAAGATTTTGATATTGGTAAGCGAAATGGGGATGGAATGCGAAAAACCATTTTTCATGGTTTCCAGTGTACGCCGGGTAAAAAAAGTTGAATCGGGAGCACTTATCTGGTTAGCCAGTTTTGAGGAGTAACTTACCTGTATGTTTTCAAACCAGTTATACTTGCCATCGCTGGTCTTTCCCCGGAACGGATAGATCCTGTTCATGTTAAAGGTCATGGCGGGCAGGGTTAGATTCATGATGTGTGTTTTGCTGCTTTGTGATTGCTGCAGGTTGGCTGTAAAGTTGAACGGTCTGCCCGGCCAGTTCTTACTGTATGAAATACTCGACTGTTTGGTATTGGTGAGATAATCATTTACACTGTAACTGTGGTTTTTTTCATAGGACGTTGTCGAGAAATTAACGTTTGCCGAGAATTTCCGGGTGGGATTGGCTTTTGGATCCTGCGAATGATTCCAGCTGATCCTGAAATCCTTCGACGGGGTATAGGTGGGGTCATCATTTACACGGTTGTTCATGAACTCGGCACTGAATTTCCCGTTGAACCTGTACCTTTTCTTATATACCGATGCGGCGGATAATCCCCAGGTGCCGCGTGAATATACCGATCCCAGCAATGTAAAGTCGAGGTAATCATTGATTGCAAAGTACCATCCTCCGTTGCGGAGATTGAAGCCCCTGAGCTGTTCTTCACCGTAGGTCGGGATCAACAATCCTGATGACCTGTTGACCGTGTTGGGGAAAAACCCGAATGGCAGGGCCAGGGGGAGGGGAATATCCTCGAGGACCATGAAAGCCGGACCGCTTACGATTTTCTCCCCGGGAATGGCAATGGCCTTGGTAAGCCGGATATAAAAATGAGGATGATCGGCATCGCAGGTGGTATATTTTCCTTTACTCACATGGATCTCACCGTTACTTTGCCGCTTGGTCTTATCGCTGTGCAGAAATCCTTCCCCCTGTTTTGTTTTAATGTATTTAATAATCGCTTTACGCGATTCAAAATTATACCGCATGGTGTCGGAGTCAAATTTCTCACTCCCTTGCGTAAATACAGGTTTACCGGCCATCTGCCCGGAGGAGTCAGGCATACCGTTTGCTGCCACCGTGTTTGAGATCATGTCGAACTCAATATAGTGTGCCTTAAGGCTTATACGCTGGTAATCAACGGAACTGTTCTTATAAAGAAATATCTTCTGATCGCCCATGGAAATGGTGATCGAATCATCGGCGGAATACTTTACCTCGGCTTCGAGCGGTGTTTTCTTGCCGGTACCGGCTGACAGGGAATCGGAGATGGTGCTGTCAACGGACTGGACCAATGTATCGGGACGGTTTATAACCTGCAATTCCTGGGCAATGCCAAAAAAGGGGATCACAAGAAAAGCGGCAACGGATAAAAAGTACCTGGTAAGGATGTTCGGTTTTTTGGTAATTGCAATATGCCTTAGGTTAACTGAAAACATATAAACTTTAGTTCCCTGAAAAGAGCTGCTTATTGAAATCAAAACAGAAATACTATTTTTGCATATCTTTTGGATGGTTTCAGGCTGCAAAGCTAATAAAATAACGTGCTGAAATGAATAAAAAATATTCCAACCTGAATTTTCCGCTGGTTTTAACAATTTTTATAATTATACTATTCTTTTCAGAAAATGCTGATGCACAGGAAGCAGAGAACGGATATAAACTCAGAACGGTAGTTATTGATGCAGGTCATGGTGGAAAAGATCCCGGTTCGCTGGGGGAAAAAACTACCGAAAAGGAGGTAGTACTGGCCGTTGCATTAAAGGTTGGAAAATATATTGAAAATAACCTCCCCGACGTCCGCGTAATTTACACCCGCAAAACAGACGAATTCATACCCCTTCACCAGCGGGCCGAAATAGCCAATACCAACAAAGCCGATCTTTTTATATCCATACATGCCAATGGCAACACAAATAGTCATGTTACCGGGACAGAATCGCTGGTGCTGGGACTCCACCGGGCAGGTGAAAACTTTGAAGTGGCCAAAAAAGAAAACTCGGTGATCCTTCTCGAGGAAGATTACAGCACAAAATACGAAGGTTTCGATCCCAATTCTCCTGAATCCTACATCATTTTTTCATTGATGCAAAACCTGTATTTTGAACAAAGCATCAATATGGCAGCACTGGTCCAGGACCAGTTTCGCGATCGTGCCCAGCGTAAAGACCGGGGCGTAAAGCAACAGGGGCTGCTGGTACTGGCAAGGACCTCCATGCCAGGCATCCTGGTTGAAACCGGTTTTATAACCAATCCCGATGAGGAGCAATACCTGAACTCGGAAGAAGGACAGGACCTGATTGCCTCTGCTATATTCAGGGCATTCAGGGACTATAAGAATATCATCGAAACAAAAACATCCTTTACCATGGGTTCCCGGTGGGAAAACCAGTACGCGGACAACGATACCACGAACCGTCATGATACTGTTTCCCAAACGAATACACTTCCTGAGGAGAAGGAAACTACTGCCGCTGTACCACCTGCATCACCCGTGGTGTTTAAAGTACAGATTGCTGCTTCTTTAAAGCCCTTTGCGGAGGGAGCACGTGAATTTAAAGGCATGACCAATGTGAGTGAATACCGGGTGGGTAACTTGTACAAATATGCCGTTGGCAACAGCCCCTCATTCCGGGAAATCCTCCAGTACAGCAAGCAGGTTAAGGAAAAGATTTCCGATGCATTCATCATTGCGGTTAAAGAAGGGAAGATCATTCCGCTTGACCAGGCTTTAAAGGAATCACAGCTACAAACCACTAATAACTGAACCATGAAAATCACACGCGAATTTAAGATCGGAATTGTTGCTGTTATTGCCATTGTTCTTACCATCTGGGGCATCAATTTTCTGAAGGGGATCAATGTACTGAAACCTACCGATAAATACTATGCGGTATACAATAATGTCAAGGGGTTGATTGAATCGGCCGTGGTTTACCTGAATGGCTATAAGGTGGGAAACGTTACCGGTATTGCGTTCGACAGGAACAACATGAACAAAATTGTGGTGCAGATATCGCTCCACCAGAAACTAAAGCTTCCCAGGAACACAGCCCTTGTAATCCGCAGCGCGAGCCTGATATCGGGCACCAAAGACCTCGACCTTGTGCCGGGGAACGAACCGGGATTTCATGAGTCGGGAGATACCCTGGTATCCCTGTTACAGGTGGAACTTACCGATTATATCGACCCCATACGGCATCAGGTTGAATCGCTTGTAACCTCTATGGATACACTGATGGTGTCCCTGAACGGTTTAATGGATGAGAAAACCCGCGCAAACATGCAGGGTGCCATTGCCAACCTCAACGGTGCACTTGGATCACTCCGGCTTTCGCTGCAGTCTACCGGCTCCTTGTCGGAATCCATGGATAACCTGGCCTCATTTACCGGAAATCTTGAGAAAAACAATGAACGGATATCTGCTATCCTTGAGAATTTCGGGGCCATTTCCGATACGCTGAAACAGGCCGATCTGAAAGCACTTATCAATAATGCCGATGTCACCTTTGCCAAAATCGCAGAGCTGTTTGATCAAATCAACAAGGGAAAAGGCACAGCCGGTCAATTGATCACCAATGATTCGCTCTACAACAACCTGAACAGTGCGCTGGCAAGCCTCGATTCCCTGCTGACCGACCTGCGTGAACATCCAAAACGGTATGTGCATTTGTCGGTTTTCGGAAAAAAGGATAAGTGAAGTTATTAACAATCAAAAAAAATTGACTTTTTTCTATTTAGATTGTTTCTAAAGAGTGAAATTGGAATAGCCTTCAAATTATTACTTCAATTGCAGGTGAATAAAAATCTAAGTGCCAAACTGTAATACAAAAATAAGTTGAAATACTTGATTTTCAACATAATAATATATTTTAAAAATATTACTTACTTTAATCAACTGATGTAAACATGGATATAGATTTTTGAAGAAAATCAAGTGAAAAATGATTTTTTTTTTATTTTTTTTTTCACAATCTTGCTAGTAGAAATAAACAAACCCTGAAAAATCCTATTCACCTAAACCTAAACCAGATAAAAATTATGCACAAAGAAGTCTGGAATAATTGTTTGAAAATTATAAAAGACAACGTTCCTTCCATTAGTTTTCGCACCTGGTTTGAACCAATTGTACCCCTCAGGCTGGAAAATAAAGTACTGACCATTCAGGTCCCCAGTCCTTTCTTCTATGAATACCTTGAAGAAAAATACATCGATATTATAAGCAAAACGTTACGTAAAGAACTTGGATATGAGGCTAAGCTGGAGTACAGCATCGTTATGGAAAACCCTGGACAGTCGAGTTCAAAGATGTACACCATAAAGCTTCCTGCAAAAAATCAGGCCGAAATCAGGAATAACCCGGTTAGTGTTCCCATTAACCTCGAAGAGAACGCCATTAAGAACCCTTTTATAATCCCCGGGATCAAAAAAATGAATATTGATCCGCGGCTGAATGCAGAGTACTCCTTTGAGAATTTCGTAGAGGGTGAATGCAACCGGCTGGCCCGTTCCGCGGGTTTTGCCGTATCCAATAACCCGGGTGGTACTGCTTTTAACCCGCTGTTGATATATGGCGATTCGGGTCTTGGCAAGACGCACCTCGCCCAGGCCATTGGTATTGAGATCAAGGATAATTACCAGGACAAAACGGTATTGTATGTTCCGGCCAACAGGTTTCAGACACAATTTGTGGAAGCCATACGGAATAACACCAAGAACGATTTCCTGCATTTCTACCAGATGATCGATGTACTCATTATAGATGATGTTCACGAATTTGCAGGGAAGGAAAAAACGCAGGATATTTTCTTCCATATTTTCAACCACTTACACCAGTCGGGTAAGCAGCTGATCCTTACCTGCGATAAACCCCCGGTTGAATTGCAGGGCCTGGAACAAAGACTGCTTTCGCGTTTTAAATGGGGATTATCAGCCGATCTGCAGGTACCCGATTATGAAACACGGGTAGCCATACTGAAGCAGAAAACATACAAGGACGGTATCGTACTTCCCGAAGAGGTGGTTGAATACATTGCCACCAACATCACGGATAATGTAAGGGAACTCGAAGGGGCGCTCATTTCACTGCTTGCCCAGAGCACCCTCAATAAAAAGGAGATCACCCTGCACCTGGCCAAGGAAATGATCGATAAACTCATCAAGAACACAAAGCGCGAGGTATCTATCGATTATATCCAGAAAGTGGTATGCAATTATTTTGATGTACCGGTGGATTCCCTGCAGTCAAAAACCCGTAAAAGAGAAATTGTTCAGGCTCGCCAGGTAGCCATGTATTTTTCGAAGAACCTGACCAAATCCTCTCTGGCCACCATCGGGTCGCTAATTGGCAGCAAGGATCATGCCACCGTCCTCCACGCGTGTAAAACAGTGAATAATCTGGTGGATACCGATAAGCAGTTTAAGACGCAGATAGAAGAAATTGAAAAGAAATTAAAATTTTGACAATCAGGTGGGTGTTTCAAGGTGAAACACCCTTTTTTTTATAATGCTTCCCGGTTATCATGGAAGACACATACCGCACACTCGAAAATCCTGCTGAGGGCAGCTTTCGCGAAAAGGGAAGCCGCTTCCTGGCCTTTGGGTATCCTGTTGATAATCCAGGTGATGTAAAGGGGATCCTGGCAGGGATCAAAAAGAAATACCATGATGCACGGCATCATTGCTATGCTTACCGGATGGGGTATTTCGGGGAGATCTCCAGGGTATGCGACGGCGGAGAACCTTCGGGAACAGCCGGTAAGCCTATTTACGGACAACTGCTTTCCAACAACCTCACCAACACCCTTGTGGTGGTTGTGCGGTATTTTGGCGGGGTGCTGCTGGGAACAGGGGGGCTTATTAATGCCTACCGGTCGGCCACTGCCGATATGCTGTCCCGGGCGCCAATTGTAACCCGCTTTGCAGTTAATGTATTCCGGGTTGTATTTCCCTATGATGCCCTGGATGTTGTCCTGAAGATCATGCGGGATGAAAATGCAACCACCCTGGAGCAGGATTTCAATACGCGGTGCAGCATGCAGGTAGGTGTGCGGAAAAGCTGCTCGGAAAAGGTTTTAAAGCGATTGTCATTAATACCCGGACTGAGCTGCGAATTGTTACAAAACACCCATTAAAGTCATTGCCCTTATAAACAAAAATCAATAACTTGATAGCAGAAAAAAACAGTTCCCTGATGAAAAATAAAAGCCTGGTATCCATTACCGATTACAGTAAGGAGGAGTATCTCCGCATACTGGCACTGGCGCAGGAATTTGAGCTCCGGCCAAATCAGATACTCCTGAAGGATAAAGTAGTTGCCACACTGTTCTTTGAGCCTTCCACGCGTACCAGATTGAGCTTTGAAAGTGCCGTGCTGAAACTTGGAGGAAGGGTTATCGGCTTCAGCGATTCCAATTCCTCAAGTGTGACCAAAGGAGAAACGCTATACGATACCATCCGGATTGTTGCCAATTATTGTGATCTTATCGTGATGAGGCACCCACTGGAAGGAGCAGCCAGGTTTGCCAGCGAACTTACCACGGTTCCGGTGGTGAATGCAGGTGACGGGGCTAACCAGCATCCTACGCAGACACTGCTCGATCTTTATTCAATCTATAAAACACAGGGTAAACTCGATGATCTGACCATATTTATGGTGGGTGACCTTAAATACGGACGAACGGTGCACTCACTCCTGATGGCCATGTCGCAGTTCAGGACAACTTTCTATTTTGTTTCCCCCGATGAGCTTAAAATGCCGGAGGAATACAAGTATTTCCTGAACTGCCTGGGATTGAAATATTACGAACAAAAGGAATTTGGCCGCAATATTGAAACTGCCGATATTATTTACATGACCCGGGTACAGAAGGAAAGATTCTCGGATCCCATTGAATATGAACGGACCAAGAATGCCTATGTTCTGAAAAACAAAATGCTTGAGGACACCAGGGAAACCATGAGAGTGCTGCATCCGCTGCCACGGGTAAATGAGATTGACCAGGATGTGGATGCGAACCCCAAGGCCTACTATTTTACCCAGGCGCTTAACGGGGTTTATGTCCGCCAGGCTATAATTGCTTCCATATTGGGACTGAAATAACTATTTAGCTGTATTACTATGTTGCATATGAAAGATAAAAAACTGGAAGTAAGTGCCATTGAAAACGGCACTGTAATAGATCATATCCCTGCTACCGCACTTTTCAAGGTTATATCAATTCTCAGCCTCGACAAGCTCGACAGGCAGATAACCTTTGGTACCAATCTCATCAGCAAAAAGCTGGGCAAAAAGGCCATCATTAAATTGTCGGATACTTTTTTCATTGATAAGGAAATTAACAAGATCGCACTTGTGGCTCCACAGGCCAAGTTGAATATTATCAGGAATTACCGGGTTGTGGAAAAGAAGATTGTAGAGGTCCCCGAAGAAATCATAGGTATTGTCAAATGTATGAATCCCAAGTGTATAACCAACAATGAAAGGATCATAACCAAATTCAGGGTGGTGTCAAAAAAGGATGTGAAACTCAAATGTCACTACTGTGAGAAAATAACCGACCAGGAACACATAGAAATTATTTGAAATACAACGGTTTACCTGATCCTGTTATAGGAATTTACCAGGAGTTCGTCACGATGGATCGACCGGTAGGCAAGAAAGGTAAGAATAATGCCCAATACCGGTGCGATGGCCGACATCCTGAAAAAATGACCGGTATGTTCAACGGCATTCCATACGGTGTAGTAGTAATAGCACATCAACCCTACTGTCAGAAACAATAAAAATGTATTCACAATACACACCCTGATCTGAACTACCCTCCTGTTAAACAGGAATATATTGAAAAAACTGACAGCACCCGTGATGAGCACAAGTGCCAGAAGCGGAATGGTTCCGCGGAGTTTATCAACGGTTTCGGTATCGGTAACCTGTTTCACAGCAAGCGTGGTAAAAACTATTCGCTGTGAATCTGCCAGATTCAATTGTGCGTAGGGTCTCACAAGCATAAGGCTCATAAGCACCGTGACAAGCAGGAGGTAAACCGATTGAACTCGCTGGATCATAGTGTAAGTTTTACGGAATAAAAATAGTAAAACTTTTAACAACTTCGTTGGCAATTTAAGCTCCCCGATTGTTAACAATTTATTGAATAGCGGATTTGGATTTATTATAATTTTACGGTCGGATTATCTTTCTGTTCCGGCTTTGGGTTTTAACCCCCAACACCAAATATAAAAAACAAGGAAATAAATGGACAAGAGAGAGCTGTTGGCATTGATATCCCTGCTG
>Ga0209751_10004221_pt1 | contig 13805 bp, 13 predicted proteins | sample RifCSP13_1_FD_184019 | JGI IMG/M metagenome (GOLD analysis project Ga0209751, IMG submission 184019) | Soil microbial communities from Rifle, Colorado - Rifle CSP2_sed 13_1 (SPAdes) (version 2) | ecosystem: Environmental > Terrestrial > Deep subsurface > Rock core/Sediment | place: Rifle... | reverse complement strand
TCCTCGATCATGAGATACCGCCTGGCGGTGAGCGAATCAGGAATCGTGCGAATCACGCCGTGGTATCGCAGGTTCTTCAGGACGTGGCGGTCGAGGATCGCGAAGTCCTCGCCACGACCCACGTTCCGCAGGAAGTGCGACGCCTCCTTATAGCCGAAACCGTCGAGCTCACGGACAAGGTACTCGCGGGCGGCGGTTGGCGAGGTAGAATCCAACCATGCGCGCAGCGTCGGATTGGCGGCGAAGAAATGGTCCCGCGCGGCGACGAGATAGGCGGCCTTGTGATTGTGAAACCGCACGCGGGTGCGGAGAAAGCGGGCGATCGCAGTCGCGGACCCTCGCCACAGGAGTCCGTTGGCGACGAGACCTTGCACCGCGTGATCGCTGCGGCGTGCCGACGTCTGGATCGCGAGCAGGCAGAACGCGAGCTCGGAGAGCAGCGACTCCTCCGTACTCTCTCGTGCGGCACAGAAATCCGCCAGACGGCGCTCAATCTCCACCCGCCGTTTCCGCCAGTCCGATCGGACTTCCTCGACACGACGGTAGACGACGGCACGACCCCCGTTCGACCCTTTCCTGGCCGACATCCTGACCGGGCGAACGAAGGGCCACGACCACTTCAAGGTACGGAAAGGTTCGCCAAGTCGTCCGCCGGGGCGGCATCGGCCAGGGCGTGGAGGCGCTGCTCCATGATCCTCCTCCTTTCTTCCAGTACAGAGGGGTTGACTCCCCGAGCGCGCAGTTTGCTCCAGTGGTCCTCCCAGTCCTTCCGTGCCTGGGCCCGACCCTCGGGGTCGGGGTCACCACTCATCTTCGCGAAGAAGGAATCGCAGGCGACAGAGCAGTAACTAAGGTTGAACACCCGGGCCGCCTCTTTCCGATCTGGGAGGGCTCGGTAGCGATTCATCGCGTCTTTCGTGAGGTCCAAGAACTCAGAATATCCGGGCTCCTTCACTCGAACTCCCGTCCCTTCCTCTCGAACGATCGCAGGACTCAGGTACGTCTGGGCAATCCGGCGCCCGACTTCTTGCCCCAGGGCCCTGTCTCGGTAGTCCGCGTGAATCTTCCTCAGGACCTCCATGTCGGCCTGTCTGCGGGGGGAACGCGATCCGCCGAGATAGAGCGCCAATCCCACACCAGGTCTAAAGAACTCCCGCGACCGTTTCGCGAGTTCCTTCTCCGCATCCTGTAACGGCTTCTCGATCCGGATCGCGACCGCATTCGAGGGGACAGCGGAACCGAATTGAGGAAAGTACTCGGCCCGCAGCTCGTACGTCCCCCATTTTCGGAACGGGAAGCCGCGGGCGTCGAACCCGAGGAATACTTCTTCGCTGTACCGGTCGATGCCTTCCTCCGCGTCCCCTAAGATGGGCTTCAGGATTCGGGGAAGTCCGACCCCGGTCTTCGCCTCCTGTCGCGAAATCTCCCGGAGAACGCACGGGATGTATCGACGCCACTCCCCGTCCGGCGGCCGGATGTCGACCGAGGTGTTCCCGAACGAGGGATCAAGTGGCACGTCGACCGAAGAGTCTTTCCGCCCGATGAGCTTTATTCGGAACTCGATCGCCACTGGCTCCATGTACTCGAACGTACCCTTGGATCTGAGATGAAGCTGGAGCGTCTTGTGTGCCCGATACCGCCAGCGCGGAGAAGTCGTCGAGCGAGGGCCTCCGGGGATTACCTCATTCCGATTGCCATGACGGAGATGGATCAGCTCTTCGTGATCAAAGGAAAACGGGAAGTTGCCCCAGTACCGGTTGACCTTCTCCGGGTAGTTCATCCATGAGAGCGCAGACAGCCTCCGCATCTCCCACGAATGCCGCAGCCCCAGGAGATGACCAATCTCGTGTACCCACGCCCAGAGGTACAATCGTTCCGCCTTGGCCCGGTCCTCGGACGACGCCTTCTTGTCGGACAGCTTCGCGAACTGAGAACTCGCGCGAAAGATTGCAAAGCCCTGTCTGGCGGGTCGGGCCTCGGGGCGGTAGACGCGGAACCCCGGGACGTCGAACATCTCCCCCCGAACGTCGAACGGTTGGCCGTTGAATTGGAAATGCTCCTCGGACCGCCCCGCGATGAATCCCCACGCCCGCCAGTCGGGCCAGTTGCCCCCGAGCCCATCGTACCACTGCTGCATGACCTGATTGAGCTCTTCGGGAGACCATGTCCCGAACCTGCTATCGGGGATGACGTTGCCGCGCCGGCAATCTACGGACAGGCGTATGCCGGCATCCTTCAACGCTCCTTTTAGACTCAAGAAACGCTTCGGGAGCCCCACCGCGCCAGGAAGGGCCCGTGTGTCGTACCCGGGCTCCTCGGGTCCCAAGTCCGCTACGGACGCCGAGACGTCTACCTCGATTTTCAGGTCCCGAAAGGAGGCGGTCGTCCAATCGCACACGAAGGACCGCACCTTTCCCCGCGAGCCGAGGAAGCGGACGACCGCGGGACCCGGCCGGGAGTCCGCGGACCACGGGATCTCGACGTGAACGCGCGGCCCACGACGGCGATGTTTCGCGAACCCGTGATGCCAGAAGTGGGCAGTCGCGTCAATCTCTATCCGCTCCCTGGACCAGCGCACCTTCGGCCCCTTCGCGATCCACGATTCCAGGTAGTCTTCCTCCGAATCGGGATCCCGTCCGTCCCACCAACGGTAGATGTCCCCGCTCAGGCAGTTCATTACGGGGGAATGCGGACGAACCGGATCGATGTCCACGCGTAGCCGAAGAAGCCGGTCGGCCGTGTGTCCCTGGTATCGTCCACTCACCGGTCCGTGGTACCACGACTTCCACCAGGGTCGCAAGCCGAAGATGAGTCTCCTCTCGGATTTCTCCTTGGGCGTTCCACCCGCTTGGTCAGCCATATTGAAACCGTGCGAGCTGCTTCTGGATCAGTATCTCGTGCCCAACAATGGACACGCCCAGGAAAATGGTCCTCCGTACTTCCAGGTCAATCGACTGGGAAAGGTCCTTGGATGGCACGTCGATGCTGAACGCAACCGGACCGCGGGGGACCTCGACTTCGAAGGAGTCCGCATAGGGATTGGTACGGAGCGTGCGGACGTCCTCCTTCGCGTAGGCCCGTCGGCCGTTCACCGTGACGACTACCGAGTCCCCTCGGAACCCGCTCTGGAGGTGGACGACGAGTCTCGATGTCGCCGAAGTCTCCTCAGTCCTCCCCTGGCCGCTCAACCCCTCCCCCATGGACATGGCCGACCGGCACGATAAGAGTGTCGCCATGCCGCCGGACCCGGGTTTCAGCCCCATGTCTGAAAGTGGCATGCCGCCAAGGGGCAAGCTCTTATAGCCCCTTTCCGATGCGGCTGCGCAGGGGGAGCCGGACTTGGCAACTTGGTTGAAGGTGACAGACAGAAACGCGACGATTCGATACATCGATGTCAGTAAGAGGATTGCGGAAGTCGCGGGGGGAGTGAAGTTCACCGTGGGCATTCCGAATGCAGGGGATTGGATCCACAATCCCGCCCCACCCGTTTCCATCGAGGGCATGGATCAGAATGGTTTCGTTCCGACCGCCAAGGTTCCGTTCGGCTGAGCCGAACGGAAGCCGTAGTTCCGCGGCCTTGAGGTCCAATCAACGGGGGGTTCCGTCCCGGACCGGCTGGGCGCCATCGCACTTGGCGAGCTCAACCTTCACCTCCCGGATGTCCGTGTCGAGTCCCAGGGCCTCTAGAATGCCGAGGGCCTTTTGGAGGGCGGGGCGGGCGGCCCCTGGGTCACCGGCCGAGAGATGCACTTCCCCCAGCTTCCGGAGCGTATACGCCTCGTAGCGGGGCGACTTCACGTCTTTCCCATAGAACGCCAAGGCCCTCTGGAAGTCCTCGATGGCGGCGTCATACCGTTTCTCGAGGGAGCGCACGATACCCATCTCGCGATATGCAGCGGCGATCATCATCGTCTCACCGACCCGTTTGAAGACCGATAGCGCGTTTTCGATGTATGTCGCCGCTCCCGACAGGTCACCGAGCTGCGCCATGGAAGATCCTGCGCTCACCGACCCGTATCCCACGGCACGAATGTCGCCAACCTTTCTTGCCAAGTCCACGCATCGAAGGTTCCACTCGACGGACTTCGGGAAGTCGAGAGACTGATGGGCCATATTTCCCAGATCGTTGCACGCCTTTGCGGCGTCCCGGAGGTTCCCGCTCGCCTCCCACGTCGCGAGCGCTTTCTCGAGATACGCGGTCGCCTCTTCCATCCGTCCGCGGACTCCCGCCAGGATTCCGGAACCACGGTAGGCCTTCGCCACAAGCTCGGCATCACCTAGCTGGAGGCTGCGCGCTAGGACACCCTTGAAACACCCCTCGGCCGCATCGTACTTGCCCATGCGCTCGTACGCGTAGCCCTGGTCCAGCAACGCATCCGCCTCGAGCTGGCCGAGGCTGACCGCTCGGGCGATGTCATAAGCCTTCTGGGCGCTCGACACTGCGCCCTGCCAATCTGCCTTCCGCCATGCAATCGCACCGAGGTATCGGTGCGCCGCCGCCGCGAATTCGGGCTCGCCGGTCTCCTCGCCGCCCGCCAGAAGCCTCTGCGCGGTCTCCTTACACGCATCCCACTCCCCCACGACCTTCTGCAGTTCCGCCTTGAGCTTCAGGACCTCGAGCTTCGTCTTGTCCGTCCGCTGGCTCTCCATTAGGGCGAGCGCCTCGTCCGCATACCGCAAGGCTTCTGCGTTTGCGTACTTCGCCAAGGCGTCCTGGGCCGCCATGGTCAGGTACGCGACGCCTTTCTTCGCATGCCCCGCGCGTGAGTAGTGGAAGGCCAGACTGTCCCGGACCCGCGCGATGTCCTGCGCGTACCGCTCCTCCAAGCTCCGGGCGATGAGACCGTGGTAGGCACGACGGAGGTCGATTGGAATCGCGTCGTACACGACTTCCCGAATCTTCGCGTGATCGAATCGGAAGCGGCCGTCGACTGGAAGCACGAGACGATCGGTGCCCTCCAGCTTGCGGAGGGCCTCCAAGATGTGAGGGCCATCGAGTCCGAGGGCGCTCGCCACGACGTCGGGTTCAAATTCCTCCCCCATCACGGCGCAATAGTCAAGCAGGCGTCGCTCGCTCTCGCTGAGCCTCGCCACTCGTCGCGTCAGGACATCGTAGACGCGGGTCGGAATCGGGTGGGGGACGCTCGCGTCATACTCCCATCCGTCCGGCACTCGCGTGAGGATTCCTTCCGCGAGAAGGAGTCGGATCGTCTCTACTACAAAGAGAGGATTGCCGCCGGTCTCCGCGTGAATGGTTGCGGGCAGGTTCGAGGGAGCCCGCGCCCCCAGCATGGATTGCACGATGGCGGCGCTCCCAGCATTGTCGAGCCGCGGGAGCTCGATCACGTCCAGCAGGCTTTCGGCCCTCATCTGGGATGCAAGGTCTGCAAGGGCCTTCGCCTGACTGCCCCCGAGCTCTTCGGGTCGGTACGTGCACACGAAGAGGACAGGAGACGTCGCAGACCCGCGGGCCGCGTAGTGAAGGAGGGCGAGCGTGGACGGATCCGCCGCGTGGACGTCCTCAATCCATAGGATGACGGGACTCGTGGCGGCGAGGCGCGAGAGGGCGAGCGTCGCTTCCTCGAAGATCCGGCTCCTCCGCAACGGGGGATGGCCCTCCGCCCGATCAACGCCGTCATACTGCCCCGCAAAGAACTGGGAGTTGAGGATTTCCTCGAGGCCCTTTACCGGCTCCAGGTCTCCATCCCAATGGACCAGGACACCATCAAACTCCCGTTCGATCTCCTGAACGGCCCGCCCGAGGTCCTCGATCAGGAACTCGGTCTCCCGCCCCTGAATGATTGCCGCCACGTTGACCGTCGGTCCGTGCTGGACGAGGATGCGGTAGTCTCCGTGGCTCATAGACAGGACGCCTTTCCGCGCGCTCCCCGCTGTTAGGAGACCGATCGACCGCTCAACGAAGTCCTCGATCACGCTCATCATCGATGCGAAGATGTTCGGGTCGAGCGAGGAGCCCTTGCGCTCCGCGTGGCTCACGAGGAGTCCCGTGTTCGTCGCGCAATACACGCTCTCTACCCGAGGTGGCCCCTCTTCCGTGAAGATCCGCTCCAGCCCCGTCTGGCGGAACGCCTCCATGAACGGCAGGAAGGGCGCGAGGCTGTCCGACAGACATCGGCCGGTGAGGACCAGGGCTCCGCTCGCCCTCGCCCCGGCGGCAAAGGCCCTCACGAGGGTCGTCTTGCCTACCCCCGCCTCCCCCGCGACGAAGACGACCCCGCCGCGTCCCGCCCTGGCGGCACCGAACCGATCCACCAAGGCCTGAAGCTCCACTCCCCGGCCGGTGAGCATCGGTTCGTCCCCCGTCGGGAGCACCCCAGTGGCCTCGCTCGGGCTATGACCCTGCGGATATTTCACCACTCGTACCCGCACGGAGGATTCGCTTCCTGGCAGCCGGAAAGAATGATATAGACGGACACCCGGTCGGACGCGACACGCGGCCGGTTGCAGAGGGGCCATGAGGACGTTCATAATTCCGCCGACGGACCAGGAAGCTGCGGACCCGGGGTGGATTCGCTCATGCGCATGAGGAAGAAGATCGTGCTCCTCGGGGACAGCACGGTGGGGAAGACGAGCCTGATCCGGCGGTTCGTCTTCGACGCGTTCGAGGACTCCTACATCGCCACGGTCGGGAGCAAGGTCTCGCGCAAGGACGTACAGGTCGAGACCTCGAAAGGCCCCGTGGACCTCACCCTGATGGTCTGGGACATCCTCGGACGGCAAGGGTACACCGCCACCCACGCCCGGTCGTTCGCAGGCGTGCACGGGGCCGTGCTCGTGGCGGACCTCACGAGGCGCGAGACCCTCGAAAGCTTGGAACGGTACTGGATCCCGTCCCTACTCCGCGTAGTCGAGAGCGTCCCCCTCGTGTTCGTGTCCAACAAGGCCGACCTGACGCGCAGCTACGCCTTCGCCCCGGAGGACATGGCGCGCCTCGCGTCGAAGCACAACGTGGGGCTCGCGGACATGCTGCCGGAGGGCCTCGCGACGAGTCACGCGACGAGCGCGCGGACCGGCGCGAACGTGAACGCGGCTTTTGAGAGCCTTGGACATCTGCTCGCATCGGGGAAGGCCCCCGAGGACCCCATTAAGGACCTGTACGAAAGCCTCGTCGCGACGGGCATCCTGAGGACCACGGACAAGAGCGCGCCGGTAGGCGCCCTGGACGCAATCATCGCAGACTTCTGCGAGCAGGCGCAGGCCGAGTTCGAGGACGACCGGTCAGCGATGATAATCCTCCGCCAGGAACTGATCCGGGCGGGAGTGGATGTGCGAGACCCCGCCAAGGAGAGCATTCTGAGGGTCGTGGACTATCTCGCAGAGGCCGAGACGGACTACAAGGACGAAGCCACAGTAAAGAGCAACCGGGTCCGGCGGCGCCAGTGGGCGGCCGCCGTCTCGGGGCTTTAGCTTCCCTTCGATCGCGGCGGGGCGCGGACCGGATCTCACGCACCGCGGAACCTATGGGCCACGGCCGCTCGCGTTGGGTATGGATTCGACGTCTCCGCCACATGGAAGGCCCCCACTGCGTTCGCGAAGCGCGCCGTGCGCTCCAAGGACCAGCCTTGCAACCGTCCGTAGACGAACCCGGCGTTGAACGCATCGCCAGCGCCGGTTGGATTGCGCGGCGAGACTCGGAAGGCGGGGACGCGATGCCGCTCCCCTCGCGCGGCCACCGTGCAACCCCGCGCCCCCTGATGCACCGCCAACACCTCCACTCCAAGGCCGAGCGCCTCTTTGGCGGCGGCCCGGAGGCCTCGCGTGCCAAGGACCCCCCCGACCTCTTCCTCGTTCCCGAAGAAGATACGGGTCTCGGGGAGCACCGACAACACGAGGGCTCGTCGGCGCTCCGGCCATCCCTCGGGATCCGTGGAGACGTCCAACGATGTCCCCGCGCCCCGGTCGCGTGCCTTGCGGAGCAGGTCGCGTGTCGGCTGCCCCTGAAACCTCGGCGTCCACCAATAGCCCGCCCGATGGAGGTGTCGAGTATCGAACGCCTTGGCAGGGAGGTCCGCCGGCGCGAAGTCAAGATTCGAGCCGTTGAACGTGATCATCTGGCGGGTCCCGTCCGAATGGGCTATCGACAGTGTCCGCCCCGCCCCCGAACCCGTCCGTGTCGTCACGAACGAACGGATTCCCGCCGCACGGATTACCCCGAGGAGGTAGCGGCTGATCGGATCCCCGCCGAGGCAGGCCGCCAGCCCGGTGCGAAGTCCGAGTCCCGCGGACCCGAGCGCAAGATTGGCGGCATTGCCGCCAGGCACCATCGGGAGGGCGGGCACCCAGAGCTGGCGGTCCCCGAGAGAGAAATCCGCCAACGGTGGGGTGAGGAAGTCGACGCAGATGTCGCCGACCGCCACGACGTCGAGCACAATCGGTGAATCGTGACCGCCACATATAGAATGGCAACCGTCACGCATGCGAGCACTGTTCGCGGGGCCGTGATTGCGTCAGGGAGCGGCCGGGGGTGGCGGCGAGCGCGCCGACGGAGTCGACCGCCATTGGAGGGCTCGCACCGCTTTTCCTCCGACATAACCCGACTGGCTTAGCCCCATCAGGATTGGGAGCGATGGGTCCACATTCGGGAGGGCAAGGCCCTCAACCGCCGCAAGCACGATGGGGTCGGAGACCGTGAGCCAGACCACCCAGAGGTAGATGATGATGGCAACGACAGTCCAGAAGAACATCTGGACGCGCGCGAGACTCGGTCTGTCTTCCTCGAGGAACACCTTCCGCCACGGATGCCTGCCCGTCTTCATCACACTCAGCAGACGAGGAACGGTCCCCGAGGCGACCGAGGAACCGACACTGATCCCCATCAGCGCGAGCGTGCTCCCGGGGATCTCGGGCGGAGGAGCGGCGACGCCGCTTCGAAGGCGGATGAAATAGAACCAGGTGAAGACGAACCCGATCACGAGCGTCCATGCGAACACCTGGATCCGGGCGAGACTGGGTCGATCGTCCTTGTCCCTCAGGAGATCAGACAGTCGCTTTCCGTCGCGTTTCAACGCAATCCAGACGATGAGGAACGCCACAAGGACAACCGCCGTGGCCAGCGCGAACGCCTCCTGAACTGCGCCGATTGTCGCCTGCGGCACGCATCACCCCGTCGTGTATCCCGAACTGCCAAGTCCGGGCTTAAGGATTGTGGGAGCGATGGAGACGGGCGGTCCTCCGACCGGTTCCGGTGGAGGAGCAGTTCGGCAGGGATGGCGGGGAGACTCAGTCCCACTTCTCGACCCGGACGGACGCGAAGCCCATCTGGTGGCACAGGTCGTTCGTCTGCTCAACCATCTCGTGCAGCCCGCAAATGTAGGCCGTCGTCGCGGCCGGGTCCTTGACCGCCTCCTTCACGGCGACCTGGACGTACCCCTTGCGGCCCGTCCACTCCGGGGTCTCCGGACGGGAGATGCTCGGCACGTAGTGGAAGTTCGGATACTTCTTCGCCCACGCCTGGAACAGGTCGTGGTACAGGAGCTCCTTCACGTACCGGACGCCCGTGAACATGTAGACGTCGTGGCCCATGTACCCGTGGTGGATCATCCACTTCGTCATCCCCACGAAGGGCGCGACGCCCGTCCCCGTGGAGATGAACACGATGTCCGTCGTAATCGGCTCCCGCAGGATGAACCCACCGAGAGGCGCCATGATCCGGTACCGCTCCCCGGGCTGGCGGTCCTTCAGGTAGTTCGACATGAAGCCTCCCTCGACGACCTTGATGCACAGCTCGACCGCCTCCTTCTCCGTGGGCGAGGACGCGATTGAGTACGGCCGGCTGATCGTCTTCCCGTCCTTCTCGACGAAGATCGACAGGAACTGCCCGGGCTCGAAGTCGAAGACGGGCTGGTTCTGCCCGTTGTCGTCCATCGTGAAGTAGATCAGGTACGTCGTGGGGGTCATCCACGTGACCTCCCGCACCTTCGCGAAATGGCGGGCGGAGCGGAATTTCACCCGGGGTTCGGGGGCCGCCGTCGCCGGCGCCGGGGCCGCGGAGGCACGCACTGGCTGCTCCCCCTGTATCATGCAACCCGCGCGATTCGCGGCCCTCACTTAAACCTTCTGGCCGCGGATGTGCGAAACGGAACGTTGCACACCGTGCGCGGCGATTTTCGTCGAGCTGAAGGGGTCGTTGCCGGGCCCCGCGGCTCTACTTTTTCTTCACGAGGAACACGTTCTCATAGACCAACGCGGCCATCGCACCGCCCAGGAGGGGCCCGACCCAGTACACCCACCAGTTGTCAAAGAATCCGGACGCCAGTGCCGGGCCAATCCACCGGCCGGGACTCATCGCCGCGCCCGTAAAACCCCCGCCCAAGAACCAGTCGATCCCCACCGTGAGGCCGATCGGGATGGCGCCGAGGGTCTTCGCCGCCCCGCGAGGGTCGATGGCGGTCGCGAAGACGACGAACACGAGGAAGAACGTCATGAGGAGTTCGAGGAGCGCGCCCTGCGTGGGGCTGATCGATGCGACCGCGGGCGTCGCGAGGTTCAGGGGCTTGGCGGGGTACAGGGAGAGGAGGACGAGGCCGCCGAGGATGCTGCCGAGGAGCTGGAAGAGGATAATCGCGGCACTGAGGTCCGCCTTCTGGCGGCGGGTCACCCACAGGCCAACGGTCACCGCAGGGCTGATCTGGCCGCCGGAAATCGGGCCGAGGGCAGTCCCGAAGACCGCGATGACGAGGCCGTGCGCGAGGGCGGCGTACAACAGGATGAGCACTGGTTGCGGAGTCAGGCCCATCGCGGCGTTGGCGGCGAGGACGGACCCGGCGCCGACGGTCACGAGCGCGAACGCGCCGAGCATCTCGCCGAGCCCTTTCTTCCACCAACCCTTCTCGATCGGACGACCCCTCGGCGGCAACGAGAGGCCTCTATATATGGATTTTTATTGGACGCAATGAATACTTTCCAGCGCCTACGCGATGTAGCCGGTGTTCCCGCGGTCGAAGCCCTCGACGAGCTGGATGTTCAGCTCCTCGGGCTGCCACGCGACGTCCGGGTACACGAGGTTCGGGAAGAACTTCGACACGTCCTCCGCGATGCGGGTCACCTGGTGGCGGTCCCCGAAGAGCTGGCGGCTGATCTCATGCACCTTCTGGCGGCATTGCATCTCGTCGAGGTAGCCGACGGAGTGCAGGTACTCGTGAAGCAGCACGTGGAACGTGTACGCGCGGTACAGCTCCGGATTCGTCTCCTTGATCCGCGCGAGCGGCACCTTGTTCATCACAATCACATTCGTCGCGACCGGATAGAAGGCACCGATGAACCCCTGCGGGTGGTTCCCTAGGTCCGCGAGCCCGAGCATGAGGCCGCCGCGCGCGTACCCGACGTCGCGCTCGACCGCACGCTTCACGAGCTCGAACACGTCCGCCAGGGACCGCGTGCCGTCCAGGAGCTTGGGGAAGTCCATCGACGGTTCCACGGGAGCCCCGGATATGAACGTTTGGACCACAGGTACGCGAAAGTGAACCCACCGCGCACTCCAAATACGAGGGGGCTCTCCGGTACGCCGGGACCCGTCCGCATGGACCCCCTGTTCTTCGTCGCCCTCGCCCTCGCCCTCGGGTTCAAGCACAGCTACGACGCGGACCACCTCGTCGCGGTCTCGAACTTCCTCGCGCGGAGCACGAGCCTGCGGAAGACGACGTTGATGAGCATCGCGTGGGCCGCGGGCCACATGGCGACCGCGTCGGTGATCACGGTCGTCCTGTACGTGAGCCGGGACGTGTTCCTGGCGAAGTTCCTCGAGCCGCTGGAGTTCGCCGTCGCAGTCATGCTGATCGTGCTCGGCTCCTTGAGCCTTGCGTGGGAGTTCGAGCTCCTCCCGAAGCTCGGACACGCGCACCGTCACCGCCACGACGGAGAGCCGGAACACGAGCACGTCCACATCCACCGCCACCCGTACAGGGACCACGGAGCGATGTTCGGGATCGGGATCGTGCACGGCCTCGCGAGCAACGACGAGCTCCTCATCCTGTTCGTCTCCGCGCTCAGCGTGACGACACTCGCGGGCCTCATCGCGGGCGTCGCGGTCTTCAGCGCCGGCGTCGTGATCGGCATGGTCTCCTTCGGCCTCGCGCTAGTGGCGCCGATCCGCCGGTGGACCGAGAAGCGCGTCCGGCGCGCGGTCGCGCTCATCGCGGGTGTCCTCAGCATCGTGTACGGCGTCCTGATCTTCTTGGGCTTCGGCGGGTTCAATCCGTTCGGATGAGGTCGGAACCCTTATTCCGCGACCTTGGTTCTCGGGGGTCCGTGGGCCTCCTGATCCGTTTCGCGAACCAATGGGTGGCGGGCGAACGGCTGGAGGACGCGGTGCGCGCGACGAAAGAGGCGAACGGGCGGGGCGTCGACGGAATCCTGAACCTGCTCGGGGAGCACTACCAGGAGGAGGCGCAGGTCGAGACCACGCTCCGCGCGTACCTGCAGATGCTGAAGGCGATCGAGGAGCACGGGCTGGAGGCCCGCGTTTCCGTCAAGCCCTCCCAGCTCGGGCTGGAGTTCGGCCGCGCGTACTGCGAGTCCATGATCATTCCGGTCTTCGACCGCGTGCGCGCGATGGGGGACTTCCTGTGGATCGACATGGAGGGCTCGCGGTTCACGGAGGACACGCTCGCGATCTACGGGGACCTTCGGCGGAGACACCACGACGTCGGCGTCTGCCTCCAGGCGAACCTGAAGCGGACCCCGAAAGATCTCGAGCGGCTCTTGGAGATCGGCGGGAAGGTCCGCCTCGTGAAGGGGGCGTACCGGGAGCTCGAGGCGACCGCGCATCGGTCGCGTGCGGACGTCGACGCGGCGTACGGCCGGCTCCTGCGGACGCTCTTCGAGGCGGGGGACCACTTTGCGGTCGCGACCCACGACGGGAAGTTCATCGAGGAGTCGATCCGCCTCGCGAAGACGCACAAGCGGATTTGGGAGTTCCAGTTCCTGAAGGGCGTGCGCGAGCCGACGATGCGCGCGCTCGTCGCGAAGGGGTACAAGGTCTCCGAGTACATCCCGTACGGGCCGAATTGGCTCCCGTACTTCCTCCGCCGCCTGCGGGAGCGGCCGCGGAACGCCCTCACGATGCTCCGCTCGCTCGTGCAGGGGTGAATGCGTGGACGACGCCTCCTTCCGGGGCGCGTTCGACATCCTCTGGCGGCGGTTCCGCGTCGCGAACTGGGCGGAGGGCAAGGACCCCTTCGAGGTCCTCGTGTCAATCGTCGTGAGCCAGAACAGCACGGACCTCGTGACGGAGCGCGTGATGCGCGACCTCTCCCGCCGATTGGCGGTGCGTCCGAGGGAGGTCGCCGCCGCGCCCGCGTCCCTCCTCGTCCGCGCCCTCGGGCCCGCGGGCCTCGCCCGCCAGAAGGTTCCGCGGATCCGGGCCCTCGCCCGCGAGGTCCAGCGCCGGTTTGGCGGCGATCTCATGCGCGTCCTCGACGAGGAGGATTCCCGCCAAGTGCTCATGGACCTCCCGGGGATTGGTCCGAAGACCGCGGACGTGTGGCTCAGCCTCGTGGCGGGGCGGGACACAATGCCCGTCGACACGCACATCGCGCGGCTCGCGCGGCGGTGGCGACTCACCCGCCGCGGGGACTACGAGGCGATCACCGCCAAAGTGAAAGCGCTCGTCCCGTCGACGCGACGCGCCCGTGGCCACCTCGTCCTCATCCAGTTCGGCCGCGAGATCTGCCAGGCCCGCCGCCCGCGCTGCGAGGGATGCCCTGTGTACGACCTGTGCGACGCGGACGTGAAACGGCCGCGGACCGCGTGACGTAATCCCTCGGTACGTTTCGGACCGCCGAATC
>Ga0209751_10004216_pt1 | contig 13814 bp, 13 predicted proteins | sample RifCSP13_1_FD_184019 | JGI IMG/M metagenome (GOLD analysis project Ga0209751, IMG submission 184019) | Soil microbial communities from Rifle, Colorado - Rifle CSP2_sed 13_1 (SPAdes) (version 2) | ecosystem: Environmental > Terrestrial > Deep subsurface > Rock core/Sediment | place: Rifle... | reverse complement strand
CCTACGGCATCGGCTCGGGGCGACTGCTGGCTTGCGTTGCCGAGGAGCACCATGATGATAAAGGGCTGATCTGGCCGGTTACCGTGGCTCCCTATCACGTCCACCTGGTCGCCCTGGCGGGCAAGGGCAGCGACCAGGTGCAGCAGGAAGCCAATGCCATGTATGACGATCTGATGGCAGCGGGTATCGAAGTGCTGTACGATGACCGGGAGGAGAGCCCCGGGGTGAAATTCAACGATGCGGACCTGATCGGGCTGCCGATCCGACTGACAGTGAGCGAGCGCGCTTTCCAGCAGGGCGGGGTGGAATTCAAGCGCCGCGACCAGACAGAGAAGAGCCTGCTGCCCAGGGCTGAAGTGGTCGAACGGGTGAAGGCGGAAATCGCCGCGCTGCTGGCAGAGATCAAAGCGAAAGTCGTCGAAGTGCCGTTTGCAGATTAAGCAGTTATTTTTTCGACTATGTGAGCAGGGCAAGGTATATAATTCCAACGAATTTATTGTCGGGCAGGGTCAAGTGCCAATGGAGCCTTTAGGAGGCAGAGATATGCAAATTCGCGAAGATCCTGAGAACAATGAAACTCGTGCACTGCTCAACCTGGTGGACTTCAGCGGTGCAGACGTGTTGGAGATCGGCTGCGGCGATGGCCGCTTGACTTATCGTTACGCAGAAGAAGCTGCGAAAGTCACAGCGATCGATCCATTCGAGGCGAGCATTATTCGGGCGAAGCAAAACCTCCCCGTCAAGCTGCGCGATCGAGTTGAATTCCAATGCATTGCATTCGAAGATTTCGCCCCCCAAAACCGACCAGCAATGTTCGATACCGTAATCTTATCCTGGGCGCTTTGATGAATCCAGCATGAGGGCATGGTTCATGCCCTTGAGGAAATCTGGCGGTTGCTCAAACCCCAGGGCTGGCTTATCGACATCCATCCCGTTGCCGAATTTTCACATATCAAGGTTTTTCAGCGCGGGACGGTCCTGTTTACCATACCCAAACCGGAGACCTATTGGGAGGATGTATTTCAGGCGGAAGGCGCAATCGCCCAATTGGTAGAGCGAGGGCTTTTCCTTGTTGAGAGGGTTGACGAGTTTGACTACCTGACCTATGCCTCATCGGTGGGTGAACTACGTGCCCATAGGGAGCTGATCAACGCATTCGACAATACTCCAAAGGATGAAGCCAGGTTGTCACAGGAAGAAGAATTGTACTCCCAAGTCGAGGCGGTTTTGCATGAAGCGGGGGAAGGGGCAGAAGTCGCATTTCATGAAAGAGGTCGCGTAGCGCGAATCAAACCGGTGGTTAGTTGATCGTATGCCCGAGGTGCTGTGATCACGCCGCCAATCGATGGTGTTGAATAAACTGTGGGGTGGTCTAACAAGTGGCAGAAATAGCAATCTTGAGATCCAAACCAAAATGATCCAGACATTTTCCGCAGCGTTCGAGTTGTGGAAGGCACCATTGGTTGGGATAATGGAGCAGACATCGACCCGGACGTTTTGTATTACGGCTTAAAGCCGGCCTGGATGGAAGAACCTGCAACTTGTGGAACAAGCAGAAATGTTACAGGACATTCGTGATTATGACGACGCTAAGTCAGCCTTGGAAAAGGGCGACGAAGAATTGATCCCCAGCCAGGTCGTGTACGCCATTCTGGATGGAGAAAATCCCATTCGTGTCTGGCGTGAATATCGCGGCATGCCTCAGCATGAGCTGGTTGAAGAAGCTGGCATCAGCATTCCCTATTTATCCCAGTTGGAGAGAAGGGTGCGGACAGGCTCATTGGAAGTACTGACTGCCAATGCAAAAGCATTGCGGGTTTCGTTAGATGATGTAGTATTCGTATAAATCACGTGCTGCAATCTTTTCTGTTCTCCCCCCAAATATCTCTCGACTGACGCAGGTTCGTCACGCTGAAATTTGATTTTAGCAAAAGTAAAGGATTGATTTCATTGGTGGTTATTTACCTGTCAATTAATGCCTATACCGATACTAAACCAACTAGTTACGAAGCACCACAACTGACTGAGGTTGCAACCCCCTCTGCGAGCGTTTAAGTTCAAGAGAGCGCAGTGGTTTACACCACTTTCAAGGAAATTGTCGATAGATCGAGTGCAATTGTTATCGGGTGGCCTACCAGCACTAAAGGTGTCGTCAACACAGCTCGCGATCCGAAAGATCCCACCAGGCAAGACCCAAATTACTTCGGTATCGGCCAGGTCTACGAGGTGCAGGTAGATCGCTATCTAAAGGGTAACGGTCCTGATTTGATTTATGTGATCCAAAATGAAGGCCTCATTCCTTCAAAGTCAAAAGAAGTTACCGAGGATGAGGTCGTGCAAGCTAAAAAATTATCGAATACCCTTCCTCTAACGATAGGCGACCAATATATTATGTTTCTCTCAGCTTCTGAATTCTCTTATGATAATTTCTCAAAAGACGGACTTTTTATAGGAAGAGGTCATCCCTGGCGATTTGAGGTCACCAGTTCAGAATGTGTTCAACCGGAAGACGCTCTTACAGTGGTCATACGATATTTTCCATCTCAGACGTTGGATAAGTTTATTGAACTCATTAACGATCCAAACGCGGCCCCAGAGATGCCTTATCCAGCGCAGGGCATTTCTGGAGGATGTACGCCTGAGAATATTAGACCATACCCATAATAAAGCACCTTACCTCTGCTTGGATTATGAAGTTCAATACCATGCACAATCGAGTGGAGCCATATAATGCCAGGCTCCACTCGATGTGTTTCGATTGGCAATCAGATGGGGCACGACTGAGGTGGCTAAACACGTACATCAGCATAGCCCAGACGCGCCCCTACGCTGAGGTTAGCCCATCTTGAAGAAGCTGGTGAGCTTCATCGCCAGGTTCAGGTCGCCGGCGAGCTTCAGCCGTCCTTGCATGAAATACTGCATGCCGTTGGCTTTGCCGAGCAGGACATCCTTAAGATCCTGCGCTTCGGCGGTCAGAGTCATTTTAGGGCTTTCCGCCAGACCCTCAGCCACGCTGCACTTGCCATCCCGGATGGTGATGATCCAATCGCCTCCCTCCTCGCCGGTCAGGCGGTATTGGATCACCGCATCGACGCCTTCCGCTGCTTCGGGTTTGAAGGCTTTTTCGTGGTTGAGAATCAGTTGATTGACGGTAATATCAGTCATAAGTGGCTTCTCCTTTTGATCAGGAAAGATTTTCGAAGATGCCGGCGGCGCCCATGCCGCCGCCAATGCACATGGTGACCATGCCGAACTGAACATCCCGGCGTTTCATCTCGTAGATAATCTCGGTGGTCAGCTTGGCGCCGGTGCAGCCCAGGGGGTGACCCAGGGCAATGGCGCCCCCATTCACATTGGTGATTTCCTCGTTCAAGCTCAACTCGCGTATCACCGCCACGCTCTGGGCGGCAAAAGCCTCGTTCAGTACGATCAGACCGATATCACTGAGCGCAAGCCCGGCCAGTTTGAGGACTTTTGGCACCGCCGCCACCGGCCCGATGCCCATAATCTCCGGCGGCACGCCGCCCACGGCGAAGGATACAAAGCGGACCAGGGGCTTCAAGCCGAGCGCCTCGGCTTTCGCCCGGGACATGATGATCACCCCCGCGGCGCCATCGGACATCTGCGAGGAGTTGCCCGCGGTCACCGTGCCGCCTTCCTTGAAAGCGGGCTTGAGCTTCGCCAGCGCTTCCAGGCTGGTATCGCCGCGTGGGCCTTCATCCCGGGCGAAGAGGAATTCTTTTTCGCAGACCTTGCCATTGCCCGAAGGCTCGACAACTTTCACATTGAGGGGTGCGATTTGCTCGTCGAACAGGCCGGACTCGACGGCGGCATAAGCCCGCTGGTGGCTGCGCAGGGAAAACGCATCCTGGTCGAGGCGGCTCACCCCGTACTTTTCCGCCACGTTTTCGGCGGTGAGGCCCATACTGGTAAACGCCTCGGGGTAGTTTTCTGCCAGGTGAGGCATAGGCGAGAACTTGAAGCCGGTCATCGGCACCATGCTCATCGACTCGGTGCCGCCAGCGATCGCGGTCTGGATCATGCCCGCCATGATGGCGGTGGCGGCATGGGCGATGCTCTGCAAACCGGACGAGCAGAAGCGGTTGATGGTTTCAGCCGGCACCGAATAGGGCAAACCAGCCGCCAGGGAGACCATGCGGGCCATGTTCATGCCCTGCTCGCCTTCGGGGAAGGCGCAACCTACGATGACGTCATCGATTTCAGCCGGGTCCAGGCCTTCGGCTCGCTTCAACAACTCCTGGATCACCGCGACAAGCATATCATCTGGGCGAGTGGTCGCCAGACTGCCGCGCCTGGCTTTGCCCACTGCGGTGCGGGCAGCAGCAACGATTACGGGCTCACGGGTAGGATCAAGATGTTTCATAACACTTCACTCCTGAGTAGATAGCGTTGTGGGTAAGAAATCTCCACAAGACCTGACGGGTTTTGATCACCTGGGTGAGCTGACATCAAGTAAATTAACGAAGGCGTCTCGATCATTGTGTACATTCGTAAAACCCGTCAGGTCTGGTAGTCAGGTTAATTCCGCAGCGGTTTGCCGGTTTGCAGCATGTGCCACATGCGCTCCTGGGTCTTTTGCTCACCGCACAACGAGAGGAAAGCCTCCCGCTCCAGGTCCAGAATGAACTGTTCAGAGACCCAGGTGGGGCTGCTCAGCTCGCCGCCAGTCATCACTTTGGCGAGGCGGCGGGCGACCAGGGCGTCATGCTCGGAGGCGTAGCGGCCTTCTTTGAGCATGTGCACGGCTACTTTCAGGGCGCCATATGCATCCCGACCGGCAGCGTAGATTTTCTCCGGCAGAGGGGGCTTGTAGCCGGAAGAGGCCAGGTGCAGCACCTCGCGCTTGGCTTCAGCCAGCAGGTGATCGCGGTTCAGCACCACCCGGTCGGCGCAGGAGAGGAAACCAAACTGGCGCGCTTCCTCAGCGCTGGTAGCGACCTTGGCAAAGCCGATCAGCTCGAAGATCCTTTGCAGGAAAGGCAATGCCTCAGCGCCGTTCGTCCACATGGGTGGGTTGAGAATGCGCCGCATCAGCTCCTTGGTGCCGCCGCCCGCAGGGATTACCCCAACGCCAAACTCGACCTGCCCGCAGTAGAGCTCAGCGGCGGCTACCACCCGGCTGGCGTGCATGGTCACCTCGAGCCCGCCGCCCAGGGCAAGCCCGGCAGGCGCCACGACGACCGGTTTGGGGAAGTAGCGCATGCGCATGTTCGCATCCTGCAGCTTCTTGACCGCAGCTTCGAGCTGGTCCCACATGCCGCTTTGCGCGCCCATGGCGACCATGAACAAATTCGCTCCAGCGCTGAAGTTATCCGCCTCGTTGCCGATCACCAGGCCTTCAAAATCCGTCCCTGCCCGGTCGAGGGCTTCCGCGAGCATACTGATAATATCATCGTCGATGGCGTTCATCTTGGTGTGGAACTCCACACAGGCCACACCATCACCCATGTCGATCAAAGAGGCGCCCGGGTTCTTCTTGATCACCTTGCCGGTTTCTTTTTGTTCCTTCAAGAGCACCAGTCCAGGCAGGCGCGGGATGGGTTGGTAAGCGCTCCTGGCAGGGTTATATACGCCGATTTTGGTACCCGCAGCGCTGTACTGGTAGAAGGTAGAGAGCCCGGAGGCGAGCATTTTTTCCACCCAGGAGGCCGGCGAGAAACAGGTGGCTTTCATCGCCTGGGCGGTCTTCGCCACGCCAAGCGAGTCCCAGGTCTCGAAAGGCCCGGCTTCGTGCCCGAAGCCCCAGCGCATGGAGTCGTCGATCGGTTTGGGCGTATCGGCAATCTCGGGGATGAGCTCTGTGGCATAGGCGAAGCTCTGGTAGGTGATCGCCCGGACCAGCTCTCCGGCGCGGTCCTCAGCAGCCAGGAGGACCTCCAGGCGCTTGCCCAGGTCTGCCTCATCCTTGACTTTGCCGATCGATGCGAAGCGCACTTTGCTGGGCGGCTGGTGCTCCATGGTCTCCAGGTTGAGCGGCCAGAATTCCTTCGTGCCATCTGGCAGGCGCACCTCTTTGTAGAACCCCTGGCGGGTTTTAACACCCAACCAGCCTTTCTCTACCATGCGCTCCATCAGGCGGGAAGCCCGCTCGGATTTCAGATAGCCCAAAGCATGCTCGTCGTGCGGGATGGCAGGGATCAGGTTGCGGGTGACATGGCCGAGAACATCGATGCCGACCAGGTCGATCAGGCGGAAGGTCGCCGTTTTGGGATGCCCGATGGGTGGGCCGGTGATGGCGTCCGCTTCTTCCACGGTGTAATCGTGCTCCAGGAGGTAGTCCAGCAGGAAAGCGTTCGTGCCAGAGAGCATGCGGTTGCCGATGAAGTTGGGTGTATCTTTCGCCGGGACGATCCCCTTGCCCAGCCGGTACTCCCCGAAGCGGCTAATGTACTCGACGACCTCGGGCAGTGTATCTTGGGTGGGGATGATCTCCAACAGCTTGAGGTAGCGCGGCGGGTTGAAGAAGTGGGTCCCCAGGAAATGTTGCCGGAATCCCGCGGAGCGCCCTTCGCTGATGGAGGCGACCGGGATGCCGGAAGTATTTGTGCTGATGATGGTGTGCGCAGAGCGTATGGAGTCGATACGCTCCATAAGCTGGCGTTTGATCGCCAGGTTCTCGATGATCGCCTCGATCACCCAATCGGCCTGGGCGATGATGGGGAAATCGTCTTCCAGGTTGCCGGTCGAGACCAGGGCAGCGTGATCGGCGCTGAAGAAACTGGCCGGGCGGGACTTGAGCGCCCGTTCCAGGCCCTCATTGACGATACGATTGCGGACTGCAGGATCGCCAAGCGACAGGCCTTTAGCCTGCTCTTCAGTTGTGAGCTTATCTGGTACGATGTCAAGCAGGGTTACCGGGACGCCGGCATTTGCCAGGTGAGCAGCGATAGCTGCCCCCATGGTCCCGGCGCCGATAACGACAGCACGGTGGACTCTGTATTTCATATTGCCTCCTTCGAAAATTTTGGACAAGTTGCCAACTTGTCCCGTGTCAGAACATGGAGCTGGATCAGTTCTTGAGCCAGCGGTCGTAGAATTCAATTGTGCGCTGGATGAAAAGCTGGTCGCCCTCACCCTGAAAGGTATGAGGCTGCCCGGGGTAGGTGAAGCACTCCAGGGGTATTTCCAGGATCTCCAGGCGGGCGCACATTTCCAAAGACCAGGTCAGGGGCACCTCTGTATCCTCTTCGCCGTGATGCACGCTCACCGCAGCCTGAACGCGATCCAGAAAATTAATCGGCGAGATGCTGTCGAAAGCCTCCTGCGGGTAGGTCAGCTCTTCCCGGCCGCGCTCCCCGTTCGAGAAGTAAGTGTTGATACGCTCGAAATTTCTGCGCTCGTCGCCGCTCATTGCGCCGTAAAGCACGACCGCCTGGACATCCTGGCTGAGGGTCATGACGCGAGTGGATATCCCGCCGCCCATGCTGTGCCCCCACAAGCCAATTGCATCCCGGGCTGCCAGGGCCAGCAGGCCGGGCTGACCGGCATGCTCTTTGACCAGGGCGACCAGGTTGAGCACATCCACAGCCATGCCGACCCGGAAGAGATTCTCACCCTGGTCGGAGGGGGGATAGCCGCGCAGGTTGGGGTGCAGGACGATATATCCTGCGCGAGCCAGGGCATCGGCATAGCGGGTGGTGTAATCCAGGGTGGTATAGATGCCCGGGTCGATATAGCCATGGATGGCGATGACGACCGGGTAAGGCGGCGTACCCTGGCTGGGGACGTTCATGAAGCTGTAGATGTTCAGCCCATCGCTCGGGTAGACGATCAACGTGCGGGTGAAGTAGTTATTCACCGCCAGCGTCTCCACCTGCTGGATTTGACCGCCGCCATAGCCCCGCGCCGCCAGGCTGAGGATGCTCAAACCGGCATACGGGTCGGGCGTGGCGGTGCTGGTCGCGGATGACTCTGCCAGCGGTTCTGATGACGGGTCTGCCACCTGCGTCCGGGTGGGGACGCTGATCGAGTTCGATGTCAAATCCAGCGCCGAGGCGAGGCTGGTTGTAGATACTGCGATTTGAGAGGCGGGTAGGAGCGTCTCAGGCGAGGTGGGTGGGGGCGTGGATATGCTCTGCCCGCAGGCTGCGCCGAGCAGCATGCACACACCCAGCGTTAGGATGTTAAGGTGCCATCGTCTGATTGCGTTACCAGTAAGCTGCGTCATTGCCGGATATAGCGATTCTCCCTAGCGCAGCTCGCTGCCGGAATAATTGAGAATATGGCGGGCGACGATCAGGCGGTTGATCTGCCCGGTGCCTTCATAGATATCAGTGATCTTGGCGTCACGGAACCATTTTTCCAGCAGCAGGTCGCGGCTGTATCCAATGGGTCCCATAATCTCAACCGCTTTTTGGGTTATTTTTGTGACCACATCGCCAGCCCGGACTTTACTCATAGAGGCCTCGAGGGAGTTGTGTTTGCGATTGTCGGCCATCCAGACAGCTTTGACCACCAGCAGCCAGGCGGAGCGCAGCATGACTTCCATATCGATGAAGTCCCTTTCGATGCTGGTCAGCTTCTGGCGCGGTAAGCCATAGCGGATGTGGATGCCCTGCTGCTCGAGAAGCTCTTTGAGCAGCTCGAGTGTGGCGCGAGCGACCCCGACCCCTGTGGCGGCGACCAGAGGACGGGTGGCGTCGAAGGTCGCCATGGCGCCTTTAAAACCTTCGGTCGTTCGGGTCTCCACCTCCGGGCTGCCGAGGATGTTATCGAAGGGCACTCGGGCATCCTGTAGTACGATCGAGACCGTATCGCTGGCGCGGATGCCCAGTTTATGCTCCAGCTTGGTGACCTTCACGCCCGGGGTGCCGGCTTCGACCACGAACGGGCGCATGCCCGCCCGGCGAGCGGAGGGGTCAATCGTGGCCCAGACCACGACCAGGCCATCGCTCAGCTCCAGGGACTTGTGCCCGGCGGTGACGAAGATTTTTTCACCGTTCAAGACCCACTCGTTGGTTTCGCGATCCAGCACGGCGGTGGTGCGGATGGCGGAGGTGTCCGAGCCGGCTTGCGATTCGGTCATCGCCATGGCGCCAAAAGTGGGCTTCTCCTGGGCGAAACGGGTCAGGAATTTCTTTTTCTGTTCGGGGGTGCCCGTGGCTTCGACGGCTGCCGCGCCCAAACCGCCGCCAGGCGTCACCAGGTAAAGGCCAACGTCACCCCAGGAGAGGCTTTCGAGCATAAACGCCAGAGATTGGTAGCCAATGGGGGGGCGTTTTTCCTTCGGCTCATCGCCGTTCTTTTTGCCCTCTCGCGGGGCAAGGCTACCGGCTCCCATGGCGCGCATCGCCATGTTCATGAAGTTGATGTAATCCCAGGGGACCTCATGCTCATGCTCGTCAAAATAGCGTGAAACAGGTCGCATCATGTTCTCTGCGACCGTCTGCAGAGCGAATCTCTGTTGGGCTATTGGCTTGGGGGTTTCAAAATCGATCATCTCAAACTCTCCTGTTGGTCTTCACACGGGTAGGTTGTCATCTTTGTAGGGCGTTGGGGCGAAGCTCAGACAACCGCCAGGCCGGTCAGGGCGGCGACGCCGCGACCGTTGCGCATCCACAGCTCGACAGGGTGCTCGCGGATGTAGCCGTGCCCGCCCAGGATCTGCACCGCTCGATCGGTCACCAGCATCGCCATGTCAATTGCGCCGGTCAAAGCCAGGTAGGCGTGTTTGCTGGACTCCTCTTTGCCATTGTCCAGCATCCAGGCTGCTTCCCAGTTGAGCAGGCGGATGGCTTCGATCTCGGTGGCCATCTCGGCCAGCATGAAGGCGATGGCCTGCTTTTGAGCGACCTTGACCCCGAAGGCTTCCCGGTCCTTGGCGTAATCGCGGGCGTATTCAAAGGCCGCCCGCGATACGCCCACCGCCATAGCTGCCATGGTGACCCGGGCTGCGTCCAGGATGGGGGCGAAATCGTGCCCATCTGGCTCGCCCAGGCGGCTGGAAGCCGGCAGGCGCACTTCGTTCAGGTTGAGTTTATATAGTGGGTAGGCGTTGATACCCATCAGCTTCTCGCGCTCGCCGATCTCTAGGCCAGGCGTACCGGCGGGAACGATGAATCCCTGGGTCGCCCCTGCCAGGCTGGCGTATACGATCATCGCCTGCGCTTCAGCAGCGTAGGGGACATAAGATTTTTGACCATTGAGAACGTAGCCAGCGCCATTCTGAACCGCGGTAGCGCGCAGCTCGTTGGGGTCAAAATCGAAGTAGGGCTCGATCAATGCGGCAGTATAAGGCAGCCATTCGGCTTCGATCACGGGCGGGATCAGCTCCTGCTTTTGCTCTTGGCTGCCCGCCAGTAAAATGGGCGTGGCGTACAGGCCGGGCGCCATGACTGCCAGCGCCCCAGCCAGATCGCCCCAGGCGAACTCCTCGGCCGCCAGCACCCCGGTGAGGGCAGAACGCTCGCCGAATCCCCCGTATTGTTCGGGGATAGAGGCCTGCAGAAGGCCCAGCTCCCAGCCTTTTTCTACGGTGGGACTGGGGAAAAGCTTACCCTCCTCGGCATCGTGGGCTTTGAGGCGCAGGTCGCTGAGGGCGTAGCGGTTAATCGCCTCGATGAGCATTTTTTGTTCTTCAGTTGGTTCGAATGAAAACATGGTTTGCTCTCCTTAAAGTTGCGCTGGCGGCAGACCTGCCAGTCGAGCGGGGCTAGTCTGCCGGAATACGGTCATAACGAATAGGGATCGGCTGGTTACTGGCCTCGAGATCGGCGAGATTGGCAATGCCCAGCTTTCCCCGCTGGTATAAATACTCTATGTGCGCTCCGGCTTCTTCGAGCGCCAATAATACGTTGTAGCCGTGCACCTCCCCAAACAAGTGGTGGGAAGTCTCCGAGATGGTGCGGGGTACATCTAAAAAGGCGAGCACCTGAGCAAGGCGCTGGCGGTGCAGGAGGCGGATAGCTTCCAGGCGAGCGGGCAGGTTTACGATCGGCTCTTCGTGTCCGCCCAGGGTGAGGCGGATGTCCCCAGCCCACGCCTCGAGGGCATCGAGCGACTTCAGATAGTGCTCGAGGCCGGTTGAAAGGGTGAGCTTTTCCGGAGACTGGTGCGGGCTGGTCTGGTTCAAGACGTGGTCCCCGCTGAAAAGCACGTCGTGCACGCGGATGACTACATGCCCGGCGCAATGCCCGGGGACGTGGAGCATCTCGAACGGTCCCAGGCGCATGCCTGCCGCCTCGTAGGTGAAATCCACCTTAACAGAGCGATAAAGGCTCTTGGTGAGCTTGTACATATCGATCAACTGGAGGCGGCGTTCATCCGAGACGCCGGCTTCCACCAGGAAGTCATCCAGGCGGCGAGCGATGATCGCGACGCGCTCCTCGTAATTGGTCAGGTTGCGCAGGTCGAGCTCATGGACGCCGATTTTGGCTGGCGAGCGTGGCTGGACATAGTTTAAGCCGCCAAAATGATCGATGTGACCGTGAGTGATCAGGATGTGGGTCAGGCTTTCCAGGCTAACTCGCTCGCCAAGCGCCTGCGAGGCAGCTTGAAGACCCGCTTCCAGGTGTTGGTTGGCAGCACCGTAGCCGGAGCCGGCGTCAATTAGGACGCGGTAGGGTTGAGAATCTTGCTCGACCAGCACCAGGTACACCTGACCCCACAGGATGGGGAATTCCTGGATGGGGATTTGAAAAATCTGCCCCCCGCCCGAGGTCTGGTAGGCCTGGATCGTCCCAGGAGCGTAATCCGGCTTCGAGCTCATCGCTTACCCTGGCCTTGCCAACAGGCCGCGCAGGAACAGGCTGGCGTATTGAGTGGCAATTTCATCAGGGGTTTGAGGTCCTTCGGGCCGGTACCAGGTGATGATCCAATTCATCGAGCCGAGTAAAGCCCGGGAGGCCATTGCGGGATCGTCCGAGCTGAATAAGTTACCCTGGATGCCTTCCAGGATCAAATCGCGCCAGAGTCTTTCAAAGCGGTCGCGGCGCGGGATGTGGAGCGCATGGTAGCGTGGCTCCAGCGAACGATGCTCCAGGAGCAAGACTGCCGCCAGGTCCCGGTTTTCGAGCAAGGCCTGCAGGTAAGCGCGGATTGCCAGGCGCAGTTTTTCATCCGGCGGCATGGGGAGATTGACCTCCAGCTCGATGTGCTCGTACAGCAGATCTATAGCCCGGTCGAGCAGGGCCAGCAAGATCTCTTGCTTGCTGGAGACATGGTGGTACAGGCTGGCTTTCTGTAAATTTACCGCCTGGGCGATATCCTGCATGGAGGAGGCGTGAAAGCCTTTTTCCCGAAAGATTTGCGCGGCTGCATCCAGGATTTCATCTCTGGTCATATAGATCTCCTACCGAACGGTCGGTAGACATAGCATATCAAATTAACCCAGGGGAGTCAAGCATGACAAATTTCTTAACTTTCCGGTGTGATAAAGTTGGTGGGAAGCAGGATACGCGTTTCAAGTGAGCGAAGATATCACTCGCAGTGACAGTTCCTCAGGAGCGGCGACCGCGCTGAACCTTACCGGGCCGGGGCTTGAAAAACATCCAGACGAGCAAGGCAAAAGTGGAAAGGGGCCAGAGCCAGACCAGCTCTCCCGGGCCTCCGGGACCGGTGCGCGCACCCAGGCGCTGGATGTGGATCAGGGGATAACTGGCTGATATCTTTAGCAATCCCCTGCCACCAGCCCTGGGGATGCCAGATCTCCACCTGCGGGTTGGCAAGGATGTTTTTGTACCAATCTGAAACATTGCCAAAGCCGGCGCAGCAGTAGAGCTGCCCATCCAGCTCGGCGAAGTTGACTGGCGTATAACGGCGGACGCCGGACTTGCGATCGGTGTGGACGATGACCGTGATCTGCCCGCCCACCTCGGGCCACAGGCTGAGCCAGGGACCCAGCCCCAGCCGCCAAAGCAGAAGCATAAAGCGGTTGAATTGCTTGAAAATCTGGCGTAGCGCCAGCTCGCTTTCTGTATTCATATCTAATAAAACTGTAATGTACGCAAAGTAAATATTTTTCGTTATAAAATAATGAACAATTTTTAATAACATCAAAAAATATTGTTAATCGTAATAATGAAACAATTAATCCGGTTATGGCATATTTTAACCGATCCGCGCTCGGAGGATAAATCAAAAGCGCGGTTGGAATATATGACCAAAACACTTTTGGTCATGATGGGATTTTCTTTTTTGGTGGGCACCCTGTCGATACTGGCGGGGTGGATTTATGATGTCTTTGACTTTTCTTCGCTATCCATCATTCTTATTCTGGATATTGCCGTAATCCTGAGCTACTGGCTTGCTTGCCGGGGCCACGCGCGAATAGCCAGTTATACTCCGGTAATCAGTTCCCTGGGCATAGGGCTGTACTTTTCGGTTGTCAGCGGAACGCGGACATCCGGGATACTTTTCTATTTTTTTGCGATCGTGCTGACCGCGATGCTGCAGGGTGTCAAAGCGCAGTGGATCACAGTTGGATTGAGCATCCTACTCCACGTTGGAATCGGCAGCCGCGTATACCCTCTCCCCCTGGATGAATTCTTAGCCGCGGTGATTACTTTCAGCATTGGCTTCAGTGGCGTCGCCCTCCTGGAGTGGTTTTTTTTCAACCAATTGGAAAAAGCCTTATCCCAAGTGTTAAACTCCGAGGAACGCATTACAAATTTTTTCAACCGGATTCCTGTCAGCCTATACCGCACCACACCGGAGGGGAAAATAACGGATGCCAACCCGGCTTTGTGGAAGATGTTGGGATTCCAGGATCTAAAATCCTTGTTAGAGGTAAACGCCAGCATCTTCTACCCAGATCCCGAGGACCGCAGGCGATCTCTCTCCAATGGAGAGCAAAG
>Ga0209751_10004215_pt1 | contig 13817 bp, 14 predicted proteins | sample RifCSP13_1_FD_184019 | JGI IMG/M metagenome (GOLD analysis project Ga0209751, IMG submission 184019) | Soil microbial communities from Rifle, Colorado - Rifle CSP2_sed 13_1 (SPAdes) (version 2) | ecosystem: Environmental > Terrestrial > Deep subsurface > Rock core/Sediment | place: Rifle... | reverse complement strand
CTGGACCTCAACGGCGATGGGATCACGGACCAGACGCAGATCTTCACGAACAATCAGCCGGTCGTCTGGGACAGCACGCCGCTCCTTGCGAACATGCAACCCGGCGCGCGGGGCACCGTCACCATCGTCCGGCACGCCACCGATCCCGAGTTAGCCGTGATTGTCTCCTCGGCGACCTTCGGCACCGCCACCAAGACCATCGAGCCGACCGTCCGGCGGCCTGCCACGCTCGCTTCGTCGGCCCGGGCCGCTCTCACCGCCAACGGGCCGATCGCAACCAACGGCACGATCCGCATTGACGGTCGCGACCACGACATCAACGGCGCCATCATCCTGAACAACGGGACCAAGGGAGTCGTCTCGGCGAGTACCTACGACCAGGGGGGAGCCTCGAAGGTCGGCGGGACCGACGCGGACGGCTACGACCATTACGTGAAAAAGCCGGCGGACCCCTCGGTCGTCGAAACCAATGCAATCTGGGACGATCCGGCCACCCTGCAGACCGAGACAATGCCGACCAACCCGGATGCGGTCCTGGGCTACTCCAACGGCACCCTGAAGGGCATGTCCCTGTCCGGCGTCAACGGGAGTCAGTACGTGACCGACCCTGCCGCGCTCACGTTCCCGCTGTCCGGCATCACCTACGTGGAACTTCCTACGGGTGCGACGTGGCAGGACGTCGATTTCGGCGAGAGCTCCGGCATCCTCGTGGTTCACAATTCGAGCCGGAACGCGCTATTCAAGAACCTCACTTACGGGACCTTTCGAGGGCTGATCATCGCCGACGATATCGTCCACATCCACGCCAAGATCATCGGCGCCATCGTGAGTCTCACTGAACTCCCCTCGGAAGGCAACGTGATCGGCAACGGCAGCGGTGACGTACTCTTTAGCCGCGAGGCGCTGGCGAACGTCATCGGACCGACCCAGAAGATCTGGCCGACCGTCTCGTGGCGCGAGGTCAGGTAGATCGGACCGTCCCTCCCCTAGGCGGCCGCCCCCGGGGCGGCCGCTCCGCTTTTCAGCAGGACCTGCACCGGCCTGGTCGCTCCTCCCACGGTGATCGAGCGGTGGGGGAAGGGGATCTCGATCCCCTCGGCGTCAAAGGCCTTCTTCAGCCGGCGACGGTATTCTCTCCCGACGACCCATTGCTGGTTCGGCCGCGTCTTGAGCCGCGCCTTGATCACCACCGCCGATTCCCCGAAGTCATCCACGCCGAATATCTCGATCGGCTCCAGGATCATCGGTCCCAGGACCGGATCCTGACGCAACTCCTCGGCCACCCGACGCATCACTTCCACGACGTGGTCGGTGTCCTCCTTGTAGGCCACGCCGACATCGAGGAGATACGCCGACCACTCCATGGTCATGTTGGAGAGCGCGGTGATCGTCCCGTTGGGAAAGACGTGAACGACCCCCGAGAGGTCCCGCAACACGATGGTGCGAAACGTGATGGCCTCGACGAGCCCTCCCGTTCCATTGACGACTGCGACATCACCGACCCGCACCTGGTTCTCCAACACCATGAAAAAACCGCTGATCACGTCACGGACGAGGTTTTGGGCACCGAAGCCCACCGCCAGACCGACGATCCCGGCGCCGGCCAGGATCGGCGTCACGTTCAGACCGACCTGATCCAGAGAGACGATCACCACGAGGGCCCACAGCACGACGAGGGCGAGTGTCCGTAACAGGCCGACCAGGGTCATCACCCGCTGACGCGCCGCGCCGGGCACCGTCTCGGTCCGCTCCGCCGCCGTTACGAGGACCGCTTCCAGCCGACCGACCGCCGCCCGGAGAAATCCCGCGCCGACGTATCCCGCAATAACAATCAACCCGATCCGGAACAGCGACTGGACCACGGATGCGGTGGTCTGGACCATCAGCGGACCGAGATTCTCCATCGATAACGTCATCATCATCTCCTCCATTCCTGGCGAGTCTCACCGTCGCCCGTAGCATGGGCGGGACAGTTTCCGGGCATCGCCCCCGCCGCGCGCAGACGGATTGGCAAGGACTACACCGATCGCCGCAACAGCGCCATCGTCGAGGGTGGATCGTCCGAAAGTCACCGGAGAGCAGAGCGACGGGCGGCGCGGGCCCCTTATGCGACTCCCGCAGCCGCGTACCAGAGGAATTCGATGAGCAGGTAGACCAGCCATCCGATGACCGAGACCGCGACGGCCCGTCCGGTCGCGCTGAAATCGACGGCCTGCACGGCGACCACCATGGCCACGAGCATCCACATGGACGCCACCAACACCACCATCTCGCTGAGCAGAGGAACGATGCCCACCACGCGGATGAGGCCGGGCGCGGCGGAAAAGCCGAGGGGACGCGCCCACTCCCAGATGTCGGTGATCCTCCGAGGTCCCGGAAGGAGTCTTGTTGCGGTCAGGTACGTCAGCGTGGCCCAGAGGCACCACCCGCTGAGCGCCACGAACGTCCCCACGAAAAGGCCACCCAACCCGCCCCGGCCCATTGCTCCCACCCCGGCGGCGAGACCAGACAGGGCCACGACTACGGCGGCCTGGTCGAGCGTCTTCGGGTCGGCCCTGACCCGTTCGTACAAGCGGGCCTCGAGGCTGGCGGCGCGAATGATCCGATTGACCAGGATTCGCATCCTTCTCTCCCATGTGCGGTCCCCGTTCGCCCGCGCGCGCGGACGTCGGACCGGAGACGAGGTGCCGGGAAGGGACGGTTTACCGCGAAGGGTCGCCCCGGCTGTGCACGAGGCGGCCCGTCTCGGAGGTGTCGTAGCCGCCGAGGCCCGCCACCTCCGTCTTGAATGCCTCGCTCCGCACGAGGTCCAGCAGGGGCCCGAGGAGCCGGTTCCCGTAGTGAACCTCGGGGATGATGAGATCGTAGCGCTCCTTCAGCAGGGGAACGAAGTCCAGCCCGAGGGCCCGCGCCGCGCCCAGGATGCCGAGCCCGACATCGGCCACCCCCGCTTTGACCGCGGCGGCCACCGCGAGATGCGTATACTCCTCGCGATCGTAGCCGGCGATGTCCGCGGGATCCACACCCAGCTCCTTCACCTTGTAATCGAGCAGCATCCGGGTTCCCGCCCCCTTCTGCCGGTTGACGAAGACAACATCCTGGCGCGTGAGATCGGCCAGAGAGGTGATGCCCTTCGGATTTCCCGTAGGGAGGATGAGTCCCTGCTCCCGGTGCACGAGCGTCAGCACGACTACCTTCTCGTCGGGCAGCAGCCGGCGCACGTGCGGGAGGTTGTATTCCCCCGTCTCCTCGTCGAGGAGGTGCGACCCGGCCATGTGGGCCTCCCCCCGCTTCAGGGCGAGCAGCCCGGCCAGACTCCCCGCATTGGTCGAGGCGAGATAGAGGTCGGGATGCGTCTGACGAAGGAGATTGGCGATGAGATCGAGGGTGAGATCGTGGCTGCCGATCGCGACAATCGTCTTCTCGATCTCCTCGGGTCGGCGGAAAAGCTCCACGGTGACCGGCGCGCCCGCATGGACCCCTTCGGAAAACCGGGGGATCCGGACGATCCCGTCGGCGCGGACCAGGGACATGATGACCCCCGCTCCGCGGGAGAGGGGGGCTGCCACCACCTTCTCCCCGACCCGACCCACCTTCACCCGGAGGAACTCATCTTCGCCGAGCGGCGAGAGCACCTTCCGGGTAATCGTCGCCTGAAGCGTCGGCCGCGCCGGCACCGCGGTTCCCTGGAGGCGGTAGAGGACCGGTTTGACCACGAGGTCGCAGGTGATCACGGCAGAGACGGGATACCCCGGAATGCCGATGACGGGCCTGCCCTGGATGATCCCGAGCACGACGGGGTGTCCGGGCCGGATCGCGATCCCGTGCACCAGGAGCTCGCCCAGCTCCCGCACGACCGCAGCGGTGAAGTCCTCCGAGCCTGCCGAGGAGCCGGCATTGACGACGACCACATCCTGTGTCGCCACCGCCTCCTCCACCGCGGCCCTGAGGGCGGAAACGTCGTCCGGCACCACGCCGGTGCGGTGCGCCTCGCCTCCCCACTCCTGGATCATGCCGGCGAGCATCAGCGAATTGAATTCGATGATGTCCCCCGGCTTTACCACCGTCCCCGGCGGGACCAGCTCACTTCCCGTCGGGATGACCGCCACGCGCGGCCGCCGGCGGACCTGCACGGTCTCGAGGCCGCATCCGGCAATCGCCCCGAGATCCGCCGGGGTGAGGCGGTGTCCCTCGGCGAGGATCAACTCGGTCGCGACGATGTCCTCCCCCATGACCCGGACGTGGTCCCAGGGGGCCACCGGCGCCTGGATTTCGATCTCGTCGTCGCTCACCGGGTAGAGGTGCTCCAGCATGATGACGGCGTTGAACGGCGGGAGGACCGGGTCCCCCGTATCGACATGCTGGAACTGGTCTCGCGCCCGGAGGCGGACCGGGTGCGACTCCGATGCGGCCCGGGTCTCCTCCGCGCGGACGGCAATGCCGTCCATGGCCGCGGAATTGTAGTGCGGGTTCGAGAGAACCGCCCAGACCGGTTTGGCGGTCACGCGCCCCAGGGCGGCGTCCAGCGGAACCGCCTCGCCCGGGAGCGGCCGGAGCAGTCCCCGCGTCTCGAGCGCACCGAAGAATTTCTCCAGCGCCTCATCCAGCGGAATCGGTTCGAGGTAGACCTTCCGTCTGGCCATCGTTAAAAGCGCCGCACCGCAACCATCTGGCCGGCCGACAGGCCCCCCACGTTCAGCGGAATCGTGATGAGGCCATCGGCGCGGACCAGGGTGTGAATCAGGTTCGACTTGCCGTAGACCGGCTCCGCCATCACCTCTCCCCCCTCGTCCCGGAGCCGGACCGGGACGTAGTCTTCGCGGCCGAATGCCGAGGCGACGTTCTTGGCGAGGCGGGCCTGCACGGTCACCGGCGGCGGCGCCTCGGTCCCCACGAGGCGGTACAGGGTGGGGCGCACGAAGAGATCGAAGGTCACGAAGGTGGAGACGGGATTGCCCGGCAGCCCGAAGACCGGCGTGCCGTTACAGACGGCCAGGATCGTCGGCTTGCCCGGCTTGAGCGCCACCCCGTGCACCAGGACCCCGGGTGCACCGAGGGTCCCGATGATCCCCGCCGTCATGTCCCGGGTGCTCACCGAGCTTCCCGCCGAAATGATCAGGACGTCGCCGTCCGTGAGGCCCCTTGCCGCCGCCTCCTGTAATGCGGCGCGATCATCCTTGACAATCCCCAGCGGCACCGGAACGCCCCCCGCCTGAAGGACCAGGCTGGCGACGGTGGACGAGTTGATGTCCCGAATCTCTCCGGGGCCTGGCTCCGTCTCAGGCGGAACCACTTCGTCCCCCGTGGCCAGGATCACGACGCGGGGGCGCCGAGTGACGGGGACGGTGAGCAGCCCGACCCCCAATAGCCCTCCGATGTCCTGGGGGCGCATCCGATGTCCGCGGGGGAGGAGGCGCTCTCCCCGCTTCACATCCTCGCCGATCTGCACCACATTCCCGCCGGACGCCACGGGACGGTAGACCTCGATGGTGGTCGGATCCACCTCCTGGGTCTGCTCCACGATGACGACGGCGTCCGCGCCGTCCGGCATCATGGCGCCCGTGGCGACCCGCACCGCTTCCCCGGGACGGACGCGGATCGCGGGGGCCCGTCCCATAGGGACCTCGCCGCTCACCTTCAGGTAGGCGGGAAGCCCGTCACTCGCCCCGAAGGTATCCTGGGCGCGGACGGCATAGCCATCCATGTTCGAGCGGGGAAACGTCGGCAGCTCGATCGGCGAGGAGACGTCCGCCGCGAGGACCCGTCCGAGCGACTCCCGGACGGGCACATCCTCCGGGGGGAGCGGGTCCCCGAGGTGGGAGAACAACCGCTGAAGCGCCTCCGCAGGCGTGACCACCTGAAAGAGTTCCGCCATCACATACCTCGCCAGGTGTGGGGGGGGATTATACCAGCGGAGCACATCCCCCCAAACGATTTCCCTGCGCCGTGAGGACGGTTAGGCGGGCTGGACCTCGAGGCTGATATCGAGCGCCCGGGGCGAGTGGGTCAGGGCCCCGACCGAGATGAGATCGACTCCGGTCTCGGCGACGCGTCGCACGGTCTCCAGAGTGATCCCCCCCGAAGCCTCGATGAGCACCCTCCCCGTGTAGCGCCGCACCACCCCTTCCATCTGCGCGAGCGACATCCCGTCGAGGAGCAGCGCATCCACCCCGGCCTCGACGGCCTCCGTGGCCTCTTCCGGCGTCTCCACCTCCATCTGAATCTTCACGAGATGGCTGGCGCGTTGTCGGAGGCGCGCCACGGCCGTCTTGATGCTTTCGCCCCGCGCCCGGATCGCGACCAGATGGTTGTCCTTCACCAGGATACCATCGCTCAGGCTCATTCGGTGGTTGAAACCCCCGCCGACCCGCACGGCGTACTTATCGAGCCACCGCATCCCCGGACCGGTCTTGCGCGTGTCCACGATCCGCACCGGCAGTCCGGCGACGGCCGCCACGTAGCGGGCCGTCTCCGTGGCGATCCCCGACAGGCGCTGCAAGAAGTTCAGGGCGACCCGTTCCGCCTTGAGGATTCCGGCCATGGGGCCGCTCACCGCCGCGACCCGCTCGCCCGGAGCGACTCGATGACCCTCCGGCCGCAGGACCTCGACGCGAAGCCGGGGATCGACCGCGGTGAAGACCGCGGCGAAGACCCACGCCCCGGCCAGCACGCCCTCCGCCCGCACCACGGCCTCCGCTCGGCCCCACTCCCCGTCGAAGACCAGGGCATCCGTGGTGATATCCCCCTGGACCCCGTCCTCCTCCAGGGCGTTCTCGATCAGGCGGCGGACCTCATGCGGAATGACGCGCGGCTCCTCAGACGACATTGGTCCTTGACCCTCCGCAGCAATTCCCGTAGCATAATACCGAAAAGACGTCCGCGGAGGAAGAGGATGCCTGTTGCGGCCGACATCAGCCAGGAGATCCGTCGCCTGAGGGCCGACCGGAAGGCCGTCATCCTGGCCCACAACTATCAGGTCCCCGAGGTGCAGGACATAGCGGACTTCACCGGGGATTCCCTGGGGCTCGCCCGGGCCGCCGCCCGCACGGACGCCGAGGTGATCGTCTTCTGCGGCGTCCATTTCATGGCCGAGACGGCGTCCATCCTCTGCCCCGACAAGACGGTCCTGCTGCCGGACCTGGAGGCAGGCTGCTCACTGGCGGCCACCATCACCGCCGAAGAGCTCAGGGGATGGAAGGCGGAACACCCGGGCGCCGTCGTGGTGTCGTACGTGAACACCACGGCCGAGGTCAAGGCGGAGAGCGATTACTGCTGCACCTCGGCGAACGCGGTGAAGGTCGTCCAGGCCATCCCCCCCGACCGGGAGATCCTCTTCCTGCCGGATCTCTATCTCGGGGATTACGTCGCCCGCGTGACGGGGCGCAAGAACATCCACGTCTGGCCGGGGGAGTGCCACGTCCACGCGGGGATCCGCCCCGCCCACTTTGAGGAAGCCCTCCGCCTTCACCCCGATGCCGGGGAGATCTTCATCCACCCCGAGTGCGGCTGCACTACCAACTGCATCGCCTTCGCCCAGGACACCCCTGAACTCCAGGACCGGATCCACATCCTCTCCACCAGCGGCATGATCCGCCGCAGCGCGGCCTCGGCGGCGCAGAAATTCATCGTGGCGACCGAGACCGGCATCCTTTACCCCCTCCAGAAAGCGAGCCCGAACAAGACGTTCATCCCGCTGAAGGCAGACGCGGTCTGCGAGTACATGAAGCGGATCACGCTGGAGAAGGTCCTGCGGTCGCTTCAGGAGTTGGTCTTCCAGGTGAAGGTTTCGGAATCCGTCGCCGCCAGAGCCCGCACGGCCATCGAGCGGATGCTCGAGCTCGCCTAGGCCGAGCCCGCCCCTTCCCTTTCCCACCATCGCCGCCACCCCGACGTCCGCCGTTTCGGCAGCGCCTCTCGGCGTCAGACCCCTTCGGGGGCTTCCTGCCGCGCGGGAGAGCGCCGGGTCTTCTCGATGATCCGGGCCGCCCAGATTCCCACCTCGTAGAGGAGGCAGAGGGGACCGGCCATCAGTAACTGGTTGAAGATATCCGGCGTGGGGGTCAGCATGGCGGCGATGACGAAGTTGATCAGGACCGCGTACTTGCGGTGTTGGGAAAGATACTTGGCTGTGACGATTCCGAGCCGGGCGGCGAGGCTGATGAGGAGGGGGAGCTGAAAGATGAGGCCGAAGGCGATCATGAACTTGACGGTGAAATCGATGAAGAGCCCGATGGAGAGCATCGGCGTGAGATGCTCGGTCTTGTACGTCAGGAGGAAGTTCATGGCGAAGGGGAGGACCACGAAGTAACAGAAGGCTAGCCCGACGAAGAAGAAGAGGGTCCCGACCACCACGAAGGGGAGGGCGAAGCGCCGCTCGCGCTCCAGCAGGCCGGGGGAAACAAACCGCCACAGCTCGAAGAGGATCACCGGTGTGGCCAAAATGAGACCGGCCAGAAAGCCGATCTTGATATGGGCCCAGAAGGCCTCGGCCGGCGCAACGAAGATCAACTGGGGGGCCGGTTTCGCAATCGACACGACGTACGGGAAACTCTTCTGGAAGCCAAAGGTGGTGGTGAGGACGCGCATGAGAACCGCCATGATGTGCTCGGAGAGGTTAAAGGCAAGGACGAAGCCGATGGCGATGGCGACGAGTGACACGACCAGCCGCCTGCGCAGCTCCTCCAGGTGGGAGAGGAAGGGCATCGTGTCATCAGCCATGGGGCTAAGCGTCCTTGGCGGGGGGCGGTGCGGCGGTGCTGTCGGCCGGCGCCGGGGCGGGGGCCGTGGCCGAGGGTTTGTCGTCTTCGTCCAGGCTGAGATCGCGGCTGAGTCCCTCCTTGAGCTCCTCAGAGGCGCGCTTGAATTCCGCCAGACCGCGGCCCAACGCCTTCCCCAGATCCGGGAGCTTCTTGGGACCGAAGACCAGGAGGGCGACGATGAAGATGACGATAAGCTCCGGCATCCCGATACCGAACATAGGCGCTCCTCTCCACGATGCTCCAGTGCTCAGACTATCCGCCCGGATGCGAGGCTGTCAAGGCAATTTGCCCCCCGGCGGCACCGTGGTCGCCCGCGGATCGGAACGTGAGGGTGCACGGGCGGACAGGAAAGTCGGACGGGGCGCTAGGAGAGGGCTGCGAACGCCTGCGTCACCAGCCAGGCGATCAGACCGCAGACGGGAAACGTGAGGATCCAGGCGACCACGATCTCCAGGGTGACGCCCCACCGGACAGCGGAGAAGCGCCGCGTCGAGCCCACCCCCATGATCGCCGTGCTGATGGTGTGGGTCGTGCTCAGGGGGATCCCGAGCCGGGAGGCCAGTTCGATGGTCAACGCGGCTCCCGTCTCGGCCGCAAACCCCTGCACCGATTCGAGCTTGGTGATCCGCAGTCCCATGGTCCGGACGATCCGCCAGCCGCCGATAGCGGTCCCCACGCCCATGGTGAGAGCGCAGAGTAGGATCACCCAGAGCGGGATCTGAAACTCCGGCAGGACGCCGCCCAGAACAAGGGCGAGACTGAAGACGCCGATGAACTTCTGGCCGTCATTGGAGCCGTGACTGAAGGCCATAAAGGCAGCGGACAGGATCTGGAGCCGCCCGAAGGTCCGCCGGACGGTCCCCGGCCGGCTCTCGGCGAACAGGCGGTACAGCATCGCCATGATGCCGAGCCCCCCCAGGAAGCCGAGGAAGGTCGAAAAGAGGAGGCCGATGAGGACCTTGCTCCACCCCTCCCACAAGAGCGCCGACGGGCCGGCAGTGGCCAGGCCCGCGCCGGTCAATCCGGCGATGAGGGCGTGGCTCTCACTGGTGGGCAGGCCGTAATACCAGGCCAGCGTGCTCCAGAAGATGATCCCGACCATCGCGGCCCCCACCGTGGTGAGGTTGAGGGCCTCGGGCTTGACAATCCCCTTCCCGATGGTCGTCGCGACCGCGGTCCCCGACATCGCCCCGAGCACGTTGAGGACGGACGCCATGGCCAGCGCCTGGAAGGGCGACAGCACCCGGGTCGAGACAACCGTGGCAATCGCGTTCGGGGCATCGGTCCAGCCATTGACGAACTCTGCCGCCAGGATGAGCAGCAGGACGGGAAGGATGAGGAGCAGGCCGTCAGACATGGCGGGGGAGGAAGGACTCAGGCATTTTTCAGGGCGATACTCTCCACGATGTTCGCCACGTCCTCGCAGCGGTCCGTGGCCGTTTCGAGGATCTCGAAGATCTCCTTCCACTTGATCACATCCATGGGCGGGTGCTCCCCCTCGAACAGGGCGGCGATTGCCTCCCGGTAATTCTCGTCGGCCGCGTTCTCCAAGCGGTTAATCTCGATACAGTGCTCTTCGACATCCTCGAGCTTGGGCATATGGGAGACCGCCTTGACCATCTCCTCGGCCGAGGTGACGATGATCCCGCACATCTTTTGCGCCTCGGGGGCGACGGCCCCGATCTTGTACAGCACCATCCGCGACGCTGCGGCCTCAATGGCATCCATGACGTCATCCAACGCCGCGGTGAGGGCATGAATATCTTCGCGATCGATCGGGGTGATGAAGCTCTGGTTCAGCATCCGCATGATCCGATGGGTGATCTTGTCCCCCTCGTGCTCGAATTCCACGATCTTTTTCCACGACTCCTGGGGGTCCCGATAGTGCTCGAACATCTCCTTGAGGGCCCTGGCCCCTTCCAGGGCGTTCTGCGCCGCCTCTTTGAATAGATCGAAGAATTTTTCCTGGCGGGGCATCAACCGAAACATGGACCCTCCGGGGGCGATGACCTGGCTACGCCGTAACCTACCAGCGCCCGGAACCCGTTGTCAACGATCCACCCGCTGATGGGTTGTGAGGAGGCGCCTCCGCTCCCGGTGGCGTTCCAACGCCAGGCGGATCAGCCGATCCAGGAGGTCCGGGTATTTCACCCCGCTCGCCTCCCACAGTTTGGGATAGACCGACGTGGCCGTGAAGCCCGGAATCGTGTTGATCTCGTTGACGTAGAGCGTCTGCGAGGCCCGCTCCAGGAAGAAATCGACGCGGGCCATGCCGGCGCAGTCGATGGCCCGATAGGCCCGGATCGCCTGCGCGCGCACCGCCTCTGCGAGCGTGGGAGGCAGGGGGGCCGGAATCCGGACCTCGCTCATCCCGGGCTCGTACTTGGCCTGGTAGTCGTACCAGGCGCGTTTGGGGATGATCTCGGCGACGACCGAGGCCTCGGGGCGGTCGTTACCCAGGATACCACATTCGAGCTCGCGGCAGTCGAGCCCTCGCTCGACGAGGACTTTCCGGTCGTAGCGAAAGGCCGCCTCGATGGCGTGGGGGAGATCCGTGCGATGCTCCACCTTGCTCACCCCGACGCTCGAGCCGAGGTTGCTCGGCTTGACGAACATCGGGTAGCCCAAGGTCTCTTCCAGCCCCCGCATGACCGTTGCGGCGTCTTCCCGCCAGGTCGGTACCAGGAGCACGTGGTGCGGGGCCAGCGGGAGGCCGGCCTGCTGAAACGCCGTCTTCATCGCCACCTTGTCCATGCCGACGGCGGACGCCATGACGCCCGGTCCGACGTAGGGCAGCCCCAACAGTTCCAGCAGTCCTTGGACCGTCCCGTCTTCACCGTAGGTGCCGTGCAGGACCGGAAAGACCACATCGAGAGCGTCTGTCAGCCAGCGGCCCGTCTCGCTCCCCGGGTCGATCCGGACGAGGGGGCGGTCGGAGGCGCCGGGGACGACCCCGACCCTGCTCCCTTTCCCTTCGGCCAAACCCTCCGGTCCCTCCACCAACAGCCACTCGCCATCATGGGTGATGCCGATGGAGATCACCTCATATTTCGATCGGTCCAGGGCCGCCAGGACGGATCGGGCCGAAGCGATCGAGACTTCGTGTTCGCCCGACCGTCCTCCGAACAGGATGCCGACCCGCATCCGTGCCACTGCCAAGGGATCCTCCGGCGACCGCTCCCGCTAGCGAGGAACGCCTATTCTGTGGTAGGCTCCCTGCGGACCAGGACCCCAGGGTCCGGCCGGGGGGTGCCATGATCCCGGGCTTCAACACGAACATTGCTCACGACAACCAGACGTATCACGTCCAGACCGAGGCCGTGGGCGGTGACGATCCCCACGTCCTCACATTGGCCTACCTCGGCGGTGCCGTGGTCGGCCAGGTCAAGACAAGCACCCGGGAACTCCTCGGACCGCACCCCTCCTTCGAAGCGCTGCGCACGTTGATGATCCGCCAGCACCGCCAGATGATCACGGACATCCAAGCGGGAAAGACCGAGGGTGAGCCGGGGCGGTAATCGCCTCACGGACGCCCAGACCACCGCCGGGTGAGATCCGTATGGAGTCCCACCTGATCCAGGATCCGCCCGACAATCTGGTCGAGCATCTCGGACACACTGCTCGGTCGCTGATAGAAGGGGGGGATCGGGGGCGCAATCGTCACGCCCAATCGCGCTAATCGCAGCAGGTTCTCGAGATGGATCGCATTGAGCGGACTCTCACGGGGCACGAGGACGAGACGCTTGCCCTCCTTCAGGATCACATCCGCCGCCCGACCGATCAGGTTCTCGGCGAACCCCGATGCGATGCTTGCGAGAGTCTTCATCGAGCAGGGGGCGACGATCATGGCGCGGACGTTCGGCGAGACGTAGGAACCGCTGGCGAGGGGCGCCGCCACATCTTGGGCGGCGTGGTAGAAGGTCGCGAGCGCCTTGAGATCCCCGATCGCCCGGGCCGTCTCCTCGCGGATCACGGTCTCGGCGCCCTGCGAGATGATGAGGTGGACCGCCTCTCCCCGCTCGGACAAAACTTCTAACAGACGGACTCCGACGGCAGCCCCGCTGGCCCCCGTGATGGCCAGAATCAACTCCTGCCCCGCCGCGCGCATCCCCATCAGCCCTCGTGCCGCACGACCGGGCCCAACATCGCATAGGCCTCCAGACGTGTCAACAGGAATCAGAGCTGCTTGTAGAGGTACGCGCCGAGGAGGAGCCCCAGCAGGCTCGCGATATTGATGCGAACGGTAAAGCCGAAGGTGAGGGAGAGGATCTTGAGGTTCAGGGTCGCCGGCGGATCGAGTCCCGGGGTGATCCCCCGGGAAAAGATCCGCTCGAGAATACCACCGGGCAAGAGATAGGCGATCAGTTCTCCCAGGGCCGCGCCGATGAGGGCCCCCAGGATGATGATCACGAGAAAGGCAGCGGTCCCTCCCGGTTTCTTCGCCAGGGCTCGGCCCTCCGCTCCCTGCGGATCGTCCGCGCTGTATCGCGCCGGATAAGAGGCGGCTGTATGCTGGCACGAAAGACGAGCAGATGCAAGGGCGAAGATGCCGTCAGCGCGGGAGCGGCCTCCACGAAGTCAGGTATCTCGCGAGTGCGTCCGCCAGCGCCGGGATCGTGAACGCCTCGGGGATGACGTGGGGGACGAGACCGAAGCGACCGGCCGTCTCGGCGGTGACCGGCCCGATGCAGGCCACGGCCACGTCCTTGAGGAGGACGGACAGGTCCTCGCCGGGGAACATCTCGGCAAAGCCCAGGACGGTCGAGGAGCTGGTGAAGGTCACCGCATCGACCCCGCCGCCCCGCACGAGCTCCCGGGCCGCGTCCGCCTGATCCGCCACCAGCACCGTACGATACGCGGGGACGACGTCTACCCGGGCTCCCCGCGCCCGCAGCCCGGCCGGCAACGCCTCGCGCGCCTCGGCCGCCCTCGGCATCAGGACCCGAACCCCTCGCAGGTCCCGATCGAAGGCTTCGAGGATTGCCTCGGCGCGGTACTCGCCGGGCACCAGGTCGGGACGGAGGCCCGCGTCCTGTAAGGCGGCCGCCGTCGCGGGAC
>Ga0209751_10004213_pt1 | contig 13819 bp, 14 predicted proteins | sample RifCSP13_1_FD_184019 | JGI IMG/M metagenome (GOLD analysis project Ga0209751, IMG submission 184019) | Soil microbial communities from Rifle, Colorado - Rifle CSP2_sed 13_1 (SPAdes) (version 2) | ecosystem: Environmental > Terrestrial > Deep subsurface > Rock core/Sediment | place: Rifle... | reverse complement strand
CCTTCACGCTCGGCGGCGAGCCACGAGTAGGCCTCCTCCTCCTGGGCGAAGTGCAACCGCAGGACCGCGTGCAGCCCGTAGAGCACCCGCCGCAGATCGACGAGGTCCTCGGGCCCCGGCCCGCCCGCCGGCAGGTACTCCATGAGGTGCGCGAAGACCCGGGCGAGGTGGTCGATCTCCATGTGGGCACGCTCCATCGAGCCCATCGGATCCTCGCCGCCGACCAGCTTGGCGACCACGGGATAGACGGCGGCCTCCTCCTCCTGCTCGTGTTGAGGTAGCCGCTCGAGCAGGAACCAGCGGATCTGCTCGAGCTCGCGGCGGGCCTGATCCGGCGCGAACACATCGAGCCGGTCCGCGACCGCTCGGATCCGAGCGAGCTCGGGCGCGAACTCCTTGTGCTCGGCGCGGAAGCGGTCGCCAACGTTCGACCCGGGCCCGCGCATCTGGCGGCTCTGCTTGTCGCCCCGCAACGCACGAAGAGCGTTGAGTATGACCGCCACGTCGATCGCCTCCTGCAGCAGCGCGCCGCCTACGGGCTTGAGAAGCCCCACCGCGCCCAGCAGCATCCCGCCGAACGCCAGACCCATGCCCACCAGCACGCTCTGGAGCGCGATCCCCCGCGAGCGCCTCGCGATGCGCAGCGCCTCCGCCACCCGGTCGAGCCGGTCCACGACCAGTACGACGTCGGCGGCCTCGCTCGAGGCGGTCGCGCCGCGGGCACCCATCGCGACGCCGACGTCGGCGGCCGCGAGTGCAGGCGCATCGTTCACGCCGTCGCCGACCATGATCGTCACGCCGGACTCCTTCTCGGCCGTCACGGCGTCGACCTTGTCGGCCGGATCGCGCTCGGACAGGATCCGGTCGACGCCGATAGCGATGCCTACGGACTCGGCGACGTCGGGGTGATCGCCGGTCACCATCACGACCCGCTTGATCCCCGCCCGCCGTAGCGTGCGGATCACGCGTGGCGTGTCCGGGCGGATCGGGTCGTCCAGGATGAGCACCCCGGCCACCCCGCCGTCGGCGGCCACGAAGACGCAGGACGAGCCCTCCATCGCACTTCGTCGCCGGACGTCGCGCGCGCGCGGAGGCATCTCGAGGCCCCGGGTCACCCAGGCAGCCTTGCCGATGGCGATCTCGCGGCCATCGACGCGACCGCGGATCCCCGAGCCGCCCTCCTCCTGAACGTCCGTCGGGAAGGCGAGGTCCATCCCACGGAGGCGTGCCGCGCGCACGATCGCGCCCGCGAGCACGTGGGGGGAGACCTGGTCCAGCGACGCAGCGAGCCGGAGGACCTCCTCGGGCGTCTCCTCGTCGAAGGTCTCGACGTCGGCCAACTCGGGTGACCCCGCGGTGAGCGTCCCGGTCTTGTCGAACAGCAGGACGGTGCCCCGCGCCAACGTCTCGAGCGCACCGCCGCCCTTGACGATGATCCCCCGCTTGGCGGCGCGCGAGATCCCAGCGACGATCGCGATCGGCACGGCCAGGATCATCGGGCACGGGGTCGCGACCACCAGCACGGCGAGCGCGCGGACCGGGTCGCCGCTGATCGCCCACGCCGCGCCGGCGATCACCAGCGTGACAGGGATGAAGATCAGCGCGTACCGGTCGGCCAGGCGCACGAAGGGCGCCTTCTCGCGCTGAGCCTCCTCGACCAGCCGGATGATCCCCGCGTACGTGGACTCGGCCGCCGTGGCCACCGCGCGCAGGTGGAAGCCGGCACCCGCGTTCACGGCGCCGCTGCGGAGCTGCTCACCTTGGGTACGCTCGACGGGCCGCGACTCGCCGGTCAGGGCCGACTCATCCAGCACGCCGGCCGCGGACTCGAGGATCCCATCGACCGGGATCACCTCACCCTGCTTCACGAGCAACAGGTCGCCGACGACGACATCCTCGATCGGGATCGACTCGAGCCCGCCCTCCACGACCCGGTGCGCGGTCCGCGGCGCGCGCGAGAGCAGCGCGGACAGCTCGGCGTGCGCTCGCGCGTCGGCGAAGTCCTCGAGCGAGCGACCCGTCGACAGCATGAACGCGATCACCGCGCCGGCCAGGTACTCCTGGAGCGCGAGCGAGCCCACCATCGCGAGCACCGCGATCAGGTCCACTCCCGCTTCGCGGCGCCAGATGCCGCGAGCCACCTCCCACGCGATCGGCACCAGGCCCAAGACGGTCGTCGCCGCCCAGACCAGGTCGGCTGCCTCGGGATCGTCGGCGACCCACCGCAGCACGGCGCCGACGACGATGCCCAGCGTCGACAGAGCCAAGAAGATCGCGTTCGCCCCGAGGAAGCGTCGCCGCGCCAACGCCTCAGACCCTCGTGAGCCGCGCCCACACGTGCGAGGTGAGCGCGATGTCTCGCATCGCCATGTGCAGCTCGTAGGACAGGGCGTCGCCCCGTACCTCGATGCGGCGTCGCAGCTCGGTGACCGGGGAAGCCGTCGTGCTCAGCGAGACCGCGGATGTAGCGACCTCGATCAGCTGGCCTTCGATCGTCCCCTCCGCGACCTCGGCGATCCCGAGCGGATGAGCCAGTACGAGCTCCACGCGGCCGGGGCCCCCTGGGCGCAGGAACCCTCGCTCGAAGTGGATCGGGCTCGAGTCGTCGGGCGACCAGCTGCGCTGCGAGTACAGGAGGAACGGCTCGCCGACGTGCTCGAACGTCATCTCCTCGTCGTAGCGGAAGGGCTCTCCGCGGGGCCACTCGCCCTCGCCATCCCCCCGCCAGTGGCCGAGCAGGAACGCGAGCGGTTGCGCGTCCGGATGCAGCGCGGGCTCCATCGCTCGAACGCTACCACGGGCCCTCGGCGCGACCCGGCCGGCTCGACCGGCCCGGTGGAGGTCCTGTCGCCGGGGTCAGTTGGTAGCGTGACGGACCATGCCCACGATCACGCGGTTCAACGTGACGCCGGTGAAGTCCACGCGCCTGCACCATCCCGAGGCGATCCGGTTCGAGACGCACGGGGTGTCCGGCGACCGCGACTTCTTCCCCATCACCGAGGACGGTCGCCTGTTCGCGGGGTCCAAGTTCGGCCCGCTCGTGCGGATCGAGGCGGACCACGATGAGGTCCGCGACACCTTGCGCCTCCGCTTCCCCGACGGCATAGATGTCGAGGGTCCCGGGGCGGGCGACGGCGATGCGATCCAGGTGAACTTCTACGGCCGCAACGTGCCGGCTCACGTGGTCGAGGGCCCGTGGACCGAGCCGCTGTCACGCTACGCGGGACACGACCTGCGACTGGCGCGCGTGGACCGGCCCGGCGACGGCAACGACGTCCGGCCGATCACCCTCGTCTCGCTCGCCTCGGTCGACGAGCTCGCGCGTCGGGGCGGGAGCGAGACCGCCCTTGACCCGCGACGCTTCCGGATGACGTTCGAGATGGATGGGATCGGCGCCCACGAGGAGGACACGTGGGACGGCCGCAGGATCCGTGTGGGCCACGCGGTGCTCCTCGTCGAGTCCCAGGTACCCCGCTGCGTGGTCACCACCCAGGACCCCAACACTGGACTGCGCGACTTCCCCACCCTGAAGGTGATCAAGAGCTACCGGGGGGTCACCGGGGGCAACGAGCAGCCTTTCGGCATGTACGCCTCGGTCCTGGAACCCGGGCAGGCACGGTTGGGCGACCCCGTCGAGCTCCTGACCTAGCCCGGCTCACCCGGAGGGTTCGAGGCGCCGATACTGGTTGCATGGCCCAGCACACACACAGGAAACCCGTCCGCCGCATCCGGCCCGATCCGCCGCGCCGCCCCACCGCACCCGCCGCCCGGAGGAGCCCCTTCCTGGCGTCACGTCGCGGGCGCGTCCCCTGGTGGGCGATCGCGCTCGTCGCGCTCGGGTGTTTGGGGACGCTGTATCTGGTGCTCACCTCGGGCGGCGGTGAGGCTTCCCGGCCCGTCACGGAGGACGAGCCGGCGATCGGTTCGAGGACCGGCGGCGATGGACCGGCCGGGATCGAGTCGTCCCCATCCCTTGCGTCCAGCTTCCCGCGGCCCGCGACCGGGGAGCGCCTGCAGCTGCGCGTGCTCTCGCTCGGCGACGATCCGAGCAGGTGCGAGGCGGTGAGCCTGCGGGTAGGCGGCGAGGTCCGCACCGCGTACCACCATGCTTGCGCGGGACGCGACGACGAGCTCGCGTTCTTCCTCGTTCGGCTCACGGGTCTAGCGACGGACCCGGTCACGGTCGACCTCACCCGGTTCGAGCTCGTGACCCATGGCGGCCGAAGGCTCGCCCCGCTGGACCTGAAGGACGTTACCCGACGATTCCCCGTCGAGATCGCCCTCGGCCCCGACGTGAGCCGTAAAGGGTGGGTCGTGTTCGCGGTCCCCGGGGTCCCGGCGAGCCTCCGGTACGCGGACGCCGACCGGGTCCTCGTGGTCCGATTCCCGGGGACCTGGCTCTGAGGTCCTAGACTCCCCGGGTGTCCACGCGGCAGGCGCTCCTCGGCCCAGTGCTGGGGCTCGCGCTGGCCCTCACCCTCGTCCCGGGCCGGGCCTTCGCGACCCCCGAGCGGCAGGTGATCCTAGTGGTCACAGCCGAGCGTTCGTACGACCAGGCGCTGGGAGACCCCCTGCTCATGCAGCTCGCGCGCGCGGGCGGGCTCGGGCTCGTGACCACGAGCGGGGGCGCCGACGACGCGCCCAGGACCGCGGTGAACCTCGGAGCGGGCCGGTCGTCGCTGGATTCCCCGAGCGGCGCGGTCCCCTTCCAGGAACGCGACGGCGGACTCACGGTGGACGCCGCCCCATATCGAGCGGCAGCAGGCGATGCGGTCCCCGGCTTCCTGGGCTCCTCGCTGGCGCAGGCCGGGCTGGGTGTCGCCTACATCGACACTGGCTCCGGGGCGGGCGAGGTCGCGATGTTGACCGCGATGGATCGCGACGGACTAATCCCGTCGGTCTACCTCGACGGATCCTCGGCGAGCGATGTACTGCCCGACGAGGCGTCGGACATCCTGCGGAACTCCGATCTCGTCGTCGTTCCGAACCCGGAGCTCCTTTCCGTCGCTCTGGAGGACACCGAGGCCGGCGAGGTGCTGGTCGTCGTCGTGGGGGCGGGCGCGTCCGAGGACATGCGGGACCGTGGAGACGCGGTCGCTCCGATCGTCGTCGCGCGGGGCGCGCCCGACGAGCTGCTCGGCGGTGGAGGCGATCCCACGGGCCTCACGTCCTCGACGACGCGTCTCGACGGGGTCGTGTCCGACGTCGACGTCGCGCCGACGATCCTGGACTTCCTCGGCGTACCGATCCCGCGCGAGATGGTCGGCGAGCCGATCCGCTCGTCGGACGCACCTCCGTCGGACCTGCACGAGCGCTACCTGGAGTTCCGCGACGTGGTCGGTCCGGTGGGAGCGGCCATCCTCGCCCTCGCGCTCGCCTCGTTGTTCGCCGGCCTGGCCGCGGTCTTCCTGTTCCGCCATCCGGCCCCGTGGCTCGCCGGCGCGATCGCGCTCGCGATGCTCGCGTCCCTCGCGCTGTTCGTGGCCACGACCCCCGCAAGCATCCTGCCGACCCTCTCGTACGCGATCGTGACCGGCTGCCTCGTCGTCGTCGCGGCGTTGGTCCTCACGGTCGCCCTGTTCCGGGGGCGGCGCGATCCGAGGGCCGCCGTCGCGACCGCAGCCGTGTCCGGGCTCGTCCTCGTGGTCCTCGACGGCGTGTTCGGGTGGCCGAGCCAACTCACGCCGCTGCTCGGCGGCGCCGCGCTCGAGGGAGAGCGGTTCTTCGGCCTGGGCAACGCGCATGCGGGCATCGTGCTCGCCGGCGCGGTCCTGGGCGCTGCGAGGCTACCCACGCGGGCCGGGGTAGCGCTGATGACCGCCGCGGCGGCGTTCGCGGGCCTGCCGTTCCTGGGCGCGGACCTCGGAGGCAGTCTCACCCTGGCCATGGCCGCGGCGTTGTGGTTCGGACTTCAGCGCTGGCGGAACCTCGGCTGGCGCACGTGGGCTGTGGTGGTGGCGGTGACCCTGGGCACTCTGGTCCTGGTCGCGATCGCCGATCGCGTCCTCCCCGGGGGCCGGACGCAGCTGTCCCAGGTCGCCGAGGGCGAAGGGGGCCTCGGCGTGTTCATCGACCGGCTGGTCGCCAACTTCCGCGCGACCTCCGCCAACGCCTCAGCCTGGCTCGCCGTGCTGGGGCTGCCGGTCTGGGCGATGGTCGCCATCCGACGTCCGGGGCGCCTGCGTCCCACACTCGAGCCCGATCCGCGCTGGCGCGACGCAGTCGTGGTGCTCGCGCTCGCCGGGATCGCGGGCTACCTCCTGAACGACACGTACGGGCTGGCCGGGTCGTCCTTCGCGTTCGTCTCGGCGGCGATGCTGTACCCCACCCTCTTTTCGCTCCGCGCCGGCGGCCGGGCTAGCGCCTCGATGGTGGAGCGGGCAGGCCTCCAACCTCCGACAGACCGATCGTGAGTGCGGAGCCGGTCCGGGCGAAGTGGGGGCCCGCCAAGGGCAGACTTCGAGCCGCCTCGCCTAGTTGACCGCCCACGCCCGAGCGGTCAAGCTGCAACCCCCTTCACCAAGGAGGAGCCGATCGTAGCCATCGGTGTGGCTCTCCTCGCGCTCGGAGTCCTGAGCGCGTTCGTGCTCGTCGATCTCGTCCGCGACAGCACCTTGGCGGGTAGCGTCGACATGTCCGTCCTCGGGGTGTCGTTCGGGATCCGTACCGCCGAGGAGATCATGATGGTCGCCGTCGGTCTCGCGGTGGTCATGACGGCACTCCTCTTCGTGGGTTCCATTGCGCTCTTGGCCGGGCGGCGACGTCGAGGGTCGAAGCAGCTGGAAGGCATACGCGTGCGTATCTCGCGCCTCCAGACCACCGAACGGTTGCTCGAGCACCGGGTAGAGCTGCTGCTCGCGCGGGTGCGGGAACTCGAGGAGCGCAAGGCGGCGCTCGGCGGCGGGCTCGAGGCTGAACACACTGCGCCGGCCCAGGTCGAGGACGTCGTCGTGCTCCCAGACCTTCCCCTCCCTCCGCGCGAGCCTAGCTCGCCCGAGCGAGCGGGTCGCTCCCGGCTCGACGAGGGCGGACGTTTGCGGTAGCGAGCCGCTTTGACCCCTCCGAAGCGGCCCCGCTATCCTGTGCGTGTTTCCCGTCCCCCGGGGGGGTTCGCGTGAGGTTCTGTCGTCCGTGGATCGTCGAGCCTCTCGTCCTCGTCTTGATCGCGCTCTCCGTCGTGGCATGCGCATCGCCGGACGCCGATCGCGGAGAGCGCCCACGCGCCCTCCCAAGCGTGACGCTTCGAGGGACAGGAGGCGATCCCGTCATCGCGGCCGCCGGAGATATAGCCCAGCAGGGTGATCCGTCCGAGGCCAACCTGCAGACGGCCGACCTGATCCTCGCCCTCGCCCCCACCGCGGTGCTCACGCTAGGCGACAACCAGTACGAAGACGGCGACCTCGCCGAGTTCAGGGATTCCTACGATCTCACCTGGGGGCAGTTCAAGGACATCACGCACCCTGTCCCCGGGAACCACGACTACCACGTCGAGGGCGCGCAGGGGTACTTCGACTACTTCGGCGACTCCGCGAACCCGCCCGAGGGCTACTACAGCTTCGACATCGGGAGCTGGCACCTTGTCGCGGTCAACTCCGGCGAAGGGGTCGTCTCGGATGAGCAGTTGGCGTGGATCCGGCGGGACCTCCGGTCGGACGACCATCTGTGCGAGCTCGCCTACTGGCATCATCCGCGATGGTCCTCGGGGGACAACCACGGCTCCGACGAGGAGATGGCGGCCGTGTGGCGCCTGATGTACCGACAGGGGGTAGATGTGGTCCTGAACGGACACGACCACCTCTACGAGCGCTTCGCGAGGCTGAACGCAGCGGGCCAGCTGGACCGGCATGGGGTCCGGGAGATCATCGCCGGCACCGGCGGCGACTCTCTCTACGGTTTCGGCGACCGGGTGACCGGGTCGCGGGTACGGATCTCGGAGTACGGTCTGCTGACGCTGGTCCTGCACGAGCAGGGCTACGGGTGGGATTTCCTGCGGGCCGAGGACGGGAGGTCGCTCGACGATGGCAGGACCGCTTGCCATTCCTGATAGACGCGGCAGCGGCGATCAGTCGGTGCTCGACGTGCAGCGCTGGCGACTCAACCGCGACATCGCTCGGGCTTCGCGATATGAGCTCGAGCCCTCGGCCCGAGTCGCGCACGGATCCACGGCATCACTTCGCGTCCGATCCGCAAGACCGCAGGTAAATCGGTGGGGCGGGGAGGCCTCGAACCTCCGACCGACGGATTATGAGTCCGCTGCTCTGACCGACTGAGCTACCGCCCCGTGGCGGCGCCATTCTCCCATGTCTCACATGCGCCCCCCTGCGGTCGGAGACCGTTCGACGCTAGGAGCTCGACCCTCGTGCCGAGGCGAGGGCGTCCTCGATCTCGGCTATGCGTTCGTCGGCGCGGATCGCGAGGTCCTGGAGGTCGGAGCGCACGGCGGCGAGCATCCCGGCGATCCGGTCCAGCGAGGCCTCCAGCTGCTCGACACGCTCGGTGAGATCGGCCTCTTCGGCGGCCGGCTCCTCCTCGTCCTTCGCGGCCTCGAGGGTCGTGTCGACCTCGGCGAGATCCGCGACCTCCAGGATCTCGACATCGGCATCCGACTCCTCGACCTCGGTTAGGTCAACGATCTCATCGGCGGCGGTGGCCGTTGCGGATGCGGCCTGCGCCTCCATCGCGGAGTGGTCGACCATCGTGCGCGAGGGCCCTGCTTGAGTCTCGGGCGGGCCCTCCTGGCGGAGCAGTCGCTGGTAATCGAGCAGCCGCTTCATGATGTCGTCGTGGGCGACGGGTGTGAGCTCGTCCTGCTCTTCGTCCGGGGTGATGACGTCGTCGGGCATCGCGGGTTCCTCCCCCGAGTGGCTGGACGGCCATACTACGGGGCCGAACGGCCGAGGTCGATCGGTCTTTCGGGCTCCCCCCGCCGGTGCTCGCCAAGACGTCAGGAGGTGCCTCGCCGCTCCGGAACCCCGGGGAACCTGAAGACCGCGGCAGCGAGCGGTCTACGATGCGGTACATGACGGATCGGGTCCGGGAGCGTTGGGCGCGCGGCGAGGCCGCGCTGAACGCCTGGCTGACGTTCGAGGGTGCCGCGTCGGCGGCTATCGTCGCTGAGGCCGGGTTCGACGCCATCACACTGGACCTTCAGCACGGGGCGGCCCACCTCGAGAGCGTAGGTGCGGTCGCGGCGGCGATCGAGACGGCGGGCGCGGTGCCGTTCGTCCGCCTGCGGTGGAACGACCCGGGGCTCGTCATGCGCGCGCTCGACCTCGGCGCTCGAGGCGTGATCTGTCCGATGATCGACTCGCGTGAACAGGCCGAGGCGTTCCTCCAGGTATGCCGATACCCACCCCTAGGCTCGCGCTCGTATGGTCCTATCCACGGCGCGTTCGGATCGGGGCGCGAACACACCGAGCGCGCGAACGCCGACGTCCTGACCTTCGCCCAGATCGAGACCGCGGAGGGTCTCGAAGCCGTCGCCGAGATCGCAGCCACACCGGGCCTGGACGGCCTCTACATCGGGCCGGCCGACCTCAGCCTGACGCTCGGCCTAGGCAGGTTCGCCAACCTGACCGACGCCGCGATGCTGGCGGCACTGGACGCCGTGGTGGCCGCCGCCGCGGCGGCCGGCATCGTGCCAGGGATCCACGCACCCGGCCTCGAGCGCGCCAGCGCGATGATCCGGCGCGGCTTCCGCTTCGTAGGGTCTGCGGGAGACGCCGATCTCCTATCGTCGGCCGCAGCCGACGCGCTCGCAGGGGTTCGGAACGGGGCGACCGGTAGCTGAGGAACCGGCCCGAGAGCGTCCCGAAGGGATCCTCAGCCGCTACTGGGGTTGCCGGCTGCCCGGAGCGGCCGTCTGCTCCGTTCGCAGGCGACGGAACTCGGTGATGAGGTCCTTGATCGACTGAGGCGGGATCAGCAGCACGCGCCCGTCGTCCTCTGTGCCGAGCGCGTAGTCGGCACGCTGCTCCATCTGGTCGAGATCGTCGTCGCTCCAGATGTCCATCGAGAGCCTCAACCTTCCCGAACTCGGCGATGCGCGGCCACCCTACGCCTGAGGTTCGGGTGCGCAGCCATCCGACCGCCGTAGGTTCAGTACGCCAGCCCTCATCGAGGTGGAGCGGGAGCGACCACGACGGAGATCGCGGGAATTCTGCTCGGCGTGTCGTGGACGGCGCAACGGCCGCTCAAGGTTCACGGCTTCTGCTGCCGATGCCCTTATGAAGAGGCTCCGGCGAGAGCGACATGCGTGCGCACGGGCGCCCCGTGTCGCCTGAGCAAGGAAGGACGTATGGGGACGAACCTCCGTGGGCGAACGACCAGTGCGGTCGCGGTCGTCGCGCTCGTGGCCGTCCTCGCGCTGCTGCTCAGCGGGTTCGCCTGGGGCGCGATCCCGAACGACAGCGACGGCGTGATCTTCGCCTGCTACAAGAACTCGTCGGGGACGCTGCGTGTGCTGGACAACCAGGCGACCCCACAGCAAACGTGTTCCCCGAACGAGACCCTGATCTCATGGAACCAGCAGGGGGTCGAGGGACTCCCGGGTGAGCAGGGTCCGCAGGGTGAGCAGGGTGAGCAGGGTCTGCAGGGTGAGCAGGGTCTGCAGGGTGAGCAGGGTCTGCAGGGTGAGCAGGGTGAGCAGGGTGAGCAGGGTCTGCAGGGTGAGCAGGGTCTGCAGGGTGAGCAGGGTCTGCAGGGTCTGCAGGGCCCGCCGGGTGACCCCGGGGTCTTCGGGTTCTACACGGTCACCGACACGGGTGTTCTCCGGCCCAACCTGTATTCCAGCACGTTCCTCCAATGCCAAGCGGGTGACGAGGTGACAGGAGGCGGTTTCAACTCTCCGGTCGCCGTAGGCGGGGATCACCTTGACACCGTGGCCAACCGGCCGCACCTTGAGGATGCCTGGTTCGTTAGCCTCGTCAACCTAACCACGCGCAACTTCGAATGGACCGCGTGGGCACGTTGCGCCGACATGACTCCGTAGCCGGGTCACCAGAACCCAAGAGGGAACGAAGGAACGCATCCGCCCGCTCAGCCAGGCCCGGAAGCTGCGTGCAGGCGCATGGCACCGGCCACCCCCTTGAGCTCGACCGGGCCGATCTCCCGGAAGGCGACGTCGCACCGCTCGAGGCTTCGACCACCTCCTGGCTGACGAGCACCTCACTCGCGCCGGGGGTGGGCTCGAACCCACATCCTACGGATCAGCGGTCCCACACGAAGATACGCTCAGTCGCGTCCCATCCAGGTGGCCACGTCGGCTTCGTTGCCCTCGGCATCGGCCAGGGTCCACCACGCCGGCGCGTGCTCGTCGCTGACAAGGTGGCCACCGGCGGCGATCGCCGACGCGATACGCGCCTCGGCCTGGTCGTGCGGCACCCAGACGTCGATGTGGATCCGGTTGCGCTGCGGGCGCGGCGCGTCCATCTGCTGGAACCAGAACGGCGGCCCGGAGGAGTGGGGGTCGAGCAGGTCTTCGTCCCCCACCTCCCGGTAGCCGAGCACGGCGCGCCAGAACGGCATCACGTCGGGATGGACGAGCGCGTCGATCGTGACCTGGACGCTCTGCACGGCGCTCGGGTCGGCGGGGACGTCCAGCGCGCGGGCCGCCGCCGAGATCTGCCGGGCCAGCTCGACGTCGCGCTCGTTCAGCCAGAAGAAATGGTCGGGCGTGGTCGTGGTCAGCCGCACGGTCACGCCGTCGGACCGAAGGTCGACATCGGGGTGGTGGTTCGCGACGTCGGCCAGCCTGCCGATCGCGTCCACCAGTGCGACGCCTGCCGCGAACGACCCGGTACGGAAGTGCGCGTGCGCCACATTCGTCAGCACCCGCCAGTCCTCGATGCCGGCGGCCTCGTGGAACTCCTGCGGCGTGATCGTCCCGGTCATGCCCTCCTCCTCATGATGTGGGTGTGCACAAGGCTACCCCGACGATGGAAGGCCGCCGTCAGGGCCCACTGGGCGAGTCACGCTCGACCCTGCACATACCCAGGCTCCGGGGGTGGGACTCGAACCCACAACCTACGGACAACGGTACGTTGCCGGACTCCGCCGTTCGATCACGTCGCGGGCGCGGTAGGCGGCCCGGTCGTAGGTGACGGGGCAGGGAGCGGGTTCAGGAGCTGGCCTCAGCTCACCGCTTTCTTCACGAGCGCGCCGATCTTTGCCTCTTCGGCGGCGGTCAACCCCTTCAGCGCGAAGGAGGTTGGCCACATGGCGCCTTCGTCGAGGTTCGCCTCATCGCTGAAGCCGAACGTCGCGTACCTCGAGTTGAACTTCTGCGCGTCTTGGAAGTAGCAGACGACCTTGCCGTCCTTGGCGTACGCGGGCATCCCGTACCAGGTCTTCGGCCAGAGATCTGGCGCGCTGGCCTTGATGATGGCATGGAACCGCTTGGCCATGGCGCGATCTGGCCCCTGCATCTCGGCGATCTTCGCGAGCACGTCGCGTTCCCCGTCCGCCTTGTTCTTGTTCGCGCGCGCTTCCGCCTTCAGCTCTTGGGCGCGCTCCTTCATCGCGGCTCGTTCCTCGTCCGTGAATCCCTTGGACCTCTCGTTGGTCGCGGTGGTCCTCTTGGCGGACTTCCGCGTGCCCTTCGTTGCAGGTTTCCTCTCAGCCATCGCGAAGCACCTCCTCCGTACAGCTCAGCGCAGCTCCTGGATGCGGACCAGGTTGCCCGCGGGATCGCGGACGGCACAGTCGCGGACCCCGTACGGCTGGTCGATCGGCTCCTGAACGATGTTGGCGTCGCTTGCCTGCAGCCGCTCGAAGGTGCTGTCGAGGTCCTTGGTGGCCAGGTTGATGCCGGCGTAGGTGCCCTTGGCCATCATCTCGGCGATGGTGCGGCGCTCCTCGTCGGTGATGCCGGGATCGGCGGCCGGCGGATGCAGCACGATGGACGTGCCGGGCTGGTGGGCGGGGCCGACCGTGATCCAGCGCATCCCCTCGTACCCGACGTCGCCCCGGACCTCGAAGCCGAGGGTGTCGCGATAGAAGGCCAGTGCGGCGTCCGGGTCGTCGTGCGGGAGGTAAGCCTGGTAGATGGTGATGTCCATGGCCGTCACACTAGCTGCGGATTGCTGACCGGTGCTTCTCGATTCCTGATCGGTCTGGTCACCTGTTTCGCCACGCACGACGGCATCCCCGCCGTCGCGCGCGCCGCGAGGCGCCGGTAGGTGCTGGGCGACACACCGACCAGGTCGCTGAAGCGGCTGCTGAAGGTGCCCAGCGACGAGCAGCCGACCTCGAAACAAACCTCGGTGACGCTGAGGTCGCCACGGCGCAGCAGCGCCATCGCGCGCTCGATACGCCGCGTCATCAGGTAGCCGTACGGCGACTCGCCGTAGGCGAGCCGGAACTGGCGGCTGAGGTGCCCGGCCGACATGTGCGCGCCGCGGGCGAGCGCCTCGACGTCCAGCGGCTGCGCGTACTCCCGGTCGATCCGGTCACGGAAGCGGCGCAGCCGCGCGAGGTCGCGCAGGTGCTGCGCCGCGGCGGGTCTGCCGGTCACCTGCGACATCGTGCCACGTCACGCCGGAGGTGCCCAGCGCGGCGGGCGTCCACGAGATGCGCGCGGTACTCCACCGCGCTTCTGGCTCAGACAAGCCCTTCAACGGGTGAATGGCTGTCAAGTTGGCTGTCAACCGACCCCACCAGGTGCTGCGATCCAGACTCGGGAGCTCGCGTGGCCAGCTGAAACGACAGCTCCGGGGGTGGGACTCGAACCCACAACCTACGGATTAACAGTCCGCCGCTCTGCCAGATTGAGCTACCCCGGATCGGGCGGAGCGAGTCTACCAACCGGCCTAGGACGGAC
>Ga0209751_10004207_pt1 | contig 13828 bp, 13 predicted proteins | sample RifCSP13_1_FD_184019 | JGI IMG/M metagenome (GOLD analysis project Ga0209751, IMG submission 184019) | Soil microbial communities from Rifle, Colorado - Rifle CSP2_sed 13_1 (SPAdes) (version 2) | ecosystem: Environmental > Terrestrial > Deep subsurface > Rock core/Sediment | place: Rifle... | reverse complement strand
TCTTGATTCTGGACGAACCCACCAACGGCCTCGACCTCTCCACAGAAGACTCGTTTCTGCGGTTTCTCGCCAACCTGAACCAGGGGGAGAGGTTGACCCTGCTGTTTGTGACGCACGATATCGCGATCGCCGCGCGCTACGCCACGCACGTCGCCCTCTTTCACTCAAGGGGGGTCGAGTTCGGTCCGCGCGATGAGATGTTGAACGTGAACTCGCTCGAACGGGTCTTCGGAGTCGGGGTGAAGGTCTCTTGCGACCCGTCGGGCTCGGTCGCGGTCCGGGTCTGCTCACAGGGAGGAGAGCGATGATCGAGAACTTCCTCTCTTCCTGGGCTCTCTTTCACAACACGTATCTCGCTGGATGGCTGATCGGCCTTCTCCTCTCACTCGTTGGCGTGCTTGTGGTGGCCCGCGACCAGATCTTCATCGGCGCGGCCGTCTCACAGGCATCAACCCTCGGGATCGCGTTGGCGATGTGGATCGGTGGCTGGGCGGGGACCGGTCCCCTCCCCTGGCTTCGCTCGGATCCATTCCTATCCATCATGGCCGTGGCGTTCTCCGTGATCGCCGCTCTGATCACTGGCCCTGGAGGAGAAACGGCAAGGGAAAGCCACGAGGCGCTCACGGGCTGGGTCTTCATGCTGTCGGCCAGCCTCTCCATCTTGATCGTCTCCAAGAGCCCGCACGGGCTGGAGGAGATCCATCGGCTGCTTTCATCCAGCATCATCGGAGCCACGAATGCGGACGTGTGGACTTTCGGCATGCTCGCCGGATTCGCCGCGCTTTCCATCTGTGCCCTGCATCGTCGCATCCTTCTCTTCGCCATGGACCCTCTGATGGCGGCAGCAGTGGGAATGAGGATCACTCGCTGGGGGGCGCTCACTTCTGCTTGCCTCGGCCTTGCTGTGGGCCTGTCCATCAGGTCCTCCGGAATGCTCTACACGTTTGGCTGCTTGGTGCTTCCCGCCATTGTTGCGAAGCACGTCTGCCGGGAGGTTCGCCCCATGTTTATTGTGGCCCCAGTTGTCGCCGTGGGGACGGGCGCGGTCGGGTTTGTGCTGGCCAACCACTACGACTATCCGCCCGCACAGATGACGGTCGCTCTCCTCTGTCTCCTGGTGACGGTGTCCTGGCTTTCCCGTGGTTTGCGCCACGGCGACGGGGCGATGTGATCACCCCGTCAGACATCTCCGGGTCATCCGGGGCGGGAACAGACTTCCCCGCGTCGCCCTTCTCGATGGCGCCGGAAGCTGCTGCGCGCTGCTTACCACACGGTTGGGAAAAATGATTGCATTGTTCTGGATCGACAGGATAAACTACTTAGTTGGAAACCACAACGCTAAGACACGTCGCATCGCCGGATGAGTGGCCGGCACTGTAGATTCCAAGCCGATCGGCTGATCTCAACGTCGGTTACACAACTCATTCCTGAAGACCCTGCAACCTGGACCATAAAGGAGGCTAGAGTGGTCAAGATCGGATCGAAGGCACCGGATTTCACCGCCAATACGACAAAGGGCCCTATTACCCTGTCACAGTTTCGCGGGAAATGGGTCCTGCTTTTCGCGCACCCGGCCGACTTCACGCCGGTCTGCACAACGGAATTTATCGAATTCGCCAGGCGCAACAAGGAGTTCAAGGATCTCGGGTGCGAAGTCATCGGCCTGAGTGTCGATAGCATCTATTCGCACATCGAGTGGCTGCGTCAGATGGAGGAGACGGCCAAGGTCAAGATCGAGTTCCCGGTGGTCGCCGATCCCGAGAAGATCGTGGCGAACCTGTACGACCTGATCAATCCGGAGGTCGGCCTGACCGTCCGTGGCGTCTTTTTCATCGACCCGGAGGGTGTCGTCCGCTTCTCGATGTACTACCCGATCCCCTTCGGCCGGAACATCGACGAGATCCTCAGGAGTCTGAAGGCGTTGCAGACTGTGGACAAGTATAAGGTCGCCTGTCCGGTCAACTGGCAGCCAGGTCAGGAGGTCATCGAGCCGGCGCCGCAAACCCTCGAGGAGGCCGACAAGCGCGCCAAGGAAGTAGGCGCCAACCGCTGGTACTGGAAGACGAAGAGGATCTAGCGGCGATCCGACTGATGCGGCGCATCGTCGTTCGCGCTCCCGCCTGCGGCGATAGCATTGCCCTCCTGAGACGGGTCTTTCGAATCCACGCCGAGGAGCTTCAGGCCGGCGAGCGGGTTGAATTCACCTTTGACGCCGAGCGATTTCCGTTCGCGGCGGCGATCTTCGAATCGTTGATGGCCGGCGCCGGCCTGAGGCTCATCGCTACCCGGGAAGAAGACGGAGCCCGGGTCTTCGAAGTGGAGAAGGCGTAGCACGTGTTGCCGGGATCGGTTGCGCCGAAGTTTGCGAAGCAGATAGCGGGCGCTCTGTGCGGACTGCTCTTCCTCGGCGGCTTCTTGGCCACCCCGGCGGCGTTCGCTCATGCCAAGCTGATCCGCTCCCAGCCTAAGCCCTTCGAGGCGCTCGCTATGCCGCCAGCGGAGGTGAAGCTCTGGTTCAACGAGCGCCTCGAAGATGAGTTCAACTCGATCGAGGTGACGGACGCGAATGGCCGGCGCGTTGAAAATGGGGTCGCGCAGGTGAATCCGCAGGACCGGACGAATCTCGTTATGCGACTCGGGAATCTCTCCTCCGGGTCGTATGTGATCCGCTGGAGGATACTCTCGCTCGACGGCCATCCGGCGCGCGGCCGTTTCATCTTCAGCGTGAAGTAGCTCCGCACTTACGCGGCAGTCGTGATCAGCTCGCGTGAACCATTCGAATGGGAGAACGCATTGGGCAGCTCCAGGAAGAGATGGGGCAGGCCCGGAAATCGGCGAAGCCTGATAGCGCCATCATGTCCTGAAAGGAGAGACAGGTGACCGTGCTCCGGGGCAACTGGGAGGAGGAGACAAGGCTCTGGTATGTGGCCCTCTTGCGGATCTTTTTCGGCTACTACTTCCTTTTCGATGGGCTCGGGAAGCTGACCAGCGGCTTCACCCGGCCCGGCGTCCTGGAGAAACGTCTCCTCCTCTGGGCCAGCGAGACGGCGTTTGAGTGGTACAAGCCCTTCCTGAAGAGCGTGGCGATCCCCCATCATCAACTCTTTGCTCAGCTTATCGCCTGGGGAATGATACTGGCCGGCCTGGCGCTCCTGTTTGGCCTCTTCACCAGGCCGGCCGCCCTGGCCGGGATCTTCATGACGCTCAACTTCTTCCTGGCCAAGGGAGGCGGGTCGCCGGCCACCACCTCGGACCAGGGGTTCATAGCCGGTCTTTTCGTGGTCCTTCTGACCCGTTCCGGCCGTTCGTTTGGACTCGATCGATGGTTGGCCCGACGGTATCCGAACTCGCCGCTCTGGTAGATCACTGACCGGGCCAGATGGGCGAGCGATCTGGCTTGGTCTGGGGTGGCGAAGCCGTGGTAAGCAAGCTGCAAAAGTGATATTGAAGCCGGTCGCACCGCTCTGCTATACTGACGCACGATCACCGTCATCCCCGTGATTTCATAAGGACCATTCGATGGGGTCGAGCCGGGATGAATGAAGCCGTTCGGCCCTGAAACCATGATGCGTGACACGTGTCACACAACATCATAACCGGGAGGAGGAAACACGTATGAAGCGCACAGCGTTCGTCGCAGGTGGGTTATTTCTGTTCACTGCTATTGCCCACAGCCAAGTGAGCGCCCAGACGGCTGAGGTAGAGCTGCTCAGCTCAAAGGGAAAGACCGTGGGTCGCGCGACTCTTAGCCAGCAACAGGGGGGCGTCAGAATCTCCTTGCAGGCCTGGAAACTCTCCCCTGGGCCCCATGGGTTCCACATCCACGCCGTCGGCAAGTGTGATCGGCCCGACTTCACATCGGCCGGCGGCCACTTTAACCCGGACGGAAAGAAGCACGGGGTGAAGAATCCAGCAGGCGCGCATGCGGGGGATCTACCCAACCTAGTGGTAGGGCCTGACGGCACCGTTTCCGCCGAGGTAATTGCCTCTCAGGTCACTCTTGAGCCGGGCAAAAATTCTCTCTTCGGCCGCGAAGGCTCAGCTCTGGTGATCCATATGGCCCCAGATGACGACACAACCGATCCCGCCGGAAACGCCGGGGCCAGGATCGCCTGTGGCGTGATTTCCTCTAAGTGATCGCGTCTTAGTGATCGCGCAAACGACATCGTTGGCGGGGCCACATCGATCTTTCCTCGAGGGCAAAGGAGGGATCTCTGGACTACGGAAGTGTCTGGAAATTGACCTGTCAGAGGCAGGATCGCCTGAGAAAGAAAGCCCGCCTTTTCCCCACAGGGGCGGATTGGCGAACCGGTAAGGCGGCGAGATGACGGAGGATCTGTTCGATGCCCGCGCGCTCCGATCTGGAGAGGGATCGCCCGCCGTAACGGATCTGGTAGTAGATCTCGACGACCCGCGAGACCTCTGCAAGTTCCGGCCACCCGCTCGACTCCACGGCTGCGGCGAACTCTCTGGGGGTTAGGCCTTTTCCCTTGGCAAACCCTCTCCGAGCCAGCACACGGAGCAGCTCCTGGTAGAATTGCACGGCGCCGTGGCCGCTCCGCTTCCTGAAGCGGCCCCAGCCGAATGCCCCTTTGCGTACCCCCACCAACATACTTGCGCACGCGATGCTGATCGCCAGCAGGAGCAGCCCGGCTCCGTGTAGTCTGGCGGCGAGAGTGAGCGTTGCTGCCTTCGCCGCCCGCTCGAATCCCCGGAAGAGCCCGATCGCCTGCCATCGGAGCAGGTCGGCTCGCCGCCTCGCGACCGAAGCGATGCGAAGCTGATCGAAGAGATTGTACGAGACGACGTAGCGGTCCCATCGCATCCCGAGCGCATCCAGGTATCTGGACCCGCGGGCGAGGAGGCTGTTCCTGGTCACCTCGCTGCTGGCTCTCGGCGATGGATCGAACGTGACCCAGCCGCCCCGATGGAAATAGGCCTCGACCCAGGAATGGGCATCCCGCTGTCTCACCGCAAGGTAGCCCCCGTACTCATTCCACTCCCCACGTTGGAACCCATTCACCACCCTGGCAGGGATCCCGGCAGCCCTGAGGAGCACCGCCATGCTGGCGGCAAAATACTCGCAATTGCCTTCGCGCTGAACGAATAGGAAATCTTCGAGCGGATCGAACTGGCTGTCCCTCTGCAGATCGAGGGTGTAGCGATATCTCTCGCGGAGATATCCCTCGACCCGGCGAGCGACCTCGAGAGGGTTACGCGCGCCCCTGGCGAGCTCTTCTGCCAGTGCCCTGACCCTTGGTGCCAGTGGCGGGACCTGCAGGTAGCTTTCCCGGATCGCGTCGGGATACGTCTCCTCTGCGCTCCCCGGGGCGACAGGATCGGCGATCTCCAGCTCGGAGAGGACCGAGTACCGTATCCGCTGAGAAGGTGGGCTCGGGAGACTGACGGTTCCCCTCGCGTCGGTGAAAAGGCGCGGGAAATCTCCAAGCATCTGGATGAGTCGTGGCGCGGCAAACAGGATATCTGTGCCGATCGGTTCGAGCTCGATCTCCTGGCGGACCAGTCGCCCCGCTCCGGATGGCGTCCCGAAGGTCGCAAGCCCCCCGCGGCTTCGCTCGGGCAGCTCTCGGTCCAGTCCGGTCATCTTCCAGGTGGTGCCGTCGAACCGATCGAAAGCCACCCCGCGCCAGCGGAAGGGGAGCCGTTGAAGATCGTCTGGCCGCACGTTCGGCAGCCTGATTCGCATGACGATGTTCGACTCCGTCTGGATCTTGCCGAGGCTACCCAGCTCGACCTGCTCCGAGAAGCCGGCCACCATCGCACCCGCCGTCGCCTTTCCGGGGAGGAAGGCGCGCCCGGCCCTGGGGATGGCGATGAAGAGCACAATACTGATCAGCAAGGCCATGAAGGAGACGGCCAGGCTGGTGGGAAGTAACCTGGCGGGCATCGCGTTCCATTCAGGGCGCCCATCCGCCCCTTCCTGCTTCAGGTGAAGCAGGAGGAACGTCCAGATCCCGAGGAAGAGGTAGGAGAGGAAGACCACCAGAAAGCCCATGTTTGTCGTGGTGGCGGATGCCGCCATCAATTGGAAGAAACTGATGATGAAGAGATCGCGGAAATCCCGGTCGGTCGTGCGGAGAAAGAGCTTGAGGAGCCCGAGCAGCGTAAGCAGGTGGATCAGGCCGTGCAGGAGAGAGTCGGCCAGGTACAGGACATCGGCAGCGAGGAGGAGAGGCAGGAGGCCCATGGCGATCCGCTGCGCGATTCGTCTGGACCGAGGCGAGAGGCTTTGCGCCTCGCTTCTGAAACCCAGAATCAGGCCAAGCCCGACGAGAAGGGTCTCGGCCGAGCCGAGCAGGTCGGCCAGCCAGAGGGCCAGCAGACCGTCGCCAATGAGGAGGAAGGAGGAGAGCCGGAACCACTGGTCGAAGGTCACCGAGGCATCCCCTGTGGCGGAAGCGCGACCCTTATGAGGCGGCCTCCCTCGCCTTGTGCCCCGGGGATCGCGGCAAGTCCTCGGCCGAGCCAAACCGTGACGGTTGTTGCCTCATGCGGCGCGCCATCACCCATGCCCACCGGTCCGGGCGCCTCGTCTGAGACCGGCGGCGCGTAGCGAGCGAGATGCTCGAGCAGGTGAAACAGCCCCGCCTCGCCCCGAAGGGCTCCCTGCTGGCCGCCACGACCGCGAAGCTCGACCTCGCCCCCCCTTCGCAGCAGGTGAGCGGCGAGAGAGGCGACAAACGTGATGTCGTGTTCTAGTCGCTCGATCTCATCGGGTTTTTCAGGCGAAGGCGCCGGGTCCACGAGGAGCAGAGTGATCCGTCCGCCCTCTTCCGACTCCAACTCCTTCACCATCGGCCGGTCCAGCTTTGCCGATTGCTTCCAGTGGATCAGGCGCGGATCGTCCCCGACGCGGAAGAGGCGCAGGTCGTGGAGGTCTGCCCCTGGCCCACGCACCGGCCGTGCCGAGACCCCGGCCTCATCCACCCCCTGTAGCACATCCGCCGGAAGTGGAACGATTCTCGGCAGCACGAGCACCTCTTCGCCGGCCATCGGCCGGGTCGCCTTGACAAAGAGGCCGAAGGGAAAGGCGGTCGTGGTCTGGATCGCCGGCAGTCGCACGATGCCGCGGCGCTCGAACCGGATCTGGTAGGCCATGTGGGCCTCACTACCAGGCCCAAGGTGTGGCAGATTAGCGAGGAGACGGGGAGTGCCGCCGGGATCTATCTGGCGGATTCGGAGCGAGAAGGAGCGAAGGCGGCCCTTGCGGTTTGAGACCAACAGTCGGCCGAATGCCTGCTGGCCAGCGAAAATGGGGCGGGCCAGCTCCCGCCGAACGGCAACCCCGCGCAATGCCTGCTCGGACAGGAACCCGGACACGATGATCCCCGCCAGCAACATGCTGAGGATCAGGTAGAGCAGGTTGTTGCCGGTGTTGGTCGCAGCAACCCCCACGGCCATGGTGACAGACAGGTACCACCATCCTTCGCGGGCGGGACGGATGGTCCGTGGTGGCCGGAACCACGCCCTCAGTCGCGCTAGGAAACGCACACGCGCGTGCATCGGTATCCACCCGATCAGTCGGGCACCTGGATCTCTGCGATCAGATTCTGGAGGAGATGCGCCGCCGCATCGAATCCCTGGCCACTGCCACGACCGGTCCAGCCTCCCTTGACCAGGAGCCGGTGGGCGAACACCGGAATGGCGAGCCGCTTGACGTCATCCGGGACGCAGTAGTCGCGACCCTGGACCAAGGCGAGCGCCTGCGCTGCCCTGTAGAGGGCGAGGGCTCCTCTCGGGCTCACACCGAGTGTCAAGCCCTCGCAGTGGCGCGTGGCATCGACGATGGCCATCAGGTAGTCCACCAGGGATTCCTCGATCCGGACCTGTCCCACCATCTGCTGCAGGGTCAGCAGTTCGTCCTGGTTCAGCACCGGCAGCAACCGCTCGAGAGTGGCAGAAGCGGCCTGGGCTCGCAGGATCCGCTTCTCCTCATCCCGGTCTGGGTAGCCAAGTCTCAACCTTAACAGGAACCGGTCCATTTGAGACTCGGGCAGCGGGTGTGTGCCGTGATACTCCAGCGGGTTCTGAGTGGCCAAGACCAGGAATGGCTGCGGGAGCGGGTAGGTGTGGTGGTCCACCGAGACCTGGAAGTCGTTCATCGCCTCGAGAAGGCTTGACTGGGTCTTGGGTGTGGTCCTGTTGATTTCATCGGCCAGGACGACGTTGGCGAAGAGGGGGCCCGGCTTGAACTCGAACTGACCTTGCCGGGGATCGTAGATAGAGACTCCGAGGATATCGGAAGGAAGCAGGTCACTGGTAAACTGGATCCGCTGGAAGCTGCCACCCAGGGATCGGGCAAGCGCCTGAGCGAGCGTGGTCTTTCCGACCCCCGGGATGTCTTCGATCAACAGATGGCCTCGGGCGAGCAATGCGACGATGGACAGGCGTATCGGCTCGGGCTTGCCGAAAAGGACCTGCTCGATGTTCGCCTGAAGGCGGGCGATCCGTTCGACGTGATTCTCCATTATCATCCTGGGATCATCGTGGCACGAGATGCGAGAGTGCGCGTCACCTGCAAGGGTAGCACCCGGATGGCGGAGTCGCAACTTGATTCCTCCTTGATGCGGCTCACGGCCCGTAACGACGTGGAGAGGGGAATCGGCCCAGGACATTGTGCAAGGTCTCTACACCAGACCGTGACCGCAGGGAGGCGAAGCACCCCTCCTCACGTTTGCGCCTTGGGAGATCGTTCAAGCGAGCAGAGCAACAATCGTGCCACACCATCTCGCGGCCCGAGAAGGCTCGAGGTGTTGCTGAAGGGACTCGAAAGCGGCAACACCGAATCGAACCCGCTCTTGCCTTCCATCGTCATGAGGAGTGACAGGAAAGCGCGGGGCAATTCACCCCGGCCGGATCGTTTCAGTCACCTCGTTCCCTCACAGTCGGGGGTCACGTGAGACGTTCTCTCATGCGTTCGTGTGGATTGGGAGGCGTCAACAGGTAGGCTCAGACTGTGTGCTGTTGCCTTGACAGAACCAGGGTATCGGTGTACCGTTCCTTGTAACGTTCCCCCCCTGTCGCCATTAGAGGAGAGATCGGTCATGGCCCCGTCCAAGCCAGCGCCGCCAGCGGGAGAAGGGATGGCCCCTAAAGGGATCTGGATCAAGTGCGACAGTTGCAAGGAGATCCTGTACAAGCGCGAGGTCGAACGAAACAGCCACGTCTGCCCGAAATGCCAGCGCCATTTCCGCATCGGCTCCCGCGAGTGGATCCGCCTCCTGCTCGACCCTGATACGTTCCTGGAGAACGACGCCGGGCTCCGTCCGCTCGATCCGCTCGGATTCAGGGATTCCAAGACCTACCCGGATCGCGTAAAGTCGGCCAAAAAGGAGACCGGATTAGAGGATGCCATAACGACAGGGGTCGGGACCATCGGGGGGTACCGGGTGGTGGTTGGCGTTATGGAATTCTTTTTCATGGGTGGAAGCATGGCCTCCGTCGTGGGGGAGAAGATCACCCGAGCGGTCGAACGGGCCATCACCATCCGCTCGCCGTTGATTCTGGTCTCTTGCACGGGCGGCGCCCGGATGCAGGAGGGGGTTCTCTCCCTGATGCAGATGGCGAAGACCAGCGCCGCCCTTGCGCGCCTGGGGCGTGCGGGGATTCCATACATCTCCCTCCTCGCTGATCCGACAACGGGTGGGGTCACGGCCAGCTTCTCGATGCTGGGAGACATCATTATCGCCGAGCCCAAAGCCCTGATCGGTTTCGCCGGTCCCCGGGTCATCCAGGACACGATCCGGCAGGCGTTGCCCCCGGGGTTCCAGCGGGCCGAGTTCCTCCAGGACCATGGTTTCGTGGACCTCATCGTCGACCGGAGGCAGCTCCGCGGGGTGCTGACCAAGCTGCTGGCGTTCTTCGCGGACAGCCCGCCCTGATCCGAGGAACCTCACCTACGACCTGGCTTACCAGAAAAGGGGTGCAGGGTTTCCGAATTCATCCATGCATGCCTCCTTCCTGCATGCCCGATTTCCAGTTGTGCCCCTATAGGGGCGTCTGAGCTAGCACGGGTGCCGGGCGGATTTACCGGGTCAAGCAAACGGGGTGAGGCAGCATCGCCCTGAGCGCGTGTGGCTTGATCAGGATTGGGGTGCGGGATGAGGAAACGAGCGGCTGCGCCGCTTTTGGCGGTGGCGCTGTGGATCATTCCCGCCGGGTCGCTCTCGGTTCTCGTCGTGGAACGCGCTGTCTTCGCGTGGGCCGTGCAGGACGATGTCGAGATGGTGGCGGTCCCGGCGGGCGAGTTCTTGATGGGCTCGGACGATCCAGAGGCCGATGCCAATGAGAAGCCAGCCTCGAAGGTCTTTGTCAAAGCCTTCTCGATCGACAAGTTCGAGGTGACGAACACCCGCTACCTCCGTTGCATCGAGGCCGAGGTCTGCACCCGGCCGGTCGGGCGCGGATACGACGATCCCACGAAAGCCAACCTCCCGGTGACGATCATTAGCTGGCAGCAAGCGGTGGCGTACTGCCGATGGGTTGGCAAGCGCTTGCCGACCGAGGCGGAGTGGGAAAAGGCCGCCCGCGGCACCGAGGGCCGGCGATACCCCTGGGGCGATCGCATCGAGGCAGATCGGGCAAACGTCGGGTACACGCTCGGGACCACCGCAGTCGGGAGTAATTCGAAGGGATCGTCCCCCTATGGCGCCATGGATATGGCCGGCAATGTCTGGGAGTGGACCTCGTCGCTGTACAAGCCCTATCCCTATGACCCACACGACGGTCGGGAGGACCTCAGCGCCAAAGGAAGTCGAGTCGAGCGGGGCGGCAGTTGGTACCATCCCCCGTGGCACGCCCGGACGACCCGCCTGACCGCCGCCGGTCATATCTACCGGCGCATCAGCGACCTTGGGTTCCGCTGCGCGAAGTAGCCGTTCTGTTGGAAGTCGCACCGACATTCGAGATCGATGACCCATTTGCTGAATGACTTGTGACTCATTGGATCCCGGAGTTTTATGTGACCTACCCCCAGGCAATCGCGTATCTCTACGGGCTCCAGCGTTTCGGCGTCAAGCTGGGCCTCGAGAACATCCGTCGGCTCCTGAAGGCTGTGGGCGACCCACAGTGTGGTTTTCCTTCCGTTCTGATCGGGGGGACGAACGGCAAAGGGTCAACCGCCGCATTTCTTTCCTCGATCCTTCGGGCCGCCGGCTACAAGGTCGGGCTCTATACCTCCCCCCATCTTTTGGAGTTCACGGAACGAGTCCGGGTGGATGGCCGGGCCATCGGCCAGGCTGACGCCGCCCGTCTCACCGACGAACTCCGTTCAGTTGTCACCGACCTCTTCCCACTCCATGACACCCCGCACCCCGCACCTAGCACTGTTTCCCACCCCACCTTCTTCGAGGTCACCACTGCCCTCGCCTTGCTGCACTTTGTCCGGAGCCGGGTGGACTATGCGGTAGTCGAAGTCGGGCTGGGCGGCCGGTTCGATGCGACGAACGTCCTCGACCCGGAAGTGGCTGTCATCACCAATATCGCCCTTGAGCACGAGGACTATCTGGGCAAGACGCTTGGGGCCATCGCGGCAGAGAAGGCAGGAATCGTCAAAGCAGGGAATCCACTCATCACCGCCGCCGATGCGCCCGAGGCCCTCGCCGTCATCGCCGAGGCCTGTCGAGCTCGGGGCGCCACACTTCTCGATGTCCGCGCGATGTGCAACTGGGAGATCGGCGGGTCTGACCTGTCGGGACAACGTTTCGTCGTGGCCCAGCAGGGGCAACCGACCCGAGAGTTCGGCATCCGCCTGCTCGGCCGACATCAGGTCACCAACGCCGTGACAGCCCTCGCTGTCGGCCGGTTGCTGCGGGCACGAGGCGCGATTATTCCGGAGAGTGCGATCCGCGACGGGCTCCGCCGGACGCGGTGGCCCGGCCGCTTACAGCTCTTCGCTGGCCGTCCTCTCGTGATTCTGGATGGCGCCCATAACCCGGCAGGTGCCAAGGCGCTGCGGGCCTTTCTCGAGGAGCAACGATTCGCCGGTCGCCTGATCCTGGTCTTCGGGGTGCTTCAGGATAAGGACTGGGTCGCGATGTTGCAAGAGTTGGGGCCGCTGGCGAAGCGGGTCATCCTCACCCGTCCGGAGAGCGAGCGCGCCGCCGACCCGCGGGGGCTCGTGGAAGCGGAACGTTTCTGCCCAAAGCTCGAGATCCTGGAGGATGTGGGAGATGCGATTGCCCTGGCAAGGGCAGTGGCCGAGCCTGAGGATGCCGTGCTCGTCACCGGCTCCCTCTTCATTGTCTCCGCGGCCCTGCGCGCGCTCGGGGTGCGAGAGGCCCTGATGTGAGAGTGCGTGATCGGAACTGGAAACCTGTCAATGGACTTGCCGCAGGATTGCTCGCTTCCGCAGTGTGGCTCGCCTACGCAACCGGCGCGGAATCGAGCGACACACTGACGGGCCTGGTATTCTCGAGCAATGAAGTATCCTTGGAAGGTGCGCTGGTGACCCTGGAAGGATTCGGAAGCGTTTCCACCGACGCGGCCGGCCGCTTTGCCTTTCATGGTATGCCGCCGGGCAACTACCGCCTGACCGTCAGTAAGCAGGGCTTCCCGGATTACAAACGCCTGATCCTCGTGCAAGCCGGTCGGCTGAACAAAGTCTGGGTTGTTATGGCCGGCGCGGCGCCCCGCCCTTCGATGCCCACGGCCATCGGTGTGCCGATCGTGCAGCGAGGCGGCGGAATCTTCGTTCGCGGTCGCGTCAACGAGCAGGTGGAGACCTCCCTCCTCGTCGATACCGGGGCCACCTTCTGTGTGCTGACCAAGGCTACGGCTGACCGCCTTGGTCTCACCTCGACCCCCCTCGCGCGGATCGTCACGGTCCACACTGCCTCCGGGACCATTGAGGCGCCCCTTGTCCAGGTGGACCTGATCCAGGTCGGCGGCGCAGAGGTCAGGAGCGTCGATGCGATCATCCACGATGTGCCGGGTTTCCCTTCCGAGGTGGGCGGCATTCTCGGCCTCAGCTTCCTCAAGCGGTTCACGGTCGAGATCGATCAAGAAAAAGGGGTGATGCTGCTCAGCCGGTAATGGCGCCGGCGGAGGGGCGGAAATCGCTATTGCAGCGGCCGAAGGTGTGGTACCATCGGTCCAGTTCCTGGTGGCTGATCTGCGCGAAAACAGATTCGAATCGAGCCATGCGGTGTGAACCAAGGAGCGATGTGATTCTTCAGAAAAGGGGGGAGATCAGCAGGTGAAAGAGCTGTGTACGGTGATCCTGGCCGCCGGCCAGGGGACCAGGATGCGCTCGAAGCTCCCCAAGGTGCTGCATCAGGTGGCCGGTCTTCCGATGATCGCGTACGCCGTGGAAGCGTGCCGCGCCGTCCGGGCGAAGCGGACCCTGGTGATCGTCGGATATCAGGCTGAGCGGGTGCGAGAGGCGCTGGCGGGCGAGGCGGTGGAATTCGTCCACCAAGGAGAGCAGCGGGGGACAGGTCACGCCATTCTGCAGGCAGAGGAGGCGCTCTCCGGTTTCGATGGCGATCTCCTGGTTCTGTCGGGTGACACGCCGCTGTTAACGGGAAAAACCCTCGAAGACTTGGTGGGGGCGCATCGGGAGGCGCAGGCGCAGGCGACCGTCCTCACGTCGGAGATGTCGGAGCCGTCCGGTTATGGGCGAGTGGTGCGGGGTGAAACAGGGGAGCTGCTCCGGATCGTCGAGGAGCTCGAGGCGACGCCGCAGGAGCGGCTGATCCACGAAATCAATACAAGCGTCTATTGCTTTGCTGCGTCCCCCCTCTTCGAGACCCTCAAGGCGATCCGCCCTTCTGCGGTGAAGGGCGAACTCTACCTGCCGGATGTGGTG
>Ga0209751_10004206_pt1 | contig 13829 bp, 15 predicted proteins | sample RifCSP13_1_FD_184019 | JGI IMG/M metagenome (GOLD analysis project Ga0209751, IMG submission 184019) | Soil microbial communities from Rifle, Colorado - Rifle CSP2_sed 13_1 (SPAdes) (version 2) | ecosystem: Environmental > Terrestrial > Deep subsurface > Rock core/Sediment | place: Rifle... | reverse complement strand
TCTGGCTGCCGCCGGGAGAACCGGCACGGACTACGTTGTCCTGGTGAAGCCGCAGTTCGAAGTGGGCAAGGACCGGGTGGGTTCTGGTGGCATCGTCCGCGACCCGAACGCCCACCGGGATGCGGTCCAAGCCGTGACGACGGCTCTGCGCGACGCCGGCATCGGCGTCCTCGCGGCGATGGCGAGCCCCATCACCGGTGCCAAAGGGAACCGGGAGTTCCTGGTGCACGGGCGGCTCGGAGCCGACGGGATCGATTCCGCTCGCGCCGCCGGCGAGGCCGTCTCGTGAACCTCGCCCTCGTGCTCCACCCCTCGCGGCCTTCCGCGGCCCAGACGGCCGTGAGACTGGTCGAGGAGGCCGCCACTCGGGGGATCATCGTGTCGGGCTCCCCGGCCGACGCAGCACGCGTCAACGGCCTCAAGCCCCGCGAACCGGGTACGCCCGTCTCCGGCGACGTGGTGGTCGCCGTCGGTGGTGACGGGACCGTCCTCGAGGCGGCCCGAGTGGCACGCGCCGCCGGCCTGCCCGTGCTGGGCATCAACGCCGGGACCCTCGGCTTCCTCGCCGAGGTCGAACCGGCACGCATCGGGGCGGCGCTCGACGCACTCGTAGCTTCGCGTTACGTCGTGTCGGACCGCATGACGCTCGAGGTCACGTTGCCGGACGGCACCATCGTCGACGGCCTCAACGACGTCGTCGTCGAAAAGGCGATCAGCCGTCAGGTGGTGGCGGTGGCGGTGTCGATCGGCGGAGAGCACCTCGTCGGGTACCGCGCCGACGCGGTGATCGTCGCCACGCCGACCGGTTCGACCGCCTACACCTTCTCGGCCGGCGGTCCTCTCGTGGATCCCGACATCGAGGCGCTCCTGCTGACCCCGGTGGCCCCTCACACCACGTTCGGGCGAACCATCGTGTTCTCACCCGAGGTCGTGCTCGACGTGCTCGTCACCTCGGATCGACGCGCCCGCGTCAACGTCGACGGTCAGACCTACGACGAACTCGACCCGGGCCAGTCCATCCGGGTGGCACGGGGAGCGATCCCCGCCCGGTTCGTCAGGTTCGAGCCACGGATCTTCGCCCACACGGTCAAAGAGAAGTTCCGGCTCCCCGATGCTTGAGGAACTCTACGTCGAGAACCTGGGAATCATCGCCGCCTCTCGGATCGAACCGGGCACCGGTCTCGTGGCGATCACCGGGGAGACCGGAGCGGGCAAGACTCTGCTCCTCGGGGCGCTCAGGCTCCTTCGCGGTGATCCGGCCAGGACAGACCGGGTCGGCCCCCGCGACGACGAGGCCAGGGTGGAGGGGCGATTCACCCTCGGCGATGACGAAGTCGTGGTCGCCAGGCGGGTGGCCGCAGGCAAGTCCCGCGCCTACGTGGACGGCGCCATGGTTCCGCTCAAGACGCTCTCGGAGCGCCTCGAGGCGATGGTCGAGATCGTCGAGCAACACGAACACCTCTCTCTGGGCAAGGAGGCATCACTCCGGCGTCTGGTCGACGGCCTCCTCGACGCCTCCGGGCAGGAGGCCACGACGGCCTACTCGTCCGCCTGGCAACACCTCGTGGCGTTGCGAGCCGACCGCGACCAGCTCGGCGGAGACGCCAGGGCACTCGCCCGGGACCTCGATCTCGCCCGTCACGAGGCGCGGGAGATCGCCGGCGCCCGACTTCAACCCGGTGAGGACGTCGAACTCAAGGCGGCGCTGGGACGGGTCCGCCATGCCGCCGAGATCATCGAGGCGATCGTGGCCGCCACCTCGGTCATGGACGAGGAGGATGGTGCCGGTGACCAATTGCGCACGGCGCTCGGCCGCATCCGTGCGGCTCGTGACCTCGATCCGTCTCTCGAAACGTACGTCACTCGTCTCGAGACGACGATCACAGAGACGGAGGAGGTGGCTACCGACCTGCGCGCTGCTGCAGACGGCATCGACCACGACCCGGCCGCATTGCGGACCATGGAGGACCGGATCGCCGTTCTGTCAGACCTCAAGCGCAAGTACGGCTCGAACGTCGACGAGGTGATCCTCTACGGGACCGAAGCAGCGGCACGGGCGGAACGGCTGGAGACCCTTTCGGCTCGTGCCGAAACCATGGCCGCCGACATCGCCACCGCCGAGGCAACCGCCGCTGCCGCCGGCGAACACCTCGCCGAGGCGCGGCGCCGAGCCGGGAAGTCCCTCGCCGCCGACGCCCTGGCGCTCCTGACCGAGCTCGGGTTCCACGACCCGGTGCTCACCATCGAGATCACCCAGGCGGCCCCCGGCCCCCACGGAGCCGACCGGGTCACCCTGTCGTTCGCATCGACGACCGGCCTCACCCCGGGACCCGTCTCTCGGGTGGCATCGGGCGGGGAGCTCAGCCGACTCGTGCTCGCGGTTCGGGTCGCCGCCGGTGTCGCCGACGCCGACGTCGTCGCCTTCGACGAGATCGATGCGGGCGTCGGCGGTTCAACGGCGTTGGCGATGGGGGAGATGCTGGCGCGACTCGCCGTCGATCGGCAGGTCCTCGTGGTCACCCACCTCCCGCAGATCGCCGCTTTCGCCGACACCCACTTCGTCGTGGAACGCGCCGAGGACTCCGCCCAGGTCCGAAGGGTCGAGGGTGACGAGCGGCTGACCGAGTTGTCCCGCATGCTGAGCGGCATCGAGGACAGCGTCCAGGGCAAGGGACACGCGTCGGAGCTGCTCGCTCTCGCCGGATCGAGGAAACCCTCGTGATCGGCACCCCGCTGCTACTGTCCTTATCCCGAGGGACATGACCAAGTACGTCTTCGTGACTGGTGGGGTCGTCAGCAGCCTCGGGAAGGGCATCACAGCCGCCTCCCTGGGGCGGCTGTTGCGCGCTCGCGGTCTCCGCGTGGTCAACCAGAAGCTCGACCCGTACATCAACGTCGACCCCGGCACGATGAACCCGTTCCAACACGGCGAGGTGTTCGTCACCGATGACGGCGGTGAGACCGACCTCGACCTCGGCCACTACGAGCGCTTCACGGGCCGCAACCTCCTGCGCGACTCCAACGTCACCACCGGCTCCGTCTACCAGACGGTGATCCAGAAAGAGCGCCGCGGCGACTACTTGGGCGACACCGTCCAGGTCATCCCGCACATCACCAACGAGATCAAGAGTCGCATTCGCCGCCTCGGCGAGCGGACCGAGGTGGACGTGGTCGTCACCGAGATCGGGGGCACCGTCGGAGACATCGAAATCCTCCCGTTCCTCGAAGCGATCCGGCAGTTGCGCAACGACGTGGGACATGAGAATGCCGTCTTCATCCACGTCACGCTCACCCCCTACCTCGGTCCATCCGGGGAGATGAAGACCAAGCCCACCCAGCACAGCGTTGCCGAATTGCGCAGCCGGGGGATCCAACCCGACGCCATCGTCGTCCGCTCCGACCGTCCGGTGGACGAGGCGGAACGCCGCAAGATCAGCCTCTTCTGCGACGTCCCGGCCAGCGCGGTCATCAATGCCCCCGACGCCGCGAACATCTACTCGGTTCCGCTCACCCTCCATGCAGGCGGCCTCGACGAGGTGGTGTGCACCAAGCTCCGCCTCGTGACGCCAGAGCCCGACCTCACCGGTTGGCAGGAGATGGTGGAGCGCATGTCCCGACCTGCCGAACCGGTCACGATCGCCCTGGTCGGCAAGTACATCGATCTCCCCGACGCCTATCTGTCGGTCGTCGAAGCCCTCAAGCACGGTGCCCTCGCCGCCGGGGTGCAGCTCGACCTGAGGTGGATCGCCAGCGACGACATGGAGGGCATGCTCGCCGACACCCACCTCGACGGCGTGGACGGCGTCGTCGTTCCGGGAGGCTTCGGCGTAAGGGGCATCGAAGGCAAGATCGCCGCGGTCCGCTACGCCAGGGAGCATCGGATCCCCTTCCTCGGGCTCTGTCTCGGACTTCAATGCGCCGTCATCGAGTTCGCCCGCTCCCAGCTGGGCCTCGCCGACGCCAACTCCAGCGAGTTCGACCCACTCACCTCGCATCCCGTCATCGACCTCATGGAGACTCAGCAGGCCGTGGAGGACATGGGCGGGACCATGCGGCTCGGCCTCTACGCGGCGCGCTTGGCCGAAGGGTCGCACTCCCGAAGGGTGTACGGGGAGGAGTTGATCTACGAGCGGCACCGCCACCGCTATGAGGTGAACAACCGGTATCGCAAAGACCTCGAAGATGCGGGGATGCTCATGGCGGGGCTTTCGCCCGACGATCAGCTGGTCGAGATCATCGAGCTGCCCGACCACCCCTACTTCGTCGGGTCGCAGTTCCATCCCGAGTTCAAGTCACGCCCCGACGACCCGCATCCGCTGTTCGCCGGATTCATGGCTGCCGCCACCGATCGTCATCGAGATGCCGCGCTCGATGCGCTGGAGAAGTCGGTCGCGGACCCGGCATGACCGCCGCGGCGGGCGCCGCCGGGCTCGCGCTCCAGATCCCCGAGTTCCTCGCCTCCCTCGTTGCCGAGCGTGGCCTGGCCGCGAACACGATCGCCGCCTACCGCAGGGATCTCTCGAGCTACGCGGCGTTTCTTGCCGGCCGGCTCCCGACACCCGAACTGGCGTCCGGCTACGTGTCCTCGTTGCGGAAACAGGGTTATGCGCCGACGACCATCGGCCGCCGGGTGGCCGCGGTGCGCGGGTTCCACAGGTTTCTCGTCTCCGAAGGACTGGCTCGGACCGATCCCACCATCCTTCTCGAGTCGCCGCGCAGACCCCGCCCCCTCCCCAAGGCGCTCACGATCGAAGAAGTGGCCAAGCTCCTCGACGCGCCCGACCCGGCCACCGTGGCCGGTCGGCGCGACCGGGCGCTTCTCGAGTTCATGTACGCCACCGGCGCACGCGTGGCCGAGGCAGTGACCCTCGACGAACTCGACCTCGATCTCGATGAGGCGACGGCGATCCTCACCGGAAAGGGCAACAAGCAACGGATCGTACCGGTCGGCTCGGCGGCTCGGGAGGCGTTGCGTTCCTGGTTCCCCGATCGAGCGGCGTTGCGGTCGGGACGGTCGGGCAACGCCATGTTCCTCAGCCTCCGTGGCCGGCGCCTCAGCCGTCAAGCGGTGTGGAACATCGTGCGGGCGAGTGCAGTAAAGGCGGGGATCAGGGTGGACACCGTCTCCCCGCACGTCCTGCGCCACAGCACCGCGACGCACATGGTCGAAGGGGGAGCGGACCTCAGAACCGTTCAGGAGATGCTCGGTCACGCTACGATTTCCACTACCCAGGTCTATACCCGTGTGTCGCCCCGGCACCTTCTTGAGGTGTACGCGACGACACATCCCCGTAGCTGAGAGGCACTCATGGTCGCCCACGAATCCATCAAGGCACGCCTCACCGAGGAGCGCAGCCACCTCATGCACCAGCTGAGCGAGCTGGGCGCGTCCGAAGACGGCGACCTGAGCGCCGACGTCGACTTCCCTGAGGGGTTTGCCGATGCCGCTTCGGCGACTTCCGAGCGTACCGAGGTCCTCGGAATCGTCGAGTCGGTGAAACGGTCTCTCGACGAGGTCGATGTCGCTCTCGACAGATTGGCCGAAGGCACCTACGGCACCTGCGTCGTCTGCGGAAAGGACATCGGTGAGGCCCGGCTCGAATACCGGCCGTCGTCGTCGCATTGCGTGGACTGCAAGGCAGCGAAGGTCTGACGTCGGACCGATGATCTCCGACAACGGCGTACTCGACGCCGTTCTGTTCATTGTGGTGCTCCTCCCGTCGGTGATCTTCCACGAGGTGTCCCATGGCGTCGTTGCGCGCCGGCTCGGAGACCCCACCGCCAAAGAGGCGGGCCGGCTGTCGCTCAACCCGATCCGGCACATCGACCCGTTCGGCTCTGTGCTGCTCCCCGGCATGCTTGCCCTGGCCCATCAGAACGTGTTCGGCTGGGCGAAGCCGGTGCCGGTCGACCCGTCCCGGTTCCGCAGCAGCCCGATCCGGGGGATGGCCCTGACTGCTCTCGCCGGGCCGTTCACCAACCTGACCATCGCCGTGATCGTCGGTCGCCTCGGGCCGCTCGAGCAGGTCGGCGGCGTCGTCTACCTGACCAGCGGCGCCCTGTGGGCCCACGTGGTCGGCGGCGTGCTCACCGTCAATGCCGCCCTCGCCGTGTTCAACATGCTCCCGATTCCTCCTCTCGACGGCAGCCGCCTCCTTCCCCTCATCCTGCCACCGGTGGGACGGCGCCTCTATGCGCAGGCGTCCCAGTACGGGTTCATCGTGCTGTTCGTCCTCGTGCTCGTCATACCTCAGTCGCTGCGTTTCCTCGGGTCGTGGATCAGCTGGATCATCAGGTTGGCGGTGTGAGCGCCCCCGGATCCCCCCGGCACCTGGTGCGCCGGTTCTTCGGCTCGCTGCGGGCCCGACGACCGTCACCAGCCGATCAGTCGTGGATCGCCTCGTTGCTCACGGCCGCCGAGGCGGAGCTGTTCTGGGCGCAACCGGTGATCGATCTAGACCATGCGGTGACGGTGGGCAGGCGGGCCCAGTCGTCCGCTACGGACCCTGTGCTCCTCGCCGCGGCGCTGCTCCATGACGTCGGCAAGCGGCACTCGCGCACCGGGGTCTGTGCCAGGTCGTTCGCCTCAGGGCTGGGGCTGCTCCACCTGCCGGTACGAGGGAGGTGGCGGGCGTACCTCGACCATGGCCCGCTCGGTGCCGCCGACTTGAGAAACGCGGGCTCAGCCGACCTGATCGTCGCGTTTGCCGAGCACCATCACGGCGAGCGACCCGACGGGGTTGCGCTTGAAGCGTGGCCGGTGCTGTCGGCAGCAGATGGGGAGTGACCCGTTGGAGCCGGTCCCGCGGCCGCAGCACCAACGACAGCCGGCAGTAGGCACGCCTCGTCGGTCTCCCTCCCACCCCTCGCCCGCCGATACCATGCCCCCGGCATGAGCTTCGAAGTCACCACACCGATCTTCGAGGGGCCGCTCGACCTGCTCCTCCAATTGATCACCGCGAGGCGTCTCGACGTCAACGATCTCAGCCTGGGCGGGCTGGTGTCCGAGTACGTCTCCTATCTCGACCTGATGCGCACGCTCGACCTCGAGGTGACGTCGGAGTTCCTGGTGATCGCCTCCACGCTCATCCAGCTCAAGGCGCGCCGGCTGCTGCCCGGAGACTCCGACGTCGACCTCGACGAGGATCTGCTGCTCGCCGAGGAACGCGACCGCCTGCTCTCTCGGCTGCTGGCCAACCTCACGTTCAAGGACGTCGCCGCCGTTCTCGCCCATCGGTTCGAGTCCACCGCGTTGTGCGTGGCCCGTGATGCCGGGACCGATCCCGGCATCACGCCGCCGCCGGCAGAGGTGCGGATCGGGGCGACCGCGCAGCAGCTCGCAGTCATCGCCGATCGCGTGCTGACCCGTGTGACCGAGGAGCCGGGTCTCGACCACCTCGACCTCGACCTCCCATCTGTTTCCGATGCCATCGCCGACCTGCGTCGCCGGCTCGACGCCGAGATCGAGACCGACTTCGAGCGAGTCACCGGCCACCTCGCCCGGCCGATGGAGGTCATCGCCTATTTCCTCGCCGTCTTGGAGTTGGCGCGCTGGGGTCTGGTGGAGGCTCGTCAGACCGATGTCGCCGGACCGATCACGCTGCGCCGCACCACCTCCACTCTCGACTCGGTGATCAGCGAATGGGACGTCTCGGTGGGGGAGGAGGCCTGATGGACGCCATCGCCGCGGTCGAGTCGATCCTGTTCGTGGCTGAGTCCCCGGTGCCGGCAGCCGAACTGTCCGAGGTGTTGGAGCTTCCCCCTGCCGAGGTGACCGAAGCCCTGCACCGACTCGCAGAGCGACTCTCCGCCACCGCCAGCGGGCTGGTCCTGCGTGAAGCGGCAGGAGGGTGGCGCCTGTACACCCGCCCCGATCTCCGGCCGTATCTCGATCGGTTTGCCGCCTCACCGACCGCGACCACGCTCTCCCGTGCGGCGTTGGAGACCCTCGCCGTCGTCGCCTACCGCCAGCCGGTCTCACGGGCTCAGGTCGCCGAGATTCGCGGTGTCGACTCCGAGCAGGCGCTGCGTACCTTGGAGCGTCGCGGCCTCGTCGACGTCGTCGGCATCGCACCGGGCTCGGGCCAGGCCGTCCTCTACGGAAGCACCGACCTTTTCCTCGAGAAGCTCGGCCTCGTCTCGCTGTCCGATTTGCCGCCCCTCGCCGACCACGTCCCTCCCGCGGACATCGTGGAGGCACTGGAGCGGCCCTTCCGCCCGGAGGAGCCATCGAGCGACTCCAGAAGTTGATCGCCCACTCCGGCATCGCGTCGCGGCGCAGTGCCGAGGACCTGGTGAAGGCCGGACGAGTCGTCGTCGACGGTGCCCCGGCGCACCTCGGACAGAAGGTCGACCCCGACAGTGCTCTCGTGCTCGTCGACGGTGTGCCATTGCCGGTGCGGCCCGGCCTCGTCCACTACCTCCTCAACAAGCCGCGCGGCGTGGTGAGCACGGTCGAAGATCCCCATGCCGAACGAACCGTTGTCGAACTCGTGCCGGCCGACACTCGGGTGTACCCGGTGGGGCGCCTCGACGCCGACAGCGAGGGGCTGATCATCCTCACCAACGACGGGGACCTCACCGAGGCGATCACCCATCCCAGCCACGGCGTCACCAAGACCTACCTGGCGCGCGTCAAGGGGTCCCCCGGCGTCGCCGCCCTGCGCAATCTCATCGAAGGGGTCGAACTCGACGATGGCCCCGCTCACGCGGTGTCGGCGCGGGTGATCGACCGCATTGGGCCCGAGACGCTCGTGGAGGTGGTCATGCTCGAAGGGCGCAAGCGCCAGGTTCGCCGCATGCTCGCCGCAGTCGGCCATGACGTGGTCCGACTGGTCCGGCTGGCGATAGGGCCGATCCAAGATCGCTCGTTGAGGCCAGGGGAGTGGCGACCACTGACGGTTGAGGAGGTACGCGACCTGTACCGCGCCGCCGGGATGGGATGATCCTGGCGTGACCTCCTTCGTCGGACCCGGCCGTCCCTTCCATGCCGACGTGACCGTGCCCGGCGACAAGTCGCTCTCCCACCGAGCACTCCTACTGGCAGCCATGGCGAAGGGACGCTCGGTGGTACGCGGAGCCGGCCCCGGCACCGACATCGCCGCCACCCGCCGCGCCCTCGAGCAATTGGGGGTGCGGATCGACCCCGACATCGTCGAGTCTCCCGGCGTCGCCCGATGGCGTCCCCTCGACCACCCGATCGATGCGGCCAACTCGGGCACCACGATGCGGCTCCTGACCGGGGCACTCGCCCCGAGTTCCTTCCGGTCGGTCATCGTAGGAGACGAGTCACTGACGGCCCGCCCGATGCGCCGCCTTGCCGGTCCCCTCGGCGTTCTCGGCGCCTCCATCCGAGTTTCCGATGCGGGTACCCCACCCGTCGTCATCGACGGCAGGCCGTTGCGAGGCGCCGCGGTGTCGATCCCAATCGCCAGTGCCCAGGTCCGCACCGCAGTGGCGCTCGCCGCCCTCCAGGCGGCCGGCCCCACCACGATCGACTCTCCGCATGGGTTCCGCGACCACACGGAGCGATGGCTCGAATACCTCGGGCTCGGCAGCCGGACCACCGAGACGGTGTTGCGGATCGATCCCTCGATCATCAGGCCGATCCATGCCCTGCTCCCCGGCGACACCTCGTCCGCGGCGTTCCTGTGGGCGGCTGCCGCCATCAATCCGGGCTCGTCGGTGCGGGTGCCATCGGTGTCCCTCAACCCGGGCCGGACCGGGTTCCTCGACGTCCTCGCCGCAATGGGCGCCACGGTGGACATCACCCCGACCGGCCACGTGCTCGGGGATCCCGTCGGCGAAGTCACGGTGACGGGCGGATACCTCCACGCCACCACGATCCGCGGTGTCCAAACCGTGCGCACCCTCGACGAGTTGCCGCTCGTCGCCGTCCTCGCCGCGTTCGCCGACGGCGTCACCATGATCGAGGACGCCTCCGAGTTGCGCACCAAAGAAAGTGACCGGATCGCGTCCACGGTGGCGATGATCCGCTCGCTCGGCGGATCGGCCGAGCCGTCGAACGCCGGATTCGCAGTGGAGGGCACCGGCCTCATTGGGGGAGTGGTGGCGGCCGCACGCGACCACCGCATCGCCATGGCAGCGGCCATCGCTGCGTCACGCGGCGGTACCGTGACGGTCGAAGGGTTCGAGGCCGCCGCGGTCTCCTGGCCCGGATTCGATCAGGTGCTGGAGGAGACATGGTCGTTGCGATAGACGGGCCGAGCGGGGTCGGCAAGAGCACCGTGGCTCGCGCTGTCGCCGACGCGCTCGGCGCCGTCTACCTCGACACCGGCGCCTACTACCGGATGGCGACATTCGTCGCCCTGCGTGCCGGTGTCACCCCCGACGACGCCTCCGGGATCGTGAGGGCACTTGCAGGCACGGAGGTCGACTTCGTGGACGGTCACCTGCTCCTGGACGGCACCGACGCTTCGCAGGATCTCCGCAGCCCCGAGGTGACCGCGGCGGTCAGCGAAGTGTCTGCCCATGCTCCCGTGCGCGCCTCGCTCGTCAAGATGCAGCGATCGTGGGTGGCGAAGCAGGGCGGGGAGGCCGTGGTCGAAGGCAGGGACATCGGGACCGTGGTCTTCCCGGCGGCACCCGTCAAGGTGTTTCTCACCGCCGACCCCGAGACGCGCGCCCGAAGACGCTCCGCCGACGACGAAGCGGCAGGAAACAGCGTCGCCGCCCTCCTCGACCAGATGGCCAGACGGGACGCCGCCGACTCGGCGCGGGCGACATCACCCCTCCGCCCGGCACACGACGCGATCACCATCGACACCGGCCGGCTGAGTGTTGCCGAGGTCGTGGCACGGGTTCTGGACCTGGTGGGGAGGGTCTGAGTAGAGGTGGCAAGCAGCAACGTTCCCTCGTGCACCGTGGGGCCTGCTACTCCCTTGCCAGCATCTCCAGCGCCTCGGTGGCGCCCCAAGCGCGGTCTTCGTCGAGCAGGCCGGGGCGACCGGGGTGGCGGGCGCCGACCCCAGCCTCCACCATCGCCTGGAGTGCCGACAGCAATGCCCGGAGCTGCGGCGGGGGTGGAAAGTACTCCGATTCGGTCGACACCGACAGCGTCTCGACGCCGAGCCGCGGTGCGACTGCGTCGATCACGGCCCGCACCGTGCTGTCCGGGGCCGAGGCACCGGCGGTGACTCCCACCGTCGTCGCACCCGCGAGCCACGCCGGATCGATCGACTCGGGCCCGTCGACGCGGTACGCCGCCACACCGTGCTCCCGGGCCACACGGACGAGCGCCATGGTGTTCGATGAGGTCTCCGACCCGACCACCAAGACCACGTCGGATGCCTTGGCGAGTTCGAGGACGGCTTCCCGACGGTTGGTGGTGGCGTAACAGAGGTCGCTGCGTCGGGCCGTCCACAGCTCGGGGAACCGGGCCGAGGCGTCGTCGAGCACCGACTCCCACTCGAACATCCCCAGCGTCGTTTGCGCGACGAGCGCCACCCGGCTGGGGTCGGCCGGCGTGAAATCCCCCATCCCCCGCTCGGGGTCGACCAGAGTCACCGACTCGGGAGCTTCCGCCACCGTGCCCACCGCCTCGTCGTGGCCATCGTGGCCGACGTAGATGATCTCAAACCCGGCTGCCACCTTGGATCGAACCTCGTGGTGGACCTTGGTGACCAGCGGGCACACCGCGTCGACCATCACCGCGCTGCGAGCCGCTGCCGCCGCCACGACCTCCGGTGCCGATCCATGGGCGGAGAGCATGATCGGGGCGCCAACCGGCACCTGGGTGATCGAGTCGACGAAGACCACCCCGGCGCGCTCGAACACCTCGACGACGGTGGCGTTGTGGACGATCTCGTGGAAACAGTAGACGGGGGGTTGAAAGACGCGAACCATCCACGTGAGCGCCTTGATCGCCATCTCGACGCCGGCGCAGAACCCTCGTGGTTCGGCGAGAAGGACCCGTTCGACCATCGGACGATGGTAGGGCGGGATGCGACGCTCTCTCCTCCGGCATCCCGGCGAATGGGGACACCGCCCCGAACCCCATATCCTTGCCGCCATGAGTCGCCTCCCTGTCGTGGCCATCGTCGGCCGTCCCAACGTGGGCAAGTCGACATTGGTCAATCGGTTCCTGAAACGGCGTGCCGCGGTGGTGCAGGAGAAGCCGGGCGTGACCCGGGATCGGCGGGAGTTCCGGGCCGAGTGGACCGGCATCCCGTTTCTCGTGGTCGACACCGGTGGGTGGGAGTCACGCCGCGGCGACCTCACCGCCGACATCAGGGGACAGGCAGAGGCTGCGGTGGGGGGCGCGGACGTGGTGTTGGTCATCACCGACGCCACCACCCCGATCGGCGACGACGACCTGGCAGTCGCCCGCATCGTGCAGACCTCGGGAGTTCCGGCCGTCCTCGTCGCCAACAAGGCCGACGCCGAGCGCATCGACATCGACCTCGGCCACCTCTGGGGCCTTGGGCTCGGCGAGCCCCACCCGATCAGCGCCCTCCACGGCCGCAACATCGGCGACCTCCTCGACTCGATCGTCGCCCTCCTGCCCGAGACGTCCGCCGATCCCGCCCCCGAATCCGTCCCCACCCTGGCGATCCTCGGCCGCCCCAATGTCGGCAAGTCGACCCTGCTCAACCGGCTTGCCGGTGAGGAGCGCGTCGTGGTCAGCCCGATTCCCGGCACCACGCGCGACCCGGTCGACACCATCGTCGAACTCGACGGCGACCGGTACCGCATCATCGACACCGCCGGCATCAGACGGGCGGCCAAGGTGGACGACGCCACCGAGTTCTATTCGGTGGTACGCGCCAAGGAGGTGCTCGCCGAGTGCGACGTGGCGCTCCTCGTGATCGACGGGACTGCCGGGGTCACCCATCAGGAGCAGCGGCTCGCCGAGGCGGTCATGGAGGCGGGCGCGGGTTTGGTGGTGCTTCTCAACAAGTGGGACGCCACCGACACCGAACAGAAGGAGGCCACCACCGACGGCGTGGGGGATCGGCTGGCTTTCGTCTGGTGGGCACCGGTCCTCCGTGTCTCGGCGCGAACCGGGGCGCGCACCGGCCGCATCGGCGCTGCCGTCCATGAGGTACTCGAAGCTCGTCGCCGCCGGGTACCTACGCCCGAGCTCAACCGAAAGATCATCGCATGGCAGGAAGCCCATCCACCCCCGGTGAGAGCAGGGCGGCGGGCGAGGATCCTCTACGCAGTCCAGGCGGGAACCGAACCGCCCACGGTCATCCTCTTCGTCCGCGGAGGCGACCTCGCACCGGAATACACGCGGTTCCTCGAGAAGCGCCTCCGGGAGGACTACGAGTTCCTGGGCACCCCGATACGCTTGATCACCCGTAAGCGAGCCCGGAGAGACGAGATTGAATGACACCGACCGCCATGCCGACGCCGCAGCTGCTGCATTGGCCGGTGGAAGCCAGAAGTACCGGGACCGGATCGCGGCGCAAGGCAAGCTGCTGGTGCGAGAGCGGGTGGCGTATGCCTCGAACAAGGACCGGTTCTTCTCCGACCGACGCCACGGCGTCCCCCCGGTGTGACCGACAAGTCGAACGAACCGGCGCCACTCGGATTCAAGATCGTGGTCATGGCCGCCGGCGTCTACCTGCTGATCAGGGCGATCCAGGTCGTGGCGTGGCTCGTGGGCCGTCTCCGGTAGGATTCCACCTCCACACGGGCTGTGGCGCAGCTTGGTTAGCGCGCTTGACTGGGGGTCAAGAGGTCGGGAGTTCAAATCTCCCCAGCCCGACGAGCAGACCCCGCCTACACCAAGAGGGTCGGCACCCGTCGAGGCCTCAGGGCCGTCGCGCCCACTGCACGGTGAGAGCGTCATCCCTCCCAGCGGG
>Ga0209751_10004205_pt1 | contig 13829 bp, 8 predicted proteins | sample RifCSP13_1_FD_184019 | JGI IMG/M metagenome (GOLD analysis project Ga0209751, IMG submission 184019) | Soil microbial communities from Rifle, Colorado - Rifle CSP2_sed 13_1 (SPAdes) (version 2) | ecosystem: Environmental > Terrestrial > Deep subsurface > Rock core/Sediment | place: Rifle... | reverse complement strand
CCTCGCGCACACGCTGGGGTTCTGGGGGAAGCTCAACTCTAATGATACGTGGGTTGTCGGGCCGCAGCGCCAGGGGTGTTTGCCGGACGATGAGAGATGCCGCGCCAATCCGGGTCTCGACGATCACCGAGCCAGGACCGGCCAGGCCGAAATCGTGGCGTGCCGTGCCTTCAGGGATGATCACCGAGCCAAGGAGCTCGGGCTGGCGAGCGACGCCGCGCAGGATGCCAATGACCAGGTAGAGCTTATCGCCGATGGCGATGGCCGGGAGCTGCTCGAGGCCCACGATACCGAGCCGGAGTGCGGCCCCCGGGCCGAGAACGGCGACCCGGTCCACCCGATCCGAATGTCCCCCATCTGGAAAACGTCCGGTCTCCAGATCGGCTCTGACGGCTGTAAACAAGTCAGGAGAGGCAGCCTTGACCGAAAGCTTGAAAGCCGTCTGGCTGCGAGGGTCTCTCACGGGTGACGAGCTAACCAGCGTGTCTCCGATATTCACCTCACTCAGCGTTCCGGCGGCAACGACGCCGTTCAATCGGCCAAGACGGGCAGGCGCGTCCCAGGGCAGAGCCTTGGAATCGACGCCCGCCGGGCCGCGCCGCGCGGTGACCACGATCCCGGTCGCGGCCAGCTCATCGAATTGACTGATGATGCGGTTGTTGGCGGTGGCCGACAGGCCGAGCGTCGCCACGAGGGCTGTCAGCCCAATGACGATGCCCAACATGGTCAGCACCATACGAAACGGTCGAGCGAACATCCCCGCAATCGCTTCCTCGAGGAGGTCACGGATCGTGATGCCCGACCGCGAAACGGACCGCGACTTCACGCCTGTGCTTGGGGAGGGCGATAGCTTCCTGCTATTTTCTCCATTGGTGACGTCCGTCAGTGAGCCATCGATGATGTGCACGCGGCGGCCGGCCCGATTGGCGATCTTTTCGTCGTGAGTCACGACGACCAGCGTGAGACCTTGCCGGTTTAAGGACTCAAAGAGGTCGAGGAGGTCGGCGCTCGATTTCGAATCCAGATTTCCGGTCGGTTCGTCACACAACAGCAGGCTGGGAGAACCGACGAGGGCGCGGGCGATGGCGACGCGCTGCTTCTCACCGCCGGACAGCTTCGTCGGTAAGAAATCGGCGCGGTGACTAAGCCCGACCCGCTCGATCGCCGCCAGCGCGCGCTCTCGTCGACCACGGTGAGATTGCTTGCGGTACACCTCTGCCAGCATCACGTTCTCCAGCACAGACCGGTGGGGCAGCAGGTGGAAGGATTGGAACACGAACCCGATGCGCCGACTCCGTAGTCCGGCGCGTTCTTTGTCGCTCAACGTGGCGGTGTTGATGCCATCCAGGTTGTAGCTGCCGCTGGTCGGACGGTCCAGGCAGCCGATGATGTGAAGCAGGGTTGACTTTCCGGCGCCAGAGGGGCCAGTAATCGCCAGCCACTCGCCATGCTCTAACCATAGATCGACATCCACGAGCGCGTGGACGGCAGGTTCGCTTCCAAATGTCCGGCTGACCTTATGGAGCTCGAGGACGTATTTCGTCGTGTTGGGCTGAGTCGTCGTCATCATTTCTGCTCAAACCCGATCACCACGAGCTGGCCCGGCGCCAGTGTTCCATTAACAGGGGTCACTTCGACGAGGCCGTCGGCCGACAGTCCCGGCTCGACCGCGATGAACTCAAGCGAGCCATTGCGGTCTACCTGCACTCTTGAAGTCCCGTCGGCGGCGAGCGACAACGCGCTGACCGGAACGACAGTGACCATCCCCCCGGTGGATTTGACCGGAATCGTGAGGCGCAGCGAGAAGCCCTCGAGCGCAACGGGGGTCTCGTCGACAAGAACCTCTAAGTAGATGTGGAACCCGTCGACCCCGAAGGTGCCGGGGGTATCGGCTACCCTGCCCACGACACCCGTGGCTTTGATGCCGAGGTCCGGTTCATCAATAGTGACCGGCACGCCTGGCTTGACGAGCGGCGCTTCGTCGAGGGCGAGCGACGAGTCGATCGCTAATTGATAATTCGTCACCGTCATCACCGGTCCGCTCGGCGCTTCACCCACCACGACGTTGATCTGCTCGACACGGACAGGAACAGCGGGAATAAAGACGATCTCGTCGGCCGGCACCTGCACACCCGCCTTGCGTCGAGCAATCTCGAGGTCAGCCGCGAGCCGAACGACTGAATCGGCGGCCAGCCTGGCCTCACGTTCGGCGGCCTTCTGAGCGTCAACGGCGGCCTGAACGGCCACTTCACCTGCCAATCGAGTGGCCGTCGCGGCGGCGCGAGCCACTTCGAGATCCGCATTGGCCTTAACCCGGTCTTCATCGGTGGCCCAATCCCGGAGCCTGGCCTTATCGGCAACATCGGCGGCGGCCGCCTTATTGGCGCTCTCGGCGTTGGCGCGTGCGGCTTCCACCGCCAGGGGGGCGGCCGCGGCGGCGGCGTAGGCCGCCGATCTGTTGTTTATCGCTACGGCCAATTCCTGTTCGAGGGCACGGATATTGGCAAGTTGATCGGGGGTTGGCCCAAACGGCTCCCATCCCGCCGAGGCATACCAATCGGCCACGGCTGCGCCGGTCTGCTCATCGAAAGTTCCATCAACAGGACCGGGATCAAACCCCGACCGCTGGAGTGCATTCTCCAACTGGCGAACATCATCGCCAGAAATGCCGGGGACGAGGTCCCGATAGGCCGGGATCTCACCCTGGAGAATGAATACCGGGCGCCCTGAAGCGGTGAGCATCACATCACCTTCATTCAACTGGGTGTTCCGCACAGGCAGCGTGGTGATGATCCCTGCGCCAGGTTTCAAGGCAGACGGAACAATCGAGATGGATTGTGGCCGTCCATACCGGGCCGTGCCGCGCGTCACGATGTCGGATGTCAGCACGCGCTCCTCGACCGGGACCAGAATGGGCGATGGCGCCGGCGGCGCCGTTCGCGCGGCCGCCTCTGCTGGAGTCATGAGATTTGACCCGGCAATCCAACTTCCTGCCGCCACAAGAACCACCAGCGCCAGGACAATGAAGAGTGTTAAGTTCCGTTTTCTGCTCATGATGACCCTTATCCGTTCCGGATGCTTGACTGATCGGCGGTGAATCCTTGTCGGCGGCCCCAACTCGCGCGGCCTGTTTCACTCATGGCTGTTGGCCACCGTACAATTCTCTCTCAATCTGGGCCTGAACCGGCTCGAGGATATCCTCCTCGCACGAAATGGCAAGTGCGGCAACCGTTCGCTCATAGCCTTGGAGTTCTGTGAGGGCGGCCTGGGCCTCAGCCGACAACGCCTCGAGAGGGACGCCTTTTGTGATGGCATCGAGACGGCTCTTAATATCAGGCTCGATCTCATTCGGATGACTGTAGTTGAAACCCTCCTCGCGAACGCAACTGGCAAATTCCTCAAGGGCGGCGATCATGCGCGGATCCTGCTCGATGAGGGCATCCAGTGGGTTGAGATAGGTTGCGCTTAACTGCTCCCGAGCGAAAACCTGCTCGATGGCGGCGCGGGTGCATCCGCCGGTCCGCGAGAAATCCTCGGCCTCGAGCGAAATCGCGAATGTCGCGTCGATATTCTCACCGAAGAGCGTGCGGTTGTAGGCCACCTGATCGGCAGGCGGCAGGCTGTTGAAGATTCGAACGTTCTGTTCACCCAGGCCTACTTGGGCCGGGGTGGCCACATCAGCCAGTTGCGGGGGCAGACCGGTATACAGCGTCGAAATGCCATACCCGTACTGGGCGATGTAGTCTTCGTCGCTGACTCCAGGAAGCGATTTGTCGGCGACCATTCCTTTGCGTACGGTCCCGTAATCGACGGCGATGTACTCGAACCCGGCATCACTCATGCATTTGGAGATTAGCGATTCTACAGCCTCGGCGCTCTTGACGAGCTCCTCTGTGGTCATGCCGAATTCCTCCGGACCCGGCAGACGGTTTTGACCCGTAGCGCTCGCGGTGGCCTGGCTCGCCGCCGGCGTATTAGCCGATGGAGTGGGTGACTGCGAGCCGCTGCTACAGGCGGCCACGAGGATGCCCATGACGAGCCAAAGAGCCAGGAGACTCACTCGACTGCTGTGGAGCCTCGCGGCGATGGCTCTGAAGTTTTGTACAACATGTCGAACCGTACTCATTATCCTAGTTCTCCTGGTTATGTTATACGTCATTGTAATCGTGATTTCCTAAACCGACTAGAGTCTGGCGACTGCCATATCCAGTCAATATCCAGCCATTGGAGTGCAGGCTTTAGCCTGCTAAGTCTATTTTCCGCAGTTCCCGCCGCAATTGGACTGCGGCGGCTGGAACGACTGAAGTCGTTACTACGGAATCGTGGTCCACCGAGACTCCAGAAACCAGATTAAGTGTACCAAAATGAACATGAAGACAGCATGAAGTGAATATGAAGTTTCACTTAATCTTGTATCGTCGGGGAATAGAGAACAAAGCGAGGGAGGCAACGAGCACGTCGCCATCTTTGCGATCGTGGCCGGCCATGGTCAGTCGCCGCCACGACCGACGAGTTCCTTGATATCGAATTTTGGCATACCGAAGCGATCGCACAATCCAAAGGCGACGTGAATGGGACTCTGCTCTACGTCCCCTATCTTGCGGTGGTAGAGGTTGTCGCGCCACTCGTAGAAGTAGAGCGCCCGAATGCGATCCGGGTAATCGGCGTTCGCCCGGTGGATCAGGCCGGCGAACTCGTGCATCACCGCGCCGTAGCGCGCGTGATCGCTCTCCGGCACGACCAGGCGCTCGCCTGCGACGTGATAGCCCACGGCGGAAGGAAAACCGGTCTCGCTTAAGATCAGCGGCTTGCCGGCGCGCTCCAGTTCCTGAAGGATGCGGCGCAGGTGAAACTCGAACACCACCAGGCGATCGTTGCGCACGCGTGACTCGTGTAGAAAGCGCCGGCTTTCTTCGAAAGCATCGAACGTGAACCAGTCGCGATCGCTCATGGGATAGCTGTTGACCGAGACGACGTCGCAGGCGTCGACCAGAGGCCACAGCCATTCGTTGAAGAGGCCCTCGCGATCGAAGACGATCCCCTCCATGGCGTAAGTGAGCGGAGTGGCGTAGCCCTGCCGATCCAGCCAGTCCCGGTAGGCGGCGAGGAGGTTCGCCAGGCCGAATGAGAGCCGGGCGGTGAAGCGCTTTTGGCCCGGCTCGTCGCCCCCTTCGCGCAGTTCATTGCCCACACATACCGCTTCGAGGGGTATGCCCAATTCGTGGTAGCGGGCCAGTTCGTCCAGCCGCACCTGCGAGCGCCAATCGTCAACCAATGCCTGCGCATCAACGTACATATCGGCCAGCAAGCTCATGCCGGCCTCTCTGAGCGCGGGCGCGGCCTTCTCCGCGTAGCCAATGTGATAGGAGCGCGCCGCTTGCAGCCCGTTTTCAGCCGCCCGCGCGATCTGCTCGCTCAGTGGAATATCGTCGTCGTCGTGAATCCAGGCTCCCCATTTCATAGCGCGACTCCGCCTAGATCAGTCGCAATCGTTCGCCCACAGAACGCAGTCGCTCGAAGCGCCATCGGTTACTTTCGGAGGTGGTCCAGTCTGGCTGATCGCCCAGCCAGCGGAAAGACCAGTAAAGCTGCGCTGCGCCAAGCGTCCGCTCGAAATTGGCGGGCGCGCCCGCGGGCCAGCGAGCCAACTGGTATTCAAGCTCACATTCCCGCGCGATCTCCGCAGGCCATCGTTCGGTCAGGCTGGCCAGGTCTATTTCACCTGCGGCAATTGCGGCGGACTCCCAGTCCACGGGGTGAACAATCCCGTTGCGAAAGAGGATATTTAGCGGGTAATACTCGCTATGGATGACAGTCGGCGGCGGCGCCAGCAGAGCAGCCACGAACTCCTCGGAGCGTTCGCAAAGAGACGCCAGCCATGGAAAGCATGTGTGCCACGGCTCGGCGAACAGCAACGCCCGGCGTACCCATCCCAGGTAATATTCTGCATCGTAGGTATTCAGAAACATCGGCAAGGCGCTTGAGAGGCGCGCCTCATTCTCGGCATGAAACCGTCCAATCCAGCGAGCAGCCTGGCTCATGGCGACTGCCGGCTCAGGCGTTCGGTGCACATGCAGGCTGTTGTCCAAATATTCGAGGATCAGCAAAGTCTCACCCTTCGTCATGTCTGTATGGGCGCCATAAAACGTGGGCGTAGAGGTCCGAAGTGGCTGCAGTACGTGGCGATAGACTTCCGCCTCGTACGCGACATTGCCCCGGTGACCATAGACCGTATGACTGTGGCCGGCCTCGTACTTACACAACAGCCGCAGTTCGCCCCCCTCATCAAGTTGACACGTCACGATCTCGCTGGGGAAGGTACTGAGATCGATATTAGGCTGCCGGTCCAGGATGGTTACCTGACCAGCGGTATACCCTTTGATGCTCAAGACAGACGTGAGGCGGGCCGACAGGGTTTGGTGATCGGGAAAGTGAGAAGATGATGTGTGCATGGGCAGCTTCAAAACGCAAGCGATAAACCCGCGATTTCAATTTAGATCATCCATCATTGGGTGGAACGGATGATTTCGGCGAGCGCGGCTTGGTAGGACCTCAGGCGTGCCATGGGCCTCTCTATGTAGTCGCAGGCGAGGCTCAGGCTTGCCCAATGAATGGCCGCCAGCTGCCGGAACACCTGCCCCACGTTGACCAGCCGCTGAATGGCCTGGATATTTAACCCAGGCCAGCACGCGTGTACGATGGTCCAGTAGGTGATGATGTCCACTTGGGGAGCCAGCGCGAGACCGGCGGCGGGCGCGAGGTCGGCAGCCGGAACTCCCCAGCCGGCCATTTCCCAGTCCACAGGGAATAGGCTCATCCCGACCGGGCCGGTTCGGACATGCATATTCTTCGGCTGGAAATCACCGTGCACAAGCGTGGTGGGTATCCCTTCGCACTCCTTCTCTATCTTATCCCAGCGCGATTCCAGAAAATCGCACTGACAGATTACTGCCTCAAGCACTGCTAAGTCGTCCGCACTCAAGGCGGGATGACTGAGATGGCGTCGGATCATGTCGCGTCCTGAGTGCAAGTGTTCAAGGTAGCGATCGGGTCCCTCGTTTGGTAGCTGGGCCGCCGAAGAGACGCGCTCGGCGGAGATGTGCATCAGGGCCAGCCAACGCGCCGCGAGCGCGCGATGCTCCTCGATCAGGGGCGAAAAGCGCTCTCGCCCCGCGTCCTCCAGGAAGAGCCAACAGAATTGATCATCCTCCTCCACGAACCCATAGTAGTGGAGTGCGGTGATGGGCAGGACTGGGAGAACGGACTCATAGATTATGCGTTCGGTCGATGCGATTCCCATCCGGCAGCGCTTGGCGATGATCGCCGTCCCTCCAAGCCCGACACCCTCGAGTCGGTATACCGCCGACTTCTTGACCTCTTGCAGGATTTCGATGCGCTCCGGCCCGGCCCACCGTGGCCGGAGTTCACGCCACGCCCGCACGGCGGGGTGTTCACGCAGGTCGGTGTATGTGATCCCGGCGGTGGTTGGCACGTTCGCGGTCCCCCTATCCTCGCGGCTGCATCAGTGCGATCGGCTCAATGCGCTCCACTGGCGCTGCTTGCGCCCCGCCCAGCGGGGTCGACGTGGCGTGTTCTGAGATGGCGACGATTCGACCTTGTTCGATCTCGATTCGTGCGTCGCAGATACCCAGCGTGCTCAGCCGGTGGGCGATCATAAAAGTGGTGCGGCCGCGCATGAGGCGTTCCATGGCTTCCATGATCGCGGCCTCCGTCTTCATGTCGACGGAGCTGGTTGGCTCGTCGAGAATCAGGATGGGAGCGTCCTTGAGGAAGGCACGGGCCAGTGCGATGCGCTGGCGCTCGCCGCCCGAAAGGCGCATGCCGCGCTCGCCGACCGGCGTCTCATAGCCCTGAGGCAGGTCGAGGATGAAATCGTGCGCGCCGGCCGCCTTCGCGGCCGCGACGATGTCACGCTCGCCGGCGCCCGGGCGTGCGTAAGCGATGTTCTCCGCAACGCTGGTCGAGAAGAGCACGGGTTCCTGGAGAACAATGGCGAACTGGTTGCGCAGGTCGGCCAGCTTGTAGTCGCGCAGATCGACGCCGTCGAGCAGGATGTAGCCCAGCGTGGGATCGTAGAAACGGGTCAGGAGGCTTACGAGCGTGGTCTTGCCCGCGCCCGTCGCGCCGGCGATACCGCATCGTGTCCCGGCAGGGATCTCGAAGGATATATCCCGCAAGATGGGATGGTTCATCCGTGCATCCGCGCCCGAATCCGTTTCGTGCCCAGCGGGGTAGGCGAAAGAGACGTCGCAGAAAACAACGTCGCCGGAGGCGCGCACGAGTGGCCGGGCGTTCGGCCGTTCCGGCACATCCGGCGCTTCGTCGAGAAGAGAGAATGCCCGCTCGGCGCCGGCCAGGTGTGACTGCAGGCTGGCTGCCTTTTTGCTCATCGTCTTCAAGGGCGCGTACAACTGTGACAGGTAGCTCATCACCAGGAGGAGTTCGCCCAGGGTCAGGATGCCCTCCGAGACGTGGAGCGCACCGATGAAGAGGACGGCCGAAATCCCGATCGCGCTGGTCAGCCCGACGAGGAGGCCGAAGCCCCCCTCCACGAAAGTGAGGTGGATACGGGCGCGCATGCCTTCACTGGAGCGGCGCACGAAGCGCTCCTCCTCGCGATCCTCCTGTCCGAACGCTTTCACAACACGCAGGGCGGACAGCACCTCCTGCACGACCGACACGGCGGAGCTTTCGAGTCGCTTCACCTCACGTGACTGCTGGCGCAGGCGTTTCCGATAGAAGCGTGTGAGCAAGAAAAGGATGGGTGTCACCGCCAGCGCGATCAGGGCCAATTCCCAGTCCATGCGGGCCGTGACGTAGATCATCCCGGCGATCGTCAAACCCGCCGCGATGAAGGGGATGACGCCGTCGATCGCGATACTCTGGATGGCGGGCGCGTCATATTGAATGCGGTATGTGGAGTCTGCTGTGCCTTTCGAGTCGCCGTACGTGAGCGAGAGACGCTGGACGTGCCGGAACAACTGGGCCCGGAACTCCAGCACCAGTTTCTCCCCTGTGAAGGTGCGCAACAAGGAGGCCGCCAGCTCCTGGAGCTGACTCAGTAGCGTGATACCCACCTGGAGCACGGCTGCGAGTATGAGCAGGGCGACGTCGGATTGAGCGATGGCCGCCGGCAGCAGCGCATCCAGGAAACTGGGAAGCGGATGAGAGCCGATCACGTTGTCGACGACGATCTTCAACGGCACAGGGGTCAGAAGCGCAAGCGGGGTTGCGAGCAGGCTGATCAGGAAGATGCCTGCAGTATGGAGCCAATAGGGCCGCGCCTGGCGCAGCAGCCGCTGGTACAGGGTCAGATCGGAATAGCCGGCCATAGCCGTCATGCCTCTCGCGGCTCTGACCGCTCAGGTGTGCGAATGCTGCTTGCGCCCGTGCCTGCCCCCGTGCTTGCCCCCCGCCCAGCGGGGCGCCCAGCGGGGTCGACGACGACGCGGAGCGGGCCGGCGCGCGCGCCGAGCGCTCGCAGAACGGCAGCCGTGGCGGCAGCACACTCCTGAAGTGTGCGCAGCGCGAGCGTGGCGGAAACCAGCCCGAAAACTGCGGCAACAATCTGAACCCGGTCAAGTCCCGCCCCAAACGCGAGGCTGGAGCACAGAAGAGTCAGCGCGAATCCGCCGGGGGAGACCCGGGGCCACGAACGGAAACGTACCAACTGCCTGCCTGAGCCATGTTCCTCCACAGCCATGAGCAGGCGCACAGCGCCCAACACGCCGCTCTTGACCTCCAGGTCCCAGCGATCGTAGCTGCCTCCCCGAAGGACGACAGCGCCGTCTGCCCGGAGAGTCGTTTCGATGGTCCGGAGCCATTTGTCGGAAGCCTGCCCATGCTCCGTCCACTTGGCCGATGTCCGAGGCCAGGGTAACGAGGCGCCGAGCACGCGATGCTGGCGCCAGGGCGTGAGGCCGAATCGTAAACGCCCCCGCAGCCGCGCCAGGGGTTGGATCAGATATAGACATGCCGTCAGAATGCGTAGCCGCAACCGGGTGATGCGAGACTGCGGTGCGCTGGCGAAGGACGCCCGTGCTGCACCCAGGCCGGCCTGGACGAGGGACGCGCCCATGGCAAGCACGAGAGGAGGCAGAGCTACGAAAAGCAGCGGCGTCCACAGGATGCCCAGAGCAGACATCACGAAAAGGACGGCGCTAACGAGATACCACTCAGGCATCAAAGGCAGCGACGCCAGCACGCTCGACGCCGGTCGGTACAACGACTGAAATGGCGCGCTGCCCCAGACGCCGTGATAGATGCGCCCGGCCCGGCCCAGCATCAGCGCGAGTCCCTTGCTGTAGACACGTCCGGCCCAAGTCAGATGGCCTGCGTCGTTGTACTTCTCCGGCCACTTTGCTTCCAGAAGCGCTTCGGCTCTGCCGTAGCCATATTGCTGCTTCCAGTACGCGCGCGCCGAGTTCCGTCGATGGTGCCAGACGACCGCGGCAGGGCTGAATCCTAATGTCCAGCCTCGCTGCTGCAACCGCCAACACACGTCGACGTCGTCGCCGGCCACGCGGTACTGGGGATCGAAGCCGCCTATCGCTTCGAGGCAGGCTTTGCGCACGGCCATGTTGCAGCCTGGAATGTGCTCTGCCTCGCGATCGCTGAGGAGGATGTGGACGGGATTGCCCGGTACATTGGCGATACATTCGGCGACCAGCCCGTCGTCGAGGGATGCGAGATTGGGACCGCCGACGCCGGCGTGCGCCGTATTCAGAAAAGTCGCTGCCAGGTAGGTGAGCCAGTGCGGGTCAGGGCGGGCATCGTCGTCGATGTAGGCAACGATCTCGCCCGTCGCAGCTTCCATGCCGGTATTACGCGCGTTGCTAAGACCACGCTGTGCCGTGCTGATCACGCGGAAGCCGTATTCATTCGCCATAGCCGCCGTCCCGTCGGTCGATCCATCGTCGACGACGATCACTTCGAAGCTCGGATATTCCAGCTTCCGCAGGCCCTCCAGGCAGTCGCGGAGTGTGCGCGCGCCGTTGTAGGAACAGACCACGACGGAGATGGAGGGCCAGGGCAGGTCTGGCGGGAAGGGCGCCTCGGCATATGCATCCCGGACGGTCGCCAGCGCCGGCTTCGGTTGCCGATCGCGGCGCGTGAGGCCGAACTCCCAGTCGTCGACATCCTCGCCCGACCGGTGCCACTCGTCGGTCCAGGCATAGGCGAAGGCGCCCGCGCAGCCGCCTGCGAATGCGGCTCGAATCTGCCAGTCCAGCGCGTGCGCCTGGGTCTCCTCGCCGTTTCGAAGGCTGTCCAACCCGATCTCAGTCATGATCAGAGGGCGATCGCCCGCAATGTTCTGAAGGCGCGCGAGATAGGCTTCGAAGCTCTCCTGCGATTCTAGGTAGACGTTGAAGCACGCTAAGTCGAGGAAGGGCAACTGCAGATATTCAGTCGAGGGATAGTTCACGTAGGTGACGAGGCCATGAGGATCCTCGGCTTTCGCGGCCCGGTAGAGACGCTCAAGGAAATGTTCGATGCGACGAGGACCATGCCAGCGCACGATGGATGCCGGGATCTCGTTGCCGATCGCGTAGCATAAAACAGCCGGGTGGCCGGCACAGCTCCGAACCCCCGTGCGCACCAATGCCTCCATATCGGGCGCCCCTTTCTTGTCAGTGAGGAACCCGACATACCGCTCCAATGGCAGGCCGACCATGACGCGCAGGCCATGCCTCTGCGCAGCGTCAAGAAGCCAGCGCGGCGGCAGCGTGTACGTGCGCACCGCATTCAGGCCATTGGCTGCCATCAGCGCGAAGTCCTGCTCGACGACCCCCGGGTCGGGATACTCGTGGCCGTCCGCGTGAGGGCGAAACGTCCCATACGTGACGCCGCGAATGTACAGCTTCTCATCGCCTAGGAAGATGAATTTGCCCTGCACACGCGGCCGGACGCTTATCATAGCAGATATTCGTCGAGTGTGGAAACAGTGGGAGGTGTTGATGACTCAGTTTGCATGTAGTATAGTATATAAGATTGACTTCAGGTTATAGAATTAGTTATGAAAACGGTTAGAATCTGTTAGAGCGGCTTGAGTCACTCCGAACGAGTGCCCGGACATCGGCCAGTCTGTGTGGCCTGATACAGTCTGATCCTGACTTAAAACGGGTTGTCGCCATCCATGCAGGCGTTTCCCGCCGCAAGGACATGGCCAGCGAGTCGCGAGCGAGTTTTTTGTCTACCGTCAGTTCGGGATGACCGGCGGAGGGGTTAGGGCGTACCGTAATCGGCGATCAGAGGAGCCACACAGGTCGAGCGCTTGTCGTTGGTCAACGCATATTCACTGCACGAATTATACGGCCCGGGCATCCAGCACCCTGCTTTCAAGCGTACCAACCCCCGCAGTTGGACCCTTGGGCGCTGCACGGATGGGTTCAATGTGCGGCTAGCTTGTTCTTGTCGGGAAAGTAGGCTGGCATCCCTATGCCAGCCTTATCCGAACGGCATGGGGATGCCGTTCTACGGCGTTTCCTGACACACTGATTTCCCTGTGAGCTATTTTGGATGTTCGAAATGGCAAGTAACTCTGTCAACGAATGTCCAACGAATAAACGAATAACGCCAGCGGTCATAGGTCATTCGTTTATTCGTTTCCCCATTCGTTGACAGACTGGGGCGGGGATTCTTGCCAATTCGTGTAATCCGTGGGAAATCCGCGTGACAGGAACTAGCTATATCGAGGCTTACATCCCTCATGACCCATATAGTAATACCGCATATGCTGCATTTTGATACGGGTGGTTGCGCATATTTTGAGTTAGAAATAGTTAGAACCCATGTATCTAAACCGAACTGCGATCAAGAACAAACCGGACTCAAAACGCCTCACGCCCACACTGTCGGCGGACGAAGTGACCGGCACTTTCAAAGTGCCGGTCACTTCATTGTCGAAGTCGGGGACGGGCCTGAGACCCGCCCCAGTCTCCTCGCGTCTTGGTCTGGAAGGCTGGCGGGTTATGTGCGTGCCGGCCCAGCAGGAACTGGTTGCTGCTCCATCGAAGGCGGAGTGTCACCGATACGCAGCACTTCCAGGCTGCCTCGGTGGATGCTTTCGCAAAACAGAGGTTGTTCGCTTCGGAGGCGCTGGTATTCGCCAATCGATCGAGAAATTCTGTCACAGCCAGTCGTTCATTCTCGGATAGATTGGGCAGTGCATATGCAACGTTGTTCATCGGGCGCCCGTGCTTTCCAGGCAGGTCTCGATTCGCTCTTCCGGCTGTGAATGTTGCGTCCATCACTTCCGTTTCGGAAACCGGCTGACCACCATCGCCGGGTCGATTGTCGGCACGCGCGAGCCGATCTTCAAGTCGCTCGCCGGTTTGGCGTCTTTGGATGCGGGCAAGATGCCGATGGGAGTTCCTTCGACCGCGTACTTCGTTTCGACCAGCGCCTGGCCGTTCATGTAGCCCTCGCTGTCGACCGCGCACGACAGCACACGCCCGATCACGCGCCCGCGTTTGTCGACGACGTAGTCCATATCGCCGCCGGTTTCGAGCGCCGCCGCGCCCTTCGGCACGCGCACGCCCTTGTCGTTCATGCGGAAGCGGACGTTCTCCATCTTGCGCCCGGCGTCGCGCGCCAGGTACGGCGCACGCCCGACGAAGAACGGCTTATAGGTCTTGACGTACGAGGCGAACCCGGCGTCGGCTGGATTCATATTGAGCGGCCCGGCCAGCTCGTGGCCGTACAGCGGCAGGCCGGCTTCCGTGCGCAGGCTGTCGCGCGCGCCCAGGCCGATCGGCTTCATCCCCATCGGCGTCCCGATTTCCACCAGGAGCTCCCAGAACGCCGGC
>Ga0209751_10004204_pt1 | contig 13831 bp, 21 predicted proteins | sample RifCSP13_1_FD_184019 | JGI IMG/M metagenome (GOLD analysis project Ga0209751, IMG submission 184019) | Soil microbial communities from Rifle, Colorado - Rifle CSP2_sed 13_1 (SPAdes) (version 2) | ecosystem: Environmental > Terrestrial > Deep subsurface > Rock core/Sediment | place: Rifle... | reverse complement strand
GCCCATGGCGGCGGCCCGACGCCGCCGGCTGCGCCGGCAAGTAAGCTCGAAATCTTCATCTGCCCTCCCACTTCCCGCCTGAATCGATGCCACTAATGACGGTGGGGGAACTCGGAGCGTTCTCAAGGATGGAGATATCCACATGAAACTTCAGTTTGGGCTTCGCCGTCGTCGTCGCGGCATTATCTCTCTTCAGCACGGCCGCCTTGGCGGACAACTGTACCTGGGCACCGCAGCCTGACGGCACCACCTGGGGAACCTGCGTGGACGATGGCGGGAGAATGTACTGCCAGTCCTGCCCGGCTGGCGGCGGCGCCTGCTCCGTCGTGTCGTGTTCCGGCTAGGCGGACCAATCACCCGGTCTCCCGCCCGGCGGGCTCGCTGAGCGATAGCGGTGGCGGCGCTTTGCCGCTAAACTCCCTGGTCGCGCCCATTTCTGGGCACTTGGCTACGGGGGGACCAATGAATATTCGCTTGAGCACGCCGCGGCGGGAGACCTTTATCGTGTCGGTCGTCATCGCCGCTCTTGTCATCCTCGGCATGATCGTGCCGTTGCCGTTCTTCACGGCCTATGCCCTCGGATTGTTGCTGATCGCCTATCTCATCCTGCTGGCGGGCGTGCTCGTGGACAACCTTTGAGCCGCAGGCCGCGAGGCTAACCCTTCACGAGCCTGAGCGTGGGCTCGCCCTTCTCGGCGGCCAGAAACGGGGCGAGCGCCGCATAGAGTTCGCGCCCGCGGATCGGCTTCGAGACATAGGAGTCCATGCCGGCCGCGAGATAGGTCGCGCAGTCGCTCTGCATCCCGTGGGCGATGAGGGCCACGATCGGCACCTGCGACGAAGGCGCGTGTAGGCTGCGGATGCGTCTCGCGGTCTCGACGCCGTCGAGGTCGCGCATGGCGGTGTCCATGAGCACGAGGTCGTAGGACTTTGCCGCGAGGCCCATCACGGCCGCGCCGCCGCTGGCGACCACATCATGGGTCAGTCCGAACTCATCGAGATAGGTGACGATCAGCATGCGGTTCACCGCATTGTCCTCGACCACGAGGACATGGCCGGAGAGCACTCCTTGCGGCTGGACGTCGTTGCCCGCCTTGGGCGCCGCTACGTTTATGCGCGGGCGTTCGGCCGGAACGGCGAACCAATAGAGGGTGCCTTGGCCGACCACGCTTTCGCAGCCGATCTCGCCGTCCATCAGAAGCGCGAGCTTGCGCGCAATCGATAGGCCGAGCCCGGTTCCGCCATTCTGGTTGGCAACCGGACTGTCGAGCTGAACGTAGGGCTGGAACAATCGCTCCTGCACGGCCTTGCTCAAGCCCACGCCGGTATCGGTGACGTCGAATCTGAGGAGCAAGCGTCCGTCGACCTCGCTCGCGCTGGCATGCAGACGCACCGAGCCTATGGCGGTAAATTTGAGCGCGTTGTCGACCAGGCTAATCAGCACTTGGCGCAGGCGCGCGGCATCGCCGACGATGAAGCGCGGACAATTGGCCCCGATATCGACGCCGGCGGTGAGACCCTTCTCGTTCGCCCGCGTTTGCAGCACCGCCGCCACGCCCTGGATCAGATCGTGCAGGTCGAAGGAGGCTTGATCGAGCTCGAAGCGGCCGGCTTCGAGCCGCGAGAAGTCGAGGACGTCGTTGAGCACGCCGAGCAGGCTCCGCGCCGACTGATGAAGCGTCCGGGCATAACGCTGTTGGGTGGGGTCGAGCGGGCTGGCCAGCATGAGCTCGGCCATGGCGACGACCGCCTCCATGGGCGTTCTGAGCTCATGGCCGACCATGGTGAGCAGATCCGACTTGGCCTTGTCGGCAGCCTCCGCAGCCTCCCGCGCCCGGCGCTCGTCCGCCAGTCCGTCGACAAGACCCTGGATCTGCGCGAACAGATCGTCCGGCCGAAAGTCCTCAGGTCGCATTGCAGTTGCCCACCCTGGTTTCCAAATCGGTAGGCAGGATGGCAGACATCACTTAAAACTCGGCTAAATCGGCTGTGGCGAAATATAGCTAAGTGGCAGGAGAAATGCCGCAAATCGGCCATGCGCAGCATCAGGACCGAAAAAGATCTGAAGGAAGGCGTGGCGGCGCTTGTCGGCTCCTGCGCTCATTTGGCACGCGTCCACGCGCTCGCGGGGGACCCACCGCTGCGCCGCCGACCGGCCGGGTTCAAGGGGCTGGCCCGCGTGATTGTGGGTCAGCAGCTATCCATTGCAAGCGCCAGGGCTATCTGGCAGCGGCTCGAAGCGCGCGTGCGGCCCTTCACGACGGAGTCGCTACTTGCGACACCGGACAAAGACTTGCGCCTGGCCGGCCTGTCGGCTGGAAAAATCGCCACGCTGCGCGGTGTCGCCGAATCGGTCACGAACGGTTCACTCGATCTCGATGCGCTGAAGCGCGCGCGAGAGGGCCTCATTCACGCGAAGCTCACCGCACTCAAAGGCATCGGCCCCTGGACCGCCGACATCTACATCCTCTTCTGTCTGGCGCGCGCCGACGCCTGGTCACCAGGCGATCTTGCGCTCCGAGTCGCAGTCAAGGATGCGTTTGCGCTTGAGGCTCGGCCAGATCAGGCGTTGATGATCGAGATTGCTGAAGCCTGGCGCCCATGGCGGGCGGTCGCCGCGCGGATGCTGTGGTCCTATTATGCCTTTCGCCGGAAGACAGTTGACGCGCCCGCATGATCGTCTGTTCCTGCACCATGATCACGTCCAAGGACATTGCCGAGGCGGTATCGACCTTGCGCACGAAGGACCCTTTCGTGGTGCTGACGCCCGGCCTCATCTACCGTCAACTCGGCAAGCGGCCCTCGTGCGGCAGCTGTCTGCCGCTGATTACCAAGCTGATGGTCGGCTATGACGAGGAGGGCCCGAGCGGCGCAAGCGGGGGGACGCGACGGCCGGTCGAGGAGCCCTAGCTTGATGCAGAAGAACAGGTCATGATCGTTGTAGGTTGAGAGGAGGTCAGGGCAATGAAGGGCAATCCGCGGGTCATCGAATATCTCAACAAGGCGTTGACGAGCGAACTTACCGCCGTCAATCAGTACTGGCTGCATTACCGGCTGCTCGACGACTGGGGCTACACCAAGCTCGCCAAGAAGGAGCGGGAGGAGTCGATCGAGGAGATGCATCACGCCGACAAGCTCGTGACCCGCATCATCTTCCTCGAGGGATTTCCCAATCTGCAGGTTATCGATCCCTTGATGATCGGCCAGAACGTCAAGGAGATCCTCGAATGCGACCTCAAGGCGGAGTATGGCGCCCGCGCGCTTTACATGGAGGCGCGCGCCTGCTGCCGCAAGGAAGAGGACTACGTGTCCATGGATCTGTTCGAGGAGCTGCTCGGCGACGAGGAAGGCCACATCAACTATCTCGAGTCCCAGCTCAACCTCCTGAACGACATCGGCGCCCAGAATTACGGCCAGCTCAATGCCCATTCCGCCGATGAGGTGCCCGAGGAGGGTGCTTAAACTTGGCGCTGCCTCTCGACGGACCGAGACTGCCGCCGGCCGCGGGCGGCGCGCCGCGCCAGCTGGTCGTGTTCCTGCACGGCTATGGCGCCGACGGCAACGACCTCATCGGCTTGGGCCGCGAATGGGCGAAGCCGCTTCCCCATGCCGCCTTCGTCTCGCCGCATGCGCCCGAGCCCTGCGGCGCGGCGCCGATGGGGCGGCAGTGGTTCAACCTCACCTTCCGCGATGCGAACGAACTGGTCCGCGGCGTCAAGCAGGCAAGCCCTGCGCTTGAGGCGTTTCTCGACGCCGAGCTTAAGCGTCACAATCTGCCGGCGCGTTCGCTCGCCCTGGTCGGCTTCAGCCAGGGGACCATGATGGCGCTCGGCGTCGGGCTGAAGCGCCAGCCGGCGCCTGCGGCCATTGTCGGCTATTCCGGCGCGCTGGCGACGGTCGAGGCGCTGCCCAAAGACCCCGGATCGGCACCGGCCATTCTGCTCGTGCATGGCGACATGGACGAGCTCATCCCGGTCGACGCCATGTTCATGGCCCGCGAGCAGCTGGCGCAGGCGGGTCTTGCCGTGGAGTGGCACGTGGCGCAAGGCATCGGCCACGGCATCGACGCCCAAGGCCTGCATCTCGGCGGCGCCTTTCTGAAGCAGGCCTTCGCCGCCGCCGCTCAGCTCACCCAAGGATCGTAAGTGCCGAAGGTCCAGACATGGCCTTCGAGATCGCGACAGGTATAGTCGCGCCCGCCATAGTCTTGCGTCTTGAGCTCGAGCACGATCTCGGCGCCTTCCGCCTTGGCGCGGGCGTAATGGCCATCGACATCGGCGACGATCACATAGAGTCCTTGCGTGACGGATTGTCCTTTGAGGGGCGCCGCGACCAGATGGCCATACTCGGTCTCCACGTCGCCGAGCATGATCATGCCGTTGCCGAGAACGAGCTCGGCATGGGCGATGCTGATGCCCTCGCCTGGAACCACCATTTTCTTCGCGAAACCGAAAGCCTTGCAGAGCCAGTCGATGGCGGCTTTCGCGTTGCGGTAGCGCAAGGCCGGGACGATCCGCCCGCCCCCTTCCCGCTCCAAACCATTGGCCATGCGGTCCTCCTCTCCCTCGACTCGTGGCGATCCTTGTGACCATGACTACAGCATCTAGGGGCCTTCACAATCTCGACATGCCCCTATAGTATGCCGCCGGTTAGGAGGATGGTCCCGAGTGCGACGGGCAAGAGGAAGGACTTTCCGCCTTGAACGTCGCCACCGCATCGGCCGCCCCAGGCACTTTCCCCGCGCTCGTGCTCAACGCCGACTTCCGGCCGCTCTCCTATTATCCGCTGTCGCTGTGGGGCTGGCAGGACGCGGTTAAGGCCGTGTTCCTCGACCGCGTCAACATCGTCTCCGAATACGACCGCGCCGTCCGCTCCCCCTCCATCGAGATGAAGCTGCCGAGCGTGGTCTCGCTCAAGAATTATGTGCGGCCAGCGCTCTACCCCGCCTTCACCCGATTCAACGTGTTCCTGCGCGACCGCTTCACCTGCCAATATTGCGGCGACGATCAGGATTTGACCTTCGATCATCTCGTGCCCCGCTCGCGCGGCGGCATGACGCGCTGGGAGAACGTGGTCACCGCGTGCGCGCCCTGCAATTTGCAAAAGGGCGGCAAGCTGCCTCAGGAAGCGAAGATGTACCCGGCGCAGAAGCCCTATCGCCCCACGGTGTTCGCGCTCCACCGCAACGGTCGGCTGTTCCCACCAAACTATCTGCATGAGAGCTGGCTCGATTATCTCTACTGGGATACCGAACTCGAGCCGTAAGCCATTCCGCCGTCAGAACCTCGTGGTCAGCTCCGTCAGCCAGGCCGGCGAGGCATCGACCAGGACGGTCTCGATGCGCTTGTCGAGATTGGTGGCGACCAGCAGCCCGACGGCCACCAGCAACACGCCGAGCAGCGTCTTCCCCGCTTTACCGGTTTCCATAAGGCGGCCGCGCCAGCGCATCATCGCTTCGCGCGAGAGGAGGCCGAGCAGCATCAGCGGCAGCGCCGCACCGATGCCGAAGGCGAGCATGGTCAGCGCCACTTGCGCCAGATCCTCGCCCTTGGCGGCAAGGACCGAGGCGGCCCCGAGCGTCGGGCCGACACAGGGGCTCCACACCGCGCCGAGGAGGAGGCCAAGTCCGAATTGACCGAAAAGGCTGCCAGGCGTGAAATTGTCGGCGTAGCCGCCGGCCCAATTGCTGACCGGGCCGGCCGCGAGCGCAAATTGGTCCTGCAATTTCGGCACCAGGAGCACCACGCCCACCGCGATCAAGAGGACGGCCGAAACGGTGCGAAAGACGCCGGTATCGAGCCCGGCGGCAAAACCTATGGTGGCGACGAACAGGCCGATGGCGGTGAAGGAAACGGCGAGGCCGGCGGCAAGCGCCGCCGGGCCCAGACGGTGCTCGCTCGCCGCGGTGCCGAGAACGATCGGCAGAAGCGGCAGCACACAAGGCGAAAGAACCGACAGCGTCCCTGCAACAAACGCGAGTCCCAGGGTGCCGATGGGCATTTTCTTTTGCCTTATAGAGCGCTCTCGACTAGCGCGGCGATCGAGGCGGGATTGGTGTCGCCGACCGAGCGGTCCGTTTCGGTTTCGCCCTTATAGGCAATCAACGTGCTTTGCGATTGCGCTTTCAGCGCGCGCACATCGTCCTTCTGCGTATCGAAATCGACCTTGAAGACGACGAGGTCTTTGAACTTCGGCTCGCGGGTGAGCTGCACCAGAATCGGATTCTGCGCCCGGCAGGTCGGGCACCACGCCGCAAAGATATCGACCAGGATCGACTTCCCTTCCTTCTTAGCCGCGGCAAAGGAAGCGGCGTCGAACGGCTTCCACTCGGCGGCTGATGCCGGAAGCGAAACGAGCAGCGCGGCAGAAGTCACGATGGCAAGGAGGAGAGAGCGCAAGCGAACCATCTGTCCGATCCTCCAATAAAGCGTGTGAAGGGAGCGGTACCAAGCGGGACCGGCCGTCGAGCCGCTATAGCAGCGGTCGCGCGATTCTCGCCAATCACGCTCGCTTGAAGTGGGCGTGAGCTACTGCCGCCGACTGGCCCCATAAGCGGCGACGCCAGCGAGGAAGGCGGAGATCACCGCGTTCCACCCGGCAAAGGACAGCCCCAAAAAGCGCCACGACGCCTCGTCGCAGCGGATGATCGGCGTGTCGACGATCCCGCCCTCACCCCATTGAAGCTCGAAGGCGCCGGAGCAGGCCGCCGGCCCTTCCCACCATTTCCACTCGATGCCGGCATGGTAGATGCCGGCCACCATATTGGCGAGGAGGGCGAGCGCGATCAGGAGAAGCAGGATGCGCGCCGGCCCGGTCGCATAATTTCGCGCGAGCAGCACGGCTATGGCGCTCGCCGGCACGGCGAAATAATAAGCGTAGCGCTCCTCGAGACAGAGCGGGCAAGCGGCATAACCGCCGAGATGCTCGAAGGCGAGTGCGGCGAGAATCGTCGCCGCCGCGACCACGAGTACGACGGCGCTCGCAACCATCACCGGACGGGGGGGCTTGGCCAGGATCGGCTTCCTCAGTGCGTCCATCTCAGAAGGCATATTTGGCGATGAAGAAGCCGCCGACAATAGCCGCGAGGAAGCCGGTGGTGACCAGGGTCAGCCGCTTCTCGATGAAGCCGCGGATCGGCTCGCCATAGATGCGCAGCAGCTCCGCTTCGAGGAAGAAGCGCGCACCGCGCGTGATGGTCGACAGCACCACGAACATGAAGAAGTCGTAGCCGGCGAAGCCCGAGGCGATGGTGACGATCTTGTAGGGGATCGGCGTCATGCCCTTAATCAGGATGATCCAAGCACCCCATTCGGCGTAAGCCGCGCGGAAGGCCTCGACGCTGTCGCCATAGCCGTAGATGGATATCAGCCACTTGCCGAGCGTATCGTAGAGGAAGGCACCAATGGCATAGCCGAGGATGCCGCCGAGCACCGAGGCGATGGTGCAGACCAGCGCATAGAGCCGCGCCTTGTGGGGCTGGGCGAGCGCCATCGGCACCAGAACGACGTCGGGCGGGATGGGAAAAAACGAGCTCTCGGCAAAGGACACCGCCGCCAGCGTGGGAAGCGCGTGGCGGCTCTCGGAGAGCTTGATGACCTTGTCGTAGAAGCCCCTCAGCATGGCGCTTGCTTAGCGGGGCGAGGCGTCCTTGTCCATCTTGTCGCGCCTTCCGGGGAACACGGCCCCGGTTGACCGCGCCTTCTGCTTCCCCCATGTTCCGGCCCTAGCCCCAGTGGCGGAATGGTAGACGCGGCAGACTCAAAATCTGTTGCCTGCAAGGGCGTGCTGGTTCGAGTCCGGCCTGGGGCACCAAACTTTCACATACGCGACGTAAGCCTGAGTGAAGGAGGAACAGACGATGAAGCCGACCAGGTTGCTTCTGCTCGTCGCCGTATTGTCCGCGCCTCAGGCCGCCCTCGCCGAAACGGCTGACGGGAGCGGAGCTTTGGCGCTGGCGGCCCTGGCCGGCGAGAATTCCCCGTTGGTGACCCCTGCCGCCAAAGAGCTGCTCGCGAAGTTTCTCGACGGCGAACCGAAAGCGAGTTTCCCGGCCGGTCAGACCATCGCCGTCAAGGTCGACAAGCTGACGTGCAAGGCGAGCAATGTCGATATCACGCTGCATTCCTGCGAGCTGGTGTTTGGCAGTAGGACCGCGACGCTCACCGGACGGCGCGCGCATGAACTGTTCGCCACGCTCGCCGAGATCGGCGTGCCGCCCGATGCCGGGGCCGGCTCTGTCTTCGAAGCCATCGCCAAGCTTGACTGTAAGATCGATCCCAATGAGGTGATGCAGATGTCCGGCGGCGGCGCGCATTGCGACTATGCTCCACCCAACTAGAGTTGCTCGCCGGAGCGGACCGGAATAAACGCATTTGAAGCTCGACCGCGAAACAGAAGCGCTGCTCTATTGGGCGTCCTCAGCGACCGCCACGCCGCTATGGCACCTCTCCCCCGACGCCGCGCGCGAGGAGTATCGCCGCACGCTCTCCAAGACGGAGATCAAGCCGCCGGCAATCGGCGAGGTGGCCGATCTGGCCGTGCCGGGTCCTGCCGGGAAGATGCGGTTGCGCAAATATCTCCCCGCCGAGCGTGGGCGCGAGGCTGAAGCCGCCATTCTGTTCATGCATGGCGGCGGCTGCGTGATCGGCGACATCGAGACCCATGACGTGTTCTGCCGCACCCTATGCCACGACACGCGCGCGAGCGTGTTCTCGCTCGATTACCGGCTGGCGCCGGAGCACCCGTTTCCCGCCGCGGTGGAGGACACTGTCGCGGCGCTCACTTGGCTGTCGCGCGAGGCCGCGGGGATGGGCCTCGACCCGGAGCGGATCGCCATCGCCGGCGACAGCGCGGGCGGCGGATTAGCCGCGGTCGCGCTGCACGAGACCAAGGGCCGGCTCGCCGCGCCCGTGCGCGCTCAGGCGCTGATTTATCCGGCGCTCGATTTGCGCGGCCGGCTCCCTTCGCGCAAGGACTTGGCCCACCACTTTCCCATCCCGCACGACATGATCGAGTGGTTCTTCGACCATTATTTCGGGATCGCCTGGCCGTTTGCCGACCCGCGCGCGATCCCCTCGCTCTACAAGGACTACACCGGGCTGCCGCCGGCGCTGATCATCACGGCAGGGCACGACCCCTTGCGCGACGAGGGCGCGGAATACGCCGAGACGCTGGCCGCTTCCGGCGTGCCGGTCGAGTATGAGTGCCGCGAAGGCACGATCCACGGCTTCATGAATATGGGCCGCGTGCTGCGCAGCGCGCATGGCTGGGCGCGCCAGCGACTGGCAGCTTGGCTCGTGGAGCGCTTGCACGCGACCGTTCCGGCGGACGTATACTTCGCGGAAACCTTCCCGCGGTAGCAAGGATCGTCTGAAAACCGAGATCCAGAGCACGGGCGTGCGGACACTACCTTCCCTAACCATATGGCCGCTCATTTGATGCAGGCTTGCCGCCTCGCCGCCACCGTCCTTGCGCTCACGCTCGGCATCTTCGCCTGCCCGTCTGCGCGGGCTCAGGCCGCGCCCACCGACGGTCCGATTGAAGTCACCGTCGGCGCCTACGTCAACGACATCCAGCAGCCAGACTTCAAGGCCAACAGCTACGCTATCGATCTCTATGTCTGGTTCCGGTGGAGGGCGCCCGATCTCGATCCTTACAAGACGCTGGAGTTTATGAATCGGGACGCTTCCGACGATAGCAATTTGCAGAGCGGGAGCGGGGCGAAGATCGGCGGCCCTAATGAGGCCGTTGCTCACTCCGGTTTGGTCAGCACCTTGATGTCGAACGGCTTGAGTTCGCTGCTGGTCTTGAGGAAATCGGTGACCCGGTTGGCATCGATCACCGTCGCCGAGGACCACAGGCCCGTGGTGCAGGTCGAAGCGTCATAGGTGTCTGTGACCATCACATATGGACCCTGGTCCTTGGCCACGGTGCAGGCGCAGGCGGCTTTGGCGGGCTCGCTCGCGTCGACGATGCAGGGCATGTCGAGGCAGTTGGCCCATGGCCGGTCGTTGGTGCAGACCGCATAGCTCTTGATGGGATAATAGCGGGACTTGATCTCCTTGCCCTCGGCAGTGTGCGCCTCGGCTTGGCACGGCTCCCTTCCAAGGGAGTATCCGGTCTCCACGTTGCAGTCGCAGGAGACCGTGTCCTCCTGTCCTGCAATCGGCTTGCACGAAGCCGTCGTGCACAGGGCGTAGGTGCTTTCACAGACCTTGAAGTCGGGCTGGGTCTCCGCGGTGCAGCCGCCGAGCAGGATGGCGCTGCACGCGACGAGAACAACAATGCAAGCGGCCTTCGGCATTGCGTGCCTCCAGTGGGACGAAGCTTAACGCGAGACCCAGCTGGTACCACACGGCCTCGCTGACAGCGTTAGCGCGGCGTTTCTCTCCGTCATCGACTTTGATTCCGGTTTGAGCGTCGTCCGCCGGCAGCGCGCCGCCTCAGGCGGCGCTGGCCTTCAGGCTCCGCCGCATATGCTCGCGGATCGGCTCGTTGGCCTTGGCGACGATCTCGACCGACAGCGCACGCAGCTCTTCCGCCTGGCTGGCGAGGGCCTTCATCCGCTCGTCCCAAAAGGTCACCTGCAAATGCATGACCTGCATGGGAGTCCTGGCGCAGGCCAAGCTTTTGGCGAGATCGAGGCTCGACGACACATTGGCCTGGGCAAAGTCGATCAGCTTGCGGTTGACCGCGAGGGTCCCCTGACCTGCCGCCTTGAGCGAACGCTCCATGGTGTCGACGGCGTGGTCGAGCGCATAGGGCCGAGGCTGAGGGGGCGGCGCGGCGGTGGCCGCGGCGCGGGGCGGCTTGGGTGCGGCAGAGGACGCCTGAGGCGCGGGCGCCTTAGCCGCGGGCGTCTTAGGTGCCGGCGCCTCGGGTGCGAAAGTCTTAGGTGCCGGGACAATGGGCGCCTCTTCGCGCTTGACGGGGGCGGCCGCCTCGGAGGCTGCGATCTTCGGTTTCTGCTGCTTGCCGGAGGGTTTTTGCTGCCCGTTTCGCGATTTGGAGCGCTTGCTCATGACTTAATCCCCTTGCTGCCGGCTTTCGGACACGGTTGAGCCCGCATCCGACCATGAGGGCGCGGCCATTTTGCGGCGGGAATGCCAAGCGTCCCGGTCGCCCGGCAGAAGCTTGCCGGCCCTCCGCTCACGCCACAGCTTCCGGCCCTTTTTGGCGAGGAACCAGACGAAATAGGCGGCGATGGCCGTCGCCGCGGCCGCCGATCCGACAATAAGCATCGCGCGCGCCTTATAGGGCCAGCCCTAGAAACCAGACTTTCGTGCGGCGATTTGGTTCCGCGCGGCGCGGCGGCGATCCCTAGCGGCCGGAAGCCTTGCGGCGGTCGACTTCGGCTTGGCTGACCTCGCCCGACTGGATCAGCGCCTTCACGCATGACTTGGACAGGCCCTTGCCCGCCTTGTCCATGCACACCCGCAAGGCGGTGCTTTCGAGCCCATAGTCGCCGCAAAACTTGCGATAGTCGGCCGCGCAGGATTTCTGCACCGCCTTGCTGTAGGAATCGGCGTGTGCCGTCCCGGTAATACCTGCGGCGCCGATGACGCCAAGGACTGAAAGGCAAGCGACCAGCACTGTCGCGCGATAGGTCCGCATCGAAGACTCCCCCCCATCTCTCGACTCAAGCGTGAAGCTTAAACCGAAACCGCGCGCGGCGTTCCCCTTAACGCGGGCGCGGTCGCAAAAACATGTGCATGCTGTCTTTTGCGCCACAGGGTGACGCCCCTTGGTGCAACCCCCGGCTTGCCGCTCAGCGTGGTGTGGCGATATTGCCGGCGTAGATCCAACCGCTCTCCGAAGTCGCGGGGTTGGTCACCTGCACCCAACGCTGTTTGCGTCCGATAACCCGGAGTTTGGCGCCCTTGGCAACCACGCTGATAACTGCGGCTGACGGCTTGGGTTCTTTCCGGAGGTTGACATAGGCCGAGGGCCTGACCCAGTTCGCATCGTCATCGGTGCTGCTCGGCGGCTCGGGACGTCTGGTCGGTAGCGGCACGACCTCAGGGCTGACCGACGCGACATCGATCGCTCCGGTCTCCTCCGCACCTGCCTCACGCTCGTCCGCGGGCGAGTCCGTGACTTCCGGCTCGGCCGGCTCGGTTTCGGGTCCGGGCGCCCCAACCTCGGCAATCTCTCGATCGGCGATCAATCTGAGCGTCGTCGCGGCATCGGCGACGATGCGATCGCCCGGCGCGACGAGCTGGATCGTGAGTTTCGATTCACCGACCGCGAACGGGGGCAGCACGAGATGCAAATCGCCGATCTCGTCGGGCTTCAAGGTCCATTCCATCTCGCCATGGCGCTGTCCAGTGGACAATCTGCTCCCTTGCGGCAGGCCCCTGATGACGATGATGCTGCTTGGCGGCACGGCATCGGTGCCGTCGAGCGCAATGGGGAAGCTGACATGCTCGCCGGCGGACGCCTCGAGCGCACTCGGCGCGGAAAGAACGGGAAGCGGAGGCGCGGCCGCAGTCGGAGTTGAGCTGGCGTGGGACGGAGACGTGGCGGGCTTCGACCAAGGCATGTCGATGGCACCGAGCCAGAACGCAGCTAGCGTCAGGTTTGGCAGCAAGGCGGCAACGACGAGAACCGCCGTCAGCCGGCGAATCCCCGACGTGAGCGCGGAAAAGGGTGCGGCCAGCGGCGCAGGGTCCGCAAATTGAGGATCGCCGGCGGATGGCTTTGCCGGCGGGCGCGGCGCGAAGCGCTGAGCAATCCGCGACGCCGTGGCGCCCTCGGCGTGGCGCAAGGGCTTGTTGGCGTAGGCCAGGATGAGCTCGAGGCGTTGCGGCGTCAGCGGCAGTGGCGGTTCGGTGGCGCCCGACAGGTAATTGTCGGGCTTTGCCTTGACGTTGCTGTTGGCGACCTCCTGCGAGAGCCGCGCGGCTCCGTTCGACTGAGCGGTTCGAGGCTTGAGCTCAAGCAGACTCATCGGACCCCCTAAGAACGAGGCCGAGAAAGCGGGAGATCTCCCCGCGAACTCGACTGAAACCGACGCTATGTACCGGAACGCGCAGAAAGCAGCGTTGTGGACTGGTAGACGAAGACACGGCCCACTCCAACGGCGGCGCGGCCATTCTTCACTGGCGCTGCAATCCCTCTGGACCTCCTAACGCTCGATGCCATCATCGGTTCCCGGCACGGGGAGCTTGTTGCGCGGCCGACATCACGGATCATCGCGGGCGGGCAACGGCAGCCTTGCGCCAGGCGAAGAAGGCTTCCGTCTCCTCCCGTCCCTCCATGTCCTCCCTGAAGTCCTCGAAGGGGAGGCCGACCAGCTTCGCCGCGAGGACCGCCTCGAAAAAGTCGCGCACACCTTTCGGCAGGGCGCCAGAGTTGCGCTTGCCGCAAAGATAGGGCCGGCCGCGGCAGCTTCGCGCGCGGCGGCAGGAGGCATTGGCACAGACCCGCCACTCGCAGAGAAAATTGCTTGCCCAGCGCAGCGCCTCGACCTCTTTCGCTCTCCCGGCGGTCTTAGTCTCAGGCATCATCGTGACCTTTCCTTTCTTCGTCATGGCCGGGCTTGTCCCGGCCATCCAATCGTGACTCGCTACAACACACGGCTCTGAAGTTGTTGCACCGCCCTATTAGATGCCCGGACAAGCTTGCGCCCGGGCCGGCGGAGCCGGACCCGGGTGTCCGGGCATGACGAAAGAAGTGAAGGCGAGCACCAACGTCTCCGCGGCGCGGGACGCGTCCGGGATTTGAGCAACTCTCCCCTCGGCGTGAGGGGATGGCGCGCCGAAAAGCGCAAACCTATGGCTCCGCGATCCTTTTGGGACCACGGCGGGCGCCTCTCGGCGCGCCAATGGCG
>Ga0209751_10004198_pt1 | contig 13834 bp, 12 predicted proteins | sample RifCSP13_1_FD_184019 | JGI IMG/M metagenome (GOLD analysis project Ga0209751, IMG submission 184019) | Soil microbial communities from Rifle, Colorado - Rifle CSP2_sed 13_1 (SPAdes) (version 2) | ecosystem: Environmental > Terrestrial > Deep subsurface > Rock core/Sediment | place: Rifle... | reverse complement strand
GGCAGGTTGAATAAAAAGATGGACCGCCAGCCAGCGCTTGCGGCTTTGCTGCTCGACGGCGCGCGCCATCAACCGGCGGCGCGTCTGAGGGGCGGGCCGCCTGGCCGCCACACCCTGGAGCAGGTTTGCGCGGATCAGGACGTCTAATTCGTCCATCGGGCGTTGATCACGTGAATTCATACTGCACCTCCGCCGCCGATCCGCTCCCGTCCACATCCAGGAGATGGCGCAGATTCTCCCGCCCATAGTGCAGCCGGGACTTCACGGTGCCCACCGGGCAGCCCAGAATATCGGCGATTTCCTGCAGGCTGAGATCGTTCAGGTAGTAGAGGACGATGACCACGCGCTGGCTGAAGGTCAGCGCCTCAATCGCTTTCTGCATCACGCGCAGTTCGTCGTTGCGCTCGGCGATGGGTTCGGGGTGATATTTCACCGGGCCGATGAGCTGTTCAATGAAATCTTCGAGCGGGACGCGCCACTTGTCCCGGCGCGTCACCCAGGTATAGCTCAGATTGACGGTGATCCGGTAGAGCCAGGGGGCGAGGGGGAGGCGGGTGTCTACGCGGTCAACGTAGGCGTGCAGGCGCAAGAAGGCCTCCTGCAGGATGTCCTCGGCGGCATCTGTGTCCCGCGTAATGGCCAGGGCGGTGCGGTAAACCGTCAGCCGGTAGCGGTCGTAGAGCGCCCCCAGGGCCTCGAGGTCCCCGGCTTGCAGTTGCCGGATGAGTTGCGCGTCTTCGCTCATATGCCACATAGACCTGCTGCGCTTATGTACCCCAACAGTCAATCACTGACCGCGCGCAGTATATTCAAAAACTACTCCTGACCGAGGTTAAAGGTTCAGCCGGTCTATCCGGCGAAGACCTCCCCCACATCCACCGACAGCCCTTCGAAAGTTGGGGAAGCCAGGCTTTGCCCCTTTTCAAAGATCGCCGTCGTCGAAAAGAACTTGCCCTGCAAACGCTGAACCTCGATGGTTTCGTCGTCTGGATCAACGATCCAATACTCTTTCACGCCGTGGCGGGCATAGAGCTTGCGCTTCTGGTTCAGGTCGCGGGCGCTGGTCGTCGGGGAGAGAATTTCAATCACCAGGTCCGGCGCGCCGGTGATGCGCTCACCGATGAGCTCCGCTTTGCGGGCCTGGGAGATGAAGAGGATGTCTGGCTGGAGGACGACGTTCCGGGAGAGAATAACATCCAACGGCGCTGTCAGCAGTATGCCTAAGTTGTGCGCCCGGCAGTGTGGGTCCAGTATTCTCAGCAGGTTCAGCGAGACGATTTGATGGCGCGACGTCGGCGAGACCATTTCGACCAGTTCTCCTTCCAGCAGCTCATAGCGTGGATACTCGTCTGGTATCGCCAGATAATCTTCGACCGTGTAGCGCTTTTCCCCCGGCTGAATAATTATTGCGCGCTTCGTCTCAGGAGCAGCAGGGAACATCTCGACTAACTCTCCTTCCCAATCAGGAACCACGGGTGATTATCAGCCACTTTCCTCGGCAGGTCAATCGCCTTGGGGGGTCGGGGGTTTGGGATTTGGGATTTGGGGTTTGCGACGGTTCGCCTCCTCCTCCGCGACTCTGGACAGAAACAGCTTCTCTTCCTCCGACAACGCCAGTTTCAAGAGCATATCCGGCCGGCGCAGGAAAGTGCGGCGCAGGGCCGCCTCCCGCCGCCAGCGGGTGATGCGGGCGTGGTCGCCGCTGAGGAGCGCCTCGGGCACGGCCCAGCCGCGGAACTCGGGCGGGCGTGTGTAGTGCGGGTATTCCAGCAGTCCCGAGGCGTGCGAGTCGTCGACCGCGCCGGTCGGGTCGCCCAGCGCGCCGGGGAGCAGGCGCGTCACCGCGTCCACGATCACGAGCGCGGCCAGCTCCCCGCCGGTGAGCACGTAATCGCCAATCGAGATTTCGTCGGTGGCGAGGTGCGCGCGGATGCGCTCGTCGAACCCTTCGTAGCGCCCGCAGATCAGCGCGAGGCGCTCGTGTTGAGCGAGTTCCTGCGCCACGGCCTGGGTGAACGGGCGGCCTTGCGGGGTGAGCAAAATAATCGGGATTGGAGCTTGGAGAGGCGGGGGTTGAAATTTGGGATTTGGGATTTCCAAAACACTCTCCACCGCGTTGAAAACCGGCTCCGGCTTCATCACCATGCCGCCGCCGCCGCCATAGGGCAGGTCGTCGGTGACGTGGTGCCGGTCGGCGGCGTAATCGCGGATATTGTGCAGGTGAATGCTGACCAGCCCGGCGGCCTGCGCGCGCTTGAGGATTGACTCCTGCAAATAGGCGGAGCAAATTTCGGGGAAGAGGGTGAAGATGTCGAAACGCATAACAAGATTGTAACCCGGCTGAACCCCTGTCACAAGATGAGTATGCTAGAATTCACGTACAGGAGCAAGGGCGCAGCGGCGCAAGGGTGAATAGCGCCCCAGGCGACTCCCCTGTCCCCCTGCTCCCCCGCACTCATGCTCAGACTCGTCCTCGCCTCCGCCTCCCCGCGCCGCCGGGAGCTGCTCGCGCTCGGGGGATGGACTTTTACCCTCCACCCGGTGGAGGCCGCCGAAGTCCCGCACCCCGGCGAAAGCCCGACAGACTTCGTCCGGCGCATGAGTCTGACGAAGGCCTGCCTGGCCGCGCAGGGCGTCAATTCCGATGCGCTCGTCATCGGCGCAGACACCGTGGTCGTGCTGGATGGGCAGGTCATCGGCAAACCGGCGGATGCGGCGGCGGCGGTGAGCGCCCTTCGGCAGCTCCGGGACCGCGCGCACGAGGTCTTCACTGGCCTCACCGTGATAGACACGCGCACCGGCGAGACGCACGGCGACCTGGCCCGTTCGCGCGTGACGATGCGCAACTACGGCGACGACGAGATGCTGGCCTACGTCGCCACGGGCGATCCGCTCGACAAGGCCGGCGCGTACGCCATTCAATATAAAGGCTTCCAACCCGTCGCGACCGAACGCTTCTCCGACTGCTTCGCCAACGTGATGGGCCTGCCATTGTGCCATCTGCTCCGCCGCCTGCGGCAGTTGGGCGTGGAGCCTGCGCACGACCTGCCGGCGGCCTGCCAGAGTTTTATTCAGTACCGATGTCCGGTCTTTGAGAGCATCTTGAAGGAAGAGAGCCGGTGAAAGCAATGCCCCATGCAAAATGCAGAATGCATAAGACTGCAAGCGCGCAGCGAAAGATTCTTTTTCCATTGCGCATTGTGAATCGCGAATTTAAGCGTTTTGGACCTTGGCTTTTGGGATTTGGGATTTCGCTTGTCGCCGCCTGCGCCGGCCTCGCGCCCGCGCCGACTCTCACGCCCGCGCCGCCGACTCCCACCCTGATCACCCCCGACCCGGAAGGCACGGCGACGACGTTCCTCGCGGCGTGGGAAAAGGGCGATTACGCGGCGATGTATTCCCTGCTTTCGCCGCTGAGCCGGGATGCCATCAGCCTGCCTGACTTTCAGGCGCGCTACGAATCCATCGCCCGCGCGGCCACACTCAAACAGGTCGAGACTCGGCTCCTCAACGTCTTCAAGTCCGGCCCCAGGGCGCAGGCCGCGTACACGGTCACCTTCCACACCGCCGTCGTCGGCGACATCACCCGCCAGACAGAGATGCAACTCCTGTACGAGGGCGGGCGCTGGATGATCTCGTGGACCGACGGGATGATCCTGCCCGAACTGAACAGCGGTAACACGCTGGTCATGCACTATTCCAAACCGGCGCGCGCCAACATTTACGACCGCGACGGGCTGGGGCTGGCCGTGCAGGGGCAGGGCAAAATCGTCACCGTCGGCGTGCAGCCCGCGCAGATCACCGACGAGCCGACCGTGTTGAACGCGCTTTCCAACCTGCTTGGCCTGCAGCCTGGAAGCATCAAAGAGAAATACACCGCCGTCCCCGCCGACTGGTACGTGCCCCTCGGCGAAGTCTCCGCCGCCGACGTGCAGGCCAACTACGCGACGCTCTCGGCCTTGAGCGGCGTCTTCCTATCCTCGTTCAACACGCGTGATTATCCCTTCGGCGGCGTCGCGCCGCACGTGGTCGGGTACATGTCCTCCATCCCGGCGGAGAAACTCGTCGAATACGAGCGCAACGGCTATAGCGGCGATGAGCGCGTGGGCGTGGCGGGGCTGGAAGCGTGGGGTGAACCGTATCTCGCCGGGGTGCGCGGAGGCAAGTTGGACGTGGCGACCCCGAGCGGCCAGGTCTTCGGCCTCGCGGAGAGCCAGCCCCAACCGGCGCAGGCCATCTACACCACCCTCGCGCGGCCGCTCCAGATCGCGGCGCAGGAAGCGCTGGGGAATTTCAAAGGCGCGGTGGTCGTCCTCAACCCGGAGACGGGCGAGGTGCTGGCGATGGCCTCCAACCCGACCTTCGACTCGAACGTGTTCGAGTCGGCCAGCCGGGACAACCCTGCCCTGACCGGCATCCTGAATGATCCGGGCAAGCCGCTGCTCAATCGCGCCACGCAGGGCCAGTATCCGCCCGGCTCAGTTTTCAAGGTGCCCATGCTGGGCGCAGCGCTCATGTCCGGCCTCTACACGCGCAACACCACGTACACCTGCACCGGCAAGTGGGATTTGCTCGGCCCGAGCGCCGTCAAGTATGACTGGACGGTGACGTTTGGCGTGCCGCCGCACGGCAAGGTTGACCTGGTGCAGGCGCTGGCCTTTTCGTGCGACCCCTACTTTTACACCGTCGCGTATAACCTCTATCAATACAACCCGGATTATATGGCGCAAGTGGCCCGGCAGTTTGGGCTGGGCGAGTTCACACAAATCGGGCAGGTCGCCGAAGCCAAAGGGCTGATGCCCGACCCCGCCTGGAAACTCAGCGCCTACGGCGAGCCGTGGACGCCTGGCGACAGCGTGAACATGGGGATCGGGCAGGGCTACCTGCTCGTCACGCCCCTGCAAATCGCGCAGATGATGGCGGCCGTCCGTAACGGGGGCGTGCTGTACCGCCCGCAGATCGTCCATCACATCGCCCCGCCCGGCGGCGCGCCGACGTACCAGTTCGAGCCAATCGTGAACGGCCGGCTGCCGGTCACCGCCGAGCAGCTCGCGCTGATCCAGGAGGGGCTGCGGGCCGTGACGACGCTCCCCGGCGGGACGGCGCGGTTCGTGTTCCCGAACTTTGAAATCCCGGTCGCCGGGAAAACCGGGACCTCCGAGGACCCGGCCTCGGGCGGCGGCCCGCACGCGTGGTTCGCGGGCTACACCGAGGCCAGGCGCGCCGACAAAGCGGACATCGTCATCGTCGTCGTGGTCGAAAATATCGGCGAAGGCTCCGAGTTCGCGGCGCCAATCTTCCGCCGCATCGTCGAGGTCTATTTCAAAGGCCGGCCGTATACGTTGTACCCGTGGGAAACGGAGTTCGGCGGCGCCGCCACGCCGACCCCGGCTCCATAGTCCTCTTCCCATATGCATCCGTTGAAGACCCTCCCCGGCATCATCCTCAAGGCGCACAGCGGTTTCTTCACCGTCCACACCGAGGCGGGCGCTTTCATCTGCCAGCTGCGCGGGCGGCTCAAAAAAGTGCGGCGGAGCGACGACCTGGCCGCCATCGGCGACCGGGTGGAGATTTCCACACAGCCCGACGGCGCGGGGATGATCGAGGCAGTCCTCCCGCGCCGCAGCGCGCTTCTGCGCCGCGCGCCGTTTGGCGGCAAGCGCGTGAAGGAAGAAAAGGACAAGGCGCAGGTCATCATCGCCAACGCCGATCAGGCCGTCTTCGTCTTCGCCTGCGCGGAACCCGGCCCCCACCTGCGGATGCTCGACCGCTTTCTGGTGCTGGCGGAGGCCGAGCATCTGCCCGCCGTCATCTGCGCGAACAAGCGCGACCTGGTCACCCCCGAGGTCGCGCAGGAGCTTTTTGGGCTGTATCCCCTCCTGGGTTACCGGGTGATCTACACCTCAGCCGCCACCGGCGCGGGGGTCGCCGAGCTGCGCCAGGCGCTGAAAGGCAAGATTTCGGTCTTCGCCGGGCCGTCGGGCGTAGGCAAATCGAGCCTGCTCAACGCCGTGCAGCCCGGCCTGGGGCTGAGGACCCGCGAGGTTTCGCAGGCGACGACCAAAGGTCTCCACACGACGGTGTATCCAGAATTGTTCCCACTGGACGAGGGAGGGTTCGTGGCCGACACGCCCGGCCTGCGCGCCCTCACGCTGTGGGATATCGAGCCGGAAGAATTGGACGGATATTTTGTAGAATTACGCAGTCTCGTCTCGCAATGCGGGTTCAGCGACTGCACCCACATACACGAGCCGGGGTGCGCCGTGCGTCGCGCCGTAGAAACCGGACAGGTTTCGTCCTCTCGCTACGACAGCTACTGCCGTCTCCGGGCCGGAGATTTTTAACTTTCCGAAGATTTAGTTATAAAATGCGCTTTCCTGGGCCAATGGTCTTGCTTCTATGAATTTCGGCTATATAATAGACAGAGTAAGAAAATAGTTAGTTCAGCGGGGCTATGAAGCTATGAACAGCATGCGCCGTCCAATCCATCTCACTTTCATCCTGTGCCTCGTCCTCAGCTTCGTCGCCGCGCCATTCGCGTTGGCGCAGTCGGGTGACGAGTCGAAGTATTTTCCCCAGACGGGGCACAATGTCACAGAACCTTTTATTCAGTTCTTTAACGCCACGGGGGGCATCGGGCGCTACGGTTACCCCATAACCGAGGCCTACGTTGATCCGCAAACTAAATTGCTGGTCCAGTATTTCCAGCGGGCGCGGCTCGAATGGCACCCCAATAACCCTGACCCCTATAAGATTCAACTGGGCCTCTTGGGAGACGAACTGGACAAGCGCACACCACCCATCCCGGTCCCCCAGATTCCATCCGCCTCCGATCCCAACTGCCAATACTTCCCGGAGACCAGCCACACAGCCTGCCTGAAATTCATGGAACATTGGCAAAAGACCGGCGGGCTGGATATGTACGGCTACCCCATCACCGAGTACGCGATTGAAAATGGCCGCATCGTCCAGTACTTCCAACGCGCCAGGATGGAATGGCACCCCGAAAAACCGGCGGGCCAGCGCATTCAGCTCGCGCTGTTGGGCCAGATCTATTACGATTACGCCAAGCTGGACCGCGGCCGCCTGGAGGCGACGGTGGACAGCGCCAGCCCGCCCACGAAGCCCAGCGTCACCGCCCTCAGCGCCCGGGCCACCGTCCTCAACCCGATCGCGCCGCGCAATGGCGCCCAGACCGGCATGGTGCAGGTGTCTGACCAGTTCGGCAAGCCGCTCAGCCAGGCCGCAGTCATCCTGGTCGTCCACTTCCCCGCCGGCGCTCAATCCTTCACCCTGGCGCCGACCAACGCCAATGGCGCGACCTCCTTCTCGTTCGGAGTCGGCCAGGATCGGCCAGGATCGGTGGTGGCAATGGAGTTCATCGTCAGCTACCCCGGCCTCCCGACGATCCGCACGCGCACGAGTTATATGGTCTGGTTCTACTAACGCCCCTCCCAGAGGACAAAAAGCCCGCCTGGCAGGCGGGCTTTTTTCATGCCAGCTGGCCGAGGCTCACTTCTTAGCCTCCGCCGGTTTTTCGGCGGGTTGGTCAGCCGAGGGCGCTTCTTCGTCGTCGTCTTCCCAGCCGATAATCCACACGCACAATCCCGCGACCAGCGTGGTGGCGACGATCAGGGCGATCCACTGCCCCGCCAGCAGCCCCACATCCCGCGCCTCGTACGCCACCATGGCGTCCATGCCCAATCCCAGAACGATCCACGCGGCCAGGCGCGGGTGGGCTTTGGCCCAATCAATCACACGCTTCATATACAGGGTCTCCTCGAAACCGGGTGTCTCGGCTAGTTTCTGTCGGAGAACTCGCAGCAGAAACCCGTTTTCTGCGAGAAAAGGGGTTTCTCGACCCGCCAGGGTAGAATTTCCCGACAGGAGCTCGGCTAGATCGGTTTCATCACGCGGTCTTCGCGCAATTTCTTGAACAGTAACGCCGTGCCAAGCGGCATGGACTCTTTCGCTGCATCCTTCCAGGCGGACACGCCGAGTTTCTCCGGCAGTTGGGGAAAGTAGCCCGAACCGGAGAGCGCCTGCGCGGCGGACTGAGCGATGGGCAACGGCACGAACACCAGCGCCGCTTCGCTCTGCAATTCTTGAGCGGCTTTTTCCACGGCCTCGAGCAGGGGCGGGCTTAATTTCTCCAGCGGCGCACTCGCGGCGATGTAAAACTCGTCCACGCGCGCGACAAGGTTCTCCACCTTCCAACCCACCAGCCCGGAGAGTTCCTCGCCGTACTCCGCCAGCATATACGCCTTGTCGCCGAACGCCTCCATAATGTCGGCGCGCGTGAGGTCCTTCTGGCCCTGCGTCACCTGCTTGATGAGCGCGGCAATGGCGTTCGCATCCCTGGGGTTGCCGCGCCGGACTTTGACCTGCTTCTCCCCGGGCGGCGCGGCCGCCGGCCTGGCCGGCGCAGGGGCCGCGGCGGGCTGACTGATTTTGCTGAAGGCGGCCTGCACCTGCACCCAGGTTTCCTCGAACGAGCCGGCGTTCTGGATGACCACCGCCGCCGCTTTTAATTTATCGGCTTGCGGGTTCTGCGCGCTGATGCGTTGCACCGCCTCGTCCTCGGGCATCTTGCGCTTGTTGATCAGCCGCAAGACTTGCACGGCCTCGGGGGTGTTGACGACCCACACCGCGTCGCAGTCCTTCGCGAGCCCGGACTCGATCAGTTTGATCGCTTCGATCACGACCACCTGGGCCTGCGACCGCTTGACGAGAAAGTCCAGCGCCTGGCCCACGATGGGATGGATGATCGCTTCCAGCTTGGCGAGCGCCTTGGCGTCGGCAAAGACGACCTTGCCCAGCGCCGCCCGGCTGATCTCGCCCTCCGGCCCAAGCAGCCATTCGCCGAAGGTCTTCAGCGCCTGGGCATACGCCGGGCCGCCTTTGGCGAGCGCCTGATGCGAGAGCGCATCGGCGTCAACACCCATCGCCCCCAGGTGCTCCAGCATCCTGCGCACCACGCTTTTGCCGGTGGCGATATTGCCGGTGAGGCCAATCACATATTTGCCGGGCCAACGATTGTTCATGAGGAATCAGTGTCTCTAGGGGAGGGGCCGCTATGCGCCGTATTCTAGTCTTCGCCCTAAGGAACGTCAAGCAAGATGAGCGTCAGGATAACACGGCTGAGTTTTCCAGTCGTCGCAGGATCGTCAGAAGGATGATCGAGATCGCCAGCAGCAGCGCCGAGAGCGCTAACGCCACACCCAGGTCCCGCTCGAGGCCGAGGTAAATCGCCAGCGGCATCGTCTGCGTCCGGCCTTCGAGGTTGCCGGCGAACAAGATCGTTGCGCCGAATTCGCCCAGCGCGCGTGTCCAGCACAGGACGAGGCCGCCGAGGATGGCGCGGCCCGTCACCGGCAGCATGACGTAGCGGAACAATTGCCACTGGTTCGCGCCCTCCGCGTAAGCGGCTTCTTCGAGCTGCGGGTCAACGCTCGCGAACCCGATGCGGGCGGCGCGCACGTACAGCGGCGCGGCGACGAACGCCTGGGCGACGACCACCGCCGCCGTGGTGAACGGCAGGCTGATCCCGGCCGCGCTCAGCGCCCCGCCGAAAACCCCGCGCCGTCCAAAGGCCATGAGCAGTGCGAGGCCAGCCACGGCGGGCGGCAGGACGACCGGCAAGTCAATCAGCAGTTCGAGCCAGGCGCGCCCGCGGAACGGCCAGCGCGCGAGCGCGAAAGCCAGGGGCGTCCCGGTGAGCGCAGCGGCGAGGGTGGCGAGCGTGCTGGTGAGCAGGCTGAGCCGGAGCGCGCTGAGGGCGGTCGGCTCGAGCATTTGTCCCATGAGGCCTGCCTCCACTGCGCGCCACAGGAGCGCGAACAGCGGCAGGGCGAACAGGCACACGAGCGCACTGGCCGGAACGACGAACAGCCAGACGGATTTGCCGCGGATGGAGATGTGGGATGAGGAATGGTCGGTCAGGGTGATGTTCCCGGTCAATCAATCGCTTGATCTCGTCCACAATGCCGCACAGGGTCTCCAGCCAGCATTGAACGAAAACCGCGGGATGAGCCTATTTTCCAAACCCCCACTTCCCCATCATTCCCTGCCCCTCGGCTGAAAGCACATACTCCACAAACGCTTTAGCCAGCGCGGAGTGCGGCGAGGCGGCAAGCACAGCGATGGGATAGGCAGCGGTCACATTATATTCAGCGGGAATGGAAATAGTTTTTAGTTCCGGCGCAGCCACCGCATCGGAAGTATAGACAATCCCCGCGTCGGCCTCGCCCAACTGCACTTTGACTACGACCTGTTTCACATTGTCCTCGCTGGAGACGACGTTGGCGAGCACGCTGGCCTTGAACCTTACGCCGAACTGGTTCTCAAGTTTATCCAGCATGTCCCGCGAATACTTGCCCACCGGCACTTCTTCGGCGGCGAGCACCAGCTTGAGACCGGGGCGGGCGAGGTCCTCCAAGCGCTCCACTCTCGCCGGATTGTCTTGTGGAAGGATGACGATCAGCCGATTAGTAGCGAAAATCTGCACATCCTCGCCATTAATCAAGCCCGAGGCGACGGCCGCCTGTATTTCTTCTTCGTTGGCCGAGGCAAACACGTCGGCGACCGCCCCCTGCTCCAGTTGCGTGCGGAGGCTCTGCGACCCGCCGAAATTGAAGGCGACGTTCACGCCGGGATGCGCGACTTCAAAGCCTTTACCCAACTCGGCGAAGGCGCCGGTGAGCGAGGCGGCGGCGAAGACGGTGAGGGTTTGGGAAGCGGGAGTCGGTGGGACGGAGGTCGGCGCGGCGCAGGCGGTCAAGAAAAAGAACAACAGGGCAAAAGTCAGAACCCAAAATTTTTTCATGGCCTGAATCTCTTCTCACTCCTGCAAGCCAAGCGCCACCCGACAATCGGCTATCCAGTCGAGGAGCGAAGACAACTGGCGGATACGCAACTCCAGACCGAGCCGGTTGAAAACTTTTTCCGGGGGAATCTCCGTCAACATTGTCCGGAGTTGAGCAAGGCCGGATTGGATTTCATTTGTCTGCCATTTAATCAGGTCGGGCAGGAGGTCACGGTCGAGGGCGTGGGCAAAGTAGAGGCGGGTCGTAAACTCCACGCGGACGGCGCGCAGACTGTACGAAGCGAAGGAGTGGAGCCAATTGTTGAAGCGGCGGCGACCAGCCGGGGTGAGATGAAACTGGCGACGGGAAGGGAGTTTTTCCTGTTCCTGAACTGTGCCAGTGATATACCCTTGCTCTTCGAGGCGCTTGAGGATGTTGTAAGTCTGGCTCAGGCTGACGCGCCAGATTTGGCTCAGATCGGCGACGAGCCGCTGGTGCAGTTCGTACCCGTGGGCGGGTTGTTGAGCCAAGAAACCCAGCAGAGGGTATTCGGGTGAGAGGTCGCTGGCGTAAGCGGCGCAGGGAGGCATAGGGGTCTATATACTCACTCAGTGAGTATATAGACCCGGAGCGAATTTGTCCAGTGATAAGCGGGGAGAGGAGAGTTGGCATTCCTCGACGGAACCGCTATGCGGCTTCGCCCAAGACACTTGGCTGGCCAGCTTCTCTTGATTAGGGGCGAGGCGCGAAGTAAACGTTGTCGCCCGCGCTGACGAAGATTTGCTTGGCCGGGTCAATTGCCACGGAAGTGATCGGCGCGCCGAGGGGCGCGCGCGCGCGATATTGCCGGACAAACGCCAATTTCAGGCTGAGCTGGTAGAGGCCCGAGGCGCCCGCGTCAATCAGGTAGAGCGAAGGCTCCGGCGGAGGATCGTAGAACAGCCGCACGGGGAGAGTCACCTCGGCCAGGCGGTCGCCGGGGGCGCGGCCCTCGCGTTGATCAGAGAACTGCATGCTCTCGGTGCAGGCGGGAGGCTGGCCGCTGCCCGGGCGGGTGCAGCCCATCACGCGCCCGTCCCGGCGGAGCAGGAACAGGTCGCCGCCCGCAATCGAAAAGTCAATCACCGACTGCAAGTCGTAGGGCAGGCCCGTGAAATAGCGCGTGGGGGCCTGGTTGAACGCCCCGCCCGCGGCGAGGAACTGCCACACCTCGTTCCCGCCGGGGTCGAGCACGTACAGCCGGTCGGCGTAGACCTCCAGCGCCGCAGGGCGAATCCAGCTCGACTCGGGCGTGGGCAGGTAAGTCGCCAGGGGCGTCGATTCCGGCGCGCAGTACAGCAGGCCGCCCGTCGTATCCAGCGCGACCACGGCGTCGCTGCCCATCACGTTCGGGCCGGGCAGCAGGCCGATATCCACCAGCGAGCCGATGGTGAAGTCGCCGATCACGCCGCTGGCGCACTGGAACTCGGCGTCGAGTGCATAGCCGCTGTTGTTGCTCCCGGGCGTGAGGCGCAAGACGCGGTTGTGCGGCTCGTCGAGCGCGTACACATCCTGGCCCACGAGCAGGATGTGCTTCACATTCACCTCGCGGCCCAGCCCGCCCACCACGAGCGGTTGGTAGTCGAGGCGCGCAACGCCGTCGAGCGCGTCGAGCTTCTCCTGCGCCTCGCGGCGGAACTGCGCCACCTTCTCGTCGCCGGGGCGCAGCAGTTCAGCCTGCGCGAGCCATTCCAGCGCGCGTTCCCAGTGCGGGCGCGCGGCGAGGGCGTTGGGCGAGGCCCGCCCCGTGGCGATCTCGAGCTGCGCCTGCGCGAGCGTGTCGTTGAACTGCTCGGCGCGCCCCCGCTGGATGTACACGAGCGCGACCACGGCGACCACGACCAGCGGGATGACTACCGCGATGCCGATCTGCACGGGGGTCGGGATGGCGAACAGGCCATCCTGCTGCAGGCGCGTGCCTTCCGGCAGCATCCGGGCGACGAGCGTGCGCCAGGCGCGATTGAATTCGGTGAGTGTGACGCCGAGCGCGCGGCCCAGCGATTGGAACCCGCGACTGAACGCCGCCCGTGCGGCCGCAGCGGCGACCCCGCCCCTGGGCTTCGCCTCGGCCGCGTTGCGGCGAATCGGCGGTATCTCTTCGATCACCGGGATGGAGGGCATAGGCCCGGCGCTGCCCAACCGCTCGGCGCGGTGAAGCAGGGAAGGCCAGTCGGTCTCGGAGGCGGGCGTGGAGGCGTGAGGCGCAGGCTCATGCGCGATTGGGCTGGCGCTCGCCAGTTCAGGCGCGGGCGCTTCAGCCTGGGGGTGCGCCTCGCTCACCACAGCCGGTTGCGCTTCCGGGTGGGAGGCAGGCGCAGACTCGATGGGTGGGGGCGAGACGGGTTCAGGCATCCGCGCGGAAGCGTCGGGGCGAGGCTGAGGCTCGACCGCCCGGACCGGCTCGGCTTCGGCCGGCGGCCTCAGCCGCGTGGCGAGCGAACTCAAGTCAATCTTCGGCAACCCCACCGAGGGAACGGCGAGGACAGGTTTGACCGTCGAGGGAGAAGCGGCGGGCGCGGGCTTCATGGGGGTCAGCGTGCCGCCCGGCTCGAAACGCCCCACGAGAGCGACGATGTCCTCGGTCGTCGCGGCCTTCAGCCGGTCCACGACGTGCGTGAGGGTCGCAAGCCCGCCGAGGCCCGCGAGCGCGTTTTCGTTCCAGCCGGAATGCGCGCCGCCGCTGAGGGCGAAGTATTCGCTTTCGTTGACGGCGGCGTGAAAGTAATGCGCGTCGAGGGCGTTGCTCAAACCGAGCGGGCGGCTGGGGAGCGTGGGGAAGCGCTCGACGATCGCGCCGTGCGCGACGAGGAGCAGGCCCGGCCCGCACTGCACGGCGTAGAAATCGCCTCCGCGCAGAGCCGCGCCGACGAGGCCGCCCTGCATGGGCGCGGCCCCGGCGCTCTCCCGTAAATTGTGGTCGAGCAAATTCTGATTGACGGCGGCGAGCGCCTGGCGTAGCGCGGCCGTGACCGAGCCGGGGCTGCCATAGA
>Ga0209751_10004197_pt1 | contig 13839 bp, 12 predicted proteins | sample RifCSP13_1_FD_184019 | JGI IMG/M metagenome (GOLD analysis project Ga0209751, IMG submission 184019) | Soil microbial communities from Rifle, Colorado - Rifle CSP2_sed 13_1 (SPAdes) (version 2) | ecosystem: Environmental > Terrestrial > Deep subsurface > Rock core/Sediment | place: Rifle... | reverse complement strand
CGCCGCAGCGAAGAACGTCATCGCCCTCGCGGCCGGAGGCGCCGACGGCTTGGGGCTCGGCGACAACTCGAAGGCTGCGCTCGTCACTCGTGGCCTCGCCGAGATGGGCCGGCTCGCGGAGGCCGCAGGAGCACGTCCGGACACCTTCGCGGGCCTCGCCGGGATGGGAGACCTGATCGTCACCTGCTGGTCGCCGGCGGGCCGGAACCGGCGGGCGGGAGAGCTGATCGCCCGCGGTGCCACAGCGGAGAAAGCCGTCGCGGAGATCGGGATGGTGGTCGAGGGTCTGACGACCGCACCCGTGCTGCGCGACGTCTCGCATCGGCTCGGGATCGAGCTCCCTATCACCGAGGGCGTGTGCGCCGTGCTCGAGGGCGTCCCACTCACCGACCTCGTCGAGCAGCTCATGCGCCGCCAGCCCACAACCGAGTAGCGCGTGCGGGCGAGTCGCTAGGCTGCCGGCCGATGGCAATCCGCTCGTTCCCGTTCACGTCCGAGTCGGTCACCGAGGGCCACCCGGACAAGATTGCCGACCAGATCTCGGACACCGTCCTCGACGCCGTCCTCGCCGACGACCCGAACGGCCGCGTCGCCTGCGAGACGCTCGTCACGACGGGGCTCGTCGTCGTCGCGGGCGAGATCTCGACCGAGACGTACGTCGAGATCCCCAAGCTCGTTCGCGCGCGGATCGCGGAGATCGGCTACACCCACTCCGAGCTCGGCCTCGACGCCGAGACGTGCGGTGTCATCACCTCCATCCAGGAGCAGTCGCCCGACATCGCCCGAGGGGTGGACACCGCCTACGAGGTCCAGCACGATCCCGGCGACGAGGATCCGCTCGATCAGGTCGGCGCCGGCGACCAGGGGATGATGTTCGGCTACGCCTGCCGCGAGACGCCGGAGCTGATGCCGTTACCGATCGTGCTCGCGCACCGGATCTGCAGGCGGCTCGCGGAAGTCCGGCGCGCGGACGTGATGCCGTACCTCCGTCCGGACGGGAAGTCGATGGTCACCGTGCGCTACGAGGTCGACGAGGACGGGCGGCAGCGGCCCGTCGAGATCGAGCGGCTGCTCGTCGTCTGCCAGCACATGGACGGCATCAGCGTCGAGTCGCTGATCAAGCCCGACGTCATCGAGCACGTTCTCCACCCGATCCTGCCCGGCGACCTCTACGACGAGCGGAGATTCGCCGAGCGCGACTTCGTCCTCGTCAACCCCACCGGTAAGTTCGTCGAGGGCGGCCCGAAGGCCGACACCGGCATGACCGGGCGCAAGATCATGGTGGACTCCTACGGCGGTGCCGCCCGTCAGGGTGGCGGCTGCTTCTCCGGGAAGGACCCGACGAAGGTCGACCGCTCCGCCGCCTACGCGGCGCGGTATGCGGCGAAGAACCTCGTTGCGGCCGGGCTTGCCGATCGCTGCGAGCTCCAGATCGCGTACGCCATCGGCGTCGCGCATCCGGTCTCGATCGAGGTCGAGTGCTTCGGCACAGAGACGATCCCGGTCCCGCGAATCGAGGAACTCGTCCGCGACCACTTCGACCTCCGGCCGGCGGCGATCATCCGCGACCTCGACCTGCTTCGGCCGATCTACGCGAAGACGGCCGCCTATGGCCACTTCGGGCGCGACGACCACGAGTTCACGTGGGAGCGCACCGACAAGGCGGACGCGCTTCGCGCGGCCGCCGGGCTCCTCTCCGAGTCCACGGTCTGAGCCACGAATGCCGAAGGCCCGCTGGGCGGGCCTTCGACGGAGGGCAGAAGAGAGAGGGAGTTGATGCGCATCTCCATGAAAGCGCGTCTTCCTGAAACGGGCCTGAGAGTGTCGTAAGAGTTGTGTAAGAGACGCGAAGGGCCGCTCTCACGGGCCCTTCGCGTCCCGGCTTGTGACGGGCGTTAAGAGCTCGATTCAGGATGAGCGACCATGTCGCGATGCGGCGCTGAGCGCCGCGATGCGTCGTCCTCGGTCGCACCCATATCTACCTCGATATGGGCGCTCCCTGCGTCCTTGCCTCGCGCCGCTCATCATCCGCATTACGACGGGCGATCACCCTGAACCGAGCTCTACCTGGCCGGAAACTGCTTCTGGACGAGCCGCTCGACGAGGTTCTCCAGCCTCTCGAGCGCTTGGTCGGCACGCGCCTGCGTGATGCGGCCCGACTCCACGGCCTGGGCGAGCTTCGCCTTCGCCGGTGCCAGCATCGCGGCTTTCAGGGCGTCTACGCTCTTGCCCTGCTTCTGCGCGAGCACCGCGAGCGAGGTACCGGGGAGCTGCGCACGCAGCTGCTCGGGCGTCACGCCGAGAAAGTCGGCCGCGGCCCTGAACATCCCGCGGACGCCGAGGCGCACCTTGAAGTGCCTGCCGCCGGCGCAGAGGCTGCCTTCCTCGATCCGCTCCCTCAGCTTCGCCGCCCGCTCGGAGGAGATGCGGCCGGCCTTCTCGGCGGCGTCGACGCGGGCGAGCAGTCTGGCCTTGATCTCCGCCTCGAGCTGTGCGACCGACACGCCGCGGTGCTCGGCGATCTTCGCGAGCCGCTCCTGGCAGCGCGCGCTCCGGCTCCCGTCGCCCTGGCCGGCGAGCGCGGTTCCGCCCCCGACGAGGAGGGCGGCCGTGCCGGCGAATGCGGCGATTGTCGTTCGATTCATCCTCATTCTTCCCAGTTCTCCTTTCGGGTCTCCCCAGGTTGCGCGTTCATGCTGGCAGCCGTCTATGAGCTTGGACTAAGGGGTCTTTGAGCGTTCCGTTAGGGGCGTTCTAGGCGGCGCGGACGTAGATCCCGTCGGCGGCTTTCTCGCTGAGCGCGCGCTCGGCGCCGTCCACCACGACGGTCACCTGACCCGCGGCGGGCTGGGCTCCCCGCATCTTGAGATTCGTTCCGGGGACGAAGCCCTCGTCGTAGAACCATTCCAGGAGGTCGCCGTCGTGCTCGGCGAGGCGCACGATCTCGGCTTCCTGGCCCGACTCGAGGTCCGCGAGCGAGACGAGCTGCGCGTTCTCCTCCTGCTCGAACTCCGGCTCCACGGGCCAACCGTGAGGGCAGCGAGCGGGGCGCCCGAGGCGCTCGTTGATTCGCTCGATCATCTCGTCGGTGAAGGTGTCGCCTAGCTCGTCTGCATACACGTGCGACTCGGCAGCGGTGTAGCCCATGAAGTCGGTGAGGAAGCGCTCGATGATGCGGTGCTTGCGGACGACCCGCTTCGCGCGTTCGATCCCCGTCTCGGTGAGGATCGCCTCCTTCTGGTCTCCGCGCTCCACGAGACCGTCCGCCTCGAGCCGTTTCAGCATCTCCCCCGCTGACGCGCGAGAGACGCCGAGCATCTCGGCGACGCGGGCCGCGATCGCGGTCGAGCCCGTCGAGGGACGATACTCCCCGATCGGGAAGGCGAGGAAGTAGATGGTCTCGAGGTACTCGTCAACGGAGTGGCCGTGCGTCTGCGCCATCGCGCCCGAGTCTAGCCCGACCCACCCGACTCGAACCGGTGGCTCGAGGAGATGAGGTAGAGGACGGGCGCCGAGACCGCGATGAGCACGAGTGCCGGCAGCGCCGCCCGCGAGTACGCGCCGACCTGGGTCAGCTTCCAGATCTCTGTCGCGAGGGTGTCGAAGCCAATCGGCCGGAGTAGAAGCGTCGCCGGCAGCTCCTTCATTGCGGAAAGGAAGACGAGGGCAGCACCGGCGAGGACTCCCGAACGGACGAGCGGTACGGTCACGAGCGCCAGCGTCTGCATGGGGCCGCGCCCCAATCCGCGGGATGCCTCCTCGTAGCGAGGGCTCACGCGCTCGAGCGCCGACTCGACCCCCGACAGTCCCTGGGGGAAGAAGCGCACGACATAGGCGAACACGAGCAGCGCCAGCGTCTGGTAGACGGGCGAGGCGTAGCGGGCGGCGAAGAAGACGAGCGAGAGCGCGATCACCAGGCCCGGCAGAGCGTTCCCCGCGTACGAGAGTCGTTCGAGCATGCGGGAAGTCCGCGACGGATAGCGAAGCGCGAGCAGGGCAACGGGGAGAGCGGCGAGCACAGCCGCGCCCGCCGCGAGTCCCGAAGCTCCGAGCGAGTGCAGAGCCTCGCTGAAGGGTGCCTCGAACTCCCGCTCGCTCGCGATCCCGCGGGCCAGCCAGTAGCTGAGCACTCCAGCGGGGAGAACGAGGAAGAGACCGACGACTGCGGCGCAGAACGCGAGCGCCGGCGCTTTCCAGTGGCCAAGCAGCACGGTGGGCTGGGGTCTCGGGACCCCGGGGCTCGTCCGGTAGAGGCGGCCTCGCTGCCGCGTCCGGTACTCGATAACGAGGGCCACCGCCGTCAGCGCGACGAGAACGAGTGCCAGGACCGACGCGGGGGCGCGGTCGAAGAGGCTCTTGTACTGGACGTAGATCGCCCGGGTGAGCGTGTCGTAGTTCATCAGCGAGACGACGCCGAAGTCGGAGAGGGTGTAGAGCGCGACGAGGAGCGCCCCGAGTCCGACGGCTGGTCGCAGTGCAGGTGCGATCACGCGCGCGAACGCCCGCCGGCCGGACACGCCGAGGCCTCGCGCAGCCTCCTCGAGCGAGGGGTCGAGGTCTCGCAAGGCGGCCTGCGTGAGCAGGAAGACGTACGAGTAGGTGGCGAGCGTGAGAGCGAGGAGCGAGCCCCAGTAGCCCTTGATCTGCGGGAGGTCTTCGACGCCGAGGGCGTCAGAGAGCAATCCGCGCTCGCCGAAGAAGCCGAGCAGGCAGAAAGCGGCGACGTAGCTCGGAATCACGAGCGGGAGTGCTCCGGCCGCCGACCACACGCGGCGCGCCGGGAGGTCCGTGCGCGTGACGAGCCACGCGAGGGGAACCCCGATGAGCACCGAGGCCGTCACGACCCCGATCGCCAGGAGCACGGTGTTCCAGACGAGGCGCCATGTAGACGACTCGCCTAGGATCTCGAGCGCCCTGCCGCTGCCCGCGACCCGGATCACCAGGTACGCGAGCGGCAACAGGAGCGCCCCGACGACGATGCCCGCCGCGAGGACGAGCGGGAGCGGGGCGCGCGTCCCCGCTCCTCGGCTCACGTGAGATAACCGGTCTCGCGCAGGAGCTCGATCGTCGCCTCGTGCTCCGCTCCGAAGCTCGTGAGATCGACGTCGGGCCCTTCGAGCTCCTCCAGCGGAGGCAGGCCTTCCTTCGGCTCGATGCCCTCGACGAGCGGATACTCGGCCTCCTCCGCCTCGTCGACGTAGAAGCGCTGTGCCTCATCCGAGAGGAGGAACTCGACAAAACGCTCGGCATCGTCCTCTTGGTCTGAGCTCGCCAGCACGGCGGCGCCGGCGACGCTTACCAGAGCCCCCGGGTCCCCCGGTGCGAGGAAGTGGTTCGCGATCGGGGCGTCGGGCTGCTCCTCCTTCACCAGGTAGAGGTAGTAGTGGTTGACGAGCCCGACATCGATCTCGCCGGCGGCCGCGGCCTCCACGATCGGAGTGTTCTTCTCGTACTCCTTCGGGTCGTTCTTCTTCAGATCGAGCAGCCACTGCCTCGTCTTCTCGTCGCCCTCAGCGAGGCGCATCGCAGTTACGAACGCCTGGAAGGACGCGTTCGTGGGTGCGATGCCGATGCGTCCTTTCCACTTGGGGTCAGTGAGGTCGAACACCGAGTCGGGAACCTCGTCCTCCGAGAGCGCGTCCGTGTTGTAGACGATCACCCGAGAACGACCCGAGGTGCCGACCCAGCGGCCCTCCGTGTCGCGGAAGCGTGTGTCGACCCGGTCGAGGATCTCCTCCGGCAGCTCAACGAGCTGGGACTCGACGGAGCCGAGCGAGCCCGGATCCTGCGCCCAGAACAGGTCGGCGGGGGAGTTTCCGCCCTCCTCCGCGATCGTCGCGGCGAGCTCCGCGCTGTCCCCGTACCGCACCTCGACCTCGATTCCCGTCTCCTCGGTGAACATCTCGAAGAGCGGCGCGACGAGCTCCTCCTCGCGCCCCGAGTAGATCGTGAGCGGGCCGTCCGAGCCGCCCCCGCATCCGGTTGCCGCGAGGGCCGCCGCGAGGACGGCCAGAGCTCCGATCAACTTCATCAAGTACCTCCGTGTAAGGATTCCCTCAGCCGTGGTGTAAGGGGCACCTTACACAGATCCTGAGCAGGATTGATCAGGTCAGACGACGATGGGAATGCGTCCGTCGTGGAGCCGGATCGACACGCGCGCCCCAAGCGGGACAACCTCGGTTGAAGGGCGCTGCGAGACGAGCTCGGTCCCGTTGAGGCGTACGCGGTAGAAGACGTCGTGTCCCCGGAACTCACGCGCTACGACCACCGCGTCGCCGGCAGGGTCGAGCTCGAGCTCGAGGAGCTCCGGTCGTATGAGGACCTGTGACGTCGTCGAGCCGTTCGCGGGGAAGGCTCCAAGTTGCGTGTGGACGAGCCCGTCAGCCACGGGTCCGGTAAGCACGTTGCCGGCTCCGACGAACTCAGCTGCCCAGCGGGACGTCGGCGCGAAGTAGAGCTCCTCGGATGTCCCCTCCTGGACAATCTTCCCGTCGCGCATGAGCGCGATCCGGTCGGCGAGCGAGAAGGCCTCCTCGCGGTCGTGGGTTACGAGGACGACGGTTACCCCGAGCGGACGGATGATCTCGGTGACTTCGGCCCGGAGCGACTCGCGAAGGAAGGGGTCGACGTTCGACCACGGCTCGTCGAGGAGGATGAGCTCGGGTGCCGGCGCTAGGACGCGGGCGAGGGCGACACGCTGCTGCTGACCGCCCGAGAGCTCGTGCGGGTACCGCCTGCCGAGCCCGTCGAGCCCGACGACCGAGAGCAGGGAGGAAACCCGCGCCGCACGCTCACGACGCGCGACACCGAACGCCACGTTCTCGGCCACTGTGAGATGAGGGAACAGCGCGTAGTCCTGGAACACCATCCCGATCCGGCGTTGCTCGGGCGGCACCCATGATCCCGCTCCGGCCACGATCCGGCCGGCGACCTCGACGGTGCCGGCCTCCGGACGCTCGAATCCGGCCACGAGGCGCAGGAGGGTTGTCTTCCCGCAGCCGGACGGCCCCAGGAGCGCGACGGCCTCGCCACGATCGACGCAGAGCGAGGCCTCATCGACGGCGGCGACCTCGCCGAACCGCTTGGTCGCGCCCTCCAGGCGGATCATCGAACAGGTCATGTAAGGAGTACCTTACATCGGGACACTCGACGACGGTTCGCGGCGAAGCCGAAGTGGAAGTTGTCACCTGGCTCGCCGGGAGCCAGGCTAGGCTCGACCCGTGCCTCTCGCGGAGATCTACCCGCTCGTGTCCGCCCGCGCGCTCGCGCGGCCGTTCACCTACGACGTCCCGGAGGGCACCGAAGCAGGGGCTGTCGTCTCCATCGGGCTGGCTGGGCGACGCGTGCGCGGAGTCGTCGTGGAGACCGGTGTGGACGCGCCCCCGGGCGTCGAGATCGCCACGGCGGGGGATGTCGTCGACCGCGTTCCCGGTCCGCTCATCGAGCTCGCGCTCTGGCTCGCCGACTACTACGGCTCCACACCTGCTCGGGCGCTCGCTCTCGTCGCGCCGCACGCGCGGACGCGGCGGGGGGAGCGGCGGACGCCCTCCCATGAGGCGCTCCCAGGCGAGCCGGAGCCAGAGGAGCTAACCCCGGCCCAGCGCGCCGCGGTCGCGCGCATCGTCTCCGCCCACGACACCGGCGGCGGTCACGTGCTCCTGCACGGCCCCACCGGGAGCGGAAAGACCGAGGTCTACCTGCAGGCATGCGCGGCAACGCTCGAGCGCGGCCGCGGCGCGATCGTGCTCGTTCCGGAGATCGCCCTGACACCCCAGGCCGTGGGCCGGTTCGGCGCGCGCTTCGGCGACCGGATCGCCGTCCTCCACTCGGCGCTCACGGAGGCGGAGCGACGTGATGAGCGCGAGCGGATCGCGTCGGGAGAGGCGCCGGTCGTCGTGGGCGCGCGCTCCGCCGTCTTCGCCCCGGTCCCCGCGCTTGGCCTGATCGTCGTTGACGAGGAGCACGACGCCTCGTACAAGCAGGAGTCCGACCCCCGCTACGACGCGCGTACCGTCGCCGCCAAGCGTGCGGCGCTGGAGGGCGCGGTCGCCGTCTACGGGAGTGCGACCCCGCGCCCGGAGAGCTGGGCGCGGCTCGAGAGGCTCGAGCTGCCCGCCAGGATCGGAGCTCCACTTCCGACCGTGCGGATCGTCGATCTGCGGCGGGAGGCCGGCTATCCGCTCTCGGCGCCGCTCCTCGCCGAGCTCGCGGTGGTCGAGGAAAAGGGAGGACGCGCCATCCTCCTCCTCAACCGCCGCGGCATCTCGGGGGCGATCCACTGCCGCGCCTGCGGGCGCTCACGCCGGTGTCGTAGCTGCGACGTCGCGCTCACACTGCACTCCGACCGCCGGCTCCACTGCCATCACTGCGGCTTCGCCGAAGCCATGCCGGAGCGCTGCCCCGAGTGTGGCTCCGTCGAGCTGGCGCGGATCGGCGCCGGCACGCAGCGTCTCGAGGCGGAGCTCGCCCGGCGGCTTCCCGGTCTCGAGCGGATCCGCCTCGACGCAGACACCGCCGCCCGGCCGGGAGCGCTGCATGAGGCTCTGGAGCGCTTCGCCGGCGCTCGCGCTGCCGTGCTCGTCGGGACGCAGATGGTCGCCAAAGGGCACCACTTCCTTGGGGTTGCGGTTGCCGCAGTCGTGGATGCGGACACGGGTCTGGCGTTTCCCGACTTCCGCGCCGAGGAGCGAACCTTTCAGCTCGTCACTCAGCTCGCCGGCCGGAGCGGGCGGGACGCGCCGGGGATCGTTCTCGTCCAGACCTTCCAGCCCGACGCGATGCCGCTCGTCTTCGCCGCCCGCCACGACGTCACCGGCTTCCTCGCGCAGGAGCTCGCGCGGCGTGAGGAGCTGGCATATCCGCCGTTCCGCCACCTCGTCTCGATCATCGTCTCGGGGTCGGAGCCGGCCGCACCCGCGCGCGCGCTGGCAGAGCTCCGAGATGCGCTTCGGTTGCCCGGAGTCCGGCTCATCGGCCCGGCCCCGCTCCTTCGTCTGCGCGGGCGCCACCGGGCACAGCTGCTCGCGAAGACCTCGTCACCGCGCACGCTTGCCTCGAGAGCGGCGGCGCTGCTCGCGGCCGCTGCGCCCGCGATGCGCCGTGACGGCCTTTCAGCTGTCGTGGACGTCGATCCGCAGTCGCTCTAGACGAGCCAAGTAACAGACTGTTACTTGGCTAGACTCGGCGCGCAATGGCCGAGGACCAGCAAGAACCGGAGTCGGAAGGCGACGACGAGCAGGAGCTCGAGCGCGAAGCGCGGCGGCTGATCGCGCTCACCCGCATCCGCCAGTACGGAGACCCCGCGCTCCGGATGAAGGCGCGCGAGGTCGAGGGCTTCGACGACGACCTCCGGCGGCTCGTCGAGCGGATGACGGCGTTGATGCACGAGGCACAGGGAGTCGGCCTGGCTGCAACGCAGGTCGGAGTCCTCAGTCGTCTCTTCGTGTTCGTCCACGACGAGGAGGATCGCGTGCTCGTGAACCCCGTGATCACGGCGAAGTCGGACGAGGTGACCGTGGACGACGAGGGGTGTCTGTCCCTGCGAGAGGTGCTGGTTCCCGTCGAGCGGCCCGTCGCCGTCACGATCGCAGGCTTCGACGCCGCCGGGGCGCCGGTGGAGCTCGCCCTCGAGCTGCCGACTGCGCGGATCGTCCAGCACGAGCTCGACCACTTGGACGGCGTCCTCATCATCGACCGCACCGGCGACGAGTCGCGGCGCGCCGCCCTTGCGAAGCTTCGGCCGCAGCCCGTCCTTTGGGCGCGTTGAGCGCGCGCATCGCGGTCGCAGCGACCGCGCCTTTCGGCGCAGACGTCCTCCAGCGCCTGGCGACGCGCCACGAGATCAGCTCCCTCGTCACCCGGCCCGACGCGCCCACGGGCAGAGGGCGGAAGCTCGCACCGCCGCCCGCGAAGGAGACGGCCGAGCGCCTCGGCATCCCGGTTCTCCAGCCCGAGCGGTTGGAGGCGAGCCTGGATCCCGGCGCGCCGACCGTCGTCCTCGTCGCGTACGGCCTTCTCGTTCCCGAAGCGGTGCTCGAGGAACGACTGTGGTTGAACGTCCACCCGTCGCTCCTTCCGCGCTGGCGGGGGGCCGCGCCCGTGGAGCGCGCCATCATGGCCGGTGACCCGGAGACCGGCGTCACGATCATCAAGCTCGTCGAGGAGCTCGACGCGGGTCCTATCGCGGCGCAGAAATCGTTCGCGATCGATCCGGACGACGACGCCGGGGGGGTGTACGCGAAGGCCGCGGCCCATGCGGCGGAACTTCTGGACCGCGTGCTCGACGATCCAGAGCCGAAGTTCCGCCAGCAGCCCGAGGACGGCGTCACGTACGCGAAGAAGATCGGGCCGAGCGACCGCGTGCTCGACCTCGAGCGGCCTGCACGCGAGCTCGTCGATCGCGTACGGGCGCTCTCGCCGCACATCGGCGCACGCACAGAGCTGCACGGGCGGCCGGTCACCGTCTGGCGGGCGCGTGTCGGCGAGGACGGCACTTTCGAGCCCGTCGAGGTGCAGCCGGACGGCGGCCGCAGCATGAGCTACCAGGCATGGCTGCGCGGGCTGCGGCAGTAAGCCCCGCCCGCCGCGCGGCGTATCAGGTGCTCCTCCGCGTCTTCGAGGACGATGCGTACGCCGACCGCGCTTTTCGTTCGGCCGCCTCGGGCCTCGACGAACGCGACCGGGCGCTTGCCCAGCGGCTGGCGTTCGGCGCCGTCCAGCGCACGCGCACCCTCGATCACGCGATCGAGAAGCTCGGCCGGCGGCCCGTTGCCCGCTTGGATCCGCCGGTTCGCGCGGCGCTCCGGCTCGGGGCGTACCAGCTCGGCTTCGTTGACGGCGTACCGCGCTATGCGGCCGTGAACGAGTCCGTCGAGCTCGTGCGCGCGGCTCGGCTCGAGCGGGCTGTTCCGTTCGCGAACGCTGTCCTGCGGCGCTTGGCGGACGGGATCCGGGAGTTGCTCGCCGCTCTCCCCGAGTCGACGCCCGCCGAGGCAGCGCTCCGCCACTCCTATCCGGACTGGGTGGCCGAGGTCTGGTGGCGCGACCTCGTCTCCGACGGAGCGCTCGCCTTGATGCGCGCGCAGAACGAGCCCGCAGAGCGGGTCGTCCGGCTCGTTCGCGGCGAGATCGACGGCCGGCCGGATCCGGAGATACCCGGGGCGTGGCACGTCGAGCGGATCGACGAGGCCGCCCTCGACGAGGGCCGGATCTGGCCTCAGAGCCGAGGTTCGCAGCTCGCCGGACTGGCGGTCGGGGCGCGGGACGGAGAGCGGACACTGGACCTCTGCGCGGCGCCGGGCGGGAAAGCGACGATGCTGGCGGGCGACGTCGTCGCCGTCGAGGTGAACGACGCGCGTGCGCGGGAGCTCGAAGAGGCGATCCGGCGGCTGGACGCCGACAACGTCCAGGTCGTGCGCGCCGACGGCCTCGATCTCCCCCTCGAGCTCGACGGCTTCGATCGCGCGCTCGTGGACGCGCCCTGCTCGGGGCTGGGCGTCCTCAACCAGCGGCCCGACCTCCGCTGGCGCGCCGAGCCGCTCCCGGAGCTTCAGCTTCAGTTGCTCAGTGCCGCCGCCGAGCGCGTCCGACCGGGAGGAACGGTCCTCTACTCCGTCTGCACGATCAACGCCGACGAGTCGGAGGCGGTCGTGGACGCGTCGGGGCTCGAGGTCGATCCCACGCTCGCCGACGAGTGGCCGCAGTTTCGGCACGGGCATCGCCCCGAGTTCCTGCAGACGCTCCCGCATGTCCACGGAACCGCTGGATTCTTCATCGCCCGTCTGCGGCGCACCTAGGATCAGCGCGTGGACTCCGAGTACCTGGAACGAGCGCTCGAGCTGGCCGAGAAGGGGCGCGGGACGACGTACCCGAACCCCGTCGTCGGAGCCGTCGTCGTCGCGGACGGCGAGATTGTCGGCGAGGGCTGGCATGAGCGACAGGGCGGGCGACACGCCGAGGTCAGCGCGCTCGCGGCCGCCGGCGAGCGTGCCCGGGGGGCAACCGTGTACGTGACCCTGGAGCCCTGCGCGCACCGGGGGGCCACGCCTCCCTGCGCGGATGCGCTGATCCAGGCTGGGGCAGCGCGAGTCGTCGTGGGTCAGCGAGATCCCAACCCGCACGTCGAAGGCGGTGGCCTGGAGCGCCTCCGCTCGGCCGGGATCGAGGTCGACGCGGTCGAGGGAGAGCTCGGTTTCCGCTGCCGGCAGCAGATCGAGGAGTGGCGGAAGTGGGTGACCCAGAAGCGCCCCTTCGTCACGTACAAGGTCGCGGTCACGCTCGACGGCCGTGTCGCCGTGCCCGGCTCGCGTTGGGTGTCGGGCGAGGAGTCGCGGCGTCTCGTTCACGTGCTCCGTGCGGCCTCGGACGCCGTTGCCGTCGGGATGGGGACCGTGCGCTGGGACAATCCCCGGCTCGACGCTCGCGACGTCCCGGTGGTGCGCCAGCCCCGGCGGATCGCGTTCGGCCGAGGGCCGCTTCCCGAAGGATCGGAGCTCGAGCTCCGAAGCGGGCCGCTCCGCGACGAGCTCGAGGCGCTCGCCGACGAGGGCGTCCAGTCCCTCCTCCTCGAGGGCGGGCCGACGCTCGCAGCCGCGTTCCTCGAGCAGGGCTACGTGGACAAGCTGCTCGTCTTCGTGGCGCCCAAGCTCTCGGGAGAGGGGCCGGGCATGCTCGCGGGGCTCGCGGGGCCTCTTGAGCTGACCAGGTTGGAGGCCCGGTCCGTCGGAGACGATGTCCTCATCCAGGCCTACGTCCACGAGCCATAGGAGTACGGTTCGACCGTGTTCACGGGCATCGTTCGCGATCGAGGCAGGGTCGACTCCTGCGAGAACGGCCGGCTCTCTGTCGAGACAGCATTGCGGGCAGCCGTCGGGGACTCGGTCGCGGTCGATGGCGTCTGCCTGACGGTCGTCGAGGCCGGCGACGGCCGGCTTGCCTTCGACGTCGTGCCGGAGACGCTCAGCCGTGCGAAGCCTTTTCGTGGTGTCGTGAACCTCGAGCCGGCGGTGCGCGCGGGCGATCCGCTCGGCGGCCACTACGTGCAAGGGCACGTCGACGCCGTCGGCAGCGTGCAGTCCGTGGAGGCCGAGGGTGAAGGGCTCCGTGTTTTCGTCGAGGCACCGGCCGACGTTCTCGGCCACTGCGTCGAGAAGGGCTCGATCGCAGTCGACGGCGTCTCGCTCACCGTGGCCGAGCTGGCCGACGACGCGTTCGCGGTGGCGCTCGTGCCGCACACGCTCGAGGCGACGACACTCTCGTCACTGACGCCCGGACAGGCCGTCAATCTCGAAGTCGACGTGCTGGCGAAGTACGTGGACCGGCTCTTGCAGGCCCGCGGCGGCTGAGGGCTACGATCCGGAAGTGAGCGTGGACCTGAAGACAGCCGAGACGGCCTCTCCCTTCGCCGCCATCGAGGAGGCGATCGACGACATCCGCTCCGGCAAGTTCGTCGTCGTCGTCGACGACGCCGACCGCGAGAACGAGGGCGACCTAACGATCGCCGCCCAGTTCGTCACTCCGGAGGCGATCAATTTCATGGCGACGAACGGGCGGGGGCTGATCTGCCTCTGCCTCACGCCCGAGCGCTGCGACGAGCTCGACCTGCGGCCGATGACGGAGCACAACGAGACGCCGCTCGGCACCGCGTTCACGGTTTCGATCGAAGCGCGCGAGGGTGTCTCGACCGGGATCTCGGCGCACGACCGTGCGCGGACGATCCAGGTTGCGATCGACGCGGGCTCCACGCCCAGCGACCTCGTCCAGCCCGGCCACGTCTTCCCGCTCCGCGCCCGTCCCGGCGGCGTTCTCCAGCGCGCGGGCCAGACCGAAGGGGCGGTGGAT
>Ga0209751_10004196_pt1 | contig 13839 bp, 12 predicted proteins | sample RifCSP13_1_FD_184019 | JGI IMG/M metagenome (GOLD analysis project Ga0209751, IMG submission 184019) | Soil microbial communities from Rifle, Colorado - Rifle CSP2_sed 13_1 (SPAdes) (version 2) | ecosystem: Environmental > Terrestrial > Deep subsurface > Rock core/Sediment | place: Rifle... | reverse complement strand
TAGAAGCATAAACTTTACCTCAAAGTTATATACTACCAGATATCACGTGGCTAAATGGCTTGCACAGAATTCACCCCCCGATACAATCTTCGCGTCGTGGAATGCTGGACAACTCGGCTATTTCTCCGATCGGACTTTCATTAACCTGGATGGTGTGATCAACAATATCGATTACTACCAGCGCGTGCTGCGGGGTTCGATACCACTGACCGATTACCTCTCTGAGAACGAGGTAGATTACATCGTTGACTATGATTCCTACGCTTCGATACCCGATTTCCTGGTTGTACACACATTTCCTATTAATGACGGATCGGACAGAGCCATTCATATATGGCAGGTATCTTCCGAAATTGCTTCAACTCCTTAATCTGGCGTTCGAGTCGTTATGCGCATCCTGGTTCTCACAAATTTCTTTCCCCCGGCTCGCTCAGGTGGCTACACCCAATGGTGCCAAGAAGTGAGCGAAGGTTTGATTGGGCGTGGTCATAAGATTGGAGTGTTGACTAGTTGTTACAAACGGGGGAATGTGCCATTGAATGAACAGAATATCTACCGTCTTCTCCACCTCGAAGGGGATCTTGCTTATTACCGCCCACTCCATTTTTTCCTAAAATGGAAAAAACAGCATCGCAAAAATTTGATAACCCTTGAACACACTGTTAAAGATTTCGAACCAGATCTAATCTTTATCTGGGGTATGTGGGCGCTTTCAAAGACACTTCCAGCCCTGGCTGAACGACTTGCGCCGGGTCGGGTGGTTTACTACCTGTCAGATTATTGGCTCTCTGGCCTTGACATGCACACTATGTATTGGCAATCGCCAACACGCCATAAGTTCATGCAACTGCCTAAACGGATTCTAAGCAAGTTTGCTCTAGCGATGCTTGCTAAAGAGAGTCAAAGCGAATTAATCCTCGAAAATGTGATTTGTGTTAGCGCTGCGGTACGGGACAATCTCTGTGAGGCAGGTTTGCCAGTCCAGCATGCCAGGATTATTTATGGTGGTACAGATATTAAAAGATTTCCATATTTTCGCAAAAGGGATTACCTGAATCAGTCCATTAAATTGCTCTATGCAGGACAATTGGTTCAACATAAAGGCGTTCACACGGCAATCGAAGCATTATCGAGGCTGGTACAGAAGCGGGGGATCGATCAGATCAGCTTGACCTTGGTAGGTTCGGGTCATCCCAAGTATGAGGCGTTCTTACGAGAATTGGTTAAGAGAGAGCACTTACAAGGTTTTGTGACCTTCCACAATCCAATATCGAAAGACGAAATGCCGGCCTTCTTACAGGGATTCGATATTCTTGTTTTTCCTTCCATCTATCAAGAGCCTCTCGCCCGCATTGTACAGGAAGCTATGTTCTCTGTTTTGGTGGTTGTTGGAACCAACACGGGAGGAACGAAGGAATTATTGAGGCATGGCGAGAACGGGTTGACTTTTACACCGGAAGATGCTGAAGGTTTGGCTGACCAGATCGATCGGCTAAGAACTGATCCAGATTTGTACGATAGGTTAGCGCAATCCGGTCGTAAGACTGTGCTGGAGAAATTCACTTTAGAGATAATGGTGGACGAAATTGAGGCGTTTCTTATGGAATGTTTCGCGGGAATTCCAGATCAAAAAGTTGGTGCAGGACTCGCATACTTGAAGGTATAGCTTTGTGTTATAGCATCTTTATACAAAATGGTTTTAATGCCGGAAAATAACCTGATCCCGGAAGCAATCGCAAAGCGATTGGCCCATAAAATCTCTGTGACAGCCGTTAAAGTCTGATGTGCGGAATTTGTGGAAAGTATAGCCCGGCTGGTGTGCATCTGGGAGAAATAAAATCCATGCTGCAAACCATTGCTCATCGGGGGCCAGACGATGAAGGGGCTTACATCAAAGGACATGTTGGGTTAGGTTGTACCCGCTTGAGAATTATTGATCTTCTCGGAGGCCGCCAGCCGATCTGCAACGAAGATGGAACTGTGCAGATTGTGTTCAACGGTGAGATTTATAACTATAAATCCCTACGCCAAGAGCTGGAAAACAAAGGCCATCATTTCCGAACCAACACTGATACCGAGGTGATCGTCCATCTCTATGAAGACCTGGACATCCATTGTGTAAATGAGCTCAATGGAATGTTTGCTTTCGCGATCTGGGATGAGAAGGAACAGAAATTAGTTCTGGCACGAGATCGCCTCGGGCAAAAGCCGCTCTATTATTCTCAGGAAGGAGAGGATTTCCTTTTTGCATCCGAAATAAAGGCCATCCTAGCAATCAGTAACCTGCAGCGAGAAATCGACTACGAAAGCTTGCACCATTACCTCTCTCTCCGGTTTATCCCTTCTCCTCGGACAATGTTCTGCCATCTCCAGAAATTGCCGCCGGCACATATATTGGTCTTCCAGGCCGGAAAACTTACTATTCACCGTTATTGGAATTTGACATTCCTCCATAAAAAATATGACGCTTCTGAAGAAGGGCTTCTAATTGATATTCAGGATAGGATTACCCATTCTGTTCAATCCCATTTGGTCAGTGATGTACCTGTCGGTGCATATCTCAGCGGTGGTTTGGATTCGAGCTTCATTGTGGCAGTCATGGCAAGTATGCTGGGTCAACGATTCAAAACTTTTACGGTAGGTGTGCAGGAGGCCGATTTCGATGAATCTCCCTACGCGCGTTTGGTTGCCGATCAATATCATACCGACCATATCGAAAATCTCGCAGAATCGAGCATCATTCATTTGCTTCCCCGGATTGTCTGGCATATGGATGAACCGTCCGACCCGATTGCTGCTTGCATGTATATCGCGGCAGACTTGGCCTCCAAGCATGTCAAGGTTGTATTGGGTGGGGATGGTGGAGATGAGTTGTTCGTCGGTTTTGATCGATACCTGAATTTCGGCTACGTAAATGTATTTTCCTACACTCCTCTTTTTTTCCGGCAACTGATCTTTGGGCCGATGATTAAGAGATTTCGGAATAGTTATGCGAATAAGAATTTCACTCAGAAGGCACGTTGGGCTTACTACTTAGCACAATTCAGAACCCCGGGTGAGCGATACGCCGAAGCAACCTGCTTCTCCCGCTTCGGTCATTCAGAAAAACAAAAGCTGTATGGCGCTGGCCTTTGGGATCAACTTGGGCATTTAAACTCGTCTGCGATTATCACCGAACGCTATGAGCAGGCTAATGCTGAGGACAGCATTGATCGGATGCTTTACGCTGATTTCGTAACCCGCTTGCCAGAACACTCGCTTATGCTCAGCGATAGAATGAGTATGGCGCACAGCCTAGAAGTACGCTCGCCTTACTTAGACCATGAACTTGTAGAATACATGGCTGCTATTCCAAGCCAGGTAAAAATTCGAGAACAGACCACAAAACATCTACTTCGAAAGGCAGCTGGTAATTATCTTCCTTCTGAGATAATTTCCCGCGGGAAACAGGGCTTTATGCTACCTATTGCATATTGGTTACGTGGCCCGCTCTACACGGTCACGAAATCCTTCCTCTTGAACTCACATCTTGTGCGCATGGGCGTTTTCCGAAAAGATGCCATCTTAAGATTGATTGAAGAGCATAGAAATAACCGGGAGGACCATCACGTCCGCCTGTGGATGCTACTCAACTTGGAAATCTGGCATCAGATTTATATCGAACAGTCCGACCTACCGGGGGTCGAAAAAAGGTTGAGACAAGCTTCCGGTTTATAGGTTAACGAACCTATCACAGGCTAAATAGAATGCGGATCGGATTGATGCTTCGTTCAATGGATGAGAAAGGTGGGATCGGAGTCTATACCAATAACCTTGTTCTCGAACTATTACGCATCGATCGTAACAACCAATATGTCTTGTTCAATCGAAATTCAGCCAATCTAGGCCGGTTCTCTCATTACACAAACGTTACTGAACGGTTGGTTGAGGGTTCAAATAAGCTCTTTTGGGATCAATTCGCCATCCCTCTCGCCTGTTGGCGGGAAAAGGTCGACATTGTGTTCCATCCCAAGTTCACCGCACCTTTGTTAGCGCCTTGTAAAGCTGTCATGGTAGTGCATGGAGCTGATTGGTTTATACCCGATCAGGCTAAGTTTTACCCGAAACTGGATGTGCTGTACATGCGTGCGATGATGCCCCTGTACCTCAAGAAATGTGCTGTGGTGATTTCTATCTCACGGCTCACGACAGAAAATTTCTTTGGGGTTTTTTCGCTGCCGCCTGGCAAAATCAAAACCATTTATATTGGACCCGCCAGGCATTTCCACCGGATTACGGATCCTGTCAAACTTGAGGAAGTCAATTTACGCTACAATCTTCCTGATAAATTTATTTTCACCTTAACCAAAAATGGTGGCGAGAATCGAAAGAACCTTAGCCAGATTCTGCAAGCCTATGCACTTTATCACAAGCGAGCGGAAATGCCTCACAAGCTGGTGATTGGTGGTGTGGAGGCTCGGCTCTTTCCAGATGAATATCATCTATCGATGAACGGAGCTGGCTCAGACATCATTTATACGGGTTGGATCGAGCAAGAGGACTTGCCCGCAATTTATTCCCAGGCGGACCTTTATCTGTACCCTTCAAACTTGGAAGCCTTTCCTCAACCCATCACTGAGGCCATGGCTTGTGGCACGCCCATCATCACCTCCAATGCCAATGGCCTGCGGGAAATCGCCGGGGATGCCGCTCTACTGGTCGATCCCCATAACGCTCAAGCCATCTCGGACGCCATTTATCAGGTGCTATCTAACTCGGATTTGCAGGTGCTCCTTGCCAGGAAGGGTTTGGAACGCTCTAATCAGTTTTCCTGGGACGCCTGTGCCAAAGAAACGCTGAGTCTGTTGGAAAGCCTGGCCTGAGTATGGTGTCCGTTGACCCGGTTGAATTCTTTCCCGGTAGGGTAGTGGTCGTCGTGCCTCACATGGACGATTGCGTGTTGGCGGTGGGAGGCACGATCGCCAGGCTGGCGAATAAGGAGCACATCCACTTTATTTATGCCACGGATGGAATGGGCTCTCCTGCCAACGGCCTCATCGTCCCTCCAGGTGATATTCAACGTCTCTCTGATGCATTCGGACTACTCATCCCGCAACCTTCGTTAGCTGCTCGTTTGGGCCAGGCTGCTCGCAAGACTGTTCAAGCCAGGTATTCCCAAGACCTGGTTTTCAATACTCATGTTAGTCTTTTCGCTCAAACAATGAATTTCAATGTAATCGGAGATCGTGCTTCTTGTTAGGTGCTCTCCTCGTGGTAAGAAATCACCCTTGCAATATCTAACTGGACATCTGATGGTAAACAGTCAAAACTTCCAACCGGTATTAGAGGATGTTACCATCGTAATTCCAACAGTGGGCCGACCAATCCTGGAAGCATCCCTTTCCAGGATTGCCAACGGCAGCGCTTGGCCTGGAACACTCCTTGTTGTTGAGCAAAACTCTACCGCTTTTGTCCCTGAATGGATAAGAAACCTGAAATTATTGGGGCTCGATGCTAAACATTTAGTTTCAAGCCAATGTGGCAGGGCTGCCGGGATCAACCGTGGCTTGGAACTCGTGAAGACTCCCTATGTTGCAATCACAGATGATGACTGTTTTGTAGCTCCTGATTGGTTGGTTAAGATGGTTGCTAGACTGCGCCAGAACCCGCTCTGTATAGTCACCGGAAGAGTAGAGGCTGGTGGAGGGCGTGTGCCGTTCGTTGTAACTTCTGATAAGTCTGTTCAATATTCCAAGCCTAGGTTAACTTTTGATGCCTTGTCAGGCGGTAATATGGGCACATCACTGGCAGTTATTGAACATGTTGGGCTTTTCGATGAAGATCAGCGTTTGAAAACAGCTGAAGATGGCGAATGGGCATATCGAGCCCTGCGCACCGGAATCCCGATTATTTACGCTCCAGAAGTGTGCGTGACGCATTACGGATGGCGGGATAAGGACCAAAGGATTGAACAATACAGGAATTATGCCTTCAGTCATGGAAGTTTCTATGGAAAATATATCCGCAAGCTCGATTGGTTTATCGCTCTCCGCGCAATCGTCCACTATCTTCGCACCTCCAGGCGCTATCTAAAGGGCTTGATCAACGGTGACAGGGAACTTACCCTTTCAAGTCGAGCATACCTGGCTGGGCTGCTCCCGGGCATAATCGCCGGGATAAGACAGGAATAGGCGGCACTTGAAGTCTATATTCGAACAAGCCGGAGACGCTATCTCTTGGCGCAGCTTAGAGCAATTTGGGACCAGGCTCATATTTTTGATCCGTCTGATCATTCTGATCCGTCTGTTATCGCCTGAGGACTTCGGACTTATTGCTATTGCCACTATCGCCATAGATCTACTGTTAAGCCTGACCAATCTAGGTATGACTCAAGCTCTGATCCAGCTCAGAGTTGTTGATGAGCGTCATTATAACAATGCGTGGACCTTAGAGATTATTCGGGGATTAAGCGTTACTCTGGTCGCTTTCTTTTCAGCGCCGCTCGTCTCGCATCTTTTTGGCGAGCCTGGCGTAGAAGAAATCGTCCGTATTCTTGCTCTACGGCCATTGATGGACGCGGCTGCCAGCATTAAAGTCGTCGAACTTACCCGCAATCTAAATTTTCGTTCAATCTCGATCATTGAATTGCTCAAATCGCTAGCAAACACAATAGTCGCTGTGGTATTTGCGAAGGAATTTGGTGCCTGGGCACTGGTGGCTGGCACTTTGGCAGGTTCCGCTACTTATATGTGGTTATCTTATTACCTTGCCCCTCACCGGCCCCAATTCATCATCGATTCAATCACAATTCGTTCCCTTATACGGTTTGGGCGCTGGGTGTTTTTGATCAGTTTGATCGTGATGGTCGGCCAGTTTTTCCTGCGAATGATAATATCTCGGCAGCTGGGTACGGAGGAACTAGGTTTATATTATCTCGCCGCGAGCCTGGCTTTTCTCCCTCTCGAAATGGCCCGTCTAACCGTTGGAGAGGTTGCCTTCCCACTCTATGCTCGCATTCAAACCGATGTATTTCAAACTGCGCAAGCTTTCCGCACTATCTTGATTAGTCTCGCTGTATTGTTAGTCCCTGGCATATTCCTGATGATTGCATTGACTCCCTCGTTGATCGAAAATGTCTTAGGTGCGAAATGGGAGGGAACAGCTCCGATCATCCAGATACTTGCCCTGTCCAGCCTCCTGGGACTCCTCGGAGAAACAATTGTACCCATCTTTTATGGAAGCGGACGTCCAGACAAGGTTCTGGTAATTGAGGTTGTCCAAACCATCGTGTTGATAAGCTTTGTAACATTATTTATAAATAATTTTGGAGTCGTGGGAGCAGCACTGGCATGGCTTCCTGCCATCGCGGCTTCGCAAGGTATCTGCATTTTGTTTATTCATAAAGTACTACCAAAGCCATTTTACGGTCTGGCTTTACCTCTGGGTGTGCTCACAATTATCTCTGCGCTGGCTACCGTATTCGCTATCCGCGTGGACCGCCTTTTACCTGGTCTTTTCGGCCTTGTCTCCGCCGCAGCTTTGGGGCTATTCATCGTTGGAGTCCTTATTTGGATTTTAGAACGCCGGTATAGGCTTGGCCTTTCGGTGGGAATCGTCCGAGGGTATCCTCGACTTGCTGCCGTAGTCGGGTTGGTGCCCAAGGAGGTGAGTTGGCCATCACATATTGGTTGAAGACTGAAGCGCGAGCCGTTCTTCGGACAATCCTACCCCTCTCAACCCGGCGTTTGATCATCCGATACACCCGCTGGCCGCCAATCGGCAGGGTCCGGTTCGGAGATCTGAGGCGCTTGCATCCTATTAGCCCGGATTGGGGAAGTGAACGCGGCAAACCTATCGATCGGTATTACATTGAAAAATTTCTCGCCAATCATGCGGCCGAGATCCGGGGACATGTGCTTGAAATTGGAGATAACACATACACCGCTCGCTTTGGTGGAAATCGTGTGACCAAACTGGATGTCTTGCACGTAGCAGAGGAAAAACCGGGTGTGACAATCCTGGGTGATTTGACCGACGGTCAGAACATACACTCGAATACGTATGACTGTGTGATCCTCACACAAACCCTACAAACCATATTTGATGTTTCCAGCGCAATTCGCACTGTTTGTCGCATTTTAAAGCCTGGAAGAGTTGTCCTGGCAACCGTTCCTGGTATTAGCAAAGTCAGCCGATACGATATGGACCGCTGGGGCTATTATTGGAGCTTTACTACCCAATCGGCACGGCGACTTTTCGAACAGGTATTCCAGCCTGAACTCATTCATGTGGAAGCTCATGGAAACGTATTAGCGTCTGCTGCCTTCTTGTTTGGATTATCGACTGAGGAGCTTAGTCAGAGAGAATTGGATTACATCGATCCGGATTACGAATTGTTGATCACCATTCGGGCAACTAAATCTCTTACAAATACATGAGATTTCCAGGCTATAAGAAAATCGTCGGTACGTCTCGTTGGATTGTTAATCATTTTATTCATGGCGGCCTCATCTTAGGTTATCACCTGGTGACGGAAACAACCAACAATATATTTTCGATGTGTGTAACGCCGGATCATTTTGCCGAACACCTCCGAGTACTAAACCAGTATGCTAATCCCGTCGACCTGTATACACTGGTGAACGGTTTGCAGAATGGGCGCTTTCCCCGCCATGCAGTAGCCTTAACTTTTGATGATGGCTATGCAGAGGTACTTTATTGTGCGAGGCCTTCCCTCGAATCTAGCCAAATCCCGGCTACCGTCTTCGTCGTCCCTGGTTATTTAGGCCGTGAATTCTGGTGGGATGAACTGGCGAGATTATTATTGTTTGGAGCATTGCCGGCGCAGAGGCCGTGGCCTGGTGTTGGCGAGGAGATCAGCCGGATTATTTTGACTGTGACGAATCGCCTGTCAGATTCCCAGAACTCCTCTCAATTTAGATGGTCTGTTTTTAATGATCTTTACGAGCGCTTGCGACATTTACCTTGCTCGGGGAGAGAATTATTGCTGGCACAGTTGAGATCCATAATTGTAGATGTAGACCATACAATTCAAATCCAAAGGGCGCTGACTCCTGAGGAATTAATTCAGCTAAGCTCGAATGATTTAATCACCATTGGCGCCCACACGATGAGCCACGCTGAGCTTCCCTATCTCCCCAAAGATCAACAGAAATCTGAGATTTACGAGAGTAAGGTCTTTCTTGAGGAGCTGTTGGGTAAACCGGTCCATGGATTTGCGTTTCCTCACAGTTCTTATACTCAAAGTGTTGAAGGTGTCGTGCGCCAGGTGGGTTTTCAGTATGCGTGCGCTGGACTGAATAATGTGGTTTGGCGAAGATCTAGTCTTTTCCGATTGCCACGATTTTGGGTTCCAGACTGGGATGGCGATGAGTTCGAACGTTGGTTGAGGCGTTGGTTGAACTAAACCCGCAATAATCTCACTTTTGAACTCTATCTCAGTAATGCCATAAGATGTCCGGCCTGCCGTTCGTCTCGATTATTATCATCTTCCTTAACGCCGAAGTATTTCTTCAGGAAGCGATCGAGAGCGTCTACGCACAGACTTATCGAAATTGGGAACTACTGCTCGTCGATGATGGCTCGACTGACAGGAGCGCCCAAATAGCACGCCGTCATGTTGCCCAAAATCCCGCTTGTATTTATTATCTGGAACATCCTGGCCGGCAGAATAGGGGCATGAGCGCCTCTCGCAACCTTGGCATCCGGCAAGCCAGAGGAGATTTCATTGCCTTCCTGGATGCAGATGATGTTTGGTTACCAGCCAAACTTGAACACCAAGTTTCCGTCATTAAGGATAGACCGGAGATTGGCATGCTGTATGGAAATACGCTCTATTGGCATAGCTGGTCTGAGGCTTCAGATGCTCTCAAAACGGATTATTTGCCCAGGCTTGGCTTGCCAACGGATACCATCATTGAACCGCCTGGACTGCTGCCACTTTTTCTGATCGGGAAAACCGCCGTTCCATGTATATGCAGTATTCTAGTGAAAAAAGAGGTTTTAGACCGAGTCGGCGGATTCGAAGAATCCTTTCGAGGTCCCTACGAGGACCAGGTCCTTTATGCAAAAATCTGCCTGAATGTGCCTGTTTTTGTTTCTGGGGATTGTTGGGAAAAGTACCGCCAATACCCGCATTCGGACAGATCTTCAGTAATGAGTAACGATAAACCTTATACGGACCGTTTATTATTCCTGAACTGGCTAGAAAATTATATCGGTGAACGGAAAATCTGTACCCGAGAAATCCAGCAAGCCCTAAGAAAGGAGCAATGGCGTATCCAGCACCCTTTCTGGGCTCGTATAGGCAGGAAATTTCAACGTTTAGAAGAGTGCATACGGGGTGACTCAACTGGAAAATTATCGGGTGGGTCTCCTAATATGGTGCAAGTGAGAGAATGAAAATTATCGCCATTATTCTTACAGTGGATCAACGTGAACGTACCTTGCAATGCCTGGACAGCTTGACGAAACGAAATAAACCGACGTTTTCTGTGCTTGTTTGGGACAATGGCTCTCAAGACGGGACGATTGAGGCGATACAAGCTGCATTTCCGGACGTCAATGTGCATCGGCATACTTCCAATCTCGGCGTAGCCTCCGGACGTAATGCGGCAGCCGAACTTGCCATCAAAGTATTCACACCAACTCACCTCTTATTCCTCGATAACGACATGACTTTCGAGGACAATTTCGTGAACGCCCTCGGAGAACCTTTTCTTCAAGATCCAAAAATTGGGCAGACACAAGCCAAGCTCCTCCTCCAAGAAGATCGATCTCGCTTGAATGACGGGGGAGGCATCTATATAAATTTTTTTACTGGCAAGATAACTCCTATTGGCTATGGAGAAATTGACCGGGGTCAATACGACTTTAGCAGAAAATGCATTGCGATAGGCGGCGCGATGATGGTCCGAACTGATGTATTCCAGCAGCTGCATGGATTCGACGCCACATTTGACCCCTTTGGACCTGAAGATCTCGATTTTTCCTTGCGTTTGCAAAAGACCGGCTATTCTGCTCTCTTCGTTCCGCAAGCAGTCGCCTATCATGCAGTCAGTCATACATTCGGGAAAGGTTATAGCGAGGAGTATGCCCGGAGTAAGATTCGCCATTGGCATATCTTCGTGCGCCGGCATGCCTCGCCTTTGCAACAATTGGGCTTTTTTCTGATTGGGGGGCCATACCGGATGATTCTAGCAATATTGAGGGAAAGCAGAAATAGCAACAAGGGGGGAGTACGCGGGTTGGTTCAAGGCCTGCTGGACTTGTCCTGGTTTACTCATCCAACCAGTCTACGATGAAGACTTTGCCGGACCGGCTGCATACCTTTTTTATCAACCTGGAGAATCACTCAGGCTTACAACTAGGGCTGCTCATAGCGATTACGCTACTTGCTGCGCTTTTACGCATCTACAAGCTTGGTGAATGGAGCTTTTGGATTGATGAGGTGTTATGGGTTAATTTTTCTGCCAATTTATCCAACTTTAGTTTCTTAAGATGGCCGTTATCTGCGATCTTAATTAACTTGGCTGTCACAATTTTCGGAATAAATGAATGGAGTGCACGACTATCCCCCGCTCTGATCGGCATCGCTACCATCCCGCTACTTTATTTCCCACTAAGAAAATTATTCAATCCAACCACTTCCTTATTAGCGTGTACATTTCTAGCAATATCTCCCTGGCATCTGTATTGGTCCCAGAATGCACGTTTTTATACAGCACTGCTACTCATTTTTAATATTGCCTTATTTGCCTTCTATATAGGCATTGAGAAAAATCGACCCATTTTTATTATCGGCGCGATGTTTTTATTTTTTTTTGCAGTCAATGAAAGACAGCATATACTTTTTCTAATCCCGATCGTTTTTTCGTATATTTTCTTTCTGCTGATTCTCCGCCTAAATATTCCCCCAGGAGTTCGATTAAGGAATTTCTTTTTGCTGGCTGTTCCGATAGCAGCCTATGGACTATATGATTCCTCGTTTCTTTCCTTCCTGTATAACCCTTTCTTTGGCCCCCCTAACCATGGTCCTTTCAGGTTACTTGCTTCTGTAGTGTATTGGGTTGGGATACCCTTAATTTGTCTGGGAATAGTAAGTAGTCTTAATATCATTTTTAAAAAGGACCGTAGAGGATTGATCATCGTTTTAGGTGCTTGGGTGCCCCTCATTCTCCTCCTAATTATTTCTCCTCTTACTTTTACGGTGGATAGGTATGTTTTTATCTCGCTTCCCTGTTGGGCGACGTTGGGAGCTCTTGCGATAAATGATTTATTCTCGCAAGCGATACCACATAATCGTGTATTACTTTGGGGTGTTTTGCTTATTTTGCTGATCGAACCACTCGGTCGAGATTACTTATATTTTGAACAACAAAGCGGAGCCAGGTTGGACTGGAAGCAAGCCTTCGAATTCGTTAAGATGAGAAAACAGGAAGGCGATATGGTCTATACTTCCTGGCCGGAATTAGGCGAATATTACCTCGACGAGGATGTGCTTTGGATAAATGATTTTAGAAAAGATTCAAAACTTGCCAATAAGAGGGTCTGGTTTGTCATCGAAGAATCGAATACGAACGGCTCCCTTAAAACGAGTGAATGGTTGAGTGAAAATTCCAGATTAATGAAAATCATGTCATTGAGTTTACCCGGAAAAAATCTATATATCAGAATTTCCTTGCTTGACTCAAATTCTCAAAAGCCTTATCAATTCGATGCTCAAAAGATTGCAGATAATTTCCGAAAGTTAGTCCATAACTTACGGACGTAAACATCTGTGGAAATGGGATCGTTTACAAAATATCTCTCGATAATCATTGTAAGTTGGAACACGCGGCAATTATTAGAAAATTGCCTTGACTCAATAATGGCAATTCCTCCAATTTGGCCAATTGAGATTTGGGTGGTCGATAACGCATCTTCTGATGGTAGCTCCAGTATGGTGCGAGATCGCTTCCCTCAAGTTCACTTAATTGAAAATACAAAAAATGTGGGGTTTGCGAGAGCGAATAATCAAGCTCTTCAGGTTTGCAATGGGAAATATATATTATTACTTAATCCGGACACACTTGTAGTAGCTGGCACGCTCCAAACATTGGTTGGCTTTATGGATAAACACCCCGAGGCGGGAGGCGTTGGGGCCAAATTACTCAATCAAGATGGTTCTATTCAGGTATCAGGCCATCCACTACCGACCATCCCTCGCGAAGTTTGGCGGCTGTTTCACTTGGATAACTTATTCCCTTATGCTGAATATCCCTTAGCCAAATGGGATTCAATCTTGGCCCAAGAAGTAGATGTATTAAAGGGCGCATGCTTGCTGCTAAGAAAATCAGTTTTGGATCAGGTAGGGATTTTCGATGAAGTTTTTTTTATTTACTCCGAGGAAGTAGACCTGTGTTACCGAATCAAGCTTGCTGGGTGGGCCCTCTATTGGGTTCCCCAAGCCCAAGTTGTGCATTTTGGTGGGAAGAGCACCCAGCAAGCATCTACCGAAATGTTTCTAAATCTATACCTAAGCAAGATTATATATTTTCAGAAACATCATGGTCAGCGAAAAGCACAAGTATATAAATTGATCCTGATGATCGCTGCGCTTTCACGGTTAATATTGGCACCTTTCATTGCCTTTGAGCACTCGTCTCATCGCCAGACGCGCCTATCTCTGGTGCATCGCTATCGACGTTTGCTCCTGGCACTTCCAAAGATGAGAGACTATTTCTCCAATGTGGTCTAATACTTTAATCTCAATTTCAATCATTCTATTATTCTTATTTATGTTTCCCTTGGGTTACTTACTGTTATTGGCGATTGGTGCAGCCCGCACGAAGACTAAAC